>Ga0315289_10003491_pt1 | contig 23793 bp, 24 predicted proteins | sample YL17G11_40_MG_FD_203452 | JGI IMG/M metagenome (GOLD analysis project Ga0315289, IMG submission 203452) | Sediment microbial communities from Yellowstone Lake, YNP, Wyoming, USA - YL17G11_40 | ecosystem: Environmental > Aquatic > Freshwater > Lake > Sediment | place: USA: Wyoming | collected...
GATAAAATCATCGGCCTTGGAAAGAAGGGAACGCTTCATGCCAGAAGACAGGCCTTTGCCCTTCTTCGTAATGAAGGGATTGTTAAGAAACTTTTTGATAAAATCGCCCCTCAATTGAAAGACAGAGAGGGAGGCTATACTCGGATCTATAAAATGGGATGGCGTCAAGGCGACGGAGCTCCTCTTTCTCTCGTTGAACTGGTCACCTTTGCGCCCGAGAAGGAGAAGAAGAAATCCACTGTAGAAAAAGCCAAAAGGGTTCTTGAAAAGGTCACTCCCAAAAGGAAGGGAAAGGAAGGAGAGAAAGAGAAAGAAAAAGAGAAAAAGGAAAAGAAGGTAGAGAAAAAGAAAGGAAAAGAAACCACTAAGGAAAAAACGAAGAAAAAGTCTTCCTAAGAGAAAAGTGAATAAAAATATAGCTCTCTTCTCCTAAGGGCCCTACACCCAAAGGGGTATAGAGCCCTCTCATTTTTACCCAAATGGTACCTTGATGATCCTATGCGATTTCTAATTTATTGTTTTTATTTCCCTCTCAAATCGTCTCTAACCTCCATATAACCATCTTTAGCACTTTTCACCTTATCGTTTTTAAGTTTACTTATTCTAACAAAGAGGATTTTACATTTGGCTCATAGAATATGTACCTTAAGAACAGTATGATGATCAAGGCTGATGCCTCTGACCGTCTTGATATATTCGTCTTTTTTTAAATGGCTCCTTCATCCCCCAATAGGCGCAAACACAATCCTTGGGAATCCCTGGCCTTATCACCTTCACTTTCAGTGAACTATTTGTCATTAGGGGCCTACCATCATAATTTCTTCTTGGTTTATTCTAACCCCTTCTTACAAATTTTCTATCCTTTTATGCCCATAAAGTAGGAAAGAACCAAAAATTTTTCTTGACAAAAAACTATTTATTTGGTATTTTTAAAACAATATTTCATATATTAAAACACAGGAATACATCAATTGAAGCGTTTAGAGTATTTTGCCCCAAACAATATTGGTGAGGCTTTACAATTACTGGATATTCATAGAGATAAAGCTAAAGTGTTGGCAGGAGGGACAGACCTCCTAGTTCAAATGAATAATAACGAAATAAATCCAAGTTATTTGGTCGATTTAAAAAAGATAAACGATCTTGCGGGCATAAACTATATCCCCAACGAAGGATTAAGACTTTACCCTTTGACAACAATATCTGATATCGAATCATCTGAATTCATTACAGAGAAATTTTCTATTTTATCGGATGCCGCTAAAACAATTGGTTCTGTTCAAATAAGGAACCGGGCTACGGTAGGAGGTAATTTATGCCGGGCTGCCCCCTCAGCCGATTTGGCACCAGCATTATTTGTGCTGGAAGCTCAATTAAAGATAAGGGGGATCAAAAGCGAAAAAACTGTTCCAATTCAAAATTTTTTTATTGGTCCTGGCAAAACTATTCTGAAATATAATGAAATACTTACAGAGGTAATAATCCCAAATCCTCCTTCCTTAAGCTTTGGAGTTTATTTAAAACATGGCCCACGTCAAGCTATGGATTTGGCGACAGTAGGCATCGCAGTATTAATAGTTTTTGCCCCAATCAATCATACCTGTGAGAGTGCAAAGATAGCTCTTGCATCCGTTGCCCCCACTCCTTTGCGTGCAAAAGCGGCGGAGAAGGTATTGGTTGGCGAAAAAATAAATCAGCTCATTATTGACGAAGCTGCTAAAGTTGCCTCGGAAGAGGTCCATCCCGTCACTGATGTGTACGGATCAGAGTGGTACAAAAGAGATATAATAGCGGTATACGTAAAACGAGCAATTAAGCGAGTCTTGGCAAGAGTGAAAGATCAAGAAAATGAAGCATAAAATTCGCCTTACGGTCAATGGAGAGTTAAACGAACTCTTAGTTGATCCTTGGCAAACTTTGGTAGATATAATCAGGAATGAAATGGGGCTTACGGGTACCAAGAAAGGATGCGGCTCCGGAGATTGCGGTGCTTGTACGATTATTTTCAATGGTAAGCCAGTATGCTCCTGTTTAATTCTAAGTATTGAGGCAGATGGAAGTGAAATAATAACGATCGAGGGCTTGGGTTCAGGAGAAGAACTCCATCCGATCCAGAAGGCTTTTATCCAGTTGGGTGCAATCCAGTGCGGTTTCTGCACACCAGGCATGATAATTTCCGCAAAAGCTCTATTAGACAAATTTCCTAACCCTACAGAAGAACAAGTAAAAATTGCAATTTCCGGTAATTTGTGTCGTTGCTCAGGATACAAGAAGATCATCGAAGCCATATTACATGTAAGGGATCTATTCCAACAGATGCACAAGCATTGAAAAAAACCTAAGTGGCTCAGAAAGAACAATAGACATGTCTATTAGAGATGATCAATTCTCTTACATAGGGAAAAAAATTCCTTTAATCGATTCCATATACAAAGTAACCGGGGAAGCAAAATACTTAGACGACATAAGACTTCCAGGAATGTTATATGGCAAAGTTCTCAGAAGTCCATATCCTCATGCAAAAATCTTAGGAATTGATATTAGTAAAGCAATTAAACTTCAAGGGGTTAAAGCTGTGATAACAGCAAATGACACAACAAAAATAAAGTTTTGTCATCTTCCTATAACGCCAAATAAAATGGTGTTAGCTGACGAGAAAGTTCGTTTCGTTGGTGATGAGGTTGCAGCGGTTGCAGCAATTGATGAGGTTACTGCCGAAGAGGCATTAGACCTGATAAAAGTAGATTATGAAATTCTGCCAGCGGTATTTGATCCTGAAGAAGCTATGGAACCGGGAGCTCCAAAAATTTATGAGGACTGCGAAAAAAATATTGCCTCAAGGTTTGCCAGGGAATTCGGGGATATAAAAAAAGGTATTGGGGGGTCAGATCTAGTATTTGAAGATAGATATACCTGCCCGCCTGTCGTTTCCTGTACAATAGAACCTCATGGTTGTATTGCTTCATTTGATATTTATGGCAGATTGACTTTATGGACCACTACTCAAAATCCTTATAATATTCAAAGAGCTTTAGCTAATGTTTTGAAGATGCAAATGCATAATGTAAGGGTTGTGAACACATTTGTCGGTGGTGCGTTTGGGAACAAGAGTGTAATCCTTCCTTTAGAACCAATAGCAGTCTTTTTAGCAAAAAAGGCAAACAAACCGGTAAAAATAATAAATAGCAGGTTTGAAGAATTTATTTCAACGAGAACAAGATATTCAATGATTATTTACTTAAAAACAGGCGTAAAAAAAGACGGAACCCTTACCTTTAGAGAGGCTAAGGTCATTACGAATAACGGGGCGTACAATAATAAAGCGCCTGGAATTACCCTCCTTACATGTAATAGAATTGGAAATCTCTATCGTGTACCTAATACAAGGATCGAAGCATTAATAGTGTATACTAACAATCAATATGGAGATGCTCTCCGTGGATGGGGAGGTCCACAAGCACATTTTGCTGTAGAATCACAAATGGACAGCATTGCGCACGCATTAAATATAGATCCTCTTGAACTTAGATTGAAGAATGCTAATCAGCCGGGGGATACAACACCCTGGGGGTGGAAAATCACCTCATGTGGCCTATCCGATTGCCTCAAAGAAGCAGCCAAAATAGCAGGATGGTATTACAAAAGGAACCAAACAGGTCCAAGAGGTATCGGCATGGCAGCCGTAATTCATACTGGTGGCGGCTCTATGGGAACTCATGGAGGAGGTAACTTTTCAGAGATCTCCATGAAAATAAATAGTGACGGAACGGTTAATGTTATTACAGGCGATAGTGATATCGGTCAAGGTTCTAATACAGTTTTGGCTCAAATTGTGGCTGAAGAGCTCGGTGTTCTAATAAAGGATGTAAAGATTACCTCAGTAGATACTGATGTTACTCCAGTCACAATGGGGACTTGGGGAAGTAGAGTTACATTCATCTGTGGAAATGCAGCAAAGAAGGCTGCAAAAGAGGCTAAAAATGAATTATTCAAAATCGCTGCCAAGATGCTGGAGGTAGACCCTAAAGATCTTGATTCCAAGAACGGAAAAATCTATGGGAAAAGATCACCAGATCATTGGCTTACAATTTCCGAAGTCGCCTACGAAAGCACGGTAAAGCAGGGAAAAACGATTACAAGTAAAGTAACTTATTCCCCTTCTAATACTTCTCCCCCCGATCTTAAGACTGGTTATGGAAATTACTGCCCGACCTATTCGTTTGGGGTACATGTTGCTGAGGTTGAGGTTGATGCGGAAACAGGAAAAGTAAAAGTTATCAATATGGTTGCTGTTCACGACGTAGGTAGAGCAATAAATCCATTATTAATAGAAGGACAGATTGAAGGCGGAATAGCGATGGGAATTGGATATGCATTATTGGAAAAACTTCAATGGGAGAATGGGAAGACATTAAATCCAAATTTTTGCACATATAAGATAGTTAATTCCACTGAGGTTCCATCTATTCATACATTTTTAATCGAAACAATTGACCCTTATGGACCTTTTGGCGCTAAAGGCATTGGCGAACCAGCAACGATACCCACAGCTCCTGCCATTGCCAATGCAATATATAATGCAATTGGAGTAAGGATTAAAGATTTGCCAATAACCCCAGATAAAATATTAAAGGCACTAAAAGAAAAACAATAATATGAAAATCTCCATTGTCTAAATAATTTAGTATTAAGAATTTGGGAGAATATTCCTTTGAAAAAAAATGATCTAATACCTGCCATTATTTGGATAATATTGGGTATTGCTGTTGCTATAGGTTCCTATAGATTGAAATTGGGAAACTTAGCAAACCCAGGACCTGGCCTAATGCCTTTCCTCTTAGGAATAGCCTTATTGGTTTGTTCTTTTCCTGTCTTAATTCATTCATTCCTCAAAATGATGAGAAAAACGGAACAAGAAGAAAAGATTATCTGGTCAGAGATCGATTTCAAAAAGCTTGTTATTGTCTTGACTTCGCTTATAGGCTATGCAGTAATCCTTGAGAAAATTGGATTTGTAACAACAACTTTTCTCCTTCTTTCCATTCTTTTCAAAACAGTAGATTCTCAAAAATGGTTTTCTGTTTTGATAGCATCAATTTTGACAGTTATCATCACTTATTTTCTTTTTGTTGTCATCCTAAAAGTCGAACTGCCCTCGGGCTTTTTGGGAAGAATCGTATAGCGATGGATATATTTTCTCATCTGATCTATGGATTCCAGGTAGTATTGGAACCTATAAATTTTTTATACTGTTTTGTTGGAGTATTCATTGGAACACTCATTGGCGTTCTTCCAGGGATTGGACCTGTAGGAGCAATGTCAATCCTTCTTCCATCCACATTCGGTGTCTCTCCAGTAACTGGTGTAATCATGTTGGCAGGTATCTATTACGGTGCTATGTATGGAGGATCGACCACATCTATATTAGTGAACATTCCTGGAGAAGCGGCCTCTGTGGTTACCTGCCTTGATGGGTACCAGATGGCAAGACAAGGGAGGGCCGGCCCTGCCCTTGGGATTTCAGCGATGGGCTCATTTATTGGCGGAACCTTTAGTATTATAGCACTCATGTTCCTTGTCTATCCCTTGGCCGAGATCGCGCTAAAATTTGGACCACCGGAATACTTTTCTTTGATGTGTCTAGGGATGACCATTGTGGCATACTTGGTGAAAGGCTCTCTTATTAAGGCCGTGATTATGGCAATTATTGGCCTTACCCTCGGCTGTATAGGTACTGATTTGATTTCAGGTAAACTTCGTTTTGTATTCGGTGTATCACAATTATCGGATGGGATAAACATTGTCCCTTTGGCTATGGGCCTTTTTGGGATCTCTGAGGTATTAACAAATATTGAGAAACCTTTAAAGAGAATGATTTATGAGACAAAAATTAGACATATTCTCCCAAATCTTGAAGATTGGAAGAAATCCCTTGGTCCTATAGCCCGAGGCTCCATTATAGGTTTTTTCCTTGGAATCCTACCCGGCGGTGGATCTATTCTCTCTTCTTTCGTCTCTTATTCAACTGAAAAGAGGATTTCAAAACATCCCGAAGAATTTGGCAGAGGGGCCATTGAAGGCGTGGCAGGGCCTGAAACCGCCAATAACGCAGCTACAGGAGGCGCTTTTGTACCCCTCCTTGCTCTCGGAATTCCCCCAAATGTCATCATGGCTCTTCTTCTGGGAGCCCTTCTAATCCATGGCGTCGCTCCTGGTCCTATGCTTATTATAAAACACCCAGATGTTTTTTGGGGAACAATTGCTAGTATGTACGTAGGAAATGCAATGTTGCTTCTCCTGAATCTTCCCCTTATTGGCATTTGGGTTAAATTACTTAAAGTGCCATATCGAATCCTTTTCCCATTAATTTTACTATTTACCTTGATTGGTGCTTATAGCATCAACAACAGTACCTTTGATATTTTCCTTATGATCTTCTTCGGGATAGTTGGATATTTATTGCGAAAATTTGAATATGAAGAAGCTCCTCTTCTTTTAGCATTCATCCTTGGCCCCATGTTGGAGCAGGCTTTTCGCCAATCCTTGATTATGTCTAATGGTAAGTTATCCATCTTCTTTGTAAGGCCAATTTCATTAGGGGCCCTTATATTGTCAATTGCCCTTTTTATTTCGACGGGTATTACTGTTTTTCGAAAGGCTAGGAAGGAGGTGATTAAGTATGGTCAAAAAACATAAGCAATATCTGAGTTTCCAATGGTGCAATAAAAGAAAGGAGGGACTTTATATGAGTAAGAAATTTATCATTTTGATCCTCATTATTGGCGGTTTGATGTGCTTAGATAAAGCAATAGGAAAGGAAAGCAGTTTTCCGACTAAACCTATCGAATTAGTCTGCCCTTATGGTGCAGGAGGTTCAACTTCTATGGGGACGAGAATAATTGCTGGAACTTTATCAGAATTATTAGGAGTGCCAGTAATAGTTAATAATAAACCAGGAGCAGGCGGGTCCATTGGAGCTGCATATGTGGCTAAATCAAAATCAGATGGTTATACATTATTTGTTTTCAATTCTGGTAGTAATGGTGTTACCCCAGCTATACGATCAGTTGAATATAAAAATGCAGATTTTGAATTATTTGGCCAATATGCGATTCAAACATTAGCTATGGTGGTCAAAAATGATGCCCCTTGGAAGTCGTTAGAAGAATTAGTCATTTATGCCAAAAAAAATCCGGGAACATTGAAATATGCTACATCAGGGATAGGAACGTCTGCCCATTTCGGTATGGAGCTCTTTAAAAGTGCAGCCGAGGGATTAAAAATTGATCACGTTCCATTTAAGTCTGGTCCCGAATATATCGCTGCGTTACTCGGTGGACATGTTCATATGGGTATTTTATTTTTGGTAGATATTAAAGGACCTGTTGAAGCAGGTAAACTTCGCATTTTAGCTACGGCAACCGAAAAGCGTCTAGAGGATTACCCTGACATTCCTACTTTTTCTGAATTGGGATATCCTGAGGTAAAGTTGACTGCTTGGTACGGTATAGCTGCACCCAATGGAGTTCCAAAGGAGATCTCTGACAAGTTAAAGGATGCTCTATATAAGACTTTTCGGCATCCTGAGGTGAAGAAAATGTTGATACACATAGGATATGTTCCTGTCTTCCGAGATGCGGAGCAATTTAAAAAGTTTGTGAGCGAAGAAGAAAAGAAATTTCAGAAGATTGCTAAAGAAGCTAACATTAGGGTGGATTGAAGAGATGCCATATCGCTCGCCTGAGGAAAAGTTTAGTGAATGGAATCAAAAAGATTAATAATGCACCTCAAACGGTGGAAAAAGCCTTGAATATCCTGGAGGCTTTTGAAAATTCTGCAAACTCTTTAGGAGTTACTGAGCTAAGCCGTAAGTTGAAAATCAATAAGAGTACCACCTATCGGATTCTCCAGGTCTTGCTGAAGAAAGGATATATCAATCAGGATGCCGAGACAAATAAGTATTCTTTAGGATACAGGATTTTGAAGATAGGCGGTGCAATTTTAAGTCGGATTCAACTCCGAGAAATAGCGAGAGTACACTTGGAGAGATTGGCTCTTGAAATGTCACAAACGGTTCGTTTAGCTATTTTAGATGCACTGGAAGTGGTCTATATCGATCATGTGGAAGGCAAAGACCCCATCCGTTTGCACCTCCAGATTGGATCGAGGGGTCCACTTCATTGCACAGCGGCGGGTAAATCAATCTTGGCTTTTCTGAAAGAAACCGAAAAGGAAAATATCCTAGCACATTACAATCTTAAAGCTATGACATCAAAGACGATTACAAACATTGAGAATCTTAAGACACATCTTAAAATGATCGAAAAAAATGGTTATTCTTTCTGCGATGAGGAATATACAAAGGGAGTAAGGGCAATTGGGGCACCCATCTTTAATTTCGAAACTCGAGTGATTGGATCCATTGTTGTCGCCGCTCCCACCTTCCGGATGAAACTAAAGGATGTTCCGACTATTGGCCTAGAAGTGACGAAATCGGGTCTCGAGATTTCGAAAAAGATGGGTTGTCCAATTTGACAAATATAAGAACTAATTATTAGCAAGGGAAGACCAAAAATGATTGTCGTCAATGAAAAAAATTGTACTGGATGCCGGGCATGCGAATTCGCATGTTCATTTCAACAGAAGAAATCTTTTCATTATAATTTTTCATTAATTCGGATAATCAAGAACAAAGAGAATGAAGGGTTTTTCATACCTAACTTATGCCACCATTGCAAAGATACCCCATGCGTAAAAGAGTGCCCTACGGATGCAATTGGTTGGGATGTGGGGCTCGAAATGGTAATTATTGACAAGCAGAAGTGCACTGGTTGTGGATTATGTGTGAGTCTTTGCCCGTGGTCAATTCCAATTATAGATAGTGAGGAAGACATTGCTAAGATATGCGACTTTTGCAAAGGGGATCCATTGTGTGTAAAGTTCTGTAATCCAGAGGCATTATCAGTGAATGAAAGGAGGGGGTAAGATGAAAAATCATGTAAAAAGAATACAAAAAATATTAATGATAGGAGTAATTTTAATACTCGGAATTTGGAATAATGCGATTGCCATTGAATACCCAGTAAAACCGATTGAGTTGATTTGTCCTTATGGGGCGGGAGGTTCTGTCTCAATGGGTGGGAGAATTATTGCCGGCACTGCATCAGAGTTTTTAGGAAAGCCGATAATAATTATCAATAAACCAGGAGCTGGCGGATCGATTGCTGCTGCCTATGTGGCTAGGGCAAAACCAGATGGTTATACGCTATTTATCTGTAATTCTGCAAGTAATGGTGTTACACTGGCAATTCGGTCCGACATTGGTTATAAAAATTCTGATTTCGAGTATTTTGGCCAATTCTCTGCTCAAAATCTTGCTTTCGTGGTAAAAAGGGACGCTCCATGGCAGACTTTAAGGGAGGTTGTTGAGTTTGCAAAACAGAACCCAGGAAGCCTTAAATACTTGACATCTGGTGTAGGAACATCTCTCCACTTTGGCATGGAACTCTTCAAGCTTGCAGCCGGTGGATTGAAGATCGAACATATCCCGTTTAAATCAGGAGCAGAATATAATGCAGCCTTATTAGGAGGTCACGCCCATTTAGGACTTTTAGCATGGGTAGATATAAAGGGGCTGGTTGAAGCCGGAAAGCTAAGAGTGCTGGCTGTACCTACTTCAAAACGGCTTGATGATTTACCAGACGTTCCTACTTTTACAGAGTTAGGATTTCCTGAAGTTATCTTGTCCATGTGGTATGGGATTGCTGCCCCAGTAGGTCTCCCAAAAGAGATTTCTACCAAATTGAAGGAGTCCTTCAGTAAGACTTTCCAGCACTCTGAGGTAAAGAAGATGTTAATCCATATTGGGTATACCCCTGTTTACAGGGATGCCGATGACTTCACCAAATTTGTAAATGAACAAGAGAAAATATATTTAAAAGTAGCAAAAGAAGCGAATATTCGGGTTGATTAAAATTGAAAATGAATTGATCTATGTATTTTTTGTTTAGAATATTTGTTCAGTTTCTCTTCAAGTAAAAAAATTTATTGGGTGCCAATTTTTAACAAGAAAGATAAAAGGTGTCAGGAGTTTAATATGCATACTTATGCAGGGAAATTGGTCCATGTTAATTTATCATCAGAGAAAGTGTGGGAAGAGCCTCTATCTGAAAATAAGATAAGGAAGTTTCTTGGAGGAAGAGGAATAAACGCAGCACTCCTCTATCAATTGGTAGAACCCGGAATCGATCCTCTTGGGGAAAAGAATGTTTTAATTTTTGGCGCCGGAGCCTTATCCGGAACTTTTGCTCCTTCCTCTGGTCGAACTACAGTTACATGTAAGGGGCCTGCTACCAATTTTTATCTTAAATCTAGCGTAGGGGGCCACTGGGGGCCTGAACTTAAATTTGCAGGATATGATCACCTGATCATTCATGGCATGGCGAGGCGGCCCGTTTATTTATGGATTAAAGATAATAAAGTGGAAATAAAGGATGCATCCAAGCTTTGGGGCAAAGATGTCCAAGACACAGAACAATACTTTTATGAACAATTCGGAAATGAAAGGATAGAGATAGCTTGTATTGGGCCTGCCGGAGAGAATCTGGTGAAATTCGCTTCTGTCATGATTGGTCACAATGCTGCAGCAAGGGGTGGTGTAGGAGCAGTGATGGGGTCCAAACTATTAAAAGCGGTTATTGTGCAGGGTAGACAACCTGTCCGGATATCTCATCCAGAAGACTTTTGTCGAGTAGTTCTGGAATCAATTAAGGCTCTTGGTGAATTTCCTGGAAGAAAGGGGCTTTCTCTCTATGGCACAGCAGGCTTGGTTCCATTGCGAAATGAGATGCATCTCTTACCAACAAAGAATTTTCAAGAAGATTATTTAAAAGATGCATACCAAATCAGCGGCCAATACTTAAGTGAGAAAGGATTTCTCACCAATAGGTTTGGATGTTCGGCTTGCGGAACCTCCTGCCATCGTTTCACTTCCGTCGAGAAAGGCAAATATAAAGGTACCCAGTCTGGAGGACCCGAATACGAAACCGTAGTATCCATAGGCGCTGGTTGTATGGTTACAGAGACCGAAGCAGTTTTGAAGGCTAATGAACTCTGCAATCGGTATGGTCTGGATACAATATCTACTGGGTCAGTAATTCAATGGGCTATGGAATGTCGTGAAAAAGAAATTCTTACAGACGAAAATTTAGAGGGTTTGGATCTTGTATGGGGTAATGGAGAGGCGGTGGTTGAGCTCATTAAAAGAATTGCTTTCCGTAGAGGAATTGGAGATCTTTTAGCAGAGGGAGTAAAGAGAGCTGCACAAAGGATAGGCAAGGATTCATGGAAATGGGCTATTCACGTGAAAGGGTTAGAACAGTCAAGAGCTGAGGTGAGAGCGAGAAAGGGATATGCTTTGGCCTTAGCTGTTAACCCAAGAGGGCCTGATCATTTACATTCACAAGTTTATGCTGAGGACGGTGCAACTCCTGAAGCAAGGGCTTTGATTAAGAAGATTTGTGGAAGCGAAGAATACGCTACACATACAAATCCTGAAAAAAGAGGGGCTATTGTTTGTTGGCACGAAGATTGTTATGCCACAACCGATGCTTTGGGTCTATGTACTTTTGTTACCCTCAGTCGTGGATACCTCGTGGATCCAAGGCTGATGGCTGAAATGTATACCCATGCAGCTGGTATAAATATGGATGAAGATGATCTTCTCCGTATTGGAAGGCGAATTGTTACCTTGGAAAAAGCCTTCAATGTGAGAGAGGGGGCAACGAGACAAGATGATACACTTCCTTGGAGATTTATGAACGAACCGATTCGAAGTGGTCTTCGCATTGGCATGGTGACATCTGAGAGTGAGCTAGACAAAATGTTAGATGAATATTATGAACTTCATGGCTGGGACAAGAAGACCAGCTGGCCATATAAAGAAACCTTAGAAGGATTAGAGTTGGAAGAGGTGGCTGTGGAATTAGAGAGAAATGGAAAAATTCCAAAAAAAGCAGAATAAAATAAATGAATATCGCATTGAAAATAAAATATTATGTGCCTTTCGATGATCTGATGGGAAAGACAGAGGTATTACATATTGAAGGAGGGACGAAAATAATAGTTATTTTGCAACTACTTGCCAAGAGATACAAAGGGTTTGCCTTACCAAACATTTTTGATCAGGTTGTCATTCTTCTAAATGGTAAGCTTTGTAAAGAAGATTGGCCCATCGAAGATGGGGACCAAGTATCAATTTTCACCCCCTTAGTGGGTGGATAAGGAAATTAAAAAAAAATTGCTTCGAAAACTTTCTTATCAAGAAATGGAGGATCTCATTTCAGGGGCCACAATCTTAGGATGTGGTGGGGGTGGAGATCCCAAAGTTTCTAAAGCTATGGTAGATGAAATATTTGAACAAGGGAAAGAATTTTCCCTCTTGGATCCCAAAACTTTACGAGATGAGTCATGGGTTTGTATTCTTGGTTATGTAGGAGGTGGCCTCGAACAAAAAGAAAGGGATTTGGTTAAGGATTTGAAAAAAATTTGGAAACACCCAATTTCTATTGCTTCAAAGGAGTTAGAAAATTACTTGAAGATTGAATTCGATTCTTATTTACCAAGTGAGATTGGAGCTGGTAATACAGTAACACCAATGTTTATTGCAGCTATGGAGGGGAAAACAACTATAGACGGCGACGCAGCTGGAGGAAGAGCTAAGCCAGAATTGATTATCTCTACAACCAATCTTTTAGGAATTCCAATAACACCTTTAGCAATTACTACTTACTTTGGCGATTGCTTAATCTTACAAAACTCTGAGAGCGATGATCGAGTTGAAAAGATATGTCGTTATCTAGCACGTGTGTCAGGCGGAAGGGTTGGAGTAGCCAGATGTCCTGCAAAAGGCAAGGAAATGCAAAAAGCCATCCATCCTTATTCTATCTCATTAGCGATAAACGCCGGCAGAGTAATAAAGGAAGAGAAAGAAAAGCCTGTTGAAGCTCTACTAGGAGTACTGAAGGGATCAAAAAGATTTGAGGGCTATGTGGAATCGTTTTTCCGGGAGGAAAGGGATGGATTTATGTGGGGGGATATCAATCTTAAAGGGAGAAAAGATTTTGAAGGAGAGATTTTTAAGATATGGTTTAAGAATGAGAATCTAGTGAGTTGGAGGGATCGCAAACTCGATATCACATGTCCCGATGCAATTATCATTGTAGACTCTGAAAATGGGGAAGGTCTCTATAATTGGGGAGACCATTTTTATAAAGGAAGACAAGTTACTGTCATTGGGGTAAGATCAATAGGAATTTGGAAGTCAAAAGAAGGATTAGAAATTTTTGGGCCAAAACATTTCGGGTTTGATTTTTCGTACAGAAAAATTAACGACTGGTGAATCTGAGTTCCATAGTGGACGGACAATATGCGGCATCGAACATTGGTGGATAAAGTGCTTGATAAGATATGTTACGGTGTTGCAGTTATTACTACTAAATGCGAGGCCAAAGTAAATGGAATGACAGCTTCGTGGTTTTCGCGAGTATCTGGGAAACCTTATTTAGTAATGGTTGCCATTAGTGAAAAAAATTATTCTCTTCAACTTATTTCTAAGAGCAGTATATTTGCTGTAAATATTCTCGGAAAAGATCAAATTAGTCTAGGACTTCATTTCGGGAAACAATCAGGCAAGGATGTTGATAAATTTGAGACTGTACCTTATGAGACCCGCAAGACAGGGGCACCTATATTAAAAAGCTGTATGGCATATTTAGATTGCAGTGTTATATACTCAATCCCCGTTGGGGACCATATTCTTTTTATTGGAGAAGTGATAGATGCAGGAATTTTAAAAGATGAAGAACCATTGATACTCAATAGAAGAGATTTTCTTGGGGAGGAAATGTAATATGGTGAAAATAGTAGACCCATCTGTGGGGAATAAGATTATTGGGACTGTGATTGGGATCAAAGGCAAATGTAATGCTGGCCATCAGGTTGGGGATAAGTGTGAATTGAGTTGTTATAACTCAGGTGGACTCTGCGGTTTTTTTTACCATTTTCTATTTCCGAGGCTTTCTGTGATGCAATTTGGAGGGAAATATCCTTGGTGGGCAGAAGGGCAAAACATTTTTGAGATCGATTGCCCTGATCCCAAGAATCCTCTTTCCCTCCGGTTGGAGATTATAAAGAGATAAAGAGGGATAACTAAATTCAATGCAAATTTAGTCTATATCCCAGATATTCATTCCCCACACATTAGAAAAAGGACTCATTTTATGAAAACATCTCTTTACATAACCGTGCTTGGGATCTCTGGAAGTCCTAGAGATGGTAATAGTCAATATTTATTGAAAGAGGCTTTAAGCGCAGCCCGAAATGTAGATCCGGACAGAATAAAAATACAGGAATATTCTTTTAAAGGTAAGAAATTTTCACCATGCATTGCGTGTTTTAAATGCAATGAGAAAAAGCATTTGGGCGAATGTATCATTAAAGACGATTTTCAGGATCTCCGAGACCAATGGATTGACTCAAATGCTATCATCTATTCTGTCCCAGTTTATCATCTTAGCATTCCTGGTCAGTTGAAATGCTTTATTGATCGATTAGGGAATACCATTAATAGGTATTATCGATTGACCTCACCTCGTTTCCTGAAAGTGATCGGAGCAATCGCTCAAGGAAAACACTTTGCAGCGGGTCAAGAATTAACAATTAATTTTTTGATCCAACATGCAGTCCTTAAGAATTGCATTCCAGTTTCTGGCGATGGGTGGGAATCATACTTAGGTGGATGTGGATGGACAAAGAATGAAAGTGCAAAAGACGCCATTAAAAGACTCTATGAAAATAGAGAGACAGATGCAGTTGTAGCAGTCAACAGTTCAAGGAGTCTGGGGAGGCGTGTTGCGGAATTGGCACTTATTCTCAGATATGGAGGAATGCAAATGAAAGAATTTCTTTCTAAAGACCCTTGTTATAGTCCTTTCCTTGAGAAAATATAATTTTAATTCGGACAGGGGTTTTAGATAACTATCTTGTTATGTCCAGTTTTAAGTGGATAGTACAAAGAGGAAATTAGGGGACAATTCCAGATTTTTAACTTTAATTTATTTAAGAGGAGGGAAAAATTATGAAAAAGAAAACGAGTCGTTTCCTTTTAGGGTAAAAAGAAACTATGAACGAAACTGTAATTGTTTTTCGACCTGAGTAAGTTGCGAGGGGGGGAAAAATTGGTTTCTTAAAAAAACAACATACCAGGTTAAGATGGTAATAAGCCGAAAGCAATGTGAGACAAAGCAAACCAACAAGAAAGGAGGAAGACAATGGATAAGTCAATTTTTAAAAAGTTTTTTTGTATGTTATGGATGGTCTTTTTAATTCTAGCCGGTCCTCACATCGTTGCAGCTGAAAAAGAGCCGTTTGTCGATTGCGGAAAGATTATGTTTGGGGTTTACACAGATATTAACACCATGGACCCTGCAGAAGCGTTTGTTTGGTATTCCACAACCATAGCAAGAAATGCTTATGAAGGTTTAGTACAATATAACCTCAAAGACTTTTCAATTGAGCCCTTGTTAGCCGAGTCATGGAAACTGCATGAGGATGGGGGTACGTTCCATTTGCGAAAGGGCGTAAAATTTCAAGATGGCACGAATTTCGATGCAGAGGCTGTGCGATTTAATTGGCAAAGAATTATGGGCATCAATAAAGGCCCAGCAACTTGGGTAAAGGAAATAAAAGATATTAAAGTAATTGATGAATATACAGTGCGGATAGTGACAACACCAAAATGGGCCTTTTTTTTAGATGTGTTGGCAGCCCCTTGGTGTTTTTTAATAGCTAGTCCAACAGAAGTGAAAAAACATGTTACGGCTGATGATCCATGGGCCAATAAGTGGCTTCACACCCACACTTGTGGAACAGGACCTTATATAGCAAAGGAGTGGGTGCCCAATCAGTATATTACAATGGTTAGAAATAAGGATTACTGGAAAGGGTGGGCAGGGAAACATTTCAGTGAGGTGGTATATCGTGTTGTATCGGAGACAAGCACTCGACAGATGCTAATCAAGAAGGGAGAGATAGACCTTATCAATAACATTGCAGCTGAATATTGGGATGTACTTGACCAAGATCCCAACATCACCACTATTGTATTTCCATCGTTGGCACAATTTTACTTCTTGATGAACAATGCACGTGGTCCTCTCACAGACAAAAATCTAAGGTGGGCTGTTACTTATGCTATTGATTACGAAGCTTGTCGTGAAGCAGTTAAAGCTCCCTCAAGTAAACTCGTGATTGGTCCACAATTTAAACAAGATCTTAAGAAGGCGATGGAATATAAAAATAAGAGCGCTTATGTCGGGAAAGACGTTGAACTCCTCTTGACATATGTCAGTGGCAGCTCAACACATGGGAAACTCGCCTTAATCATCCAAGACAACCTCAAAAAAATCGGGATCAACGTTAAGTTAAAGTCGTTGGTTTGGCCTGTATTTTCTAAGGAAATCTACGGGGGCAACGCCAAAGAAGTAGGAGATATTTATGCATTCTATGCACAAGCGGTTATTGCTGATTCATATGGAACATTGTATAAAATATTGCATTCTAACTCCACAAAACCTGGTGGAGCAAATTTAGGATATTCAAATCCGAAATTTGATGCTCTATTGGACCAAGCGGCAACCACTATTGATAGAGATAAAAGAATGGCAATCTATGAAGAGGCCAAAAAACTGGTTGTTGATGATGCTGTTTACGTGTGGCTCTTGATGTACCCTTTCGTAGTAATTCATCGAGATGACATTAAGGTTCATCCTTACACTCAGTTTGGGGATGGTGTTGGAAATATTTTTTATTTTTATGATTTATATAGAGATAAGAAATAATTCTAATTTTCCTCAAATGGGCTAATTAAAAAGGGTAGGTTTTTGGGATGATCTTCACAAACCTACTCTTTTTTGCCAAGGAAATTATTTATGAATGCAGTTGACGGTAAAATTTTGCGGATTGATCTTTCCAATCGGGAGATTAAACTTGAGGATTATAATAAATATAGGGAATGGATTGGCGGGCAAGGAGTAAATCAATATATTCTTTTCAACGAATTGCCGGCTTCGATCTCCTCTTATGATCCATCCAATATTATTGCGGTGGGAACAGGAGCGTTAGTTGGTACATCTGCGCCTAGCGCTTGCAGAATGAATATAGATACGATCAATCCTTTTACCGGAGGTATAGGTTCAAGTAACGTCGGAGGCCATTTTGCCAGAGAACTTAGATTTGCAGGGATAAATAATATTATCATCAAAGGCAAGGCTAACCAATTCGTTTATATTTGTATTGATGACGAGCACATTGATATTCTTGATGCATCGCATTTGCAGAATAAAACAATTTCGGAGACAACTGAGCTGCTTCGTAATGAACTTGGAGAAGACTTCAAATTAATGATTATCGGACCTGCCGGTGAAAATCTCGTAAGATCTGCCTGCGTGATTGTGGATAAAGCCGGAGCCGCTGGACGTTGCGGAATTGGGGCAGTGATGGGATCTAAGAATATTAAAGCTATTGCGGTAAAAGGAACCGGAGGAGTTGAACCCGTCGATCCTCCCCAATTCGATAGCATTGTAAAAGAGTGTCTGGACAAAATTACTTCAAGCTCCTTTGCAACAGCAGCACGTCGTTATGGCGTTTATCGTCAAGAGCCATGGGAAATAGAAAATCCTTACCGGAATTTTTCTGGTGAAATTCCCCCCCCCGGATAAGAAACAAAGAATTTTACCGGATGAATTCTTACCCTATATAACAGGTACGAAGACATGCGGTTCTTGCCCTATAGGTTGCTGGAAGGTCTACCAAATCCTGGAAAAAGGAAAATCAATTGTGATTGAAGCCTTGCAGATCAACTCCATTCACAATTTTGGTGCCAGATTGGATCTCTTTGACCCTGAGATCATACTCAAAGCACATGACTTATGCAATGATCTTGGTCTGGATGAGGATAACACCAGTGGAGCGATAGCTTGGGCATTTGAATGCTATGAAAAAGGTTTGATTACCAATGAATTAACGGGGGGCCTAAAACTTCAATGGGGTGATGAAGGAACTGTGTTTGAACTCATTAAGGATATAGCTTATCGTCGGGGCTTTGGAGACCTGTTGGCGGAAGGGTGCCGGCAAGCATCTGAAAAACTCCAAGGTACAAAAGATTGTTGCACCCATATAAAAGGACAGGAGCTCTTCGAGGTCTTGTGGGCTTGTCCAGCTTGGGCATTAGGAACGGTTGTATCGGCTAGGGGTGGCTCGCATACAAGGGGCGCTGTGAAGGCTGAAAGGCTCAAGGACATACCCACGTCACTCTGTCAGCGACTCTTTGGTATTCCGACGGTTGGAGATAAATTTTCATATGAACATAAGGAACATTTAGTCATCTTCTTCGAAAAAATGCAAGCATTGTCAAACTCACTAGGAATGTGTTATTTCGTCCATGGTTTGTGCGCTGTTGACATGCTTTTACCTGAGGATTATGCTCGATTATTTTCAACAGCTACCGGACAAAACTTTGACAGTGAAAAGATGATGTGGCTCGGTGAACGAATTTTCAATCTGGAGAAATCCTTCAATATCCTTCATACAAAATGGACCAGGGAAGATGATATGCCCCCGAAACGATTTACATCGAAACCTTTGGATGGAAAATTCAAGATAGATTTAAAGGCTTGGGATAGGATGTTGGATCGATACTATGAATTACACGGTTGGGACCAAAAGACAGGAAAACCTCTAAAAGAGAGTTTTAAGCGTCTCGATCTTGATACGATACAAAGGAAGTTGGAACAAAATGGGAAGCTATTTTAGACAAAAGATCCTGGAAAGAATAACAACTGTCATACCGGTTGTGTTTATGGCTATTACTATTGTATTCTTCATCTCACACCTCGTACCAGGTGATCCAGCAAGGCTGATTGCAGGACAGTTCGCCAGTGAAGATCAAGTAGAAAAAATTCGTAAAGAATATAATCTGGATAAGCCGATTCCAGTTCAATATATCCTTTATCTACGTGATACTTTGCGTGGGGAATTCGGTACCTCAATGCACACAAGAAGACCGGTCCTGGAAGACATTAAAGAGTTTTACCCAGCAACAATCGAATTGGGATTAGTCAGCTTCTTCTTAATCATCACCATTGGAGTACCGCTAGGTGTCATCTCGGCTATAAAAAAGGATAAATTGCTGGATCACTTTTCCAGATTTTTTGCCCTAGGTGGGGTAGCCGCTCCGGTTTTCTGGATGGGAATTTTGGCCCAATTACTATTTTTCTATATCCTAGGACTACTTCCCGTAGGAGATAGATTGTCATATGGTATTCCCCCACCGCAGCACATTACAGGCTTCTATATTCTCGACAGTTTGCTGACAGGAAATTTGAAAGCTTTTTGGGACTCGACATATCATATTATTTTACCAGCAATGCTTATGAGCATCTCCTCTATGTCATCCGTTGTACGACAGACTCGCAACGAGATGCTCAAAGTGATGAGAGAGGATTATGTGCTTTTTCACACCGCTTATGGGCTGGCAAATCGAATCGTCATATACAAATATGCGCTCAGAAATGCCCTTACTCCTACGGTTTCTGTACTTGGCCTTATTTTTGGACTTCTATTATCTAGATCCTATTTGGTAGAAACAGTTTGCGGCTGGCCGGGGATCGGAAGATATGTTGCCATGGCGGTGCTTAGTTCAGATTTCCCTGCCATTGCAGGCGCCACTATGATCATTGCATTCAGCTATGTTTTGATTAACCTCGTAGTAGATACTTCTTATATGCTGCTTAATCCCAGAGTTAAGCTATGAGGAAGAGACAGTGAGGATTATCGAAATAGGAAGCCGCCAACTAAGATACGGGTTATACTCCGTCAGAAAATCCCCTATGGCAATGATTGGAATATGTATCATCGCAACAGTTGTTATCATCGCAATCTTTGCACCTTATATTGCACCCCATCCTGATCAAGTTTACGATGTGAATATTAAGAATAGACTTCGACCACCGAGTGGAGAACACCCGTTTGGAACAGATGATCACGGTAGAGATATTTTAAGCCGTACGATCTTCGGGTCGCGGATATCGCTTCAAGTAGCAATAATCGTTGTTTTATTAGCCTCACTAATTGGTACGGTACTGGGATTGATTTCCGGGTATTATGGGGGAAGAGTTGGCAACGTCCTCATGAGAATAACAGATGCATTCCTCTCATTTCCACCTTTAGTCCTAGCCTTATGCATCCAAGCTGCCTTAGGTCCCAGTATATCAAACACCATGATTGCCCTTTCTTTGGTCTGGTGGACATGGTATGCGCGGATTGTGAGGGGCCAAGTTTTGAGTATTAAAGAAGAACTTTATATTGAAAGTGCTCGAACAATGGGGGTGCGTAACTTCAGAATGATGTTTCGCCATATTCTTCCGAACTGTGTTGGACCGATCATTGTTCAAGCATCACTCCAAATGGGTTATGCAGTAATTGCTATGGCGAGTCTCAGTTTCTTGGGTATTGGAGCCCAAGAGCCAATTCCAGAGTGGGGATTGATGGTTGCCGCCGGGAGAGGTCTTCTGCCCGATTGGTGGTGGATATCTACTTTCCCCGGATTTGCTATCTTTTTGCTGGTGCTCGGCTTCTGTTTATTGGGAGATGCCTTAACAGATATCTATGAGCGGCATTAGCATATGAATAACCCTATCAGGAATAACGTATTGCTCAAAGTTAGGGGCTTAAGGACTAGGTTCTATACCTACGAGGGAGAGTTTGATGCAGTAAATGGAATTAATCTTGACATTAGGAAGAACGAATCTGTAGGCTTAGTAGGAGAGACAGGTTGCGGAAAGTCGGTTACCGCCTTATCAATCCTAAGGCTTATCCAAGATCCACCGGGAAAGATTGTTTCAGGGTCCATTGTCTTCGAAGGTGAAGACCTGATGACTAAAAGTTTAGATGAATTGAGGGAGATTCGCGGCAAAAAGATCGCTATGATTTTCCAAAAACCAATGTCTTCATTAAATCCCACCTTCAAAATAGGCACTCAGATGACAGATATCATAAGCCTGCATCAGAAGATAGGAAAGAAAGAGGCTTGGGTTAGAGCTGGTGATCTTTTAAGAAGCGTTAAAATAGCAGCCCCCGAGAACGTGGTTAATAGGTATCCACATGAACTTAGTGGTGGAATGAGGCAAAGGGTCATTATCGCAATTGCGTTATCATCAAATCCTGATCTACTTATCGCCGATGAGCCAACTACAGCCTTGGATGCGACCATTCAAAAACAGATATTGGCCTTGATTGGAGATTTGAGGAAAGAATTTTGCTTTTCTATGTTGTATATCAGTCATAATCTGAGAACGGTTTATAATATTTGCGAGCACATATATGTAATGTATGCAGGGAACATAGTTGAATTTGGGAATATTGAAAGTGTGTTTGAACATTCCTCTCACCCTTATTTCAAAGCCTTGATGAATAGCCTACCGAGATTCGGCGCTAAAGAAGATGTCCTTGCTGAGATCCCTGGTACGCTACATAGTCCTATGGATCCGCCAGGAGGCTGCCGGTTTCATCCTAGATGCGCTTTGGTACTTGAACGGTGCAAAATAGAGACCCCGAACCTATGCGAAATTGGACAAGACCATTGGGTTGCTTGCTTCAGAGCCATGGAAGTCAAAGGATATGAGTGATTTGATCCAAGTCCGAAATTTAAAGAAACACTTTTCCTTAGATAGCGGATTTTTTTCTAAAAATACAACTAAAGTTATAGCCGTTGACGGGGTCGATTTCTCCATTAGGCAAGGTGAGACTCTTGGGTTAGTGGGTGAAAGTGGATGTGGTAAAACAACGATAGGCAGATTATTAACGCGAGTAATTGCATCTGATTCTGGACAGGTTATTTTTGAAGGTCAGAATATACTCTCAATACCTGATTCTAAATTCAGAGATATTCAGAAAGATATTCAGATGGTCTTTCAAGATCCCCAAGCCTCCCTCAATCCAAGAATGACCATAAAGGCAAGCATTATGGAGCCATTTATTGTTCACCACATTTATGATAAAGACAGTATTGACAGCGAAATTTTGCATCTTATCAATATTGTAGGATTAAACCCCGAACATTTAAATAGATATCCAAAGGAACTGTCTGGAGGTCAACAACAGAGGGTTGGAATTTGCAAGGCCATCGCTTTGAAACCAAAATTGTTAATATTAGATGAGCCAACATCCTCCCTTGATGTCTGCATCCAGGCGCAGATCCTTAATGCCTTGAAGAAACTCCAGTCAGAAATGAATTTGACTTATCTTTTTATATCCCATGATCTGAGTGTGATTCATTATATGAGTGACAGGATTGCGGTTATGTATCTTGGCCAGATAGTGGAAATAGCATCTATACAACAATTAATTGATGATATGTTCCACCCGTATACTCGAGCACTTTTTTCTGCTGTCCTAACTTTTCGTAACGAAGCTAGGCGATTTGACGTCGTTTTAAAAGGAGATGTTCCAAATCCAATGAAACCACCTGACGGTTGTCGATTCCATCCAAGATGTGATCAACGGCTCAAGATTTGCGAAACAGAAATGCCAACTCTTTTCGAGGTGGCCAGAGATCACTTCGTGAGATGTCATCTATTAGCTTAACCAGACTAAAAATAAATCTTCTAATTTATTAATACTGATATTCATTTTTTTTCATTAAATCAGAAAGATTTGTGGCAATGCTATACTCCTTTTTTATTTTTATCAGAGATTTACTCTCCCTTTGGTAGGAATTTATGGATAGCAAATGTGTAACTAAAATGTAACCGTCTGAACCGAAAATAATCCAAGCTATTCAAAATTATTCCAAAATGGCCTTTGTAAATCATTTATATTGAGGCATTCGTAAATCACGGTGAATCGCATATTGAGAAGATGCGATTCTAAAAACCTTGACCGGTGAACCACCGGTTTTCTATTAGCTTCAGGAAAACCTCGTCGGACCACCTGGAGGACCACAAGAAGAAGATGGTTCCGGTCCCTTTGAAGAGGAACAACAGGAGAGAACCCTCTCAGACCTTTTTCCTCCACAATGAGGGCATTTCAAAAAGTCTCCACCCTCATCTACTTTCTGGATCTTCTCAAAAATTTTTCCACACCTTTGACATCGATATTCATAAATAGGCATACATTCCTCCGTTAAAGGCTGAAAGTTGAAGGCTCAAAGCTCAAAGGGTTTTACTTTCAGCTTTGAACTTTGAGCTTTGCTCTATGCACTTTGCGAAATGACTTCATAGCCTGCTTCTTCGATGGTCTTTTCAATCCGGTTCAGCGCCAATGCCTTTGTGTTGTCGAAACGAACTTCGCCCTTCTGGAGGTCTACTTGAACATTCTGAATCCCTTCCAATTGATTTAATGCCCTTGTTACCGACATGACACAATGCTGGCAGCTCATTCCCTTGACTTTCAAAATAGTAAGCATTTTATTTCCCCCCTCTTTTCAGATCCCTCAATTGGTAAACTGCAATTCTGAAATCCGCATTCCGAAATTGAATTTTGGATTCTTTATTCCACACTCCGCAATCCACATTCACCATTCAGATCACGCCCAGTCGATATATCGTGAGATGGCCTTTTGAAAGTCTTTTAAGGTCTCCCCCTGTTTAACACGAGCTCCCTTCTGAGTCTTCTCCAAACATTCTTCCATATAGCTTTGAACAATGACCGTCCCGACCCTTTTGATGGCTGATGTCA
>Ga0315289_10003493_pt1 | contig 23781 bp, 14 predicted proteins | sample YL17G11_40_MG_FD_203452 | JGI IMG/M metagenome (GOLD analysis project Ga0315289, IMG submission 203452) | Sediment microbial communities from Yellowstone Lake, YNP, Wyoming, USA - YL17G11_40 | ecosystem: Environmental > Aquatic > Freshwater > Lake > Sediment | place: USA: Wyoming | collected...
GAGCTCTAGAGAGAGAGAGAGAGAGAGCGAGAGAGAGAGAGAGAGAGAGAGAGAGAGAGAGAGAGAGAGAGAGAGAGAGAGAGAGAGAGAGAGAGAGAGAGTCTCCACTCGTCTTCGTTTTTATTTTCACAACATCGTTTTCTTTCTTTCGGTTTCAAAAAATGTGAGCAGAAAGAAACAAAAAGCGATACAACGAAAGGGTTTTCTGAAAGCTCATAGAAGGGTGAGAGAGAATTTCTCTGAAAGAGATTCTCGAGCCTCTCTGAATACGAAAGCGGAGCCTTTTGATATTTTGAGAAGAGAGCGGGGTCGAGAAAAAGGAAAAAAGGAAGAAAAAAAACTAGCTCTTTCCACTTTCCTCTTTCCTTCGTCTTTTTCGACTCCATCCCCCCGCTTCCGCCCCTTCCAGCCCCTCGCTCAGTCTCGCTCCCGCTCCAGGACGATGTCAGCCTCCACTCTGCGAGCCTCCGGGGCCTGCGCCGTCCAGCGCCGCAACGTGTCGGCCGTCGCCGGCTCGCCCTCTGCCAATGTTGTCGCTGCTGCCCCCGCCCCGCGCCCGAGGTCTTCTGCCGTCGCGGCCGCCGTCGCCGCCGCCCCCTCGATCAACTCCGTCAACGCCGTGCGCAGGCTCGCGTCGTCCTCGCGCGCCTCCGTCGCCGCGCGCGCCGCCGTCCGCGACGGCGCGTCGCTCGACGGGCGCAAGCTCCGCGTCGCGGTGATCGGCGGCGGGCCGTCGGGCGCCTGCGCCGCGGAGACGCTGGCCAAGGGCGGCGTCGAGGCGTTCCTGATCGAGCGCAAGATGGACAACTGCAAGGTATGATATAATGCGGTCGAGAGAGAGAGGAGAGAGGAGAGGATAGGACAGCGAGGGAACGCGAGAAAGCACGGGGTGGGAATCGAATGCTTGGCGCCTTTGCTTGCGCCACGGTAGCGCGATGCTTCGGTCGCCGAGCTGCTGGACGGAAAGGGACAGGGATGCTTTCCGGTCCCGCAGCGGCGCTGAGAGGCGTGGAGATCTGCGCGCTGGCGCCCAAGGGGTCGTCAAAGAAGCATCGAGAGGGCGCCGAGGGGGCCGTTGACTGCTCACATGCTGAAGCCCTTTTCGACGACGCCGGCGGCGGCGGCGGCGGCCCGAAGGGATAAGCCAAACCCTATCCCATTGATTTCTCGACCTCGACCCCCCGAACCTCATCATCCCTTTCCCTTTTCCTCCCACCTTGAAACCCCCGCCGCCCCTCTTTTCAGCCCTGCGGAGGGGCCATCCCGCTGTGCATGGTCGACGAGTTCGACATCCCGGCCGAGATCATCGACCGAAAAGTGACAAAGATGAAGATGATCTCGCCGTCCAACAGGGAGGTCGACGTCGGGTATGTTTTTTTTTTTTTTTTTTTCTGCCGTCTTTTTTGTCCACCCTTTTTCGGGTCCGTTTGCGACACCTAAAGGGCTCGAGGCGCTCACCTCCCTCTCTCTCGACCCGAACCGAAACGGAACACACACAAAAAAAAAACAGCCGCACTCTGTCCGAGACCGAGTACATCGGCATGTGCCGCCGCGAGGTCATGGACGACTTCCTGCGCAAGCGCGCCGAGGGCCTCGGCGCCCAGCTCGTCAACGGCCTGCTCCTGCGCATGGAGCAGCCCGAGGGCCCGCAGGGCCCCATCACGATCCACTACAACGACTACGCCGCCGGGGACGGCAAGGTCGGCAAGCCCTCGTCGATGGAGGTCGACATGGTGAGAAGGAGTTTTTTTTGTTTTTTCTCTAATGAATTCGACCTCGAAACATAAAAAAACTAACTCTCTCAACTTTCTATTCTCCCTCCCCCTGCTCCCCCCCCCCTCAACCGCCACAATTCAGGTCATCGGCGCCGACGGCGCCAACTCCCGCATCGCCAAGGAGATCGACGCGGGAGAGTACGACTACGCGATCGCGTTCCAGGAGCGCATCCGCATCCCGGACGACAAGATGGCGTACTACACCGACCTCGCCGAGATGTACGTCGGCGACGACGTGAGCCCGGACTTTTACGGGTGGGTGTTCCCCAAGTACGACCACGTCGCCGTCGGTGAGTTGCTGGTGTTGCTCTTGCCGTTTTTTTCTTTTGTTGTTCGGGGGGATCTTTTTTTTGGGGGGGGAGGGGGAGGGGGAGTTTTCAGTTTTTTCATGCGCGGCGCGAGCGAGGTCTCGATCGCTTCCCCTCCTCTCACTCATCCTTCTCTCTCTCTCCCTTCCTCCCACCCTTCCCCCTCGCCAACCAACCAACCAAACAGGAACCGGCACCGTCGTCAACAAGACCGCGATCAAGCAGTACCAGCAGGCGACGCGCGACCGCTCCGCCGTCAAGACGGCCGGCGGCACGATCATCCGCGTCGAGGCGCACCCGATCCCCGAGCACCCCCGCCCGCGCCGCGTCAAGGGCCGCGTCGCGCTCGTCGGGGACGCCGCGGGCTACGTGACCAAGTGCTCAGGCGAGGGGATCTACTTCGCGGCCAAGTCGGGCCGCATGGCCGCCGAGGAGATCGTGGCGGCCTCGGCCAACGGGACCAGGATGGCCGGCGAGGGCGCGTTCCGGACGTACATCGAGAAGTTCGACAAGAAGTACTGGGCCACCTACAAGGTCCTCGACATCCTGCAGAAGGTCTTCTACCGGTCCAACCCGGCGCGCGAGGCCTTTGTCGAGATGTGCGAGTCGAGCTACGTGCAGAAGATGACGTTCGACTCGTACCTCTACAAGACCGTCGTCCCCGGAAACCCGCTCGACGACGTCAAGCTTCTCGTCGAGACCGTTGGGTCTCTGCTGCGCGGGAACGCGCTGCGCCAGGGGGCCAAGACGGTGACTTTCGACTCGAGGTCCGTGGAGGCGCGCGTGAACGCGTAGAGAGAGGGGGGGAGTGGCGGAGAGAGGAGGGAGAGAGAGAGATTTTCCCCTTCCTAGTATCTATTATTTTTTCATCATCTTGGGCGAGAGAGAGAGAGAGAGAGAGAGGGAGGGAGAGAGGGAGGGAGAGAGAGCAGCGCGAAGCTAAAAGAGAGGGACTTTTAACACCTTGTTACAATTCCACGTGTTCAATCATCTTATTCATCTTGTCTTAGGTGTTTGGTTCCGCGGCGCTTGGAGGTTGAGGGGGAGAAAGTGCAAGAAAAAGTGAGAGAAGAAAAATATGACTACGACCAGAAAAAGAACTTGGAGGGAGCCGAAAACCCCTTCTCGTCTTCTCCAATCCCTTTCACCTCGACTTTTGCATTCCCCCAATTCAGTTCTGTTTCCCTTTTGCAACACTGGTCAATTGAACATTCTGAATCGTTGTGTTCTTATTCAACGGGAAAGGAAAAAAAACTCCCTTCAACTTTATAAACTCTCTCGCGCTTTTTCGCCGTCTCTCTTTTCTTTACCCCTCTCTCTCCCCCCTCAACCTCCAACTATCTCCCTCCCCAACCCCCCACACCCCGACAACAAGTAGATAACGAGCAACCCTTCTCAAATCACACCCGCGAGGGCCTCTCCCACCTCTCCGCGGCGAGCAGAAGCCACTCGTCGCCGACCGCCGCGGCCCCAGGGGCGAGCGTCTCGGGCGGCGCGCCGCCGCCGGCGACGACGCACAGCGTCGCCGCCCTCGGCGACGCCGCGAGCTCGGCCCCGAGCGCCGAGGCCACCATCCTCAGAGACACGGGGTCCGTGGCTCCTGCGAGGGAGCCGGGAGCGACGTGGACCCAGACGCGCTCGGCGTGGAGCGGGGGCCGAGGGCGCTCCGCCCCCTCGGCGGGAGTCGCCCCCCGGGCGCGCGCCGCCGCCGCCGCAAACCGGCCGGCGCCGCCGCCGCCGCCGCCGGCGGAGGAGGCCGCGGCCCCCTCCCCCGCTCCGCCGCCGAGCTCGAACACCTCGGGTCGCGACTCCGGCGCCAGCCACTCTCTGGCTTCGAGGCAGGCCTCGAGCCAGCGCGGGGTGACCAGGCGCGCGCCGGCAGCGATCGCCAAAAGCACTTTCAGGGTCCTCCTGTCGGCGCCGACGACAACGTGTGTCGGAGGCGGAGGAGGAAGAGGCGAAGAAGAGGAAGAGGAAGGGCCGCCGTCGCCGCCAGCCCTCGCCGCCTCCTTGCTGCCAAAGTCCGAGGAGATGGTTGCGTCGCCTGCCAGGGCCTCGACGGCGGCGCGGGCCAGGGAGGCGACGTCGTCCCCGACGGAAGTGAGGGCGATGATCACTCTGCCGTCGCCGGGCGGCCGGAGAGGACGAGAGGGAGGGGCGGCGGCGGCGTCGGCGGCTCCCGCGCCGAAGAAGCCCGAAGAAGAGGCCGGCGCTTCCCTGCACCCGCCGTGATGGAGCCCCGACGGAGCCCGGCTGGGGGGCTTGACGGCGACGGGGAGGCCGGCTGGGAGCGTCGGCGCCTTGAACGACGCAGGAGGGAGCGCGTGCAAGGACAGGGGCCTCGCCCCGGTCGCCGTCATCACCGCCCTCGCCGCCGTGGCTCCATTTCCACCAGCGACTCGCTCTCCTCCTCCCCCCAGAGACCGCCGCAGCAGCACGGCCTGCGCGGCAGAGACCCCGGGGGCGCGCGGAGCGGCCAGGGCGGGGACCGGGGTGTAGCTTTCGTCGACCTGATTGTTGTCGTTTGCCGAGGCGGGGAGGAGCGAGAGCTGTTGCCGCTGAGAGGAGCCTCTCTCTGCCCCCCCCGGTGCTGCTGCTCCTGCCGCCGCCGCCACGGCAGCCGCGGCAGCGGCTGCGTTCGCGGAGAGCGACCTCGCGGGGCCAAGGTTGGACTTTTGCTTGGGAGCAGCGGCGGTGGCGCCGCCGGAGCCGGAGGCGCCTCGGAGGTTCTCGTCGCCGCCGCCACCGCCGCCGTCGCTCGAGGGGCGCCGCGCCGAAGCACGAGCGCCGGCGTCGGCGCCAGCTCTCGCCGCCGCCGCCTCTTCCTTGACAAAGCCCGAGTCCCACACGCGGGGCTGCGTCCAGGGACCGCCCTCGTCGTCCTCGCCGCCGTCCTCGTCGTCGGGGGCGTCCTGCTCCGCCTCCCCGAGGGGCGCGCGGCGGCCCCTCCCCCCGAGCCTCGAGGCGGCGGCGACCTCCTTCCCGCCGCTCTTGGGCCGCCGCCGCAGCTGCCGCCTGCCGCCGACGACCTTCTCCTGGTCGCCGCCCTCTTCCTCCCCCTCCTCCCGCCCGCCTCTCCGCTCGTTCCCGCCGTTTCGCGTCCTCCGCCCGCGCAGCATCACGGGAGATGCCAGCGGCGTCGGGCGGCCCTGGAAGACGCCGCTCGCCGGCGCGGGCCTCTCGGGCAGCGGATGCTCGGCCGTCGGCGTGTCGACGGCCGCGAGCGCGGGCGTCGCCCAGGGCGACGAGACGCGCTTGACCCCGGGGATCGGGATCGCGGCCAGCGCCTTGGCCTTGGCCCTGGCCGCCTCCCGCGCCGCTGCTGCTGACGACGGGGCGGCGGCGGCATGATCCCCTGCTGCAGTTGCTGCTGCGTCTACGGCCGCCCCGGCCTGTCCCTTTTCGGCGCTCGGCGCAAAGCCCGCAGCGATGACCGCCGCGGCGACCTCTGGCGTCGAGATGACCACGGGTAAGGGGACGTGCGCCATGCGCTGGAGCTGCCGCGTCGAGAGCCTGACGGGATGGGCTGGGGCGCTAGGTTTCTTGTTCTTGGAAGCAGCGGCGGCAGCAGCAGCAGCCGCGGCAGCAGCTTTGGGAGCCTTCTTGCGTTTGGCGGCGGCGGCAGAGCGCCGGGAGGAGCCAGAGGCGGCGGATCCTCGTTGCCCCGGCCTTCTTCTTCGGGCTCCAGCGCCCTCGTCTTCGGAAGAGCCGTCTTCCTCTTCCTCCTCCTCTTCGTCGCCAGAGGAAGAAGCAGCTTCTTCTTCGTCGTCGTCGCTAGAGCCTGCAGCAGTGGCGTCGGAGTCTTCCTCCTCGTCGTCGCTGTTTTCTTCTTCTTCCTCTTCAGACTCGTCTTCGTCCGAACTCGGGGCGGAGCGCCTCCGGGAGCGCGCTCTGCCCGCTGCAGCAGCAGCAGCGGCAGCCGCTTTCCTCTTCGCCGGGGCAGCGGCGGCGGCAGCAGCAGGGGCTCTCCGAACGGTCGCCCGCGACGCGCCGGAAGCTCTAGAGCCGCCGCGGCCGCTGGGGCCAGCAGCAGCAGCAGCAGCTGCCCCGGCCTCTTCGCCCGTCCCCGAGCGAGACTGGTGCCGCCTGCTGCCGCCGCCTCCTCCTCCTCCTGCGCCTCCTCCCACGAACGCTGTCGCGGAGGAAGAAAAGCCGCCGTTCCCGCCGGTGACGTCCTCGATGGCGAGAGTACTGAGGCCCGAAGGGAGAGGGACGAGGAAGGTGGTTTCCTGTTTCGTGGTCGAGGTTTTATTGTGGAGGGAGAGCCGTTTCGGGTTGAGAGAGAGAGAGAGAGAGAGGGGAGGTCGAAAAGGGCCGTTGAAGAAGAAAAGAAAATTCGAAGTCGTCGAAAAGCGAAAAGTCTCCACGCTCTTCCTTCCACGCTCTCTCTCTCTCTCTCTCTCTCTCTCCCTCTTCCAATATTCCTCACCGTGATCCGCTTTCCGATCTGTCTGCACGCGTCGACCCACGCCGAGGTGACGATGTGCGCGGGGGCGCCGGCCTGTTTGTCGTCGTTGAGTTTTGAGCGAGGGGAAAAGTGAGTCTATTGCAATTCGTCCCGACGCTCTCTCGTCGCCGTCATCGCCGTCGCCTCGTCTCTTTCCTCGATGCATTTTTGCTCCTCCTTCAAACACGTACCCCTGCCAGCCTCCCGTGCAGCCCTCGCAGCTCATCTTGGGTTATGCACTGCTTCAGAGCCGACGCGCTCGAGGAAGCCCCGGGAGGCAGCAGCACCACGGCATGGCTGACCCTGCTCGACGAGCGGGCAACGACGCGGGCGCCGGCGTCGGCGAGTTTTTCTTGGAGGCGAGCGCGGGCCGCTTCCTCGTCGGCCGTCGAATTGGCGGAGGCCAGCATGGCGACGACGCCGGCGAGGGGCAGCTGCGGCATCTCCTTTTATCCGTGCTCGAGGTCAGCAGGTCTCGTCTCTCTCTCTCCCTCAAGGCAGCGGTTTTTCGTTCGAAAAAAGAGACGAAATGGCTGAGCTGAAGAGAGGAAAAAACGGAAAAAGAAGTTCGCACGATGAAAAAAACCGAAGCAACCCCCACAAAAAAAAGGGCGCATCAGCGCCTTGGTGGAGCGACTCTGCAAGCCCCGCGCGCGCTCTGCTCTCCGTCTCTCTGGATCCTCCTCGAAGTAATCTGCGCTCGAGGAATACGTCCGAGAGAACACGGGCAGGCAGCCGCGAGAAAAGGCCGCGATGCAGAGGAGGAGGAGGAGCTCTGCAGCTTCTCGTCGGCGGCGACCCCATCGACCTGCCCCGCCTCTCTTCTTCTTCTCCCGCCTCGCGCTGCTCTCCCTCCTGCTGCTGCTCTCAGCGGCGGTAAAAGCGCCCGTGGCTCTGTCGCAAGAAGCCCCAGAGCCTTCGTCTGATGATGCTCCGGAAGGAGCAGCGTCGCCTTCGCAGGCGCCTTCGAAAGCAACGACGACGACGGCGGCGAAGGCGACAAAGACGGCCTTGACCTCTTCGCCTTCGCCTGCTGCAGCAGCTCCCGCTCCCGCTTCTATCCCGCTGTGCCCGAGCCAGGGCGACGCCTCCATCCGTCTCGCGGCGTCCGGGGGGGGAGACTTCTCCGGGACCCTGGGCGCCGGCTGCACCGCCAGCTTCGAGCTCGACGCGAGCCTTTGTCTCCTAACGTCCTCCTCCGGCGGCCGCGGCGGCGGCGCGGAGGGCGCCCCGCACCGCTTCCTGACGCTGCAGGCTCGGGCGGGAGCCGAGCCCGCCGGGACGCTCGCGCCGCTTCTGGTCGTGGCCCCGGCGTCCGGCCCGGCCCCTCGGGCAGAGCGGGCGGGAGGCGAGCCCGAAAAGAAGAAGGCGAAGAAGCGGGAGGAGCGCGAGGAGGAGCGGCCGCGCACGAGGAGGAGGAGGAGGAGGAGGACGGCGGCGAGGAGGTCCCTGCTCGCGGCGGCCCCCGCCCCGCCCTCCCCGCTCCTCCCCGCCTCCGCTCCCGCCTCTGCTTTTTCCCCGTCGCCGGCGGCGACCTTCGCCTACGCCATCCGCCCCGCGGGGGCCCTGACCGACGCCGCAGGCCTCTCCCAGGGGCGCCAGTTCGTCCAGACCGGCCTGCCTCTGCCTACGGAGCCCGCGGGTCGCAACGCCTCCTCCTCCTCCTCCTCCTCCTCCTCTTCCTCCTCCTCCGCTGCCGTCTTCCGCGTCGCAGTGTTCGCTGCTCGCGTGCCGCAGCCCGCCGAGAGCCCCGCCGGAGCGAGGAAGAAGAAGAAGGGGAAGGGCGACGACGACGCCTCGAGGGCGGCGATGCCCTTCACCCTCTCGTGGAGGTGCGACGCCGCGCCGGCCTGCCCCTCCTCGCCGCAGCCCGGCGACGATGCTCCCGGCCCGCAAAAGCGACAGCAGCAGCAGCAGCAGTGCTCAGGAAGGGGAGAGTGCCGCGCCTCCCCTTCGGGCTGCTCTGGGGGCGCTTGCGCCGCGTGCGAATGCGCCGCGGGCGCGGGCGGGCGAGACTGCTCCCTCTCCGTCCGCGAGCTCGGGGTCGTCGAGGCGAGAGCCGCGTCTTCTTCTTCTTCTTCTTATTCGAGTCCGGCGGAGAGGGAGGCCGTGGGCTTCTCTTCCCCCGTGGCCGGGAGCAAGGGCGCGCCCCGGAGCAGCAGCAGCGGCAGCAGCGGCAGCAGCCCCTCTTCGGCGAAGAAGGACGAAGGCTCCTCGAGGCACACGTACGGCATCCGAGCTCCTCACTCCTCCTCCTCGGGCTCCGAAGAAAAGGGCGGCACGCTGCTGCTCGAGATGGTGAGGGGCCCCGGGGCGGCGGCGAGCCCGCTGCTGACCGTCGCCTCTTCCTCGCCTCGCAGCAGCGGCGCCCAGGCGGCCTCCTCTTCGCCGACGCCGCTCGTCCTCCGCCTGCCGCCGTCGGCGCCGAACCGCCTCGCGTCGTCCGCCGACCCGGCGCTGTCGCCGCACCTCGAGTACCAGGCCGTCGTTCTGCGGGACGTCAAGCCGGGAGAGCGCGTCTACGCCACCGTCTCGGGGGCCGGGGGAGCGGGCGTCGGCGCCGTCGCTCCCGCCTCTTCTTGGCCGCTGCCGGACCGGAGAGAAGAAGATGGGGGAGGAGGAGGAGGAGGACGACGAGGGGGAGGAGGAGGAAGAGAAGAGCTCCCGCGGATGCTCGACAACGACGACGACGACGTCGACGCCGACGAGGCGCGGGAAGAGGGGCGGCGGCGGCGGCAGAAGCAGCAGCAGCAGCAGCAGCAGCGGGGCCTGCCCTCCAACACCCTGGTCTCCTCCGCCGCCGACCTGCTCTTCGGGCCCTCGGCCCTCGCCGCCGCGACGGCGAGGGGCGCCAAGGCTCCCGACGCCTCGAGGCCCTCGCCGGCCTCGCCGCCGCTCTCGGCCGCCTCCGTGCTGTTCGCCTCGTCGGCTGCGCTCTCCGAGCCGGATGCCTCGCGGCCGGCGTACCGCCTCCGGGCGACCTGGGCCCCCGCCCCCTCGGAGGGCGGCCCCGAAACGCTCTTCCTCTGCCCGGCGGACTGCAGCGGCAGCGGCCGCTGCGTCGCCGACGGCGAGTGCAGCTGCGCGCCGGGGGCCGGCGGCTGGAGGTGCCAGGGCAGGGCGCTCGACGTCTCGCCCGGCCGGGGCGCCGCGGGGGCGCTGCCCGTCGGGGGCTGGGCGTTCTTCCGGCTGCCGCGGTCGCCGCGCGAGGGGCTGACGGTGCGCCTCGACGCCAGGGGCGGCGGCAGGCCGCTGCTGCTGGCGAGGGCCGGCGGCGCCGTCGCGGGGCCCGGCGCGCCCGACGCGCCCCCGGCCGCCTCGCAGGGCCGACAGCCGCCGCCGCCGCCGCTCACGCTGCAAGTCGCCTCGGGGACCCAGCTCCTCCGCGTCTCGCCCGAGGACTCCTCGGCCGAGGGCGGCGTGGTCCTGGCCCTCTACAACGCTCCCGCGGGGACCCACTTTGCGGGCTCGCCGCTCGTCTTTGCCGTGGCCGTCGCCGGCTCGGCCTCTGACGCCGCCGCCGCCGCGCTGCTGGGGGGGGGCTCGAGCTCCCAGGGGAAAAGCCGCTTCCCTTCCGCTCGGGGTCTCGGTGGGTTGGGCCCCTGGGCGGCCGTCTCCGTGGCGCTGGCCGCCACCGCGCTCTGCGCGGGGCTGATCCTGATCGCTCGGGCCGGCGTGCTGCTCGCGCACCGGCGGAGGGCGGCGGCGGCGATGGCGGCAGCAGCTGCGACTGACGCCGAGACCGCCGCCGCTGCTGCTGCTGCTGCTACAGGAGGCGGCGGTGCTGCAACTGCTGCTGCTCTCGGCAGGCCTGCGGGGCCGGGCCTGTCGGATGAGGCCATCGCGGCTCTGCCGACGAGGAGGTGGGAGGGTGCCGCAGCCGAAAAGGCGCGGCGGGCTTCTTCCACGGGCGGCCTCGGCGAAGGAGGAGGAGGAGGAGGAAACGGGAGCGCCGCTTCGGTCGTCCATATCGTCGCGACTGCTGCTACCGCTTCTGCCCCCCCGCTGTCTCCCTCCGTGTCCCCCTCGCAGATGCCGAAGCAGCAACAGGCGCAGCATGCGCAGCAGCAGCAGCGGCTCGAGGCCGACGAGAAGGAAAACGCCGCCGCAGACCTCGACGGCGAAGACGACAGCGGCATCTGCTGCGTCGTCTGCTGCTGCGAGTTCTCCCGCGGCGAAGAACTGAGAATCCTGCTCCCGTGCAGGCACGAGTTCCACTCGAGCTGCGTGGACGCGTGGCTGCGGGGGCACGCGAGCTGCCCCGTGTGCAGGAGCGTTCCCAGCGGCGGCGGGGGCAGCGGCGGGGGTGGCGGCGGCACAGGCGCGGCGGGCGCGAACGAGGGAGCAGAGGTGGCTCGGTCGCCTTCTCCGCCGCCGCCTCGGCCTCCTACTTCCCCACCTCCGCCTGCTCCGGCGCAGTGAATTGCCTCTTCGTTGATTCGTCCCCCCTTTTTGCTTCGTTTTTTGTATTATACGACCATGCAACTCATCCTCTCGTCGATTTTTTATTTTTATTTTCAGTTCTCTCGCTCTCTGGCGAAAGTCAGGAAAAAATGTTCTTCTCCTCCCCTCCCTCGATCCAGCGCCTGCCCCCCGCCCTCGCCGCGGCGACGTCGAGCTCAGCAGCGGTCCCCAGCCTCGAGGCGGCGCTGGCGGCAGCGCTCTCTGCTGCTGCGGCGACGACGGCGACGGCGGCGAACAAAATTACCGTTTCGTTCTTCAACAGCGCTTCTTCTTCCCCTTGTCCTGCTTGGCTTTCCCCCACCTCGTACAACGGTTTCGAGGTCGAGGACACGGGGCACGGCTACGACGAGGCTTTCCTGAGGGGAATCGCCGCTGTCGCTGCCCCTGAGCCCGGAGAGAATCAGACACCAACGAGGAAGCTCCTCCTCCTTCACCCTCTCTCGTCGCTGGCTTCCTCCGCTTCCCCCTCGCTCCCGCTCTCCGTCTCCGTCACTTCCCGCCCACGTGGCGGGTTCGAGACGCGCGTCGCGGAGTTTTCCGGCGGGAAGCTCGAGAGGATCAGGCTGCAGCCCCCACCGGGAAGGGCGAGGCCGGGGGCGAGCGTCCGAGTTTTGCTTTCGGCGTCGGCGTCGGCGGCGGCGGCGGCCTCGACTCCAACTGCCTCCCCCGCCTCGACCTCTTCTCTCCCTTCTTCTTCTTCTGCTCCTTCTGCTTCGTCCCTCGTCGACATCGTGCTGGCCTTTGCGCTCGCTCGAGAGGACGTGCCCTTCACGGCGCTGGACGCGAGGACGAAAAAGGTCCTGCTCGAGAGCGAGGGCAAGGGCAGGGGCGGCGGCGCCGGCGGCGGAGAAAACTCGAGCGACGAAGAAAACTCCCTCGTCCTCCGCGCCCTCGGCTCGCCCGCCTCGCCGCCCTCTTACTCCGCCGGCATCGCTCCCTCCTCGTCAATCTCCGCCAAGCTATGGGCCCTCGTCCCTCCCGAGGGAGAGCTTTCCCCGAGCAGCGAAAAAGGCAGCAGCAGCAGCCCCTGCTTCCGCCGCCGCTGCTGCTTCGTCTCTGTCGACGGCTCCCCTGTCGAGGCCCCCTCCCTGGAGGCCGAGGTCGACTGTCTGTTCGCCGAGATCTGCACCAGCCTTCACGGGGAGAGGCGACGAGGGGGAGCAGGAGGACGAGGACGAGGAGGAGGAGGACAAGGGGGCAGCCGAAGCGGCGGCGGAAGCGGCAGCGGGGGCTTCCTGCAGAAGGAGAGGGGCACCGCCGCGCGGGCCCGCCGCATCGCGGCCTTTGTTCTCAAGCTCTCGACGGCGGCGACGGCGAAAGCATGCGGGAGCGGCGGCAGCGACGACGCTGCCCCCTTCTGCGGCCGCATGGGCCTTCCTCTGCTGCTGTCTCTCGGAGGAAGGTCCCCGAGCGCGCTGGGACCGGCGGCGGCGGCGGCGGCGGCGGCGGCGGCGCAGGCGGCGGCGAGCGAGGCGAGGGCCTGCGTCAGGGAGGCCGCGCTGGCCTGCTGGAGGGCCGCCGCCCCGGCGAGGCTCCTCGCCGACCCGCTCCTGCTCCTCGGGGGGCCCCCGCCGCCGCCGCGCCCGCAGCAGCAGCAGCAGCAGAAGCGCCCTCGCTTCGACGGAGACGGAAGCATCGCCGAGAGCTTCGGCAACAACGACAGCAACGCTGCCGCTGCTGCTCTCCGCCGCGCCCCGCGCTCGGCGCCCGCCGCCCTCGTCTCCTCGTCGTCGGCGGCGTCTTTGAGCACCCTCGCCTTCCACCCTCGCCTCTTCGCCTCCGCCGCAACGCCCTCCTCGTCGCAGCACCCGGACTCTATCCTGACTCTGGAGCAGCTCGCCGCCGGGGCGAGCGCGCTGGTGACGCCGCAGCGGGGCCGCTTCGACGACTGGGGCGCGCTCTCCGCGAGCCCGTCGTCGTCCTCTTCTCCCCCTCCTCCCTTGGCTGTTCGCCCGCTCTCGCAGCTGACCGCGATCGACGGCAGGGGCTCCCCGACCTTCCTCGTCGCCGTCGTCGATTCCTCCCAGAGCAGCAGGGAGAAAAAGCGGAGCCAAAAGCAGAAGAGGCAGCTCTTGGTCGTGTTTGACCCGCACGCGGCGCACGAGCGCGTCCGGCTCGAGCTGCTCACCGCGTCGTACCTCTCCTCTCCCCCCGCGGGCGCCGGCGGCGCCGACGGCGGCGGCGGTGGCGGCGCCGGCGGGGGAAGAGGCGGCCTGTCGCTGCCGCTCCCGCGCCCCTGCGAGCTGCGGCTGCCTAGGGCCGGGGACGACGCCGAGGCCCTGCGGAGGCACGCGGCGGGGCTCGCCCGCTGGGGCTGGAGGTGGGCGAGCAGCCCCGGCGCGGGAGGGGAGACCGTCGTCGTCTCGCTCTCGCACGCCGCTGCTGTCGCCGGGACGCGGCTCTCCGCGGCCGACCTCCTGGACCACGCGCGCGCCCTGCGGCTGCTCTCGTCCTCCCCCCCGTCCGACCCGCCGCCCGCTGCTGCTTCGTTTTCGCCGCCGCCGCCGCCGGCAGCTCCGAGGGCGCTGGCGTCGAGGGCGTGCCGCGGCGCCTACATGTTTTCGGCGGGGCACCGCCTCTCCTCTCGAGAGGCCTCTTCGCTGCTCGACTCGCTCTCGCGGACGCTGTCCCCCGGGATCTGCGCGCACGGGAGGCCGACGGCGAGCACGCTCGTTGACCTGGGAAGGGTGCGGGCGCTGGTGGAGGCGAGGGTGGAGGCGCGGAGGGGCGAGGGAGGAGGAGGAAGAGGGGGAGGAGACACAATGGTGGCGACGAAGATGAGAGTGACGAACAGGAGAGCGACAACGACGACGACTATGACGACCTTGTCTCTTTCCGCTCTCGTCGAGTCTCTGCGGCTCCGGGTCTCGCAAGCAGAGAGATGAAAAGAGGATACGCAAAGTGGAGCAAAATAAGACCCTAAAACCCGAAGAAAGAAGAAGAAGAAGGTAGAGTTACAGGAACAGGGCCAAAGGCCCAGCCTCGAGTTTTTCTTTTTTAAATTTTTTTTGGTTCTTTCTCTCTCTTTTTGTTGTCTCTTTCTCTCTCCGATTGCGATTCAAGCTTTTGTGCGGAGCAGAGTTGGAGTTACGTGGTGCTCAAGTGACGGGGGGAAGGACAGAGATAAAGGGGAAGGGGGGGGGGGAGGCGAATTAAAACAAGTGCAGTTTTAAAGAAAAACGTGGAGAGGAAACAAAAAAAACTCTCACGGAATCGCCGTCCGCAGTTCTTCCCCGCCCCCAGCGCCCCTCACCCCTCCCTTCCTGTTCCCGCCAGCAAGCTCCGCCGCGTCCTCCCTTAGCCTCTTCGACCTCCGCATCATCGCCGCGTTGGCCGCCCCACCACCGGGGTTCCCTCCCCCCGCGTGCTGCTTCCGGGCCTGCACCCGCGCGTCCCTCGCGTCCGAGACCGCAGCGGCGCCGTCGCCGAAGAGCGCGGCCTCTTCCTCCGAGAGCATCGCGCGGGGGTCGCCCGCCGCCCTGTCGCGCGCCGACCGCGCGGCCCGCTGCGCCTCGGCCCTCGCCGCGCCCGGCTCGTCGAGGCAGCGCGCCAGGAGGGGAGCGTACCTCGCCCGGAGCGCATGTTGGACGATCGGGCCCAGGTCGGGCGCGCGCGGCAGCGCCGAGACCGCCGCGGCCGACGCGTAAAAGTAGGTCCCCCGCAGGCAGGCCGCGGAGGCGTCGGCGGCCAGGGCGCGGCAGGCGCCGTCCGCGTACTCCGGCGGCAGGGCCCGGAGGTGCGCCATGCTGCGCTCGAGCAGCGGCGAGGCCAGCCAGAGGGGCAGCGAGGCCCCCGCGCAGCGCGGGGGCACGTCGCGCTCGCCCGACCCCGGGGTGAGCAGCCTCCCGAGGCCGCGCACGCCGCTGTCGCCAAACTGGACGGGCACGGCGACGGTCTCTGCGAGGCAGGCGTGCGGGTCGAAGTAGCTGCCCGAGGCGGCGGGACAGGCGGGCCTCCACCGGCGGCCGGAGGAAGACGCCATTTTTTGTTTGTTTTTTTGTTCGTGTGTCGGAGTTTTTTTGTTCTAGCTAGTAAGAAGGGGGGGGGGAAGGCGCAGCAGTTGTGCTTGAAGCAGGGGAAAAGGGGTCGTTCGTTCGAAGGATGCCCTTAGCAGCGTGGTAGAGCGTCGAGAGAGAGCGAGAGAGAGGGAGAGAGAGTGCGAGGGAGAGAGAGAGAGAGAGAGAGAGAGAGAGGATTGGGAATCCAAAGTCACTCGTCTTCCTCGACAGCGGCCGCAGCAGCTCTCGCCGCCTCTTCGTCCGCGTCCGCAGCTGCCTCTTCCTCGGCCCTCCTCCTCGCCTTCTCCTCCGCTGCGGAGTCGCTCGCCGCCTTCAGGGCCTTGCAGGCCTCGATCAGCGGGAGGGCGCCGTTGGCTTTTGTGGAATCTCCTTCGAGTTCGACGACGGAGTTTCCCGGTTCGTCGAGCGAGGGCGCGATCGCAAAGGCGTCGACCTCGCGCGTCGGCACGAGGTTGGCCGCCGCCGCGGCCTGCGAGACGGAGAGGCCGAGCTTGGAGGCCTCGAGCGCGAAGGCCTCGAGGGCTTCGCGCGGGGCGTGCGGGGCCGGGGTCGAGGAGGCGAGGTAGTCGTAGAGCTGTTTTTCGGGGGGTGTTTTTTTTTCTTCTTCGAGGTGAATATACGGGGTCGAGGCCTTTCTCGCTCTCTCTCTCTCTAACTCAAAAACGCGAACTCCTCCTCCTCCTCCTCCTCCTCCTCCTCACCTTGGCCTGGAAGGGCTGAGCTTCGCGCTTTCGTCCCCCGGGGGCGACGCCTTGCTGCTCAAGCAGGGAGAGGAGTTCCGCGTGCGTGAGTGGCGTGCCGTCGTCGGACAGCCTGTGGAGTTTTTTGTGTTGTTTCGCGGAGTGAGGGGAGGGGTTTGGGGTCGAGGTCGCATTTTTTTCAAACGGCGGCGGCGGGCGGCGTTTTGACGCGCGAGGAAGAGGGAGGCGTCTCCCTCAACTCGCTCTCTTCCCTCTCGCATTTCGCCCCTCTCAGCTCGCGCATTGGTTCTGCTTGCCGCTCTAGTGTGCTCTCATGTCCCATTCATCAGCTCTGGGAGCAATGCCGGAGCGTGAAAGAGCAGCGCCGATATAGCAGCAGCAGCAGAGAGGAAAAAGGGGCCGAGAAAAAAAGAGAGAGCGGCGTCGATGGAGGAGAGCCAAGTCGGCGAAATTCGCCATCGGCGGCCCGTAGACAGAAAGCTCTTCGGCTACTCCGGCCCCTCTCTCTCTCTTTTTCGTCGTCCTCACGAGAACAAGCGCACGGTTCTCACTCACACTCTCATTGCATGCTTGCGGCCCAAGTGCTCTTCACCGGACCGCAAGGAGAAAGCAAACTCGTCGTCGTCGTTCTTTGAAAAAGAAAACTCGATTGCCGTCTCAAGCGAGCGAAAGCGAATGGGCGGCGGCAGGGACAGGGAGAGAGCGAGCGTTCCTTGCGTTCTTTTCGGAGGCGGCGCTCTTTGAGACGAGCGCACTCAGGGGAGCAGCTTAGAAAAGGGGAGATCAATAAAAGCACAGAGAGCAAAGCTGCAGCTGCGACAGAGGAGGGAAGCGGAGAAGAAAGAAAGAAAGAAAGCAGGAAGGAAGAAGAAAGCAGAGCCGAGAAAGGACAGTGAGAAGAACGTTTTTCTTTCGTTTTCTTTTCGCGACGACCCGGCGGTCCTTTTCTCTCCTCGACCTCGCTGCGCCTTCTTCTCACCCTCTTTTTTTACCGCAGAGGCCGCGAGGTATCTTGCAAAAGAAAGGAGGCGGCAGCATCCTCTCTCTCTAATCTTCAACCGCAAAGTTGAACGAGAAGCCGCCTCTAGCAGGAGCAGCAGCAGCAGTAGCAGAGGAAGAAGAGGGAGCAGCAGCAGCAGCAGCAGCCTCCCCTCCTTCGTTTCCCTTGCCTTCCCCTCCTCCTCCCTCTTCTCGGAACAGCGACGCCAGCGCCCTCTCCCCGCTCCTCCGGGCCTCCGCCGCCGCGTCCTCCCTCGCTATCCTCTCCTCGGCCTCAGCCAGCGCCTCCGGAGCCCTCTCTCTCAGGGCCTCCTCCCACCTCTGCGCGAGCCTGAGCCTCGCCTCGTCGCCCCGCACGCCAGACACCAGCGACGTGTCGCGGCTGCGCACCCAGCGCAGCGCCTGCGCAAGGCCCGCCCTCGAGACGAAGTTGGTCGTGACGGCGATCGTGGGCGTCTCGAGGTTCAGGACCGCGTGCCACCAACCTCGGGGGACGAAGATGGCGTCCCCTGCCGAGACGATGCCCTCGAGCGGGCGGTGGCGGAGGCCGGGGGCGAGCGAGGGGGCGGCGGCGGCGCGCTGGCCCCCTTGCCGGCGCCGCCGCTTGCGGCCGCCGTCGCCCCCCCCCCCGGGCTCCTCCTCCTCCGCCCCCCCCTCCTCGCCGAACGCCTCCTCGTAGAACCCGCGGAACCAGTCGGCCAGCGCCGCGGGCGCGATCACCTCCGACAGGTCCGCGCTGGGCTCGACCCCCGGCGGGGCGCGCCCGGGCGGGAAGAGCACCCACTTCTTCGCGCCGCGCACGACGGCGTTCCAGGCGGAGGTCGCGTTGGGGTCGATGTGGAACCCCGAGCCGCTGCGCCTCCCGCCGGCGATGAGCCACTCGTGGTCGGGGCGGAGGTGCCTGGGCAGCACGGAGAAGAGGTCGCGCTCGCGGGCCGGGGCCGACGCTGCCGCTGCCGCCGCCGCTGCCGCTGCCGCCGCCGCCGCCGCCGCCGCTGCTGCTGTCGGGGCCGCGGCGGCCGCCGCTGCCGCGCCGTTCCCCTCCTCGCCGCCGTCTCCGCCGGCGCCGGCGGCGTCGGCGTCCTCTTGTGCCGCGGGCAGGCACTCCGGCGCCCCCGCCCCCAGGTCCGCCCGCAGCCGCCCCATCCTCGACAGCACCCTCGAGTCGAACACGGTCAGGGGCGAGTCGTCGGCGTTGGTCGCGGCGTACGCCGCAAAGTGCCCCCACGAGACCTCGACGCCGCCGGCGTGGACGGTGTCGAACCGCCTCGGCCCCCCTCGCCCCTCGCCCCCCTCGCCCCGCTCGCCCCCCTGCCCCTCCCGCTCCCGCTCCCGCCCCCCCTCCTCCTCCTCCCCGGAGAGGACCCGGAGCAGGTAGTCGTCGCTCTGCCACCGCTCCAGAGCCGGCCAGTGCCTCGCGGCCCCGACCAGGACGACGGGCAGCGCGGGGGCGTCGAACCTCCGGGCGAAGTCCTCGGGCGAGAGCGCCGCCGCGGCGACCCTGGGCAGCGTGTCGCGGGCCAGCCAGGGCCCGGGGTCCGCCGCGGTCGCGGCCCAGGTCTCGTAGAGCGCGTCGGAGAAGAGCGGGACGCGGAGTCGAGGCGAGGAGCGCGGCAGGCGCCGGGCGAGGGCGCGCTCGCACGCGGCGACGAAAGAGGCGTGCCCGCTCCCCCTCTCTCCTCGGGCGCCTTGGTCTTTCTCGTCTCGCCCTTTCCCTTCCGCTCGCTCCTCTTCCTTTCGGGCCCAGGCCGCGGCAGCGTACGTCCTCGCCCAGGTGCCTCCCCAGGCCCAGGCGCCGCCAAAGTCCGACAGGGTCGCGGAGCGCCAGCCGCCGATTCCCCTCCTCCGCTTCTCTCGGGCCTCGGGGCGGTCTCCCGCGCCGCCGCCTCCCTCCTGCACTCGCTCTCCCTCCTCGTCTTCGACGCCGCTGTCCGTCGCAGAAAAGGCGAAGGCGTAGAGAGCCCTGCTGACGCACGAGACGGCGGCCAGTCCCTCGGCCGGTAAGGAGGAGACGATCAGGAGCAGGGCGGCGTCCGGGAGACGGCGGAGGTCGCCGAGGCCGAGGCGCGGGTCGCGAGGAGGAGAGGCGAGCCGGGGCCTCTTCTTCTTTTGGGGGCGAGCGGCGCTGCCGCCGCCGCCGCCGCTCGCAGCATCGGCGACGTCGACGTCCCCGTCGCAGCTAGCGTCTCGCCTCTCGCTCGCGAAGAGCAGCGATCCCCAGGGACGGATCCCCAGAGGGTGCGGAGCTCCAGGCAGGACGCCGCGGTTGTCGGAGAGCAGCGGCGCGGAGGTCGGGACGCAAGCGGTCGGCGGCATCTCCGAAGCGACAAGCCGTGCGCTCTTCCAACTCTTCGACCGGCGACTTGTGCTCTTCCGACTCACAACTTCGAGGCCGGCCCCTTCTCCTTTTTTGTCCGAGTTCGCTCGCTCTCTCGTGTTGTTCTGGTTTTTTCCCTCTCTCCCCCTTCTTTCTTCCTCTTCCCTCTTCCCTCCTCGCCGCTTTTCTCCACTCCCTTCCCCCGCTCGCACCGAAAAAACGCGACACGATGGTGAGCGCAGAGGAAGAACAAGGCACATTTCGCGTGCCTTGAAAAAAGCGACGTTTGCATTTCGAGCGTGTCGCTCGAGCTTTGCTTCGATCAAGACGACGACGACGACGGCGATGACGACGGCTAAATCATCCCCTTTTCTCTCTCTTCCCCCCCCTCCAAAACCTACCCGCAACCGCAGAACCAGCTGAGCTCCACCGTCTACGTCGGAAACGTCGAGACCAACGTCGACGAGTTCACGATCAAGTCGATCTTCCAGAACTGCGGCGCGGTCACCAACGTCAGGCTGGCTGGGTAAGACTTCTTAGCCCTCTCGATGAGCGAACGAAGAAAAAAAAACAAAGCGGCATTTTGATGATGAGCGAGTGGGTTTGCTGCCCCACTCTTTTGGCCCAGATGGGAACACCGTCCCGCCGACTCGCCCCAGTCCGTGAGGCACGGCGCATGGCACCGGTCCAGCGGCATGGGCGAGGACGAGAAAGCATCTGCAAGGCCCTGCGAGGCACCGATACTTCCAGTCCTTTCCTTCTTCGAGCGTTTTTTTGGGGGCCGATCGCACGCCGAAAACAGCAGCCGAAAACTTCCGGACCCTTTTTTTATTTCGAGCTCACTTTTTCGACCCCCTCTCTCTTTCGCCTCACCCTCGCAGCAAACCGGGGTACAACACGATGTACTGCTTCGTCGAGTACGCGGACCCGTCGATGGCGCAGTGCGCCCTGGCGCTCGACGGGCTGCAGCTCGGCTCGAGGCAGATCAAGGTCTCCGTAGCCCGCAGCCCGAGCAACCCTCCCGGCGCCGGCGGCGGCCTCGGCGACGGTGGCGGTGGGATGCCCGGAGGAGGAGGCCTGCGCGGCGGGGGGATGCAAGCCGTCACGGCCGCTGCCGCGGCCGCCGCTGCGGTGTACGGAGGCCCCCCCGGAGGAAGGCCAGGTGGCGGCGGCGGCGGGTACGGCCTGCCCCCGCCGCCGCACTTCCAGCAGCATGGCGGCGGCGGCGGCTTTCAGCAAGGGGGCATGGGCGGCATGGGCCCAGGAGGCCCCGGCGGCGTCGGCGGCGTCGGCGCCTCCCGCGGCAACAACCACGACCCCGTCCGCGTCTCCAAGACCATCTTCGTCGACGGCGTCCCGCTCTCCGTCAGCGAGGAGACGCTCGCGACCTTCTTCTCGATGTGCGGCGCCGTCTTCGCGGTCCGCCTGACGCCGCCGGCGCCCTCGGGCGACTCGCGCCGCGCGTGGGTCGAGTTCGAGGCGCTCGAGGCCGCGCGCCTGGCGCTGCAGTACGACAGCACCGTGATGGGCGGCTCGACGCTGCGCGTGTCGGCGTCGAGGTCGCAGATCCACACCAACGGACTGCGCGGGACGGTCGCGCCGCCCGAGGGCGTGCCGCTGGGGCTGCCGAGGCCGGCCGAGGCGGGGGGGGCGCACGCTCCGGCGGCGGGGGGGGACGCCGCCGCGGCCGCGGCCGCCGCCGCCGCCGCGGCCGCCGCGTCCATCACGGTCCCCGAGGGGAACGGCGGCGGCGGCGACGCTCCCGCCAATGGGACCGACGGCGCCTCCCCCGCTGCTGCCGCTGCCGCCGCCGACCCCGAAGAGTCCCCTGCCTCGAAGCGGGAGAGGGACTCGGCTGGCAACGGCAGCGGCGGCGGCGGCGACGGCGACAAGAGGGCGCGAGTCAACCCCGATGGGACCCCTGCCAAGCCCGAGTGATGGGGGAGAGAGAGAGGGAGAGAGAGCTTGGATCAACCTCTTCCCCTCCCTCCCTCTCTCTTTCCCCTTTTTTCCCTTTTTCCTCGAGAGAGAGAGAGAATGGTGGAAGATTTTAAACCCTCATTGTTGAAGGTTCACTTCTACTTCTTCTTCTTCTCCTTTTCCACTTCTCACGCACTACTACATGCTGCTCCCTCTCACGTCGTTCTGATTTTCTTTTTCTTTTAATTCAACTTTCTTTCACGCTTCTTGCCCCCTTTCTCCTTCACCGGGAGTGGGGGGGCCTTTCAAAAAAGAACTGCGGGAAAGTAAGATTGCGCAAGGGGGGGAAATCGAAGTCATAGAGTTTTTTGTTGCAGTTTTTTTTCCGGAAAAAAACAAGTGAGAGAAAATAATGAATAGCAAACACAAAGCACGGCGCGCGCGCTCATAAACGGCGTGGGAGCAACACGGATACCGGGGAGGAGAGAGAGAGCACGCAAAGACGAGCGGAGAACGCCGTCATATTTGTTTTTTGCAAAACAAAAAAACGTGTTTTTTGTTCGATTTTTCTTTTTTTACAACGTAGTTTCCCTCGGTATCAGATGCGGCCGCGCGTTCCAGAAGTCGTCCTTGATGATGTCGCAGTGGACCACGGCCCAGCCCGGGGCGAGCTGCGCGAGGGAAGAGGACGGGCAAGCGCTGCTGCTCTTGCTGCCGTCGCAGCAAGCTTCCGCGGTCCCGTTGCCTTGTTCTTCTTCTCCTTCTTCCGCTTCCGCCTCCGCCTCCGCCTCCGCTTCCGCACCCAAAGCATCGCTCTTGCGCAGCAGCACCGACCCCTTCCTGTGCCTCGCAGGCAGCCTCGAATAGTTCACGCCCCTCCGGAACAGCAGCTCGTTCTTGTCCGCCGTCCGCGTCCCGCGCAGCGCCGCTGCGGCTTCCGTCTTGCTCTTCCCGTCCTCTTGGACCAGGGTCCAAAAACAAATGTTGTACTGGCAATTGACGTGTGCGTCGGCCTGCCTCCACGACAGGTAGTCGCGGAGGTGGCGCGCTGTCGGGTAGAGCACGGCGCGGCAGTCGAAGGAAGGGGTTAAGCGGAGCGGGGTGTCGCCTTCGTCGGCGACGCCGTCGCCGTTGCCGCCGCCGTCGCCGTTCTCGCCGTCACTGCTGCTCTCGCCCTTGCCCCCTCCCCTTCTTCCGCGACGACGGAAGAATGAGTCCCACCGCCTGACGTACGAGGCGGCGAACGTTGAAGCGGCCACGGAAACGAGCTTAGCCTCCCTGCGGTCGTAGATCTGGCAGCGGGGCCCCAGGACGAGGCTGTACTCGTCGGAGGTGCCGAAGCCCAGGACGACGCCCGAGGAGCGAGGCGGCACGGGGCCTCCTCCGCCCCCTCCGCTCTCCCCCCCGTTGCTGCTGCTGCTGCTGCTGCTGCCTCCTCCCTTCTTCTTCTTGCCCGCTGCGCCCAAAGCCAGGGCCACGTCGCTGGCGGCCGCGTCCATCAGCCTGAGGGCACGGTCGTCGTTGGGCTTGGCGAAGCCGTGGAGGTCGGCGAACCTGTTTTTAGTGGCGTGGTGTTTTGAGGTTGGAAGGTGTAAGGTTGAGGTTGGAACAGGTTGAAGATCGATAAAGAGCTCGCTCATCATCTGCTCTCTCCAAGCGACTGTAAACTCAAACTCACTTCGTGAACCCGCGCCCGTCGATGCGCAGCACGATCCAGCACCCGGGCAGCAGCCGGTCGTCGCGCTCGAACTGCTTGACGTACTCGAAGCGCGAGCACGCCATTTGCACGAGTGTGTACTAGAGTTTTTTTCCTTTCGTCCGTCGACACGATCGAACTTCTCTCTTCCCTCTCCTCGTCGCTTGCGCAATCTCTCGCAGTCGATCGAAGAGGTGAAGAAGAGAGGAGCCCTGGATACTTCTGCACCCCTCTTTTTCTCTTAATCAACGGGGTGGGGCCTGCGGAATTGAAGATACAAAAAGTGAAAGAACAAACATTCAATGAAACAACGCAAACGAAAAGAACTCTAAACTCTTTCCAAAAGAAAAGAAACTCAAGACTCAAAACTCAAAACTCGGTCCCCGAGAGCGCCTGCCCCTGCTGCGGCTCCTGCTGCGGAGAAAACACCCCAAACCCGAACCCGTACGGCGGCGACGAGGGAGAGCCCGGCGTTTTCGCTCCTCCTCCTCCTCCTCCACCCCCTCCTCCGTTCGCAAACACCCACTGCTGCCCTTCAAACAGCTGTGGCTGCAGAAGGTGGGAGGCCCTGACTCTCCCTCCGCTGCCGAGCGGCCTCGCCGCGTACTGCAGCCGCAGCCCGCCGCGGTCGCTCGACGCGAGCAGCGCGCCGTTGTGCCCGTCGTGCGCCGCGCGCGCAGCCTCGACCGACTCGAACTCGACAAAGCACAGCGGCGGCGGCGGCGGCTTCCCGCGCAGGGCCGCCGCCTCGGCGCGGGCCAGCGGCGGCGGCCTGAGGCACAGCGCGACGAAGCCGGGCAGCGGCGAGAAGAGCGCGCGGAGCTCCGCGACGGAGACGGTCGGCCCGAGGTTTCCGACGAAGAGCGTGGCGCAGGGGGCGTTGTCCCGGGCGTTGGGCACGGGGGCGTAGCCGCAGGGGACGACGATCTGCGGGGGGGGGCGCGCGGAGGCGGCGGCGGCGGCGGCGGCGGCGGCGGCGGCGGCGGCGGCGGCGGCGGCGGCGGCGGCGGGGGGGGAGGGGGCGAAGGAGGCGAAGGCGAGGCCCGAAGGAGGCGTCGGCGGAAAGGCGAGGCTGGGCGGCGGCGGCGGCGGCAGGGGTGCGGTGCCGTCCGCCTCCCCTCCTCCGCCTGCTCCT
>Ga0315289_10003494_pt1 | contig 23781 bp, 52 predicted proteins | sample YL17G11_40_MG_FD_203452 | JGI IMG/M metagenome (GOLD analysis project Ga0315289, IMG submission 203452) | Sediment microbial communities from Yellowstone Lake, YNP, Wyoming, USA - YL17G11_40 | ecosystem: Environmental > Aquatic > Freshwater > Lake > Sediment | place: USA: Wyoming | collected...
ACAATCCCTTTCAAGCACGAAGTCTTCGTTAAAGATAAGAAGGCTGCCGTCAATATTGCTTCGACTTTAAGGAGTACTTTTGGTGAGGGAAGTTTCGTTTATAACGGTCCTGTCGAATCAACAAACCTCGACTTGATCATTGATGAGTACCAGGTAAAGTATCGTCATAACGATAGCATCTTTCGAAATTTCAAGTTGCATATCGCTTCTGCAAAAGATGCAACGGTTAAGTCTCCCTTTGAAAAGGGTGGTATCGACTCCCTTGCTTTTCAATGCTTTCGCAAGGATCAGTTAGTACGTAATTTCGTCAATAGGGATCTCAATGAAGCCATTCTAAAGGCTATGCAGAAGAAGTTTTCTGCTTTTGGTGAGTTAAATAAAGCAGCGATTGAAGAGTTGATTCGTAAAGGTTTTAGTCAAGAAAAATTCGTTAAGGAGATTAAGAAGACAATGAGCACTGATAAGGCACCGTCGTTCGCGCAGATGATGAAGGACGATTTTCACAAGGCAACTTATAGGGTTGCGGCAGACCAGATGACCCATGGTATCAAGGAAGGCATCGTTAGCCTTCTTGGTTCTAAGGGCGGAACTGAATCGCAGCTTGAGGGCATGAAGATGCTTCTCGATTCTGAGATTGGAGAAGCGGCAATCGCTATGCTCGCAGGTCTTGGTCTGACTTACGCTCCGGTAGTTAGTCTCGATCCCCGTGCGCAGAAGCTTGCCGGTGAGTTCCGAGTCAATGGTATGGCGAAGGCAGGAAACGTTCTTGTCGAAACCATGATTGGAAGCTTCCTTCCGATCGTTCAGTCGGCTCTTGCAAAGCTTCCTGCTGAAGAGCAGGTTCGAGTGGAGACCACTGCGCCTCCCGCTCGAATTGCAACTCCGAATGTTGCTGAAGAGCAGGCTGCTGAAGATGAGGCGAATGTTCCGCCGGTTTCTAAGAAGGCTGTTGCCTGATATAGAAGAGGACACAGGTAAGGGATTATGGGCAGAATCCCAATAGTGGAAGCGAGGACGGGGCTTCCACAGAAGATTGTTTTTCTCTAAATAAAAAGGATGGAATATCATGAATAAAGATAAGGTTGTGGAAGTGGTTACGGGTAAGGTTCTTCCGGTTTTGAAGTCTCTCGGTAAGACGGCTGTGCATGCGGCTGTCTATTCGGCAGTCTTCAATAAGGTTGCGGGTTGGCTTGCTGATCGCCGCAAGAAGAATGAAGAGAGCGCAAAGTGATCTTAGCATTAGTTAAGTATGCTTTGGTTGGTTATGCGGCAGTTAAGTCTGGTCAGTATGTTGCTCGTAAGGTAACTGAATGGCGCAAGCCTAATGAGACTCCTGCGCCTGAGAACCTGAACTGAGTAATGAGATACAGCGTACGATACCACTATAGTTCAGGGGCAACTGGACCAACCGTATTCAATACGTGGGAGAAAGCCATTGACTTTACCAAGTCATATCTCTATAGTGGAGCGTGCGCGCTGTTAGGTAAATGCCCCCTATTCATCTCTATAGAAGAGACGGATGTGTGTGCGTACATACCTATATTCCCGCATTACGAACATGGCGAAGTTAAAGGTTGAGAAAAAAGCACCCCGTAATTCTCTGGTACTCGCAATGAATATGCGTTATCATGGTGATATGTCCCATTACAATCATAAGGACAAACGCGGTGGCGATAAGAATGAATTACAAAATCTTCTCCTTCAAGTTGAGGAAGAAGATTGTGAGGACGATTTCGAATGAATGTCAAAGAATTAATTGAGTCATTAGAGAAATTGGACCCTACTCTCCCCGTGGTTTTCACCGACTATTCGGATGGAACAATAGCTGTAGATCAAGTCATTGTCCATGAAATTTTGTCATGGACAGATAACATTACATATCAAACGGCTGAGATTTCAGGAACAAAAGGATTCTAATGAGAGAGATCTTCAAAGCTCAAATGATTGAAACTAGCTCATACGCTTACACGGTCTATCTCGCCGGAGAAGATGTGGTCCCTATGGAGGGAGACCAGTTCTTTTTGATGGAGATGGAAACTGGCGATGAGTGGGAAGGTATCATCATGAAGTCCATTCGTGAAGAGACCTGCTTCGAGTGGAACCATAACGGTTGGTGGCAGCAAATGTCTGACGAAGATATTCCAGATGAGCTTTAATCCTTTACGATTCCTTAGAGAAGCTTTTGCCTCTGCAGCGCACGATGTTTGTCCGCGTAAAGAAGTAAAAGAACTTCCGCCGTCGAAGCGATATATTGAAAGCGACATGGTTAAAGACTTCGAAAAATTCGTTGCGGAAAAGAAAAAGAATGAGCAGCCATAAAGCCGCAGAAATTTATTTCTATGTAGGATATTCTCGCCAGTACAAAGAAGTAATGGTGGTAATGTCGCCCATCGAATATTTTGAAAAGAATAACTGCGTCCTCGATCAGCATCTTGGAATCAGAGAATTGCTTCCAGATTTCATGGGCGAGTGCGGTGAATGTTTATTTGATACGTCAAAATCCATTCTCAATTCTAAAAAAGAATTGCTCTCTCGCGGCTTTATCGAGAATAATAAGTTCGCTGAATTTTGTAAAAATCACGATCCTTTTTGTTGAAAATGAGCGCAAAAACTTTCACTAGAACCGTTGAGAAGAGTGCTGATGGCGAACGCCTCTTCATTCTTGTGGATAACATTATCCTCATGGCTCAATCTTCCTCCTCCAGATTTAAAGAGTTCGAGCGCGTAAAGGTACGCATCGATACTCAAATGCAACCACGTTATATAGTTAGTTCCACTGCGTCTAAGTACAGTGAAACCTTCTGGTATAACACCTCACAAAGAAGGATTTCATGAGTAAAAAAGTATTTGACGGAGCTAAAGAAGCTGTTCTCCATGCCACCTATCGGGGACTTACCCGCAAGGCTTTGCATTTAATCTACAAGGGACTAGTCTTTCTTTCTAAGAAAGAATCTAAAAAGCGCCGAGAAGAAGAGAAGTGATCGCAATGAAAGATTGCAACGAACTGCCTATTGAAATTGGAGATAGGATTCTCTTTAACCCTCAAAGAGAGAACGCCGGCAGAGAAACCTTTACTTGTGTTGGAAAAGTAATGGGTTTTTCGGGAAGCAATGTTGTCGTTATCTGGGGCGTTGGTTCATCACAACATAACTTTCGGTTTGATTACGATGTTAAGAAGTATCTGCCATGAGAGATTGTGACGGCAATTTAATTGAGATTGGAGATAGGGTTCTAATCAATCCTTTTTCTGAAAGACAAGCCCCAGAAACTTATACCACTATCGCCAAGATAATGGATACACAATGGACAGATATAGTTATTCTTTGGAAAATCGGATCATCAAAATCAATATATCGTTTTCATTACGATGTAAAAAAATATGAAGATTAAAAAGCGCGCAGATTTTCCCAAATGCCTTCAAGGTATTAAAGCGTTGAAAGGTATCTGCATAGGCGAATGCATCAATGATAAAGTCATTATGCATCCTTCGCGAGTCGCGCACTCTCATTGTTTTAAAGACAAATTTACTGGATGGATTTGTCTGCGATACAAGTTTCAACTAAAAGAAAAGCTGACGCTCTTACACGAAGCCGCGCATCTAATTGCGAATACTTCTCGCTCGACTCCGCCTCATGGTAAGAGATGGAAGAAAGCTTTGCTGGCTCTTGGCGGTTCTTACAAAGCGTATAGTTATACGCACAATGGTATCGTCAGGACTTACAAGGATTACACCCTTCTTTCAGATCTGAGACCTCGCAATGACGTATAAACTCTGGCTTGATGATCTTGCTGACACGATTAAGCCTCCTCCCGATAAGACCTGGGTTGTCGCCAGAAGTTCGGGTGAGGCAAGAAATCACATTGACAAGCACGGTCCCCCGAGTTACATTAGTTTCGATTACGATCTAGGCGGCGAAGACACCGCTGAGCTTGTGTATAAATACCTCTACGAGAAATACCCTGATGCTGACATTGCTTATGATATTCATTCTGAGAATTGTATGGGTTGGGGTCTAATCCAATCTTACATGGATTCGTGGAAGCGATCAAAGGATCTTTAAATGTTTCTTTTTACCTTTCGCAAAGCAATGGTGTCTGTCTCCGACGCCTGCTATGGTGCCGCAGGATCAATCATACACGCGGGCATGTTTGCTTTCTCTAAAGAGAGCTACGCTTTATGGTTCGTCGGAGGAATTGTTACGCTTCCGATTAGCGGACCTCTGATCCTTGCCGGCTTTACCTTGGGTCAAGTATTTCAATTAAAGAAAATTCGAACCCACCTCAACGGTTAAAATGCGAGAAGCCTTAGAAGAAATTCTGTTTAAAGAGTTCCCGATTCTCTACAAGAATCATCGGCGCTGCTTTGAGCACGGTGACGGCTGGTTCCTGATTCTTCTAAATCTTTCAATGAAGCTTGAGCCGTTCGTTCTTCAGTTCAAAGAAGAGGTTCGAGATCAGTTCCAGGTTGGAGTCGTTAAAGAGAAGTTTGGTTTGTTAAGATTTGATTGCGATTTTCCCCTTGAAGACGAAATCATTCGGGAACGGATGTACGCATTCATTAATGAGGCTGAGGACCAGAGCGCAATCACTTGTGAAGCTTGCGGGCAAGCGGGCACTCATCGCAAAACTTCTTGGCTACACGTTTATTGCAATCCTTGTGAAGAGGCTAGGGTTGCAAAGAGCAAAGCTGATATGAAGAAGTGGAAAGAAGAGACCGATGCGAGGAAACTTGAAAAGGTTTTAAGAGAAGTGAATAAGCCATGAGCGAAGGATGTCTTGAACAGTGGAAACAATGCGGCGCTGTTCGACCATTCTGGGTTGATATTGGATGGGTGCGTTGGGCTGGATCGCCCGAGCGAGAGAAGATGTACAACATTGTTTATCTTCGCTGCAAACATTCTCCATTACCACCTGTCATCCTTGATGACTTTACTTACTATCTATGCCCGGCTCATTTAAAAGAGATGACCGAACGAAGTTTAAAACTGAAGGAGAAGCGTGATGAAGTACTATTGGACAAGTAAAGTTGCAACCATCCTCTTGACAGAGGGCGCTAAGCTAGCTATTAGTGTAATCATATTTGTGTGGGAGACTGAATCTAAATAGTGTATATCGGGACTATAGCTCAATTGGTAGAGCTGCGGACTTTTAATCCGTAGGTTTCGGGTTCAAGTCCCGATGGTCCCACCAGAGAAAAATCAAAATGACTGACTTCGAATCATTAAAAGATATCCTTGAACGCGCCGGTATTCAGCCGCACGCAGAAGAACCCGATCCAGATCTTTCATACTATAAAAAGTATGGTGGTACTTTCCCTGGCAAATGTATCACCGTCGTTACTGGCTCTTGGGGCTGTCGGTTCCCTGTACCCGCAGGCGATCCAAAACCAGATCATTCGAATGATATGCACACCCTCTTCCGATTCGATCGTGAAGGCGTTTTAAAAGACGTTGTAACTTATGACGCAGCCGATTACTAAAAATCTGGATTACGAATGGCGGTTCTGGTTGATGGTTCTTATCATTAGCCCTTTCATTGTGGTAGCCACGGTTGCTAGTTGGATTAGAGATTGGCGAGAAACCAAATGACCGAACCTTATTGGCACTCCACATATCGCAACTGCCCTGAATGTAAAAATCCTCTTAAAGAAGAGGACTTCCAATGGGCAATTAAGTCGGCACGACCGCAGACTTGCTCATCTGAATGTCGAGATAAACAATACCTTCGAGCTTATGCTTGTTGTCTTAATGCGAAGGTTAATCCCTGTGTCTGCGCGTATTCTTTTATAAAAATCTGGATTACGAATGGCGGTTCTGGTTGATGGTTCTTATCATTAGCCCTTTCATTGTGGCAGTAACTATTGCCAGTTGGATTAGAGATTGGCGAACCAAATGACTAAATGTCCCGGCTGTGATAAAGAATGTCCGAAGTACCAAACCAATTGTAGTTGGGAGTGCGCAATTAAACTGGCTAAAGAAGCCGGTGGAGAAGTTCATTGCCCTAATGGTTTGCCTATCGGTTGCATTCATGCAGATGGCAACATGTATGAGGTTGAGCACGGCGACCATCCAGATTACAAGTTCCCCGTGACTATCAATTTTATTGGGGACCGAGCCGCAAGATTCGGTGGAAAAGAAATCCCTAAGTGGGATGACTCTTGGACGACGGAGTATCATGCGCTAATATATGTAGATGAGGCGATTGCTGCAACTCTTTACGAATGTAATTACGCGATGTGGTCGCTGCGTACCGGCGAATATCTTGGCGGAAAATATTCGGATAAAGATTGGAGCATGGATGAGCCAAGTCGCTTGAAAGCAATTGAGTTGTATGAAAAAAATCAAGCTGGGAATGCGGATATAACTGCGGGAAATAAAAATGCTTAGATGGATCGGTTGGACAGCAATTAGGTGTGTAATAACTCTTGCATGTACTTACACGCTGAATACCGTTATCTATGCAGAGGGGTATTCAATACCATTTAATACTCTGTTAGTTGGAATGGTAATGCTAGTTATTATGATTAAATTTTGGTCAGCAAAATGAGTTGCGATCATTGCGGAATGCCCGTCCCACCTACCGAATATTACATCGAGATCACTTGGTGCAAATCCTGCATCAATAAAGATTGGGATCTTTTGGATGAGGCTGGCGCGTCATTACCGGATGATTGTTTCGTCAAAAAATTTGAATTCCCAGCTTTTCATTGGATGGCGGGCGCTTCAGCTGATGCCGTAAAAACAATCCCTAAAATTACTCAGCGTTGTTTCCCTGATACTACCGAAGAGGTTTGCACGAGTGCGCCTGAAATTAAAGAGACATCAATTCCAGACCCCTGCAAACTTTCTTATTACGGAATTGAATGTCAATGCGGGGACTGCGCCCTCCGCGCCTACGCAAACGTAAGCTTAAAAAAAGCATCCATCTTCTGCAAAAAAATATATTATGGAATTGAATGTGACGGTGATTGTTGTAAATCGCCCGAGGCTCCATTCGATCCATTTCAATTAGATTTGACCGCATGGAGGAAGTGAAATGCCATTTCGAAAAAATGGATGGGTTGTAGATATCTTCAAGTCTCCCAGAATTTTCAATATCATTTTTGATATCTATGACCTTCAAGGCGACGGCGAGATTATGTTCTGCCTCGCGATTCTTTGGCGAACGTTGAAGATCGTTATTCCATTTAATGGCGAGAAGCATAAGTTCCGCTATTCTTTCTGGCTCTTCCGAACTAAGCCAACGGGACTTGGCACTCCTCAAAAAATCTCTATCTCTCACGCCGATCTGAAGCTGCTAAAGAAAGATGCAGATGCCAGGTTTGTCTGGGAGAATAATTACAACAAGCTAAAGAAGTCTTTGCAAGAAGATTACGTCCCCAAATCAACCTATGAAAATATGGTTAAAGAACGAGCCGAATGGAAAGAGGCTTGGTATCAGCAGAGGCAGGCAACGGGACGCGCAAGCTCATACGAATACTATCGCGGTCTTCTTCTTGGATTAAGACAGAGCCCTACCTGGACAACCGCAATGTATCAGATTGCTGGTCGAGTTGCAGTTCATCTTTCCTCAATCTATAAGACTGGACCTGGCTTGGCAAAGATTTATGCTGATAGACCTGTTGTTCCCCAATTAGATGCTAAGCATAAACCAGATGTTCTTAGAGAAATCAACAAATTTTTAAAATGAATGTTTTATACTACGAGTGCCATATTACCGTGGAGCCAGTCTTTGAAGAACGGTTAGAACTTTTTACTAAGCTTTGCGCTAAGTATTACTTCAAGCCCGCAAAACTTCTAATGAAGAAGCGCAAAGAAGATACGGCTGAACGTTCTCAGTACGATACATTCTGCACTGGTAGGAGTCAGTGGGGCGAGAACTTGCAGACAGACATGCATCTTCTTGTTAAAGACCTTACCGATAATGGCTTCAAGGTCTGGCGATATAAAATTGAAGCCTGTATCCTTGATGTGAGATTAAAAGAAATATGAAACTCAATCTTCAAATCTATATGGCACTTGTTTTATTAGCAATAGTTACTACATTTGGTACTGCCATTTGGGTGACTCTTCAATTGCTTCCAGCCGTTATTCATTTAATAGAAAGCTTAGCTCGATGACTACCGTGCTCCAACTGATTGAGAAGCTTCAGACATATGATCCAAATCTTGAGGTAACAATCGAGCCATTGATTGATTGTGTTGATGCTGATATAGGGGATCAGATGGCTTGCGATATCATTGATGGCTCTACTCCAAACATTCTCTTGAGAGTTTCTCAGGCTCAATCTTATCAGCTTTCGCCTGATGATGGATGTGAAGAGGATGAAGATGATAAAGAATACGGGTTCGATATATTTGTCGAACCAACTGATAAAAAAGACGTGCTCGTAATCTCAAGCGAAGCGCTTAAATACGGAGAAGGTATATGAAACCCGATTGGCGCGCGAATATCTCAGACCACGACTCCCTTTACGATCTTGACCCGGTTCAGATTATGATCCTTCTTCGACATCAGTATCTTGAAGCGGCAAAGGATTTAACTCCTGACGACAATGATCCTCGTGACCAGAGGACTGGAGATATGGCTTGTGTAGTTGCCGAGGCTTTGCAGGAAGCCATTGAGGCTCAGTTCAGTGAAGCCAATCTGATTAACCTGGAGCCGTCCGGATGAAAACTATCTGGTTCTATTTCTCGGGTGAAAATCCGATGAAGTATTTTTTTAGAAATGATTGTCAGCCCACGAGCGGCTTCTGCTTCTTCTCTTCTAGAGAAAAGGTTGTGCGTCATTTTCTTAAATGTCATGGGTGCGATTTCACACCCGAAGGCGTGGATGAAGTTACTTGGTCCGAGAGTGTGATTGAAAATGCCTCTTCTGAACTCTTAGAGAAGTGGCTCAAAGAATATCTTGAATTCGAAGGTGATAGCGAATTCGAAAACTTTGGCGAGATGACTTTGGATCTCTTAAAGTTTAAAGGCGAATAAATGAACTCCCCGAAGTACAATCGAACCTTTCACCTACCATACTCGCCCGGTTGTACCTCGGATGATAAGCGGTCTGATGATGTATCTCACCTTCTCAATACAGAAATCGTGATCACAGAAAAAATGGATGGAAGCAATACCTCCTTAGAGGCTGAAGGTTGTTTTGCTAGAACGCACGCGGGTCCGCCTACGCACGTATCTTTTGATGGTTTGAAAGCTTTGCATGCAGCGGTCAAGTTCAAGATACCAACCAACTTACAACTGTTTGGTGAGTGGCTCTTTGCATTACATTCCATTCCATATGATAAGCTTCCGGCTTACTTCATGCTCTTCAATGTAAAAGAAAATATTATCGCACCTAACTGCTCGTCAGTTTATTCCGATCCAGATTTCATAACCAATTCCCGTTGGCTTTCTTGGGATGAAGTTGAAATGTGGGCAGATGAAATTGGAGTGCCTTGTGTTCCGGTTCTCTTCAAAGGTAAAGTCTCTTCCGAAAAAGAATTGAAAGAGCTTGTCATCTCTTTGGTAGCCCAATCTTCAAGGGTAGGCTCTGAACGAGAAGGCGTAGTTGTTAGGGTTGCCCGTCAATTTAGAGATGATGAATTCTCTAATTGTGTGCTCAAGTATGTGCGCGCGAATCATGTGCAAACCGACGACCACTGGCGCAGCCAAGAAATTGTAAAGAACAAACTCGCATGATTTCGAACGATGACCCGATGATTCTAGTCCAAAACGGTAATGTTTTCGAAGGTAAATTACATCATTGGGAAGATTGTTTCTTTAGTTTTCCAGATGGATTTACCTTCGAACAAAAGATGTTTCAAATTAAAAGCTTCTGTCTCCAGAAGAATTGGAAACTAGAAATAAAATAATTTCCTTGCGACCTGGCGCCCCAAGAAATTAAAAAAAATATCCTAGCTTGACGCCTCGGAATTCGCTGCTAATATAAATGAGACGCCCGACCGGGTTGGTAAGGTGATCAAGGAAGTCTTATACACTTTTTAGAAGCTGGTTCGATTCCAGCCGGTCGGACAATATGACTACTGAAATTATTATGTGCTCCTCCCCTCTTGATAGGCGTCTTCCCGACGACTCTTATCAGCTTGAGTACGAAGCCGCAAAGAAAATAACCAAGGTTCATCTGATTGACATCATGAGCCTAGATTCCTATGAGCTTTCAACCCATCAACCTGAAGGTGGCGTTCGCGCCGTTTATCATGGCTGGATGATGCCGAAAGAACAGTACAGAAAATTCTTTCGAGCTTGTGAAGCTAAGGGACTTAATCTGGTGAATACGCCTGCACAGTATTCAGGCTGTCATTACTTTGATCAGTGGTATCCTCGGCTCGAAGGGATGACACCTAAGTCTGTTATTGTTCCGCGTGCAAGCGTACGTGAGATGATGGATGCCGTTATCGAATTTCAGCGAGCCGATCATTGCGCTGTAATCATTAAGGATTATGTTAAGTCTCTCAAACATCTTTGGCACGAAGCCTGCTTCATTCCAGAGAATGCAAACGCTTTGCAGGTCGCCAAAGTAATCTCCACCTTTGTATCCATCAAAGAAAGGGATAATGATTTCCAGGGAAATTTAGTCGTTCGCAAGTTCGAAAAATTAAAAAATATCGGGGAGCATAGCAAGAGCAAAATGCCCTTGACGCAAGAGTACCGATACTTTATACTAGATGGGAAGATTGCTTTTCATTCGAAGTACTGGAATGAAGGCGACTATGATGCTGAGCTTCCCCCTGAATCTTTCGTACTCTCAGTTGCCAATCGGATCGTTGAAACAATTAATAGCAAATTCTTTACTATCGATGTTGCTCAATTAGAAAATGGCAACTGGACTTGTATTGAAGTGGGAGACGGTCAGGTCTCAGCTATTCCAGAGCGGGAAAATCCTGACGAATTCTTTTCCGCATTAATGGGTGTCTAATGGTATTGGGATTTTTATTGGCAGGATATTGCGTTATCACTTACATCGTAATGTTCCCGGCATTCATGGCAACTTTTGAATCTCATTCTTTGGGTGAAGCGGCGTTTAATTTTTTGGTTTTCTTATTCGCTCCAATCACAGTTCCATTAGGACTACTATTTTTTCTAGGTGCCCCATGAGATACGGCGTCAAATTAGCCAGATATGATGAGCAGATTTTCGATACATGGTGCTGGGGACCTGGCGATAAAAGGTTTGAAACAGAGTTTGTTTCAGATGCGTCTGTCTTCGCGAATGAATGTAATCGCCGCAATCCAAAAGGTGAATACATAGTTCGAGAGATTGATGATTGAAATTTTGCTCCCAATAGCTCAATTAATTATTTAGTAGTGCAATAATATTCCGGCAGTATTCTGCATCAAAGATAATTTAGGTAGAGACGCCCTTGCAATAAAGGGAGGTTGAAGGTTCGAGTCCTTCTTGGGAGCCTGGGTGATTTGATGGTTCGCTATAAATATTACTTAATGACTGCTAGCTTTAATTGAAAGCGTGCCCCTCTAAAGGGTGAGATTCGGATATCGAGTTCCGAGCATTGTTGTTATGACATTTATGGAGATTGATGGCACTGGTCGCGACAGTCAGTTATCAATAAACGGCTAAGGGTTTAGACATCTATTTAATGGTGTCTTAGAAAATCAACCTACCAAGCTCGTGTCACCCTCTAATTTAGAAAGAAACAAATGAAAGACTTACTCAAAGTTGGTTGGAAGTTTATGAAGAAGGTCGCTTTCCCTATGGTGAAGCGCATCGCATATCGGTATGTTGCCAGGTATGTCAAGGCTCTTGCCGTTCAGGTTGCGCTCGCTCTTGCTATAGTGGCAGCGATCGTTTGTTTTGCCCTCATTATCCTTAGGTGATTAACATGTATGATTCAATGACTTCTTTTGTGAAGGGCTCTTTTAGCGTCCTTACTTTTCTTGCTACGACGATAATGATGGGGCTTTTTAACGCCCTCGTCATCTCGGTTCTCTGGCGTTGGTTTGTAATTCCTGTCTTTCATCTGCCAATCATTACACTTCTTCAAGCCTGGGGTTTGTCAATTTTTCTGAATTTCATTTCCTTTAGGACTGACCCAAAGACGGATGATGATTCTATTACCAGCATGATGTCTGGTCATTTCTTCAAGCTCTTGACTACCGGACTCGTCTGCCTTGGTGTTGGTTGGCTCCTTCTTCATTTCATGTGATATTATGAATCCCTTAGTAAAATTTCTATCTAAAACTGCAACGTCAGTAGCCGGCTCTCTTATCTCTTCGGAGATTAAGAAGCATGCTAGGGGATTCATTAAAGATAAATTTGCCAAAACCCCAGCTCAAATTAAGATTGAAGCTATGGCTAAGCTGGGTTATGAGACCGAGCAATATACTCTCGATAAGAATCAGAACGTTATCTTTAAGGCATCACCCATCCTCTTTCACGAATGGTTAGGGAATAGCCCTTACTCTTCTGGTAAGATTATGAAAGATGAAGAGAACGGTCAAATCTATTGGAATGGCGCTATCATTTCGCCCACAGCACGGGTCAATCTAATCAACGCTTTTAGCAAGAGCACCAACGTCAAAAGCCCGGCTTTGCCTGGTCACCTAGAACGCGCATTTGATTTGTTTGAAGTTTCCGATGTCACCGCTTCAAAATTCAAAAAAGAATTTTCTGGTTGGACTGCCGATAGAACGAGCGTCATCGACACATTTTTGCAGAATGCTTACGGTGTCGGGCTTGAGACTGATCCGCAATATGCCTCCAAGATTTTCCGTAAATGGATTGTGGGCACGGCGCGCAGAGCTATGGAGCCAGGTTCAACCTTAGATGGTTGCTTAGTTCTACAGGGTCCAGCCGGCGCGGGAAAGACGCTTTTCTTTCGCGACCTTCTTCCCGAACCGTTCAATAACAGAACCGGAGAAATCTATTGCGATATCAAGAGCAAAGAAAAATTCACCGAATCAATCGTTGGAAAAACTATTGCTTGCTTCGATGAGCTTTCGGTTCTAGAATATCCGAAGACAACTGAAACTTTTAAGCAAATGCTTTCTTCTCAGAACATTGATGTGCGTTTAGCCTGGGCAAGAAAGCCTCGCCGTTATGCGCTACGTCAAGGGTTTTGCGCCACGGTTAATAAAAAGAATTTCATTCCAGATAGCTTCTTGAGCCGCAGGCTCTGGACCATTTCTTTGAATGGTAGCAAGCGATTAGACTTTGATTTTCTATATGCTCAGCGAAGGTCTCTCTGGATGGAAGCGGTCTTCCTCGCTTCAAAAGGAGAGTCCTGTATTCTCAGTCCCGAAGAACAAAAAGAAGTAGAAAAGATTAATCTAGGATATACCGCAAATGAATCTCGATAGTAAAAAGGCAAAAGAGAACGTTAAACTGCCCGAAGATAAGTCTAAAGATTACTTAGACCATGAGGACGAGGATGAGCTTGATCGTTTTGAATCAAGGCAGACTAAATTTCGTATGCAGCAGAAACGACGTAAGGCAGCTGGAGCGCCCTAATGCTTAGCGAAAGAATCGTAGATGCAATCAAAAAAATTGCACAAGACAGGTTTGTAAAAATTGCTTGCATCAATGCTATGTTTAATGGGTGCGAGCGGGGTGGCGATTTATGGGAATCATTAGAGGGTGATGCCGTTATGTTTTCTAATGAAACCCATATCGCTTTATGGGGTAGAACTTATCTTGAATCTCTTGATGAAGAAGAGGAGGGGTTTTATCCTGATTCACTGTACAGTTACGGTCAATCTCATAAAGTGATTGGATGCCTCCTCGATGAAGTGGAGCGGCAGCTTCAGAAAACTATTCTCCACGAATATGATCTCTAAAATAAAATATAACCTTAGCGTTAAGTTTTATCTCTGCCGAGGTCGTGGTCACAATTGGGAATTCATTAGATTGGATACAGACATCTTACCTCTTCCGGAACCAGGATACATTCATCTTCTTGGTAGAGAAGAGGTAAGGTGGAATAAAACAACCTTCTTTAAAACCTTCTTCATAAAAGACTTAGCTTTAATGGTAAGTGAAGGAAGCGTTCTAGGAACTAAATATAAATGAAACCTTCATTTGAAGTAATCGATTCTAATCTAGAGTTGATGATGAGTTTAAGTACGGACGCAGATGATTTCTGCGCTCTCTGGCAAAAGTACCTGACAACTAATGGCTGGGATGAAGAGTCTTATGAAAAAGAATTGAATAGACGAGTTTTTGGAACATCAAATTGAAATTTTCCAACTTCGATATTTAACGGAAAACATATTAGGTATATATCATGTCTTTAACGTTTGGTATTACAGGATCTATAGCGTGTGGCAAAAGCACGGTCACGAAATACATTCGTGAGATGGGCATTCCCATTGTAGATGCCGACGTTATTGCTCGTGAGGTTGTCATTCCCGGATCTCATGGGTGGCTTTTGGTTGCCACTTACTTTGGATTAGAGTTCATTAACCGGGACGATAATGACACTTTGGACAGAGCCAAGATTGGCAAACGAGTCTTCTCAAATAAAAAAGATTTAGATTTTCTAAACCAAACTCTAGGACCTCTAATCAAAGAAGAATCTAAAAGACAGATTAAATGTCAGCATGATTTGGGTCATGAATTAGTTGGCTACGACGCAGCCCTAATCATTGAAAACGGTAATGCTAAAAAATATAAACCGTTGATTGTGGTCTCAGCTCCGTTTGAAACACAACTCGCTCGATTAATGTCAAGGAATGATCTGACAGAAGAAGAGGCTAAGAACAGAATTAGTAAGCAACTTAGCTCGGAAGAGAAGGTGAAGCATGCTGATTTTGTTATTGAGACGACTGGAACGCTTGAAGAACTTAAAACTAAAACTCACTCTGTAATAGAGTCTATTAAAAAAGAATTGAACGAAAAGGTTTATTGAAATGAATAACGTTAGGGTCACGTATCTTCGGGATAAGAACAATCGGGCTTTCGGATGTCTTGCTGTCAAGCTGGATTGTAAGTCCAACAAGATCTATTACTCCATCTCTGTCTGTCATTCAAAGTCTGACACCTATGATAAGCTGCACGGTTATCATAAGGCTGTCGGGCGCCTGAATAACACTCCAATGGTTATTGATTATGTCAAGTTTGATTCTCTTGGAGCGCACGGAATTACTCGCCACGTAATGTATGATATCTTGCAGCGGCGCGAGATTGTTTCGCAGGATCTCTTTGGTGACTTTACGGTTCAGGAAGGCTTGCCTACCCGAGTTCGAAAGTATGCTAAGGGATGGCTTCGTAACTATAATTGCCAGATTCCTGTTACGGTGGTTCTAGAGGCAGCCAAGCCATCAACCAATAAGCTTGAGGCTCCAGAAAGTTGGCGCTCGATGCCCGACCGGCGCTCTGTAGGGTGAGGTACGACTAAAACACTTGGCACAAGAATTGCTAATTCTTGACAATTCTGTGCCCGGTGTTATAATATATGAAGATGCTTGAAGCGTATTCTGCGCTTTAAACAAAAAACTTTTAAAGACAGGAATATAATTATGATTAAACCAGCGCTGTTACTTATCTCAGGCATCGGTCTCTATAAGCTCTTTGCGTCTTCGGATGCTTCTTGGAAGGCTGTAACTGAAATTGCATTGACTCGCGATCTTGAAAATGAAGATATCGATTGCATTGTCAATCTGATGGCAGATTGTGATCTGATTCCAAGGGATAAGGAAGCTCAGTTCAAGCATCCTTTCGTCAAGTTTTGGATTCGATTGGTGAATACTGCTACTGACATTGCTGATGGCAATGTAGATGTTCTTCGACACGATGCAGCTTTCGTTAAACAGGCTGTTCGTCTTTGTCAGAATTTAGAGCAGGAAAAGGCAAGCTGCCTTCTCGACCTGTTCTAAAGTTTAACTCCGCCACGGCAGCCTTGTCTTAATCCTGATTGGCTTTCAGGGTGGCGCCCAAGGAATAAATAAATGCTTCATTATCTTTTTCTTTATGCCATGTTTGTTTATGGTGCAGCATGTATGCACTTTGCCTTTAAAAGCAATCATACTCTAAAAACCTTTTTCTTTGTCATTGTTTTTATGCCAATTCTAGGTCCGCTATGGCTGGGTCTCGCTGTCATAGAGCGCGTTTATAATTGGATTGAATGTGAGTGGTAAATGAATTGTCGCATTCGTTCTGAAAAAAATGGATTCATCGTTACAACCTATTTCGGTCTTGACAATTTTATTGTCAAGGTTTCTAAATCCGAAACAGATAAAACTAAACCATCTAAGATAGATAGCTGTATAGCTAGTACTTGGATTGAAGCGGTTAATAAACATCGAGAATATTGTGGCAGCTATCTTCTCCCTTCTGAATTAGAAAAGAATACCAAATGAGTTACTCGGGAAAAGCAAAGTTCGATTATGAAATCGAACGCATGAAACACAAAGTTACTGGCGAACTTTTTCATTTAGATAGCATCTCTGATGAGACGGAAGAAACATATGAATATGTTTGTATCAATCTAAAGGTTGAAGGTACGTCTTATTATCAGGAGGGGAAAACTTTCGGTCCTCCTGAGTCTTGTTTTCCTGATGAGGGAGACACGGAGATTACTTCAATCATCGGTCCCGATGGTAAAAGTTGGGAAGATGAACTTTCTGGTAAAGAAAAGGAATCTATTCAAGACCAGGTTGCTTCTGAATCAGAGGTAGATTATGATGGACCCGATGAATCAGATTACGACTATGATTACGATAACGACAATGATGACGACTATGATTGCGAGTAAAAGGAATTCAAAATGACACGCGAAGAACTTGAAGAAGCCTTAGATGAGCTTCTGCCTGGAACTTATCACCTTACGACCGTAAAGGGGCGTCTTACCATTGTAACCAATCTCATTGAAGATGAGTTTGGGGATCTCATTGATCAGACTGATGCTGATGACGATGAGGAAGAGCTTGATACTGATGATGAGCCCTTTGTTGAAGACGACGAAGATGATTAAATTTTTTGTGCTTAGCTTACTTTTCTTACTTATATCTTGCGTGTCTGCTACAGCAGACTCATCTCTGTGCAAAAATTACGCATTAACTTTTAATGTACAGCCTCCGGTAGCAAACGTAAAGATTCCCGAGAATCAATACTCAATTATCTTTACGTTAGGTAACAAGATAAACTACATCAATTACTATGGCGAGGCATCATTAGATAATTTTAGCGTCACAATGACGAGCCCCAATGATTTAAGTTGGATTAAAAAAGCCTCAATTTCTATTGAGGGCTTATCGGATAAGGTAAATTATCCGCCTCAGATAATCTCCAATGAAATTATATTTCTTTCAAGAAAAGAAATTGCTTTCAAAATCTCAGCTTCATCTGAAGTAATTCAGAATTATATTCTGAATGAACAGGCTCAATTAACTTATTTTTTGGGAGGAGATATCCCGGAAAATACAAAGATAATTAACAATATTTGTTTTGACGAACAACTAAAACGGTAATTATATGTTAGTCTCACAAGCGGATATTGAGGATTTTTTTACTCAGCAAAAGATTGCTCTTATGGAAGAGAGGACAATCTCCGCCGAAGAATGCGCAGCTCTTTATCTTAGAGCCCAGGACCTTGGGTATAGCTTCGCTTGCTTTCTCCACTTTGGCATCCTTAATGAAGACGGAAATATCGCAACAAATTTCACTTCGTCAGAAGACTTGTACGATTCCTATACCTGCTTCATGATTGGATTTTCTAACACATTAAATAATTAAAATGCCCACCCTAATTATTATAGATATGCAACCGGATTTTATCTATCGTCACGAACAATTTCCTGGCTATGGAAAAACAATCGACGCAGTAAAAGAAGAAATTGTTGCGGCAAAGAAACGCAATGATTACATTGTCTTCGTAGAATATTGTTCCGAGTCACGCTCGACCCGAGGAATGTTTAATCGATTCCCTTCCAAACACGCGCCGACACTTCCCGAACTTCTCGATCTTACAGCGAACTATCCAAACAAAGTCTTCGCTTACAAAAAAACTAATGATGGCGGAGAGGAAGTAGTTGCCGCATTAAACTACTACGCAATATCCAAATTACACCTTAGGGTTTGCGGAGTCTATACCAACGCCTGCGTTCGATCAACGGTCTCAACCATCTCTGATGAATTGCCTAATTCAAGCATCAAGGTCATTAAAGGGGCAACCTGCGCCCCGCAAGGCGATGCTTGGCATCAAGGATATGGATTGTCAATGATGAAAGACCTTGATAATGTTTGGATCTTCTAAATGTTGATCCAAGATTTTATTTGGTGGGCAATGATAGCTCTTGTTGCCGGGGCGCTTTGTCTTTTACTACTATCTCCCTTACTATAAAGAATGAAACAAATGAAACAATTTATCTCCGATCTTTGGTTTAAACTTAATGTATGGAGTGCGATTGTCTTTCATTTCGTCGTCAATCTTCATCCAAATAAAAGTCGAATCGTCCTTACTTTTTTTACCTTTCTCAGTTTCTGCATCATTTTTAATTGGCAGTTATCAGCCATTCTAATGGTGACTCTCATCATCCATGAATATGGACATATCTTCGCCTTAGATCTTCTGAATATTCCTAACCTTGGATTTTTCCCAATCCCATTTATTGGAGGCGTAACTATTTTTCCTCGGGAAAAGGTGGAGAGTTTTAAGAATAGTTTCATTATCGCCCTTTTGGGTCCAGTCATTGGTGCTGCCTTTGCAGGATTAACCATCATTGGATATTCAATGACCCATTGGAATTGGTTGGGCGGAGCAGCAATTGTAATGATTGTGATAAATCTCTTCAACTTGATTCCAACTTCCACATTAGACGGCGGAGTTATGTATGATGCGATTGTATCTGGCTTCAGTCCTAGATGGAAAAAAGCCTCTTATTCCATCATGTCGGCGGGCGTTCTGGCTCTGGGTTTGCTTTCAATTAAAGTGTCCATGATCCTCGCTGTTGTGCTTGTCGCATTCGCCACCATACAATTCTTTACCAGAGTGCGTTCGGTGACGACTACTAACTATGAACCAATCACCTCTCCAATTCAGGTAACTCTTTGCGTTATCGCGTACTTAACCTCTGTTCTTCTGATGCTGGCTCTTCTTTATCCACTAGCCGGCGTTAATTTGCCGAGCCTTATCAAATAGTTAAAAGGCATTCCCTCATGAAATGGTCTAAAGAACTTCCAGAAAACTTTTACTTTTATGTTGGTGCAACCTTAGACGGAGTTTGTGCTGTCATTTGTCCAGCATCTTTCTTTGATGAATATGGGTGTGTCTTCGATCAGTATCTTCAAATTGAAAGTCTTCTCCCAGATATTCTAACTGAAAATATAGAATGTATGTTTGATTCGATTGAATCGGTTGAAGAAACTCGTAAAGTTCTTTTAAAAAGAAACTTTACCGAAAACAAAGAATTCAATCGTTTTTGTGCTTCAATATTTGAACCACTATATTCAAATGGAACTGATGTACCTGATCTTGAAACAGCTTCTGATATCAACTGGTTATCCTCTCCTTTAACTAAAGAAGAGCAGGCTATCATTGATCATGCTGATGATGAACAGGGCAAGCCCTGGTAACCTCCCTCACGGGAGATCATATATATCTCCTATCCTATATATCCTAGCCGTTTGTCGAGATCGACCTCGAAACGACCCTCCATCCTGGGTCATGGGTTGAGACTCTCTATCGTCAGCCAATTTTAAACTTTAGGAACTATATTTCAAACTTTGAGATGGGTCATATTAGCTCCCTTGGGATCTTTTATAAGCAAACGATTTCTAGGATTGATTTAGAAAAGAAAATAATATGACCGACAAATTGTCAATGCGTCCCTGCCCAATCTGCCAGAAGTTAATGTTCGTGACGGGCAGGTCTAATAACGGAGAGACATTAACTTCCTGCGGTCATAAATATAAGTTCCGTCGAACCAAGTCTGAGAAAATGGCTGAGCGTTCCTTTGTAAGAACTTCTTGGGGGCTTGAGCGTAAATGATTTTAATTCTAATCTTGATTTGGTTCTGTTACATTCCGACCTTAGGTCCTGATGTTCCTGATGATTCCATTCATCAAGAACGAGATAGATATAATTACCAACTTGGCTTGGAAGCCTATCAAAAATTGAATGATAAGTATGGAGATTACTAATGTTAGATTTTAATCGAAACGAATTTGAAACTGTCTTGGCTCTTGGTTTTAAGCACAATAAATGGCTTTCACCCAATGAGGTTCGTCTAAGGTTAGAGGGGCTTGTCAATCAAGTTTTGATAGCGAATGGTTATTGTACCAGCGCATCAGCTTTAGGTTTTATCGTCGAGCCTACTAGCCCTGGAAGTTTCTTTAAGGTTAAGATTACTAAAGCGCCTTGTAAATTTTGTTGAAGGATTCTAATCAAAGATAAAGTTTAGAGTCGTGCTGATATATTTTCAGCATGAAATACAAATGCTGCACATGTAATAAAGAAAAAGAATCTAGCTGTTTCGCTTTTAAAAATAAAGCGAAACAAATTTTACAAGGGCAATGTAAGATTTGTAAAGTAGAATACAATAAAAATTGGTACAAGAATAATAAAGAAGTTCAAAAGAAAAATGCCGTAAAGAACAAAAAGAAATATTCATTAGAAAATATAACATTTATAATGGAATATTATAAAACGCACCCATGTGTTGATTGTGGTGAATCTGATCCGGCTTGTTTAGATTTTGATCATGTATCAGGAGTTAAATTAGCAAATTTAAGTTTGATGATTCATACTTATAGTTTGAAGTCTATCATAAAAGAAATAGAAAAGTGTGAAGTGCGTTGCGCTAATTGTCATCGCCGTAAAACAGCAAAAGACCAAAACTGGTATCATAGATATTACGACTCCTTGTAGCTCAGATGGATAGAGCAGTGTTTTTCTAAAGCAAAGGTTCGCTGGTTCAAGTCCAGCCAAGGAGGCTAGAGGTTTAATATGGATTATAATAAAAACGAACTTGAAAGTGTGTCTGCTTATCTTGCCAAATATAATATGCATTTCTTGGGCAGGCAAGATGTCATTCAAAATATGATGTTAAAACTTACCAAAGAACTTATTGGAACCAAGTTTGTTAGTTCTGCGACCATGGGGTTTAAAGTTAAACAAACCCCGCTTGATTTTTTTAAGGTCTCTATTACTCTAGACGAAAGCATGTATCAGTGGGAGAAAGTTTAAATGTACGCCAAAGCAACCATTATCTATTGCGCTGAAACAAAATCAACCCGCAAGCTTTCGCTTGATGAAGCTAAAGATTACATTCACAATGGTGGAACCTCCAATCGAGGAATGACCCGTTGCGCTGTCTTCAAGAAGAAGAATGATGGGAACACATATCTCCAGCCTTGGGCTTGGCTATCTTTCCTTCGTAAGAAAGGCACCGAGAATATTAGCGCCAAGCTAGATGATGCTAAGGCGTTAGAGATCTTTAAAAGATCCACTAAGCCTCAGGGAGATCAGGATACTGTCGCAGCTTTAGCGGCTGAATTTGATGTGAATGTTTCAACCATTCGAGACATTCAACATCTCCGTCGCTGGCGTCATGTCATCATGCCTTCGCTCAAACCTAAGGCATTGACCGTTCTTGCTGCCAAGAATAATGCTAAGGGAACTAAGATTAGTCCAGGCATTGCTCGTTTTATTGTTCGAGATAATCTTTTACACAAGATATCAGTAGCTTCTTTGGCGATTAAGTATAATCTTTCAAAGTCATCTATCCGAAAGATCGTGGCTGGCAAAGCTTGGAAAGAAGCAACCAAAGAGATTCTGAAAGACGTATCCAAATGGATTCCTTGAAAAATTGGTGGGAGCCCATCTTCTCTGTGTTTCTAATGAGCTTTTATTTAATTGATGTCGATCTGTTCATGATGATGATAGTCGCCATTTCATTCAACGAACTAGCTCTCTGGGTTCTGGATGAGATGGTTTCATTTGCTAAACGGTATCAGGCGACACTCTGCGCTCTTGACAAGGGGTCGCCAGGGTCTTAGATTATTGGGGCGGCGCAAGGGAAGCGTCGCTCGCTTGGCACGGTAGCCCAACGGCAGAGGCAGTGCACTCAAAATGCACAAAGTAAGGGTTCGAATCCCTTTCGTGCTACAAAGGAAATCATCATGAATAGCAAAGAAATTATCGACAAGCTAAAACAAATTTTATGGGATGAGAACGATCTCAATCGTTCTGAATTCGCCAATAGAGATATCTCTTCTGAAATTGTAGAAGAGGTAACTAAGGCTCTTGGCGAATGGGAATATAGGCTGACAGCCGATCGTCCTTTCGGTGAAGAAGATGTTCAGAGGACTGTGATCTTTTTTAAAGAACATAACGTCTTCTTAGCTTATGACGGCTACTATGATTCATGGTCAGGTGGCAGTTGGGATGAGGCACACTTCTATGAAGTGAAGCCTGTCGAAAGAACTTTTACAGATTGGGAGTCAGTCTAATGAACGAAGAATTTGAACCGACCTCTAGGAACCGCGCGCTATCAATCATGCATGATATGGTTGGAGCTTCTTTTGAATTGATGGAAGCTAAAGGTAAAATTAGCCACGATGATTCGAAGCTTACGTCAGCTTACCTTACTTTCAACGGTAATGGGGAGTTGTCTTTCGTACATCACGTTAAAGCCATTCTTCATTCTGAATATGGTGGAGACCTGCTTCTTGCTGATACGGATGTTGTAGCTGACAGTACAACGGTAAACGTTCCTATCAGTACCGATCAGGATAGAATGTTGGTTCTATTGAAGCGGGGTCAAGTTACTTTGCAGGTATTTGCAACAGGCAATATCCCAACCGTTGAAACGGTAACAACCAATTCTTTTTGTGTTGGCGTATCAGCACATACGAATAAATCTCTAGGTGATTTGTAATGCCTACTAAAAAGAAAGTTTCTGCCCGTTGTTCAGACGGCGTGTTCAAAAAAGATCGACGCATTGTAATGATTGATCTTATTCGCAGTATTATGTACAGCGGAGAAGATGGTACTAATGATGCTGGTAATAATGGATCCTTGATGATTGCTGAAGTGGAAGTGCTTGCAAAAGCTCTTGGTAAATACGACGGAGTTCCATACAATAAGAAAATGAAAGCAAGTAATAGGTTGGTGCTTGCTTTGAAGTTTTTTAAAGACACATCTCCCAATCTGTTTCAAGACGTGGAACGATTGAACGACGAATGAAATTTTAATCCTGTCTTTCCTCCGCCCATCAACTAAAAGTTAATGGGACGGAGATAAGGAAAGGAATTACCTATGACTCTTGAATGTAAGATTCCCCGAGACCGTTCAGCTCTTGGAATGATGGCTCATAATGCAATGAATCACGGTGATGACTTTCGCCACGATGGATACGTTTATGATGCGAATGGTATTCGTATTCGTAAATGGTTTTCAGGACTTGGAGATCATAGTCGTAACAAATATTTTTGGCATCCTTGTCTAAAAAATATTTCAAAGATTGAGTCTTTGTTGCATCGCTTGTCTACACGGCAAGTGCAGACTTGGGCTCGACTGGAAATGCTTTTCAAACAAATCCAATTGCAATCAGAACCCACCAAACGATATGGTTCTGATACTTGGATTGTTCACGCAAAATTATCCATAAAAGCTTCTTTGTATCCGAGCGCCGCCGCAATGTTTTCATTGCTTGCCCAAATCTCCAATTTCAGCCTTGGTGTTGATATGGGTCAGAGGATGTTTGCCATTTTGAAAGAAGCGGGAGCTCTTCAGTGAAAGAATTAATTGGCGTTGATTTATTCGATCTGATTCAGGACAATCGTTTTGATGCCTTATGCATCACAACTAACTGCTCAGTTAA
>Ga0315289_10003496_pt1 | contig 23774 bp, 22 predicted proteins | sample YL17G11_40_MG_FD_203452 | JGI IMG/M metagenome (GOLD analysis project Ga0315289, IMG submission 203452) | Sediment microbial communities from Yellowstone Lake, YNP, Wyoming, USA - YL17G11_40 | ecosystem: Environmental > Aquatic > Freshwater > Lake > Sediment | place: USA: Wyoming | collected...
GTAGCGGCTTCCGGCCTTCGCAGCCGAAGCTGCTTCGGCGGAGTAGGCTCGCAGAGCAGGGAGCTACTTCGCAGAGTAGCAAAAGTCTCGGAAACCCATTCTGACGAGTTTGCTTTCACAACTGCAACCAACTTGGAGATGGCGATATCCGGTGCGCCGTCGCCAGCATGTGAACGTGGAACGTTCTCGTGCTACGTAGCGACTCTGCTTCGCCCTGCGTAGCGGCTTCCGGCCTTCGCAGCCGAAGCTGCTTCGGCGGAGTAGGCTCGCAGAGCAGGGAGCTACTTCGCAGAGTAGCATCTGTCGCGCCCTGCGGGGGCTTGAACGTGTCCTTAATCCCGGAACCACGGGCTGACGCCCGTGGCCACAGCCTGTCGCCCTTCGGGCTTGACTATGGTGCGTTCTCTCTGTCCTCTCCGGGCTTGCCCGCCGTCTTTACCCGCCGTCCGTGTGGCGGGCGTGTGGCCAGCTAAGCACATACCTCCCGAGGGGAGGGGGGAACGCAGGAGCGGCGCGCTAGATGCGCTCCATTACTTCTCGAAAGGTCAATCACACCCATCAGGAGCATGCGGGGCGCAGGAGAGGGCAGATCCGCGCGGCACAACCACGCGGCCGCATGCTTCCGTGCACCATTTGACCGCATACCGTGCCTTTCTGTATCCTTGCAAGTGATGTCGGCTCGGACGCGTAACGTTTTGGCAGGACGGGAGGCTCCAATGGGCGAGTGCAGGGTTGACCGGAACAAGAAGTCTTGTGCGTGCACTTACACGAGCTGCTCCAAGCGGGGCATGTGCTGCGAGTGCATAGCATCGCACATAGGAAAGGGACAGCTTCCCGGCTGCGTGTTCCCGCCGGACGTTGAGAAGACATACGACCGCTCCGTGGAGCGGTTTGTGAAGACCTATCAGGAGCGCGGCGCCTGGTGGTGATGTGCGGGCGAGTCGCAGGCATCACGCAAGCACCAGGCGTCCCGTCTGGTGAACTCAGGGCTTGGTGAGTTCGACTAAAATAGAGGTACATGCGAGGGGCCCGTACTGTGCGCTCCGCTGCGGAGGAGTGGGAACGTGATGCTTCGGCTCAAACTGACCACGGGAATCGCCGCCTGGATACTGATCGCAGCGGTTGGCATGTCCGCTCAGGAACCGTTCCCGATGGCGCCGGTGGACTTGTCGCGCCCTCCAGACTTTGGAGCGGGAGGCGAGGATTTCGCCGTGAGCGCACGGCTGGAGCCGGAAGCTCAGGCGCCGGGCCATCCTGTCACCGCCGTGGTGCGGTTCTCCTGCCCCGAGCAATGGTACATCTACGTCGGCTCGATCTCCGTTGAGGTCTTGGCGGCTGAGGGCGAGGCGACTCCGGTCAAAGCAGGCGACCTGCATCTACCTCGGGCCAAGTCGAGGTACGACGAAGTAATCGGGGAGCAGGTGGAGTACCTTGAGGGGGAGTTCGAGGCGCGGCTGGCGCTCGATGTCCTGAAGGATGCGCCGCAAGGCGAACGCACGGTCAAGCTCCGTGTCGGCTATCAGGGCTGCAAGCCGAACCTGTGTTTCCTGCCGACGACGAGGGACCTCGAGGTGCGGCTCTCGGTGCTTGCGCCGGGGGCGGAACCGGCGGTCGTGCCGGCGGTGCCCGCGACGTCCGGGGCGACCGGCTACGAAGGTGAGTTCGCTCAGAGCAACCTGCTCGCGGCGGTCGCCATTGCGTTCGTGGCCGGCCTGGGCCTGGCGCTGACGCCCTGCGTGTACCCGCTCATACCCATCACGGTGGGCGTGATAGGGGCGACGGCGGGTCGGAGACTGGACGCGTTGCTGCGGTCCCTTCTCTATGTGTTCGGCATTTCGGTCACGTATGCGGTGCTCGGACTGGTAGCGGCCAGTGCGGGTGAGGCGTTCGGTGTGCTGCTTCAAAGCCCGGTGCTATACCTGGGCCTGGCCGCAGTTTTCATCGTCCTCGCGGCGGCGATGTTCGGCCTGTTCACGATTCAGATGCCGGCCTCGTGGACTGCGAGGCTCCAGGGCAAGGTGCAGGGCCGATGGGGGCTGCTGGGGATCTTCGTGCTCGGCTTGCTGTCAGGCGTGGCGCTTACGGCGTGCATTGCCCCCGTGGTTTCGGGGGCGCTGCTCTACGTATTCAAGAGGCGGGACATGGCGGCCGGATTCCTGGTCCTGTTCGCCATAGCCTGGGGGATGGGCACGCCGCTGGTCGTGTTGGGGACTTTCAGCGGGCTTGTGAAGGCGCTGCCGAAATCCGGAGGCTGGCAGCAGGTTGTGAAGTACGTCTTCGGCGTGGCACTCCTGGTCGGCGCGGGTTACTTCGTGCTGAGAAGCGGCGTGGTGCCCGTTGAGAAGGATCTGCCCGGCGCCTGGGTGACGTCGGAGGCGCAGGCGCTCAAGGAGTCCAGGGAGCAAGGCAAGCCCGTCATGCTGTACTTCTGGCAACAAAGGTGTCCGGCCTGTAGCGAACTCAAGGCAAAGACGTTCCCGGATGAGCGGATCCTTGCGGAGGAGGAGCGGTTCATCTGCGCGCGGATTGACGGCACGCGCTGGAACGCGGATGAGCGTAAGCGTATGCAAGCGGAGTACGGCGTTCAGGGATTTCCGACGATAGCGTTCATCGGCTCTGATGGCAAGATAATCCACGATCTCAAGGTAGAGGGTTACGTGAGGCCCGACGTGTTGCTCAAGGCGATGCGGTCGGTGCGCTGAGCGGGTGGCGCCGTGATACATTTGCATTTCTGCGCAAAAGCTGTCAGGCTGGAGTTGAGTGGTTGGTCGGTGCATGCCACCAAGACGAAAGAGGTGAGCCATGGTAGATAAAAAGAAGATAACCAAGCTGCTGGACGACGTCATCAAGCCCGCGCTGCAATCGCACGGGGGCGACCTGCAACTCGTGGAGATAACCGATGACGGCGTGGTGAAGGTTGTGCTGGAGGGAGCGTGCAAGGGCTGCCCGATGGCACAGATGACGATCCGCCAGGGGGTTCAGAGAAAACTGCAGGAAGAGGTGCCCGAGGTCAAGGAAGTCATCGCCGTCGCGGCGGCGGAGGGGGACGAGTAGCACGGGCGCCTGCCACGGCTGAGGCTCGTGGGCGAAAAAAGTATACTGTCACCAATTATGCTCGATCGCCCACAGCAGCGCCGTCAATACTGCCGCCAGCGGGAAGATGACCGCCCAGGGGCTGACCTTCAGAAGCTGGGGCAGCGTCAGCTCGCCGAAGTCCCCTCTGTTCAGGATTGTCTCCTGCAATCTCGGGTACAGGGCTGCGAAGATTCCCGACCCGATGATTATCCCGGGCACGCCTCCCACCAGGGCGTCCAGAAACCCGTTTCCCACCGCGCCCGCGATGGTGCCGGGACAATACCCGAGCACGCCGAAACCCACGCCGAAGATGAGTCCCCCAACGGCCGTCGCTCCCAGCGAACCGCCTTTGACGTGCGAGTTGGCCATGCCGAGGCTCCTCAGAAGCTGCACGCCAAACATGCCTGCTATGACGGCCGATAGCATGACCTTGACCACGGTGAAGTCTTTGAGGAGCAATTGGCCGATGATGACGTCGTACTTCGTGACGCCGCCCTTCTGAAGCAGGAAGCCGAACGCAATGCCGAACACCAACCCAAGGACCAGTTGAACGCCTTTTCTCGAGTGAAGTGCTGACAGCATGTGTGGGCGCTCCAGTTTCGCTAAGCCAGAACCTTGAAGATCACCATGGCCGCAGCTATGCCGCCGACGAAGAAACACAGCGTCGCGAGCCAGCTGCTGAGCGCGAGTTGCAGGGTTCCGCTGATCCCGTGGCCGCTCGTGCAGCCGCCAGCCCAGCGCGCGCCCAGTCCAAGGATAATCCCTCCGGCCAGCGCCACCGCCAGCCGGACAACCGGCCTCGAACCGAACGCGCCGGCCCACGTGGCCGGGACCCACTCGCCTGCAAACGTGCCGGATAGCTTCGCCGAGACGAACGCCCCTATCACAATGCCGACGACGAGCATCCATTGCCAGTCGACTGTGGGAGTGAACTTCTTGTAGTACGGCCTCTCGGCAGCCCGGGCGCCGCGCACGAGACGCTCGATCATCCCGCTTGTGCGCGCAAAGGCCGTCGAGCATCCGAGCGATTTGTCGGACAGCAGAAACGTCAGCCAGCTCAGGACGCCTATGCCGACTCCCACTGAATAAGGCGACCACCGCTCAGCGGTAAGCCATCCCATCCCGGTTCCCCCCTCTCAAAAGTCAGCGTATCTTCCGGCCGAGGAAAGCCGGTCCGTGAGAGCCGACGCACATCGGGCATTCCGGTGCATATCCGGCCGCGCCGTAGGCAGTCATGCCCCCTGCAAGGTTTGACACGTTGCCGAAGCCGTGCTGCTTGAGAATGCTGGCGGCGAGGCTGGACCGGTGGCCCGTGCTGCAAACCGTGACGATGGGGAGGTTCTGGCCCAGCTCCACGTAGCGCGTCCTGAGGTCCGGCGCGGGGATGTTCACTGCGTCCTTGATGTGCGATACGTCGTACTCGCGTTTCGCCCGCACGTCGAGTATCGTCATCGGTTCGCGGCGGGCGATGAGGCCGTGAAGCTCATGGACGGAGAGTTGCGCAACGTGCTCCGTTGGCAGCCCTGCCTTCGCCCACGCGAACATGCCGCCGTCAAGGTATCCCACAACGTGGCCCAGCCCCACGCGCCTGAGCCAGACGGCAGCCTCCGCCGCCTGCTCGCCGTTTTCGGTCACGAGAAGGATCTCCGCGTCCACGGGGAGCACCCAACCGGCGAACGTGGCGAAGTTGCCGCCGTAGTCAATGTGATAGGCGCCGGGCACGTGCTGGCCGCCGAAGGCCTCGTAGCTGCGGACGTCCAGCGTGACGGCCTTCCTGCGCCCCGCGCGTTCGGCGAATGTGGCCGGATTCATTGCCACGGGCACGGAGAGCTTCCGGACCAAGGTGGGGCCGGCGCCGTTGGTTGCGCTGCATCGGCTGAAGTGGTCCGGAGCGGCCGGCATGTTGGTCGTCAGCGACTCGATGAACTTGTCCTTGGTTCTGATCTTCAGGGCGGCGTTGTACTTCTTCTCGTATCCGATGGTGCTCGTCCTCTTCGCGCCCAGGGCCCTGCCGCAGAGCGAGCCCGCCCCGTGGGCCGGGTACACCTCGCAGAACGCCGGCAGCTTAAGCAGCTTGCCATGAAGATTGTCGTAGAGCTTGGATGCCAGCTCCGTCGCCATGCCGGGGAACAGGTCCGGTCGGCCGACGTCGCCGACGAAGAGCGTGTCGCCGCAGAACACGGCGACGGGATCCTTGCCGCGCGCGCGGTCAACTACCACGTATGAGATGTGCTCGGGCGTGTGGCCGGGCGTTTCCAGCACCGACAGCGTCATGTCCTCGATCTCGAACGTGTCGCCTTCAGATAGCGGGACGTGTTCGAACCTGCACTTAGCAGCCTTCGGCGCGTAGATCATAGCCCCGGTCTTCTCGGCGAGGTCGAGGTGGCCGGAGATGAAGTCGGCGTGCAGGTGGGTCTCCAGTATGTGCGTGACGGCCATGCCCATTGCCTTCGCGGCGTCCAGGTAGACCTGGACGTCCCGGCGCGGGTCAACAATCGCGCACGTCTCTGCACCGCCCAGCAAGTAGGAACTATGTGCCAGGCCGCTGACAAAGAATTGCTGCACGAACATCGTCTCCTCCTTTCCGACGAGCTACCTGCAAGCGCAAGCCAGAACAGAATGAACACAAGCATCGTGTTTGCGAGCCACCTCTCTTATAGCTGAAAGCCATTCGCGGGGCAACTGGCCTTGAGTCAGTTGCGCCGGCGTTGCTTGGGGCAGGGTGGGGGACGGGTGTGGCCGACCCTGCGTGCAGTGCATGTGACATGCGTCCGCTGGGAAATCCTTGGGGTGACTGCCCAATCGGGTGGAGAAGTACTTGACAGGGCGGCAGGAGACGGTATAATGCAATGCAGTATACGTCTATGGCAGATAAGGGCCATGAATCTGGACAACTGGCGAACGCAACTGCGTAAGGGTCTTCTGGACCTCTGTGTTCTCAACTTCCTGGCCGGCCGCGAGTACTACGGGTATGACCTGGTTCAGGAGTTGAAGAAGTCGCATGCGCTCCGAATCCGCGAGGGGACGGTCTACCCCATACTGGCGAGGTTGGAAGAGGACGGGCTCGTGATCAGTGAAGTCAGGCCCTCCAATACCGGCCCGCCGCGCAAGTACTTCAAGATCACGGCAGAGGGAAGGCGCGCTGTCGCGGAAATGAACGAACACTGGGACTGGGTTGAGGACGCCATTCGGCACTCGATGGGCAAGCCGTCCGGAGGGGAAAGATGAACGAGTCTGATGCTACGTGGGAGGAACTAAAGTCGGACTACCTGAGACAGGTGGAGCAGGCACTCGACAGAGTGGATCATCCGCGCAAGCAGGATGTCCTGGAGGACCTAGGGCGTCACCTTGAGTTGCGGCTGGAGGAATTGGCCCCCGAAGCGCGCACTGCCGGGCGGCTGAAGCAGCTTATCGAGGAAATGGGGCCGCCGGAGGAGTACGCCGAGCTGCTGGCGCCGGACGGTGCGTCACGCGCACGGATCATGCTTGATGTTGAGAAACGAAATCAGACACGGAAAGCCGTGCCTTTGGCGCTATGGGTTGCGATTGTCGCTCTTGGGATGATCGCGGTCATCCATCTTATGCTCGGCGTCAGAGCCGGTTCCACTGCGCTCTTGACGGCTTTTCTGCTCGAGGCGATCTTGACTGTCGGACTCGCCTCGGGCCAGAAGTGGGCATACATCCTTGTTCTGGTGTTCTCCGTATTGGCTGTTCTTGCCACTCTCGTCAGGGCCAGGGACTTCCAGCAAGGTCTCATGGTGCTCGTCGGGGATGCGATCGTTCTTCTGCCTATGATCATGTGCACAGGGTTCTTCTTCCCGAAGCGGCAAAGGACCGTGGCGAGTTCAAACGCAGGCACTCGGCGTAGCACAGGATAGGTGGCGCCTCGCCTTGGGCAGCACGGTCCGTCCGTGCCGGCTACTTCTTCTTGCTCTTGACCACGTAGGGGGCGGCCTTGACGGATTGGGGGACGGCGACCGGCGTGAAGTTGACGCTCGAGTAGTGAGGTATCCCCGCGGGGCCGCCGATCAGGTAGATGAACTCGTCCACGAACTCCTGCGTCGGCCCGTCGAGGTTGTTGATGTATTCCGGCGGCACCTTGCGGTCCTTGGCGGCGATGTTTTGCAGGTCGGTTGTGCCGGTGACGGTGCGGCCCTTTTCTCGGTTGAGGACGACGGACTTCTTCGTCATCCCCGCGTCGAGCGCCTTGATGCACGCGGCGCCCACCCTGTAGGCCTCCGAAGCGTCCACCTGAGACATCATGCAACTGCGCTGGATGTGCTGCGGCACAAGGGCGATCTCCTTGACCTTTCCGTAGACCGTCTGGACCTTCAGTTCATCGGTGACAAGCTGCGCCAGGAAGATAGCTGGCGAGAAGGAGGTCGAGCGCCCGTGCTGGATGTTGCCGTGCTGGTCGCGCGCGACATCCGCGGCGTAAAGCTCCGCCAGGCTCTTGCCGGTTTCGCGATCGGTCAGGTCCTCCTGAACCACGATGAACGCCTCCCCGAGGCGCGAGACCACGTCGTCCACTTTGTCCAGGAATTCGGCGCGGGAGAACGTTACCTCCTTGCACAGTATGATGTGCGGCGGGCGGTCGGGCATAAGCTCGCCTTTGGGGTCAACCTTCGCAAGCCCTGTCCCCTGCGCAAGCCAGCCGGCCTTGCGTCCCATCACCTGGTAGACAGCCACCGGCGCGACGTCCCAGCCCTGAACGATCTTGCCGCCGACCTCGAAGTTGGCCTTGACGCGGTACGAGGTGTAGTCGCTGTGGACGTGTTTCACTGCGGTCGCGTTGAACAGCGTCGCGGAGCCGTAGCCGGGGCAGTGGTGGGTTTCGGGAAGGTCATTGTCAACCGTCTTGATGCCGTGGATGGCCGCGACATCGGCGAAGTTGCACAGGCCGAGCAGTTGGTCGGCGGAATCGTTGCCTCCGAAGTATATCACTGCGCCCACGCCGAGGGCCTTGAGGTTGTCGGCCATCTTCTTGTACTGATCGTCCTTGGGCTTGATGCGGGTGGTTCTCAGGCCGGCGCCGGGGCCGTTGAATGCAAACGACATCGGGTCCAGGTGCGTCAGGTTGACGATGTTGCCGTCGATGTTCGCATTCAGCAGACCCTCCAGTCCGTTGATCATGCCGTAGACTTCCCAGCCGCTCTTCTGTGCTTCGTCAACGGCGCCGGCCACTTCCCAGTCAATGACCGGGGTGGGCCCGCCCGACTCGCCAAGAATTACTCTTTTTGCCATCTTGGTGTTGCTCCTTTAACACACGCAGTGAGGTTCCGGTTGGTTTGAGGAGGATTCGATTCACCATGCAATATAGCGAAATGCAGGGCCGCCGGCAAGCGGAGGGACGGCGGCTCGATGCGCTGCCGTGAGCGGTCGGTGCCGCATCTGTGCAGGGCCTGTGCGGGCGTCGTGAGGAGTTTGCCACGTGTGTGTCTGACCGGCCTGGGTCCCCCGCCCCGGTGCCGGAAACGCGCGGCTGGTCGTGGAATTTGTTTGACTCGCACGGTGGATTGTGTATACTGTAGGATCTTGCGTTAATCCTGATACCCGCCCTAGATGGACGCGTGCCCCTCCTTGCGGGATGCTCCGGTTCGGGGTTAGGTCAAAGCTCTGACTTATGCCTGAGAAGGCCCTCAAGAAGCTAACCAAGCAGTACCACCTTGGCGTTGAGCAGCTCGAGGAACTGTCGCGGCTGCTCGACGCTCATTACAGCCCATTCTACATCCTGCGCTACCGCAAGGACCTCGCCGGGAACTCCACCGCCAGTGACCTGGACGACCTCCTTGAGAAGCACCGCCAGTTCCAGGCGCTGGAGAAGGAGAGAAAGAAGATCCTCAAGAAGCTCGAGGAGAACGGGACCCTCACCGAGGATCTGGAGCAGAAAGCGAATTCCGCTGAGACGATGCGGGAGTTGCTTGACTATTACGTCCCGTTCAGGCCCAGGAAGCATTCCCGCTCGCGGCGAGCCATCACGCAGGGGCTGGAGCCGCTCGCAAGGGGAGTGCTGGCCCAGGAACAGCGCATCCCCCTTATGTCCGAAGCGGCAGAGTCGTGCCGTGATCCTGAAAACGGCCTCAATACCGTCGGGGACGTTCTGGACGGTGTGCTTCACGTCATCTCCGACTGGATCGCTGAGGAGAAGACGCACCGCGACGTGCAGCGCAAGCTGCTGCGCGCGCAAGGCAGCGTGCAGGCGCGGAGCGTGGGCAAGACGCTCCCGGCCAGGCTCCGGGGCGAATTCAGGGAGTTCCTCAACTTCGAGGCAAAGGTCAAGGACCTTCACCCGTATCAGATGCTGTGTCTGATGCGCGGCCAGCGCGCGAAGGTGCTCACCTTCACGGTCCAGCCGCCGTTGTTTGCCATGTGCCGGGCGACGGCGGACCGCTACATGAGGGGGAAGTCCGAGGAGTTCAACCAGATTGACGCGGCCTTCCATGATGCCGATCCGATTCCCGAAGGGGAGTCATTGGGTCGGTTGAGCAGCTCTGAATTCCTGTACTTCTGCATCAGGCAGAGCCTGTGCGACGTGCTGGCGCCGATACTCAGCAGGGAACTGGAGCGGGAGCTGTGCAGGGAAGCGGAGCAGATGGCCCTGAACATAGTCGCCCGCAGCGTGCGATCGCTGCTGATGGCCGCGCCGCTGAAGGGGCAGCGCGTCCTGGCAGTTCTGCCGGGTTACCGCACCGGCTGCAAGCTGGCGGCCCTGGATGAAGCGGGCGGCGTGCTGGATACTTGCATCGTTTACCCGCACACGCCGCGCCTTGAGACGGAAGAGGCCAAGGCGAGGATCGTCGAGCTGGTTCAAAAGCACAACATCGGCGTGGGCGCCTTGGCGGACGGCACGGCATTTCAGGAGACGGAACTCCTCATCTCCGAGATCATAGAGAAGAGCTGCCCGGAACTGCGGTATTCAGTGGTGAGCGCCGTAGGCGCCGACGCTTACGCGACGAGCCAGCTTGCCCGGAAGGAGGTGCACGAGCTCAGCCCGGAGCTGCGGGCCACCGTCGCGATAGGCCGTCGGCTGCAAGACCCGCTGCTTGAACTCACCAAGGTTAGCCTGCGCTCACTCTGCTCCTCCCAGTACGCCGAGGACCTCAACAGCGCAACGCTGAAGAGGACGATCTCGCGGGTCGCGGAGGAATGCATTGCCGAGGTGGGAGTTGACGTCAACACGGCGCCGCAGACGATCCTGCGGTACGCGCCGGGTCTGAACAGCACCGCGGCGAGCGAACTGGTCAGCTACCGCGACCAGGCAGGCCCCTTCGCAGACCGCATGGCGCTCAAGAATGTCCCGAAGCTGGATGAGGACACCTGGCGCCGGGCGGTCGGATTCCTGAAGGTGGGCTGCTCCGAGAACCCGTTGGACGTAAGCCGGATTCATCCTGACGCCTATCCCGTGGCCACGGCCATCTTGGAGCAGCTCGGCGCATCCGTGCAGGATTTGCGCAGCAAGGAAACCAGGGATGGGATCAAGAGCAGACGGGGCGAGGTTGACTTCGCGGAGCTGGAAAAGCGCCTCGGTGTACACTACCTGCTCATCAAGGACATACTTGACGAGTTGAGCGACCCCTGGCCGGATCCGAGAGCGAAGGAACAGGAAGCGCTTCTGCGGGGACGCCGGCTGAGTTTCGAAGACCTGCAAGTTGACCAGATGCTCATGGGTACGGTGCGCAAGGTTGTAGACTTCGGCGCATTCGTGGACGTCGGCCTTGGCGAGGACGGGCTGGTGCACATCAGCGAGATGTCCGATGGGTTTGTCCGCAGCCCCCACGATGTGGTTTCAGTGGGTGAGCTGATCAAAGTGCGGGTCATGGAAGTGGACCTGGAGAAACGTCGGATAGCACTGTCCATGCGCTCTGAGCGCGCTCGGAAGGCAGCACCAGGCGCAGCGGCCCAGCGGCGCAGGGACAAGGAGGCTGCCGCGCCGGCTCGCCGCCCGCGACGACAGTCGGCCGAGGTTGCAGGGGATAGCCCGGTGCACCGCCCGCAGAGCACCCTTGGTCCGGACAGCCGGCGCGTGCAGAAGGCCGCCACGTTCAAAGCGCCGCCCAGGGCCAAAACCGAGGCCGCCAAGCCGGAGCCGCGGAAGGCCAGTGCCCCGCAGGAGCAAGCACCGGCAAAGACCGCCCAGGAGGACATCGGCCAGTTGAGCAACCTGCTCCGGAAGCTTGAGTTCGCAACTATCGAGAAGCGCGGCAAGCCCAGCAACGAATCACAGGGATAGGCGGGCCGACGCTCACCACTGCACTTGAATTCGTCCCGGTTTTCGTCCATCATTTTCGTACTGATGCGCGGGCGGGACTTCGCGTGCATCGGCAGCGGTGGCCCCATCGTCCAGCGGTCTAGGACACCGGATTTTCGATCCGACAACAGGGGTTCGACTCCCCTTGGGGTCACCACCCTTAGATGGTTCGGTACCGGTGAGAAGCCACGTGCCGACGGCCCTAAAGCCTGCGGATGACGCCCCGAACGGGGCCGCAGATCCTGACCTGAGGGCTGGTCTTGCCCACTATGATGTCCTCGAACTCGGCGTTCTCTGCCCCAAGCCGAATCGTGGCGCCCTCGAAGAATACGCGTTTGACGGTCGCCTCGTCCCCCAGCAGGACGGCCGCGATGGCCCCGTTCCTGACCGCGGCCTCGCCGTCCACTATTACGCAATCGCCGTCCAGTATGCCCGCGTCTCGCATGCTCTCGCCATGGACCTTCAGGGCGAAGGTGGTGGGCGTGAACTCGAACAGTCCGCTAAGCGAAATTGACCCCTCGAGGTTCTCCACTGCGAGTATTGGCGATCCGGCGGCGATGCGGCCAACCAGGGGGATCCCGCGGGGCGACAGCTCCGCGCGTATCTCGATGTTGCGAGACTTGCGGTTGCGCCGGACGATGTAGCCCTTGCGCTCCAGTGCGTTCAGATGGTCCGTGACGGCCTTCGGGCTCCGGAAGCCGAAATGCTCGGCTATCTCGCGCACGGTAGGGGGGCGGTTATCCTCCCGGACCGTCTCTCGAATGAACTCGAAGACCTGCCTTTGCCTGTTTGTGAGCTTCTCAGCCATGTCAACCTCTATTATACTATTGTTTAGCTCAGAGTCAACAGGAATTCCGGGCTGGTCCGTTCCTTTGCAGACGCTGATCTCGCGTGCTACGATAGCACGTGTCCAGCAGGGGTGACCCCTGCGCCGGTAAAGAAGGGACATCGCGGCGTGGTAGTGGGTGCTGAGTCGCAAAGAGCCGGCTCCGAAGAGGAGCACGCCTACCGGGAACTCCAGAGGCGGGCGGACGAGGTTGCGTCCCTCATCGTTGCGAGCGACTGGGCGGGCATTGACGTGGTGATCCAGATACGTAGACTCAAGGAGTTCGTGGACAGACAGATGCCGGGCAGGACGGGTCTGTTCGAGATGATCTACGAGAGTCGGTTCAAGCGTCTGTGGCAGCAATTCCGCGCCGAGGGCCAGGGGGACCTGCCGGACTGGTGAAGGATCTCTATTGGAGGTGACACGATGTCGCATGGAACAATCGCCGTCATTTTTCATTCGCAGTCGGCGGGGAATACCAAGGTTGCTGCGGAACTCGTGGCCAAAGGCATCCGAGAGGCCGGCGACTTCAACGTGATTCTGAAGAACACCAACGACGGCAGGCTCGACCCTGATATTCTGGAGGGTTGTGTGGGGGTGGCCGTCGGGACGCCTGACTACTTCAGCTATCCGGCCGGCGGTCTGAAGATGTTCATTGACGACTGGCTCATCGCCAAGCGTGGGGGTGGCAAGAAGATCGAGGGCATGCCGGTGGCCCTCTTCGTGACCCACGGCGGGGGTGGCGCCGCGAAGGGGCCGCACGAAACCCTGTTCCGCCACATTGGCCCGCAGGTCGGTGAGACGCTCCTGATAGAAGGCAAACCTCGGGGAGAGGCCGTCAAGGCCTGCGTCGCCCTGGGCAAAGCGTTGGCCGCAGCGGCTGAGGAATACGTGTCCAAGGGTGTCTGAAGCTTATTGATGAGGCGGGCGTCAGTCTGTCGGCGCCGACCATACCTCGGTATTCGGGCAGACGGACTTCCACCCGGACCACAGCATCACGGACGCGTCCAGCAGGTTGCCTTCTGCGTCCGCAGCGTGGGCTGTGCGAAACGATGTGACCGTGATGACGACTTTCTCGCCGCCGAGTTCATCCTCGAGTGTGTTGTGTCCGGCCTCCAGCAGGGCGGCAAGGGGGTAGGCCTTCGCCTGCGCTCCGATTTGCACGCCGATCACGAATGCCTTGGCTGGCGGGCCGCCGGACGTCTCAGGATCGTATCCGGGCAGGGGGAACGGCTGCTCCTGATCCGCGAGATACGCGGCAACCATCGCGGAGATCCCCTGGCCGTAGCTGGGGCTTGCCGTCAGGGTGAGGACTTCGGGGCGGCGCGCTTGCCATTCCCCCCAGGGGTGCACGGTGGCCGGAATGCGCCCAAGTCGTGTCCCTGCCTTTGGCCCCGTGAGGGCCAGCCCGGAGAAGCTATCCCACAGCGAGCCCGTCGCCTCGTCGTAGAGCACCGGATTCCCACGATAGAACCTTCCGGCGGTGCCCCAGCGAACCTTGGCGTCCTCCGCCGGAATGACGAGACAACTGGGCATCTGCGTGACGAACGACCAGCACACGAGGATGGGCGTGCCCGCCAGATCGTCCCTTACGGCCGAGTGCATGTTCAGGATGCGCACGGGGTAGGCCCGCGACTCTTCTCCCTGGGAGACGACGATGACCGTTTCGTCCGGCGCAAGGATGGTGACGTCCTTCGCGGGGGCGAACTGCGGCGGCTCGTCGGATGACTGATCCAGCAGCGGAAACCGGTCGGCGTACATGCCCGGCAGTTGCATCGTATCCGCGATGTCGAATCCTTCGGCCGTCTCTGTCACGTCGAACAGGCGCGGAGCGACCGCCTCGTCCGACCCGGGCGGCTTGTGGGCCGGCGAGGCCACGATGTAACGCCTTCCGCCGGCGACAACCGAGTGGATGGAGAGGCGCGCTGCGAGGCGTTGGGCCTCGGTAAGCTCCCTGTAGGAGGGAATCTTCACGGCGGGTTCCTGGGGCGCTGAGGTCTCGGTGGAGGCGGGAGAGGCCGGTGCCTCAGGCTCGCGCTCTGGCTTTGCGGCGACAACGCGGTTGGCAAGCCACGCCGCCGCCACCACGCCGAGGATAAGGACCAGGAGCCACAGGTGCCGGCGGAAGTCGGTCGGCGCTGGCTCTACCTGCTGCTGTTGCCGCTGCTCTCCGGCGACGGGTTCCGACGATGCTCCTGTGTCTTCCGCTTCAGAGCCGTGTGGTTTCTTGTTTCGCGTCGCTCGTTCTCTGTCTTTGTCGGACACGTGATGTGCTCCTTCAACGTGTGCACGCAGGGGCAGGCGCTATTGGTCTCCCGGGAAAGAAAGGAATAACAGTTCCCTCTCCCTTTCCCTCTCCCGGTGGGAGAGGGGAGGGTGAGGGTGCCTTCCTTGCCGGGGCCATTATACTGCCGCTAAACAGCCAGGACACATGCAAAGAGTGGCGCACAGGTTTCCGTGCTGTGGTGTTTAGTCTTGCACGTCAGTTGCAGGAGTGTGGAGAGTCTGCTACAATCAGGTAGCTGTTTTCGTAGGCGCTGTCGCCTGCCACACGTGCGTCTCGCGGATGCGTGAGTATTCCCGTTTTCACCACACAAACTGAAAGGGTTTTGGAAGTGGCAGTGTATTCTCTGTACCACAACACCGATCAGAGGGTAGGCATATTCGTGGACGTGCAGAACATGTTCTATTCGGCCAAGAGCCTCCATCAGTCCAAGGTGGACTACAGCAAGCTGCTCGGCGAGCTGCTCGCCGGGCGCAAGCTTATGCGCGCGGTGGCGTACGTGGTGCAGAAGCCGGACGTTGACCAAACCGGCTTCCTGGAAGCGCTGCGCCGCGCCGGCTATGAGGTCAGGAGAAAAGAGCTGGCCCTCAGGGACGACGGCTCAACCAGAGGTGACTGGGACGTGGGCATGACGATCGACGCGCTTTCCCTGGCTCCCAAGCTTGATACGGTGGTGCTGGTGACAGGGGACGGGGATTTCGCCCTGCTCGCAGAGGCGCTCAAGGCGCGTGGCTGTCGCGTCGAGGTCGCATCGTTTGAGCAGAGCACTTCAAACGAACTGGTGCGCTGCTGCGATCAGTTCATGCCAATCGGGTCGGACGTGCTCTTCAAAGAGGATAAGTTCGTCCGGGAGCATCAGCAGCGGGAATACCACGAGGTCGAACAGGAGAGCACACCCGAACCTTCCTACGACTATCCGGCGGAGCAGTGATCCGGCCACGCCGGTCGTTGAGACAGGACTTGCCGCTTCCGTAGGGCGCGATTGCCAATGCCGCGCGCATTCATGTCCCCGCAGTCGCGTCGGGGCCCGTTCTAAACGCTCACCGCTGGCTGGACCAGCATTCGGGGCACCACCAGCTCTGCGGGTTCTTCGTCAATGCCGCGCCGCACACCCCCATGATCGCTGCGGATGCTGCTTTGCCTGTACCGAGCGTCGGCAGCCAGATGAGTAGAAGCCAGGCCGCTGCGTAAAGCAAGACGAGTCCAAGGCAGCGCACGAGGGGATCGCGCCCGCGCGGCATCATCCTGCACCCGCAAAGCGGGCACTGCTTGACGCCGGCCTCGGGTTCGTATTCCTGTCTTGCCCCGCTCATGGCGACACCATCCTGGTCCCGCGGCGCGTCAACTGGAACTCACCCTCGGAACGACGTCTCCCCCGAAGACTATCACGCCGACCTCGGCCGACCTGCCATGTTCGGCAATTGCGACGTCAAGTGCTTCGCTGACGCTTTCGGCGTGGCCGAAACCAATCTTCTCCTTGTCCTGTGCGCTGATGCCGGGCGAGACGCAAATGACCTTGCAGTGATCCATGGCGAGCGCATGGAGTCTCAGGGGGGCCACGGCGACGCTGTCGGTTATTTCACCGGCTTCCCACGCCCGGATGACTTCCTCTTCCGAGTGCCGTGCATGTGTAGCGAAGTCGGGATGGGTGGTCTGAATCCCCTCGGGAAACTCCGCGACCAGTATTATGGTTCCCCCTTTCTTGACACCGCGTGCGGCGTGTCCGATTGCCTTGATTCCCTGCCAGTAGTCTATTGTGGCCGGGCGGGCGTCTACAATCGCGATGTCCGCGCGTCGGGGAATGTCCCGCACGAATATCTTCTCAGCGGCTGCTATGCCTGCCCTGTGTGTCAGCGCAGGTTCCCCCGCGCCCACCCACGCGCACGCGCCGAGGGCATCGAGCACTGCATTGAGGATGAAGCCGAGTCCGACCCGTGCGGCGCACCGTTCGATCTCGATCCGGCAAAGAGTGCCCACGCGTCCGGCCACGCGGAGAAAATCGCCGTCGTCGGCCGCCAGAGAGTGCACAGGCCCGATGGCCTCCGCGCAGGCGATGCCCGGCATGACGATCTTCGCGCCGCCGCCCCAACCCGCGTATATGTGTGGCACTATGGTGCCAACGCCGATCAGCAGGTCCGCCTCGTAGGCCGTGCGGTTCACTTTGACAGGCGTTCGGCGCGCGGTCACGCCAAGATCAACGAACGTGTCCGGATCCTTCCACAGGTGGTTTATCACATGCACTCGCCCGAGTACCTCGTCGCCGAACCGCGTTTGCATCTCCGCCTGCGTCATGTAACGATGCGTGCCGAGGGCGATGATGGCGGTTATGTCGGCATCCGGCACGCCGGCGGCGTTCAGGGAGTCAAACAGAGGGGGCAGAAGCGCCTGCTGCGGCGTCGGGCGGGTAACGTCGTCCACGAGCACTACGACCTTATCCCCCGCGCTGACGGTGCCCTCTAACGGCGGCATGCCGATTGGCGTGCGCAAGGCGGCAGTCACAGCGCTCTTCCAATCGCGCTTCACGTCTGCTTTTGCCGGCCCGATGCGGTAAAGCAGCAGCTCACGCGGCACGACCGCCGCCAGATCATCCACGTCGCCGTGCTTGCCGGCGCCGTTCATGGCGCGTCCTCCGCGATATCGTTCGGATGCAGGGGCATCCTGCCATTCTATGCACTCCGAGCCCAGGTGTCGAATGACGGACCAGGCCGAGAACGTGTTGACAACCCGCCGCACGCGCCGTATGCTCGGACTCCTATTCGCAGAGCACGGGAGACTGGGCAATGAAGGACATACGCGTGGCGGCCGTCCAGTTTGAGCACGCCGCTGGCGACAAGGAGGCGAATCGGGAGAAGATCAACCGTTTCGTTGAGGCCGCCAGAACGTTAGATAGTCGGGCTTGATTTTCGGGCGAATTGGGGTTGACAGAACAGCACGAGGGGCGTACAATCTGGACAAGCAGTGGAAAGTGTACCTGGGTGTATCGCGCCCTGGCGGGGGGCAGAGGCGGTTCCGTGAAAACGCGCGTGATGCGGGGTCCTCTGGGGACACTAATGAAGTGGATTGGGCTTGGCAGAGGGGTGTGTGCGAGCGGATCGGGAAGGTCATCACCCAGCCTAAGCTGCTGTGACTGAAAGGAGGAACATCAGATTGAAGATACCGACTGCTGACGAGCGGATGACCTACGCCCTTCCCAAAGTGAGGCGGATAACAGGCGGGACCATCTCGGAGGCAGTCCAGAGGAGCGTGGGGTATCGATCGAGACAGCCCGTACGGCATCACTCGCCGCTTTGCAGGCGCGAAAAGGAGAATGGGCGGCTCCGGTTGACTGGACCAGCTTAGTGTGCGGTGCTAGGCGCCAGCACGAATGGGAGGTTGGTCAATCTGCCCACGCAAAGATCAGCTATGACCTTGACACGGCTCACTTGATGGGAGGTGATGTCAGATGACTTACTGAGCGCTGTGTTTCCAAAGTGGATGTCCCAAGAGGCCATAAGGGGCGTCCAGAACGGGCGTTGCGATAGGGCGGCACATCCACATTGGCAGTGCCGGCCTCAGTAGTTGGGTGGTATTCTGCGGCTTCAGTCAAGTATGGAGGCAAGAGATGACTGCACGAAGGTTGGTTGCCACAATACTCGTTGTAACCCTCTTAGCTGTCACAGCAGGTGTGTGTCTGCTACCGAGATACACGTATGCCTGTGGCCCGGCAGAAGACTGTAAGAAGGTGATACCGTGCCAGGTGTGGGACAACTGCTCCCTGTGGGGGAGCCAGTGTCACCTATCCTACACTTACCAACTGACATCCGAACCGGGAGACTATAGCAATCTGACGCAAAATCCGTGTGCATGGATAGGAGTAGGCGTGCTTTGGGAAGTCTGCATATTTCCAACAGGGCAGTCCTGCGGTGGCCCACGTGGCATGTTCGATCCTTTTTGCTGATGTCGGGGGACCGGGCCGCGGGCCTCAGGGCCCGCGGCCCGTCCGAATCACACCGCCGTCATAGCAAAGCATCCTTCGGTGACCTATGCGACTGAGGAAAGACGTGATAGCTGGCCTTGGACTTCTTGTAACGGGAGTCGTTATGACAGGACTGTTGACCACGTTGACCACATGGAACCGTACGCCGACGCGACATAACGTCGGGCAGGAGTCATCAGCCCCTCAGACAGAAGCCTCAGATTCGGGCTACAGAACCTATTACTACGAAACTGGGGAGAGGAAGGCCCATGGCCCTATCGTCGATGGGAAACCTGATGGCAGATGGCTTGTATGGGATCGCGACGGTCACCTTCAGTGGCAGTACGAATTCGCGGATGGGAAGCGGCATGGGAAATTCGTGCTGTTTGACCCACAAGGCAACATCGTTGAGTACTACGTTTTCGAACATGGTGAACTGATCGAATCGCATCCCAAAGGACGCTGAGCCGGACTTGGGCGAGAGGGTCCTGCTTTGCGGTAGGGGTGGTGTCGGCTGAGGGAATTACACCGACGAAAGGAGTGTCCAGTGAAAGGAGAAGGGATTTTGCGTCTGGCAGTATCGCTATCGCTGCTTTTTGCGGCACAGGCCATTGGTGCCGCATCTGGTGCCGCGTCTGGTGCCGCATCGCCTGCTATGCTGGAGGACTTGATCGCTCGCCAGGAGGCGTTTTTCAGAACCATCGTGACGATGGAGTGCGATGGCACCTATGATGTTAAGGTTTCCGATGCTTTGCGCAGAGAAACGCGGGGCGACATGAATGATTTCAGTTCGAAAATACACTTTATCTCGGATGGTGGCAAGTACCGGAGCGAGGTGGCATCGTATGATGCTGATAATCGTATTACCTTCTCAGTCATCAACGCGTACAACGGCAAACTCTACCAGAGAATGCAGTTGGGTAAGAGGGTTGTCCTTGATGTATCTCAGACCAGTCATACCGAGTCACCATATGGAACTATGCATCCGCTGTTACTGGCGTACGGATGGGCGTTTACAAAGGGAGACGTTGTAAGCATTGATGCGCTGAGACAATCCGAAACATGGTCGACACTTGCAGAGAGGACGATCACTATCGAACATACCACACGGGATGGTATCGAGTGCATTGCCTGGACGCTGAGGGGTCGCGAGCAGCCTAACGGGGGCTACGACACAAGGAGGGTGTACTTCGCAGTAGACTCCGGGTATTTGCCCTGTGAGTTCACCATCCACGACTCAGAGAATAGGCTGCGCAGTCATTGCACGGTCGCGAAGTTCACGAGGAGTGTCAATGAGGGCGCGGAAGTGGTCTTTCCCCTTCAGATGCTGGTCAGCACATTCTACGGCCCAGATGCAACTGCAGAACTGACCACAGTTGCTGCAGTTGACGGACAAACGCTTCGAATCAATCATCCCATATCTGATGGCAGTCTGTTCACCCTGCCAGTCAGTCAAGCAGATGTCTATACCGACCTAGATGTTGATGTGGGATGGGAGACCCCACGTGCTGAATTGCTGGGAAAGCCCGGCGACCTTCTGGACGGAGACATAGCACATGCGAAGCCCTCTGTGTCTGTGAAGACGAGCGGCCCACCCGCTATGACAAACTCTGTACCTGACAGAGGGGTGCATGAGAGCAAGCTGTCCAGAAAAGCGGCATACTGGCTAATTGCCATTCCGGTCGTGGTACTTGGGGTGATAGGGCTGATACGGTGGCGGAGGAGTGCGAAGACTGCGGGGGGATAGCACCGTCTAGACATTTCCTTGCTCTGCTATGTAGAAACATGAGAGGCTCTAAGCATATGGTACTGTGGGCGCAGCTCAGTCGCCGGTATCAGCTGCTGCTCCTGAGCATCTACACCGTCTGCCTTGTCTGTGCGAGTTACGTCGTGGTGCGAGGCCGACTACGTTCGGAGCCACAGATCTACTTTGACCAGCGAATACACGACTTTGGCACCGTAACGCCCGGAGAAAGACTGAGACACGGCTTCGCTGTCAGAAATCGTGGTAATGCTGCGCTCACAATTGCGAGTATTAGAACCAGCTGCGGCTGCGCCGGTGCAACCATCAACAGGAATGTGATTCGACCAGGAGAAGCGGCAAGTCTCTCAGTATGGTTTGATGCTCCACGTTTCTCTGGTCCTGTCAAGCATCGAATTGTCATCGTAAGCAACGATCCTCATGCGGGCGTGGAGGAGTTGTTCATCAAGGCACATATCGTACCGGGCATCGTAGTGGAACCACCGGTAGTCAACTTCGGCTTGGTCCGAAGCGACAGCTTGCCGATTACCCAGGCGGTTAGAATACTAGTTCGAAACGAAGTGAAGAAGCCTCTGCTGGAAAGGCCGATACGCGTTGCGGGGGCCGACCATATCCTTGTGGCAATGAGCACTCTTGAACAGGATGGGGGCTATCTGCTTTCGGTGACACTAGTCCCCGGAGCGCCCATAGGTCCGATCTGCGGGAAGGTGCGCCTTCCTTTTGGTAAGGAAGAAGTGGCGGTATCTGTCATCGGTAGAATCTCTGGTGACGTCTATGCTGAACCGAGCGCGCTGTTTTGGGGTATCGTTCTCCTTGGAACCTGCCAGAAGCGCGAAGTGACGATAGTCAGTCAGGACAGAGAGATGGTTGCAGTAGAGGCGACGGTTACTGGATTGGTGAAGCCGATGCTGCGCATACGGGTGGATGAAGTGGATGGGGCAAGCGCGCGACTGACGGCGATTCTTGACGTCGATCGTCAGCAGGAGCCTGGGAAAAGAATCGATGGGGCCATTCAAGTCGTGATCTGTGATGAAACAGGAAAAGAGTTGCGAATGGCAATACCTACTACTGTACTTGTTTCTGCGTCGTCGGGTAATGTGCTGCGGATGAATCGCGGGGAACCAAGCCCACCAGCGCAAAGCAGCGCGCCGTGAGATGCGGATAGCCTCCCGCGCCTGCACCTGCCGTCTGTTTTCGCGCGGGTTGCGAATGATGGTCAGTACTTTGTTAGGTCTTTCACCCGGCAACCAGGGATCAGGATGGGCAAAGGCGCCGAAGACCATGACGTGGGTCTTCACGGGGGCTGGTTCGCCGGAGACGTATTGGGGTGCGACGGCCTCGGTTTTGGAGGCATGGGGTTTCTTACATGCCGTGTCGTCAATGACGAGAACGCCGTCGCGGAGGGAGCGGCGCTGGCGGGCATTGTTGTGTCCAGCCGGAAAACCTCTAAGGCTGCAACGGCGAACTCACGCGTGGTTGCGGAGGTTGAGCTCCGTCGGATGGGGATTCAGATAGGTTTGTCGCGCCAGGTATGGCTCGTCGTATTTGCGCACGTAGTGCCGGAAGAGCGTGACCGGAACCACGAGGGGGATCAGTCCGGCCCTGAATTGCTCAATGACTTCGAGAAGCTCCTGCTTCTCGTCACCGGACAGTCGCGCCTTGAAGAACGCCAGCATGTGCAGCAGGACATTGGCGTTCTTCTTCACAGTGGCCCGGAGCCGCAGGGCTTCCAGGAGCAGGACTTCGTAGCGTGCAAGCTCCTGCCCGCGTGAGAGTCCCCCGGGGCGGGCCACCAGCCTGCCCATCTGGCGCAGGTGCCTCTCGCTGTGCGCCATGAGCTGCAACTTGTGGCGCGTGTGAAACTCCACCAACCCGCCCGCGCTGCCGTCGGGTGTGAGGAAGCCTCGGTACCTCCTGAGGGCGAAGACGCGTTCGATGAAGTTCTCCCGTATCTCCGGGTCGTGCAGGCGTCCTTCATCCTCCACGGGAAGCAGAGGGAAACGATCCATGAACGCTCTCGCGAAGATGCCGACCCCAACCTTGCGCGGCGCACCTTTCTCATCGTAGACGCGGACCGCCCTCATTCCCGAACTCGGCGAGTTCGTCTTGAAGATGAAGCCGCATAAATCTTCCTTCTCCAGTTCTCCGAGCCGCTTCCTGGCCCAAGTCTGCATGCGACCCGTGTGGTCTACGTGCGTGCGCGTAGTCACCAGTCGCGGGGACAGAGGATCGCCCTCAAGGTGCATGGACTCCCTCGGTATGGGCAATCCACATTCAACCTCCGGGCACACGGGCACCCACTGCACATATTGCCCCAGGGTGCCGATCAGGAATGGATCCCTCTTGTGAGCGCCGTCGTATCGCACGGATTCCCCGAGCAAGCACGCGCTGATACCGATGCGCGGCTTCTCCGGGCGAGCGTCAGGACGGTCGGCGTCTTCCATTGCCTTTCTCGCTAATCCCTCTGACATAAGTCCTTAATGCTTCTGGGCCCTGTCATGCTGATCCTGTCTCAGGACAGGCGAAGCATCTCGCCGTTCTGTGCATGAAAGTGGAGATTCTTCGCTTCGCTCAGAATGACAGCCAAGAGACGCTCTGAGTGGTATCACCCTTTTGCGCGGAGACGTGCGATTATGCCCGGCTCATCGAGGACGCCCTTGGCAATGCCGACACAGTCGGCCCCCGCGCTCAGCAGCGCGTCAACGTGTGCGCGCTCCGTCACGTGACCTGAACAGAGCAACAGGCCTTTCACGTACGGTCTGACGCGCCGGACGAACGCCATATCGGGGGTCTCCTCTTGTTCGGCCCGGACGTTGAAGTGGATGCCGAACAGGCGCTTGATAGGCGCGATTTCTTCGAGGACTTCAGTGAAGTCCACGCCGTCCATCGCGGCACAGAACTTCACGACCACTGGAGTCTGAAGGCGGCAAAGCTCCGTGAGCCATTCGACGAGCGTCTTGCGGTTCTCCGGAAGGGCCATCGCTCGCAGCAGGCCGCGCACCTGCAACTTCGAGTAGGCTCCATGGACGTTGAGTTCGAAGATGTCTCCGCCCGCCTGGCCGAATGCGTTGGCCATGCGAATGCCGGACTCCAGGTCGCCGATTGCAGCGTTGACCATGATCGGCACGTCGCCGAGGGCCTTGCGCACCTCGTCAACCTCCTGCTTCAGCACGGGCACCATGTCCCGCTGGCTCAAGGGGAGCAGGAAGCGTTTGTCATGGGACCGGTCCTCGGCGTCGGCTATCAGCGCCCCTATCTGAACCATGCTTGCGCCCATGCCGTGCCGGGCGGCAAAAGCGCCGTCCGTTTGACCCATCATCGCGCTGATGAAAAGCCCGCCCTTCAGACGTTTTTTGAGTTGGACCCGATTCATTGGAAAACCTCCTGCGAATGCGCAAGAAGCCCTCAAAGCGGCCTCTGAAGGCCTTTCCACGGTTTCCACGTTGCTGCAAGCTATCGTTCTCCCGGGGACCCGGAACTGGTAAGCTTACGGTCGATCTTGCCGGACGCCAGATCGGTGACCGTCACGCTGATGGGACCGCCGGCGAAGTCCCTGAGAAACGGCACGGTCCACGACAGCTCGCCGTTCTCGGTCGTGGCGTAGGCGGTCTGTGTCGTCTCCTC
>Ga0315289_10003498_pt1 | contig 23754 bp, 13 predicted proteins | sample YL17G11_40_MG_FD_203452 | JGI IMG/M metagenome (GOLD analysis project Ga0315289, IMG submission 203452) | Sediment microbial communities from Yellowstone Lake, YNP, Wyoming, USA - YL17G11_40 | ecosystem: Environmental > Aquatic > Freshwater > Lake > Sediment | place: USA: Wyoming | collected...
AAGAAACCCGAAGATGAGTTGCTGGGCAACTACTTACAGTGTTATGTTGGTCATTCAAACAACGATGGCATACGGTTTGGTTCTTCTTCCGGCGGAATAGCGACACAACTACTTATCCTTGCTTTGGAGAATGGCATCATAGATGGAGCAATAGTTGCCAGAATGAGGAAAGATCGTCCTCTGGAAACAGAGGCATTTATTGCCAGAACCAGTGAAGAGATCATTTCCGCATCCAAGTCGAAATATTGTCCCGTGGCGCCTAACGAAGCCTTGGAGCGAGTTCTAAGAGAGAAGGGAAAGTTTGCCATTGTCGGCTTGCCTTGTCACATTCATGGTATTCGAAAGGCAGAGGACAAGATCAGCTCGTTACGGGACAAGATGGTTTTACATATAGGGCTTATGTGCTCGCATACCGTGAGTTTTTATGGAACGGAATTTCTGCTTGGGAAGTTAGGTGTTTCGAGCGATCAAGTGGCCGAGATTTCTTATCGTGGGCAAGGTTGGCCTGGCCGTTTGCACGTCAAGCTCAAGGATGGATCAGATCAATCTATTCCCTACGTTGGTAAGTGGCGCAGTTACTGGCCGATTTTTTCCTGCTCTTTCTTTACGCCGTTTCGTTGCTTTATGTGTCCAGATGAGACTAACGAGTTGGCGGATATTTCGCTTGGGGACGCTTGGCTCGCTGAGTTCAAACGCGAGAGAATCGGTGAATCTATCATTGTGACTAGAACAAAGTCTGGCCAAGACATTGCGGACCTTGCATGCCGTTCAAAACTTGTTTCACTAAGAAGTGTGACAGGCAGGAAAGTCAGACAATCGCAAACGGAACCACTTAAGTTTAAGAAGGAGGACTTGAGCAACAGGTTGATGATGATTCAATCCACAAGAGACAGAATACCCGAATTCAATTTTGTTCTGAAAAATCGACACTCAATTCTCACTTCTTCAAGAAACCTATTCCTGTTCTTTAATCAGAAAGTGAGTGAGAGAGAGACCTTCCGACGACTGCTTGGTGGAATTCCGTATTCAGTTTTCAGGCTCTACAATGGTATCTATAGACTCCTCTGTGTGTTTTGAACCTAGTTGGTGGTGTGGCTATGGCTAGAATCCTGATAATTCATGTTGGGAACATGAATAATAAGGGCACTCAGGCACTTCTGAAAACTGACGTTTCAGTGATAAAGGAACTTGTTCAAAACGTTACTATATCAGTCTCAACGACTGATGAGGAAAAGGTGAAGGAGCTTTACCCTTCAATGGCCATATTTCCACCTCTGATAGATATTCCTTATGAGAGAGCAGACTTTTTTGCCAAGAAAACAGGGTTTTCACGTGGATCCTTGAAGTACAAAGTTGTCGCTTTCGCAAGTTTGATTTCGATGTTAGTTGAGGTTTGGTTATGCACAGTTTCGGCTTCTCTTTGCAAACTGGGGCTAAGACCGTTCTACCGTGGTGCTCTTCTCCAGACGATGAAAGAGTCTGATGTGGTAGTCTCTTACAGTGATGAGAATTTCAAGGAAGGGGCGTCTCAGCTTCCGTCCAATGCTTATTGGATTGTGAGCTGGTGGACGTTGCTGCTTTCACGAACATGGGCTGTTTTGACTGTGAAATTCTTTGGCAAGCCTATCGTAATGTTTCCGAATTCGGTAGGATGTTTTCGAACTTGGGTCGGTCGAATGTTTGCTCGGTTGGCTCTGAACAGGTTCGATCGTATTCTGATTAGGGAGCCTAGATCTAACGAGACAGTCAGATCCTTGGGGATCAGAGTTCCCATAATGATGACGTCTGACACGACCTTACTGCTGAAAGCCTCTGGCAAGCCTTTCCGTTTAGATCTTCAAGGTCCAGTCATTGGAGTGTCTATTGGCGTCTACAGCCACACATACTCCGAGAAAGGACTTCGGAAATTCGTTGAGGCAAATGCTGAAGCTTTGGATGCTGCAATAGAAAAATACGGTCTTAACGTCGTTTTTCTGCCACACAACGTCACTGGATTTCGATACGACGACTTTGAAGTCTCAAAGCTCGTAATGGAGCGTATGCGTCACAAGGAAAGGGCAAGAATCGTGAACGGCTTGACTGTCGAAGAATTCAAGTCCTATCTGAGTCAGATGGACATGGTTATCTCCTCAAAGATGCATCCGGGCGTGTTGGCAGTAGCCTCGTTTGTGCCTGCGTTGTGTATTGCCTATGACGATAAACAGTCGGGTTTCTTTGAGCAACTGAGCCTGAGCAAATGCGTTATATCAGTGCAAGATGTTACAGCCAAACGGCTCACTGAAAAGATTGAGTATGTTTGGAATGCGAGAAACGACATCAGAGCTAAACTAGAGAAACTTATTCCACGGTTACAGACTGACACTAAAACTGCTTTAAGGCAAGTCTTAGCTCCTTATGTTGACCTTCGGAGAAAAGAATAGCTGTACGGTGAGAATGTTGGTTAACTATGTTCGGGCGGCATACTACTTCTATGCCATGTCGCATCGTGCTTATTGGAACCGTGAACAACTGGTCAAGTATCAGAATGACAAGGTCAGGGAAATAGTCAAATATGCTTACGAAAATGTTCCTTTCTACCAAGAAGTTTTCAAGAAGAATGCAGTCAAACCGAGCGACATAAAAACTGTAAACGACCTGCGAAAGATTCCAATTCTGTCAAAGGAGGACATAAAACAAAACACCTCACGAATAGTCTCAAGGCAGTTTGAAGCTACAAACCTGAAAAGGGTTTCGACAAGCGGTTCTACAGGAGAGCCCTTGACAATCTATCTCAGCGGAAAAGAGGAAGAACTCAGAAAGGCCAAGCATTTGAGAGCGAACGTCGCGTTGGGCCAGAAGCCAAGAGATCGATGGGTTGTCATTACGGGCCCTCAGCATTTCGGCGAAACGCAAGGTTTTCAGAAGTGGATTGGCGTTTATGTTCCAACTTCTGTCAGTGTTTTTGATGATGAGGCCACCAAAGTTTCAACCATTCAACGGTTGAAGCCAGATATTCTGGATGGCTATTCGAGCTCGCTTTTTCTGTTGGCCAAAGAAGCCGAAAGAATGGGCGTTGAAACGATTAAACCCAGATTCATAATCGGTGGTTCGGAGTTGATTGAAGATTACCAAAGACGGTTAGTAGAGAAGGTTTTTGACGCTTCTTTCTATGACCAGTATGCGTGTGTGGAGCTTGAGAGGCTTGCTTGGCAGTGCAAAGAAAAGAGCGGATACCATATTGACGCTGATTCCGTCGTTATGGAGTTTGTGGATGAAAATGGTGACGAGGTTGCCCCTGGCGAGAAGGGTGAAGTTGTGTGTACAAGCCTCTTCAACTATGCTATGCCGTTGATCAGATATTCTATAGGCGACGTTGGCGTGGCTGATGAGGAGGAATGCGCTTGTGGCAGAACATTGCCATTGATGAAGATAGTGGAAGGTAGAAAAGACTCGCTCATAGTTCTGCCCAATGGAGGTGTTGTGACACCGCACGTTCTCTGCCTTCACATGGAAAGCCTGAAGTTTTTCAGCTCCATTGATCATTACCGCATTATTCAGAAGGATGTCAATCTCATCGAGATTGATCTGAAGATGAAAGGGGATTTTGATGAGGAAGCTGTTGAAGAGGAGTTGGCGGCGCATTTTGGAAGAGTATTGAACGTTGGAACGGATGAATTGGCATTCAAGGTCAAGTTTGTTGACAAGATTCCTCTGGACAAGACCGGCAAACTCTCAACAGTTGTTTCAGAACTGCAGAGAGCCGCAGCAAAAATCTGAACGCCAAAAAGAATCTAAGAAGTGGAGTCTTATGTTGTCTGATTATGTAATGGGTGCCAGCTACCTTTTCACGTTGTTCAGGCATACGCACTGGAGTAGAGAAGAGCTTCTGAAGTATCGGAATAGAAAAGCTCGTGAAATCGTGAGCTATGCTTACACGCATGTTCCTTTTTATCATGAGAAATTTAGACAGCTGGGTTTGAAGCCGGAAGAAGTGAAAACTGCTGAAGACTTGAGCAAACTGCCAGTCATTCGGAGAGCGGAGCTGCAGAAAAATGCTGACAACCTGATTTCAAGCGAGTTCGACACTACTAAATTGAAGAAAATCTCGACTAGCGGCTCAACGGGGCAACCGCTGTTCACGCACATCACAATGAGAGAGGATGCTTTCAGAAAGGCGAAGCTTCTCAGAGCAAACATAACTTGTGGACAGAGACTAAGGGATAAATGGGTTGTAATAACGGCTCCACAGCACGAAGCGGATACACGTAGGCTTCAGAAGTTTCTGCGTATTTATCTACCGACTCCTTTGTCGGTTTTCGATTCTGCAGAAACGCAAATTTCAAAGATCAATGAAATGAAACCTGACATCTTGGACGGCTATTCGAGTTCTCTGCTGCTGCTGGCAAAGGAAGTGGAAAAGACGGGTTTGGAGACGGCTAAGCCTAGAATGATTATTGGAGGCGCAGAACTCATAGACAATTCGTCGAGGCAATTTGTGGAAAGAGTGTTCAAAGCTCCTTTTTACGATGAATATGCATGTGTGGAGCTTGAGAGGCTTGCTTGGCAGTGCAAAGAAAAGAGCGGATACCACATCGACGCTGATTCCGTCATAATGCAGTTCGTGGATGAAGACGGCAAAGAAGTTGGACCAGGCGAGACCGGTGAAATAGTCTGTACCAGCCTATTCAATTATGCAATGCCTTTCATAAGATACGCCGTGGGCGACGTAGGAAAACTCTCAAAAGAGCCAGAGTGTTCGTGCGGAATATCATTTCCTCTAATGGAAGTGATAGAGGGTCGCAAAGACTCTCTGATCGTTCTTCCCGATGGGCGAGTAATTTCACCACTCACTTTCGGCTGGATCATGGAGTTCTTCAAGTACTACGCTTGCATTGATCAATACCGTGTTGTTCAAAAGAGAATCGACCTCTTCAGATTCATAATTAGAAAGAGGAATGACAACGTGGACGAGAAGGTTATGGAAGCTGAATTGCCCGAGCATTTCAAACAATTCCTGAACCTCGGCAAGTCAAGAGTGGACTTTGAAGTGGAATTTGTGGACGAGATTCCGTTGGACAAGAGTGGCAAACTCAGAAAGGTAGTTTCTGAACTCAAAGAAGACAGCAAATCCGAATTTCCCAGTTAGTTGTTGCTTATTCACTGTGACAGAACGCTATGGAATTGATTTCAATGAGAATTCTTCAAGTGTGCCAAGATTCCTACGGAGAAACTGGCGGCATTTCGGTGCACGTTCGGAATATTTCGGAGCGACTGGCTCGCAGGCACGATGTTACTGTCTACGCTGCGAATTTCGAGTCAAGGCTTCCAAGATTTGAGTGGAAGAATGGCGTCAGAGTGGAGCGATTTGACAGCCTTGCGCCTAGCAATGCCTACTTCTTTTCATTGGATATGCTCCTAAGGATGCGAAAGATTGATTTCGACGTTGTTCATGGGCATGGCTACCATGCCTTTCCGATGCATTTCGCGTCTTTGACGAGGTGCGACAAGTTCGTGGTTACGACGCATTTTCATGGAGTGGGCCATTCTCCTTTCAGAAATTGCTTGGTCAAGTTGTTCAAGCCTGTGGGGAAGAGGACTTTAACAAAAGCAGATGCCATAATCGCGGTTTCGGAATACGAGAAGAGACTACTCAATGATCAGTTTAGGTCGGCTCGCGACAAGGTTGTTGTCATACCCAATGGGGTCGACTTTGGCGAATTTTCAGGACTCAAGAAAAAAAACCGGGGTTTCAGGTCACTTCTGTACGTTGGCTATCTGCTAGGCTACAAGGGTGCACAATACCTAGTCGAAGTGTTGCCAAGGCTACCGGACGACGTGATCCTAGAAATCGTAGGCGTTGGACCGCTTAAGCCTCATCTAGAAAGACGCGCAAACGAATTGGGAGTTAGTTTGAGAGTCAGGTTTTATCAGGATTTGACGAGACGGGAACTTTTGCAGAGATATTTCGACTCCGACGTCTTTGTCCTGTTGTCTGAGCATGAGGCATATTCGCTCGTCGTGGCTGAGGCTTTGACTGCTGGAACACCATGTATTGTGGCGAATACTTCTGCTTTGAGTGAATGGGTGGACAATGAATCGTGTTTCGGCGTTGATTTCCCTATCAGTATGAGAGACTTGGCTGAAAAGATTGAGAGTGTTCTTGAGAAAGGTTTTGACAGAACTGCCCTAGGCAAATGGATTGGCACAAAGATTCCTGACTGGAATGAAGTCACTCAACGGGTGGAGAGCGTCTACTTGCATGGAATTCGAACGGAAGATTGATGCTTTGTCCTGTACTTCATGGACGAGCATACTGGAATCAGTGGAGGATCAATAGCACTGCATTGAAAACTTTCGTGATCAATCAATGCGCGCGCTTGTAAACAAGTCAACTGAGATTGGGTTCTCTTTCGTTGCTCGAAAGCCCACTATACGTCCTATTTCTCGTAAGATGAGATCGCATGATATGTGTGCCCTACTAGATGTCTGTGCATAGAAATTTAAGGAATAGTTGATGTATTAGCTGCGATGTGAAAATAATGAAGGTTCTATTCCTCAGTGAGTTGTTCTATCCTCATGGAGGGGGAGCTGAATATGCCACCTATTTATATGCAAGGTCTCTGAGGAAGGCTGGGTTCGAAATCGCCGTGGTCACTAATAGGTTTGAAGGCGAATCGGAATTCTTTGTGGATGACAAGCTGAAAGTCTATAGATTAAGACTATTCGGTAAAGCAAGGCTTAACAAGTACTTAGTCTTGCGCAGATTCGACATCTTATTTTCCATTTTCATCAGAGGGATGATCGAATGGGCTGACGTTGTTTACATCCCGAGGTTCTGGTATACCGCGATTCCTTTGGCCAAACTATTCGGAAAACCAGTCGTTGTTCATCTTCATGATTATATTGCCATATGTCCTTTATCAAACTATTACGATATGTCCAAAGACGCCATATGCAGCAAGACTAATGGTATCTGTTCTCTCAAATGTATCTGCACCACGGAGAGAACTGTTGGCAGAAGTCTTTCGGAGACTCTCTATTCATTGGCTTCTAATTCCACATTTGGCATTTTGCTTGGAAGACTTGCCCAACTTAGTGATGCTGTCATTTGCGTGTCGGATGCTCAACGTAAGATTCTGTTGAGAGCCGATGCTCGCTTGAGGTCTAAGGCTTACAGAATCTATAATCCTATACTTGATTTTGGTGAAATACCCATTGAAGGTAAGGCTTTCGGGTATTTTGGAGGGCCAAATTGCCTGAAAGGTTTCAACGTACTATATCAAGCTCTTCGACTTGCGAATTCCAACGGACGGAAGATCGAAGTCCACGCAACTGGGTTCTCCGATTCTTCACGTTCTGATTTTCTTCAGAGAATCGGTCTTCACACATACAGAAGACTCGATGGCGTCGAATACAAAAAGCTATACAAATGCATCAGATGCGTTGTCGTTCCTTCGATTAGTCCTGAGACTTTTTCCTATGTAGTTCTCGAAGCACTTCTTGCAGGCAGAGTGGTGATAGCATCTGAAATCGGGGCTATACCTGAGGTAACGAGAGATTGTGATGGTGTTATATTGTTTCCTAGCGGAGATTATAAACAGCTGGCTGAAAAGATGCTGTACGTAAGACAACTCGATGATAGAACTGTTGTCGAACTAGGAAGAGAAAACCGTGCGAAAACGCTGGAAAAATTCAACAATGATAAATCACTCAATGATTTCGCGGCTCTCTTATGCCAGGTCTCAGAAAAAACGCGTGCGCAGCATAGTTTCTTCACTGGTCTGAGTCGGAACGACCCACAGAAATTTGCTCTTAAGAACGGGTGAACAACGTGCGTTTCAGTATTCCTTTATCGAAACTTTCTTACATTCCTCTTTTGCTTCTCTTAGTCTATCCAATCCTATGCCGATACGATTTTTCCAGATCAACACTCTGGTATTATGACTTTTTCAGCATGAACCCAAACCTTCTGGAATTCGTGCTTATACTTACGATAGTGACGATTCTGACTGCTTGGAAAAGCAAGGACTTACGATTTCCGTCTCTAATTGCGATTGTTTTTGTTTTCTCAATTGCTGAAGTCTTCACTAACTACCCAATGGTATGGAGAGATGTATATCTTCACGGCTCGGCTGCAAAGGGGATAATAGAACAAGGACATATTGCGGATACGTGGAATGCCTATCCCCAGACAAACCCTGGTTTCTTTTTGCTTTCCACTGTTTTTACACTCGTTACTGGACTAGATCTCATTCCTTCGAATCTTCTCATACTATTGCCAGTGGCCATCGTACTGCTGGTTGTCATGCTCGTTACGATCTACCGTAGATTGTCAATTGGGCTTCCTTACGTCGCCACGCTTCTTGCGTTCTTGCTAATGAACTTCAATACCAACGAATTCACTTTTGTTCATTTCAACACGAGGCTCTTGTCATTAGTCTATGTCTTGCTCTTTCTCCTCCTGTTTTTGGCGAAACCTGAGCGCAAGAATGTTGTGTTACTGTTTGTCGTGAATTTCGCGTTGGTAATCACCCATCCATTGAACTCACTGGTACCTATGGCCTTTCTCACGATTTATTGGATTTCTGAAAGGAAACGAAGCCAACGTGGGCCTTTGCTCGCTCTTTCTTGCATTATGTTCAATGCTGCATGGTTAATATATTTTAGTGCTACGCTTCTAGCCACAGGATTCGGGTCATTCTTGAATTTGCAGTATGCAGCATCAACTGTGCAAGGTTGGTCGCCAGCACTGGCAAGACCAATGCCTCTTTTTGGGAGTTTTCTGAGCACTTATTACAAAGTCTTGGTCGTCACCTTGACACTGATATCTTTATACGCTGCCGTGAAGTTCAGAAAGGAAACGAGAATAAGGATACTTGCTGTGTATCTTCTATCGATAGCGTTAGTATATGGTCTTTCTTTTCTTTCAGCGCTTAAAGACATTAGTGTCAACCGAGGAATTATGGCAGCTTCTGTTTCCATAGCTGCGCTCCCAATAATGTTGTTTGTAGGCGCCAAGCAGCGCGCGCGCTATTTCGGAAAGAACTGGAAGCGCTACGTTGTAATAGGGGCGGTGGCAGCCTTGATAGTTCCAAATTTCATCTTCGTGCACGAACTTCCTGTGGCGAGATATCTGAGTGTAGGGTCAATCGACTCAACGTGCAGTTTCATCCTCAATTATCGAGATGGACGTGATTTGGTCTCGCTCGGCGATTTTCCTATTTACTACTGCTATTACGAGCCATTCTACAAAGACTATGTTAATTTGGGATTTAATGGTTGGACCAACCTCACTACCATAGCTGATTTTATGATTCAGAGTCCTAACCACAGTCTCAAAATCCTTGACTATAGGAAAGTGATTGATTGGGGGGCTATACTCGGCAACAGCAACACATATAGCGAGGCTCTGGAAGAGTGGAATGCTGAGGTCTACGAACGAATGGATTCGGTTCACAATGTGGTCTATAGCAATGGCTTTGAGACTATATATGAACGCTAGATTAGAGGATAACCTTCACCAAATCTGGCAAAGCAATTTTCTTTCGAGCCCTTCAAATTTGAACGAGTTGAACAATGGATGCAAGTTGCGATAGTTGTGCCCTACGCCAGTTTTGTAGAGGCCAATATGTCTAGGGCTTTTGAGGAAGCTGGAATAATGTCTTGCATAGTCAAATCAGACAAAGAGCGATTGGAATATAGAAGAGGAGGGCTGGAGTTTGAAAAATATCCGAAGACATTTGAGCTACCCTGTTTGGTTGACAGCCCACTAGTCAAGGGTTATGCTCCTTTTCCAATTATTCCCCAGATATTTGATGTAGTCAAGGGTTTGAAGCCAGATATCGTCAACGTTTCTGAACACATATCATTTCCGACATGGCTATTTTCTACATTGAAGAGGGACTGGAAAACAGTTTTGACCGAACATGGGAGTTGCTGGAGAGGCTTCAGGGATGGGGTATACAATCTGATTGCGGCTAAATTACTAGTTCGTCGTATCGATGGATTTGTTGGTATAGGTCTTAGAGCCAAAAGCTTCCTTGAAGGCTTGGGTGCGCAGAAAGTTGACGTGATTCCAAATCCCATCGACTGCCAGCTGTTCAAACCTAGCTTATCACACGATAAAAAACAGAATATTGTCCTTTACGTTGGAAAAGCTGACACTTTTAGAGGACTGCATGTTCTGTTGCCAGCTATGAAACTCGTAAGAAAAAGAATCAAAGACGCTAAGCTTCAAATCATTGGTCAGGAAGGAAACCTGTCAAGTTATATCAGGGCACACGCAAGCGGGGTTGAATATTTGGGACCTAAGCCACATCACACAATGCCTGCATATTATAACCAAGCTAAACTACTTGCCAATCCCTTCACACACGCGATTGCGGGGTGCACTTGTGCAACATCAGAAGCACTAGCTTGCGGGATCCCAGTGGTAGTGACTGAGTATTTGGATTTTCCTTTCCTTTGGCATGAAGGCGAAGTTGGTTTCATGACTAGCTTCAGTGATACAACTTCGGCAGGTCTTGCTGACGCCATAATAAAAGCACTAACGAGCGGCGAAGAGATTCAAGGAAGATGCAGACAAATTGCGGTACGAGAATTCAGTTATCGTAGCGTAGGAACCAGATATCTAGAGGTTTTCAGAAGAGTTCTTAACACGTGTCAGTGAGAGCAGCACATGTTAGATTCAATTGGGGAATACGGTCACCAAAACCAGCAAAATACTTGTGCCCACTGAAACACTAGGTGGGAAATTTGTTAGTTTATCAAGAAATCTCATTTACGAACATCTCGGCACATGAATTGATTCCTTTCTCCGTTGCATCATACTACTTCTGTCTATATACATTCCGCCTTAGTAACAAGTCTTAAATGGAATGCGGGAGTCAGTCTAGCCATACAAAATCGCGAGGTACGGAGACCAATGCGAGGCAAAGTCTGTGTGGTTGGTTTAGGCACTGTTGGATACCCTACCGCACATTATATTTGCGATCATGGATATCGAGTATATGGATATGACATACGTTCGATCAATTCGGAACACTTTTTTACAACGGCAAACTGGAAGGATATCCCCAATGACGTGGAAGCCTATGTCATAGCGGTTTCAAGTGGTTTAGATGGGGAAAAACCTGATCTCACCAGTTTCTATGAGGTCTGCTCCAGAATCTCTAGTTCTAGCCACAACGCCTTAGTCTGCATGGAGAGCACGGTTCCTGTTGGGACTTGCCGTAAGTTGGCTAGCGAATTTGATTTGCCCAATTTTGTTCACGTGCCGCACCGGTATTGGAGCAAGAAACCAGAGAAGCGTGGAGTCAGACAACTTCGGGTTTTTGGCGCTTTGGACAAGTCAAGTTATGCTAAAGGCCTGAGGTTCTATGAACAACTCGATATTCCACTATATAAGGTATCCAAAATTGAGATAGCTGAAATGAGCAAAATAGCAGAAAATGCTTACAGCTTTGTTCAGATAGCATTTGCTGAGAGCTTGAAAATGGCCTGTGAAAACTTGGAATTGGATTTTGACTCGGTGAGAAGAGCGTGCAATACAAAGTGGAACATAAAGCTGTGGAAGGCGCTGGAAGGTATTGGCGGAATTTGCTTTCCAAAGGATATTCGTTATCTTCTGCATCTTGCCCCTTCGGATCCCCTCCTTAAAGGCGCTATTCTGGTGGATAATGAGTACAAGAAATCTAGAAAATAGACAAGAAAGCGTGCTTTACCCAGATCCTGCAACTTATCCCACGAACGCCTCTCATTCCAATATTAACAGTCGATAAGTAATTATGTCTTCTGGCATTAGTAAAGCAGGATAACTGAGATTTCAGGGTAATCTAGCGCGCGCCGCGCGAACGGGGGCTGCAATTCCATTGCAGTGTGTATTTCAGCTTGCTTTTCGTCGACTTGTGTCCCTTCCATATTGTACATATCCCGTTAAATTCAAAAGGTTACCGATATTCTTTGGTGTGATAGTATGCATATACACGATACAAACGGGTCACTCGACCAAGAGCTATTACCTCAAAAGATCTTAAGGGGGGAATCAGTTCGTACTTCTGTAATTTATACGCCTACTGAATTGCCTGAAGTAATGCAACAGCATAACCGGAGATGATCAGTGGTTCTGTTGTGTTAAGCAAGTAGGTCTGCAAACTTGCCTTTTCCCAGGGGATGTTATTATCTATCTTGGTCACTCGCATATCATCTCTGGTTCCAGCAGATACATATACTTGTTTGCGATTATCCACTTTGGAAATGACTAGGAGATTCAAAGTTCTATCATGAATCCAAGCTAAAGTTCTTACGTCATTGGAGTCACTCGTAGATTCCACAATTTCGTCTCCTGGTGCAAGGTTTTTGCCTATCATTTGATAAACGTAGTATGGATACCAAGGTCTATCAGTATCAAAGTCAATCATTCCAAACCCAATTCCGCCGGATTTTCCCACATCGATACAGCCACTATAAAAGTTGTAGTATATATAATAGCTAAGACCTTTGAGAATGGCCTCTCTTAGAACAAGGGCAGTCCATATCGCCCCCACTGTCTTCTGAATCCTTGGGTCAGTTCCGTCCTGATATGCTGAGTTCAAGTTGCTTTCAGAACAGATTACAGGCAAAACGACATGACGGGAATTGAACCATATTTGCCTAGCGTCATCAACACCGAAAGTCCATGTTGTCTCAAAACCCACGCGCTCTGCTCGCAACAGCAGCTCAGTGTCATCAAAATAACCTGTTCCTTCAGTAGCCCAACAATCATATTTGTGGAAGCTCAGAAAATCAACATTCTCTGGATTGTTTGCTAGCCAGTAGTTCAATACTGTCTTTGACGTTATGCAGTCAGAACTGATGAGTATTGTGGGATTTTCTGTTCGCATTGCCGTAGCACAAACATTCCATACATTCATGAGATATGCTAGCTTAGTCAAATTGGTCGAATCAAAATACCCGAAGGGTTCGTTGAATATCTCGTAGAATCTAACGGTCCATCCTCTTTGTTTGAAGTGCTTTACCCACTCGGCGCAATACTTAGCATAACTGTCTGGATAAGGTAGTTGAGTAGTCGTATCTATAGCCATACCTGGTGGGATAGTGTTTTGAGTTTTGGTTGAGTTAACCATTGGCCATCCGAAGCAAATTAGAGGTTCGGCTCCAATGTCAAATATCGCTTGAACAAAACTATCGACACTTATCCAATTCCAGGTTCCAACTTGAAGAGCTTCATCCCATTGAGTACATGGCATTAAGCGGGGAGTGGTTGATCTAAAATCAAAGAAGCGTATTATTTTGAGATTAGCGTTCTTGGCCAAGTCTCTTCGTGCAGGACTGTCTAGCCAACTTTTCCATTCCCAATCAAGCTGAAGACCCAAAGATAGATTATTGATTCCTATCACTTGGCTAATGTTCACCTTTACATCTACCTTTGGGCCATAGTCTATAGACCCCTGCGATAGCAAGTAAACATAGGCTTGAAATGGCCCACTCTCAACGATCTGAGAGCCACACAAGACAAGAAGAATTGAGGAACAAAGAACAATCCATCGAGGCATGCTCTAACTCCTGCTCACATCTAGATATGGAACTACTATCCTCCTTCTTAAGCTTAGCACAAGGTGCAAAAAGAATCGTGACGGTTCATAAACATTTTCTTTGAGATGTCGAACAATAAGACACGTCTGCAATATCTTCCAGCATATTCTGCTGGCCTTCATTCTTAATGACGGCGCGCGCAAACGGGTACGCGCACTGAACGATTGATAATCTAACTGGTTCAAGTAGAGTACCGTTTTTCTGGAAATGCTAGTGTAAGTATGAGTGGTGATACGACAAAACCACTGCAATGGGCATGCATGTGCTAGGTCTTTTGAGAATCCAGATTCCGAGCATCTAGTCGAAATCGATCGGAAATGATGAATGAAACTAAACCTTGACTGTGTTCTAAAGCCGCGTATCTGAATCCATCCAGACTTGCACTCTCGAACTCTCTGGAGTTCTGTGCTAAGGGCTGTCTTATCACAACTATTCGGTTGCATCCGTGAGTACCTGCGGCTCGCTCCAGTACCTTTTGTTTTGAAAGAGTCTGTAGGTTGATGATAACGAGACTATTAGCATAGTCACGGTAAAGTTGCCCTGAACCCCGAATAACCTTTACTGTAAATATCTTCAGCTTGTGCAGAAGCCTCAAACAAGCGAGGTAAGCCAGAACGTTCTTTTCAATGGCATATATGGGTTTGTCGATTTTTCGACTGTAAAAAATGGCCGTATAAGGTATGGCTCCAGCACCGACCACGACCACCTTCTCGATTCTGCTTAGATCACAATGGTCGGATAAGTAGGCGAACTCTCTTTCCGGCAAGACCTTCCATTCACGATAGAAATATTCAAAGCTTTTCGTGAAAATAGACAAAACAACCTCTTCAATCATAGAGAAATAGAGATTTAGCGGTCTTCTGTTGAACGGAAATGAGTGATAGAGTTTTCCTCTGAGCTTGCTTAGGCTTAGCATTAATGTTTTTTTCAAGTTTTGTGCATTTCCTGCTGGTTGGCCTATTATCAATTGAAGCAGTAATCCGTGGATCTAAAAAAGCTTACCTGCCGTGCAGACATTCGAGCCTCACGATTTGCTTTCGATACTGTTTTGAGTTCCACTGATTGACATTATTCCATTGGTGTAAGTCCAGCCATCGCCTTCACTTTTTTCTTGGTTGTCAATGAAGACGTGCAAAGGTTTTGGTCTATCTCCAACGTCTATCTCTGTGACGCATACTGTCGTATTTGCAACGTCAGATGTATCTATTACTAATCGAAGAGTCGGACTTGTCCATGCGAAACTTTTCACGCGCAAGTTCGAGCTGTGGTCGTGCCATCCATTTGCAAGAACAATTACCCTATGTAATTACTGAGTCGTTGCTCAGAGGCAGAATTGTTATAACCTCAAACATTGGTGGTATTCCTGAGACAACTGAAGGATGCACTGGAGTTCAACTGTTTCAAGCTAACAATCATGAACAGTTGGCGGAAAAAATGCTGTATATAAGAGATTTAAGCAGCGACGACCTAGTTGATTTAAGAATTAGAAACAGACAAAACGTGCTCAGCAATTAGAGCGCGCGCGCTAATTTCGGCAACGATCGAATATTACATGATTTCATCAACATAATAGACGGAATTCGCTAAGGGTGAGGCTGAAACAACAAAGTGATGAGTCTACGATCAGGGCATGTGCATCTGGGGCAAGCGCGGCTTCCATTAAGAAGGAGTGTCAGAAGATGTCAAAGGACTATTTTGAGAATTTCACGACAAAGGACTATTACGCCATCAAAGCTGTGGATAGGCGATTGGTTAATTGTTGTAGCCTCGGGTTCTTCTGTGATGTTGGCGGTGCGGGGGGGATTGATGCCATCCGTCTTGGAGGTCAAGGTGTACCGGGTGTTTGTTTAGATGTTGACAAAAACGCTATGCGTAAAGGAAAGCAATTAGCGGAAAGGTTGGGGGTTGACGTGGAATTTGTGGTGGCCTCAGCAAAGCATTTGCCATTCATGGAAAACTGTTTTGACCTTGTGTTATGTTTCAGTGTAATTGATCATTTACCCGGGAAACAAGCAGCCGCCTACGCAGTAAAAGAGTTTTCCCGCATTGTTAAGCCGTTAGGTTTTGTGGCAGTCACAGTCCCGAACAAGCTTTTTCTAGTTGGCACTTTAATGAACTGGCTTTTATCTGTTTTCGGCAGTTTGCAGGAAGAAGAAAGACTTGATGAACAAAGGTTTACTTGTAAGGAATTGGCGGATTATTTTGGCAAATGCGGATTGTCTGTGTTCAAATATGACTCACAGTTTCCTATTGTTGTAGGGTCAGCGGTTCTAAAATTCAATTTGCCCACAATAATTCTGAAGGTTCCTCTTCCTATGTTGAAAGCTCTGTTCGTTTTTGGTGCAGGAATTTTCAGTTTTGCAGACAAGCATTTACCAACCAGACTGTTAGGAGCAAGATTCGGAGCTGCTGCTGTGAAATCAGTTTAAGAGTTATGTCCAGCCGACCGCAGTGCGTGCGATATATATGATATGAGTATTCCAAACTCTCGGCTTCGAGGCCTTCCTCTTCTTCTCCAAACGCAGAGCCAGCTCTTCCCGCGTCAGATCAAAAGGGTTGCTCGTAAACTTCCCCAAAAGTTGAAAGCAAGACGATAATCCATGCGCTCCTTAGACACAAGGCAAATCTTTCCGATGGGAAACGCGTGAGATGGGTCTGGAAACACATCACAAGATACCAAGAAACATACAAGATGCGCGCGCAAGATGCCAAAGTTTCTCTTATGCAAATGGAAAGTGAGAGAACATTTTTACTTTCTTGGTTCAGATAGAGTGCGCGCGGGGATACCATTGCAACTCTTGCCTTTTTTGTTGATGGTCTGATTTGCTCAAAAAATATCTAATGACGGTTCTCATACGTCTCGTTCCTAAAGATAGCGCGCTAGGGTGTTGCTAAATCACCTCTCTTTGTGTCAATTCTTGTTTACCTTCCGAGTGTGGTCATGGACGTGGCTTTTTCTGGTCTTTTCGTCGTTAGGGCGCGCTCACCTCTCAGAATATAGCAGTACGCTAGCATGCATTGGGTTTTGGAGCTTTTTACCATCTGATTTCGATACTGTTTTGAGTTCCACTGATTGACATTATTCCATTGGTGTAAGTCCAGCCATCGCCTTCACTTTTTTCTTGGTTGTCAATGAAGACGTGCAAAGGTTTTGGTCTATCTCCAACGTCTATCTCTGTGACGCATACTGTCGTATTTGCAACGTCAGATGTATCTATTACTAATCGAAGAGTCGGACTTGTCCATGCGAAACTTTTCACGCTGCCTTGAGTCACGACCAGAAGGTTGTCTGCGCGTAATCTGTCAAAATGGCTGGCCATTCCTAAGATGGTTGAAACGTAGAAATCCATAGCCCACAGCTGTTCGCGAGCTTTATAACTATTACTCCAGATAAAGGTTTCAAGGAGACAGCTGCTTATGTTGTAAAGAAGGCTGGCGCCACCATGCGTCGTTCCGTTGGTCGCGGCTTCCCAGATGTTTTTGACTTTCCCTATGTCAACGTTAGATCCATTATAAGTGAAATAGCCCCAATGATTCAAGGCCTGAAAATCGTCCGCGGTCCAATAGCAATTCTGTTTCGTAAACGTTCTGACGTCGACAGGACTTGACGGCAAATAGGGAGCATAATCATAATTCGACGGGTACCAATAGAAACCCTCGTGGTCGTCGATGTAGAGGAAGGTTGAGTAGTTGCCCCAAAGCCAACGTAGGGCCCAAGCTTCAGGCTCTGTTGTCGTTTGGGGTGGAAACTGGCGATTGAGGTCTTTGCCATTGGCGTTTTCACGAGTATCATTAACGTATCCGTCTGGGTTGAGTATGGGGATAACAATCATGCTTACCTCGGTCATTCGGTTTTTCCAGTGACCGTTTGCAACAAAATCCTCTTGGATCACTTCCAAGAGTCTCAAGAGAGCAAGTGGTGGAACTCTTTCGTTACCGTGGATCGCCGCGTTTACGATAATGTATCTCGACCCATTGCCGAAGCGGGTGGCGTTGATGTCTCTGCCTAGAACAGATTTGCCTATTCTTATCAGCGAAGCGTTCATATCTCTGGGTGCGCTGGAGACCCAGCTGCTAAGCCGATTCATAACTTCATCGTAGGTAAGAAGCGTGACACCTCTGGTGAACCAGCGTGCATATCGACCGGTTGGGAAGTCCTTGACCAGCTTTATTGCTGGGAAGAGGTGCCAAATTCCCGCCCACTCGGTACTAGGTGTCGTTGCGTCAAGGTCCATCGCGTAGAAACCACTGTTCGAAGTCATGCCATTCATACGTAGAAATGCCGTTCTGTTGCCGTCGTAGCGTGCGATTGTGGTTACATTGGCGAAACTGGTCAAACCTGAGGTCAGAACTGTCGTCAGCCGGTCGGCATTTCCTGTCTCATTCCGCATCTCAACTAGATCACCAGCCCGGAAGTTGCCCCAATCCATGTTATAAGTGACAGTGTTGGTGCTAACGACTTGGAGGCTAGCGCTCAAACTTGGATAGAGGTTCTCGCAGAAGTCTCGAATATCACAGATAACAACATGTGTTTGGGCGAACAATTTAATGACTGTACTATTGTAACTGTAATCTCCTCTAGTCCAAACCACCAAACCATCAAAAATATCAACATCTGCAAGGTTACTGATCTGTGAGGGATTGGCGGTCCTGTAACTAATACTCTGATTGCTGAAAAGCCAACAGAAGTTGTTGATAGCGGAATTCTGTGCAACAGAGCCCACAATGCCAAACGTATATTCTGCGGGATAGTGGATAGACCCACTAGAGGGCACAACAACTGGAGATTGCAGAGCAAGGCCGAATGCTATTGAACCAAGTAAGATAGCAAATAAAAGAGCCACTTGCCCTACGCTCCTAGATGCAGCCAACGCAAAGGTTCACCCTAACTATGTCGTATACACTATTATGATTCTATCACTTATGTGATTTTGAGTAGCAATCAGTCTGTCTTGCTATTTAATAAACCATTCCGCACACTTGTCCAACAGAAATACTCGAGTTGACTGCAGTTCCGAGATCGAAATATTCCCTATATGTTTTCTCCATACATGTATTTATTGAAGAGAAGCTTCTACTAAGAAAGGGAGATAATAGGATGCGAGGAATCAGACTTTTCAAGAAAAAAACCCAAAGCATGGTAATCAATTGGATACTGTTAAGCAGTCTATTCATGATTCCTCTTTTGACAATGATTCGACCTGTTGGCTCTGATGAATGGTGGCCTCCCGGTTGGGCTTTCAGGAAACAGATAACCATAAACAGTACAATGGTAAATGGAAGCTTGGCTAATTTTCCAGTCTTGATAGACATAGTAGACCCAGACCTAAAAGTCAAAGCTCAATCGCATGGCGATGATATATTTTTCGCTGGTGCTGACAACAGTGCACTTAGCCATGAAATTGAGCAGTACGATAGCTCTTCTGGCCATTTGGTTGCGTGGGTTAGGATTCCTTCTCTTTCGTCAACTCAGGATACTGTATTGAACATGTATTATGGGAATCCCGATGCGAAGAATCAGCAGAATGCATCAGCTGTATGGGACTCAAACTTCGTGATGGTTCAGCATCTAGAGGGGCTCTCCCTGAACCGTTATGATTCGACAGTCAATGGCAATAACGGCACAGCCTATGGAGGTCTTCTAAAGAGCGTGGGAGGCAAGATTGATGGAGCCGACGAGTTTGACGGTTCTAACGACTATGTAGGAATTCAGAACAGCGTGTCTCTGAACATTTCTGGTGCAGTTACGATTGAGGGCTGGTTTGATTCCAAACAAGGTTTGACGTCGAAACCAAATGCGTGGTACGGCGGTATGCAAAAATTCGGTGCTTATGAGCTTGGTTGGCAAGGGTGGACTGACGGGTGGACATTCCAGATTTACGCGAATGGAAATAGATTGTACGTTGATTCGAGTAATGTGTATATGCCTCAGGGAGAGTGGCATCATGTCGTTGGGCAGTATGATGGACAATACCTAAGAGTATTCTTGGATGGTCAATCCGTAGCCAGCAAGGTAGTTGGCTCAGGAACCGTGACCACTAACACTAACGCTTTCCAGATTGGAGTTCGCGGATTAAACTATTGGAACGGCACAATAGATGAAGTGCGTATCTCGAACATCTCTCGCTCAGCTGCTTGGATACAAACGAGCTACAACAACCAAAAAGATCCAGCGACATTTTGCGTGATAGGAACACAAGAGATTAACCCTACTGCTTCCGGACCATTAGTCTCGGATGAGAGTCCGTCAGATCAGACAACAGATGCCTACACCAATCCAACATTATCCATTCGTGCAATTGATCCTGCAGGACAGAACATGACTATAATCTTTCAGGAGAAAGTGCTCAACGGATGGCAAGTGTTAACAACCCTTGTTAACGTTCCGAGCGGAACCTATTCAGCAATACCTGCAGACATGAACAAACTTGGCACCACATACTACTGGCAGGTCTGTGTAACTGACGGCCAAAGTTGGATAAACAAGACTTTCAGCTTCACAACAACCACCAAGGTATTGCAGCAGAAATGGGTGGCAAATCGTACCCAACTTGTTCCTGTGGGGGATTCGGGAGTATTAACATTTGATGTGAACGGCGATGGAATAGAGGAAGTTTTCTTCGCAGGGATAGGTGGAGTCGTATGTCTGAGCGGGAAGAACGGCAGCCGTATATGGAATTTTAGTGACACTGCGATAGGCATGTTGAGCAAACCTCAGATGGGAGACCTAAACAAGGATGGGATTCTTGAGATAATTGTGCCTCTTGAGCAACCTGCTGGTCTGCTAGCTCTCTATGCACACAACGGCAGTCAATATTGGAGAATAACGGAGGGACTGGGTTATCAGACCTATAGTAGCCCAGTTATGGCCGACATAGATGGTAGCGGCTACCAAACAATTTTCTACGCATCAACAGACGTTTTCCATGGATTGAATGGTACAGGGAGACTGACAGCGATAAGTCATGATGGAAGAGCTTTGTACAACACCATTGTATGGCGTCCCTGCGGAGGGGGCTTGTCGATTGCAGACGCTGATGGTGATGGACATTTCGAACTCTACATGGGCGATCGAAGCGCGTATCCGAATGACGCTGACAATGGTTACGGTAAAGGGGTTCAATCTTACTGGGCAGAGAATCTGACACTTCGATGGTGCCATCCCGACATTGCATGCAGTAGCCATATACCGATGCTTGCTGATGTTAACAAAGATGGAATACTCGAAGTGATCATCGGTCACCTCGACGGCGGATTAGCCGTCCTCAACTCAACAGATGGGAGCGCCATGAATGAGACTTTGTTCATCCCAGACAAGGCGCCAGTCCATTATCAACCGTCAATCTGCGATATAGATGGTGACGGTAACTTGGAGATGCTGATGGCGGACTTTCATAACGAAACGTCAGATGACCTCGTCGTGTGGGACTTGGTAAAATGGAAACAGGATGCTAGTCTCTACATTGGAAAATGTTTCTACGGTCCACAAGAAGCTGACGTGACCGGCGACGGAATTCCGGAAATAATCGCCTGTAACCTCAAGAGCATAATGATCCTAGATAGGAGTTATCGCCTAATAGATGGAGTTATTGGAATCACATCTGGCGAAGTAGATTACGGAGGTCAAGTTCAGAACATAGATGGAGTTGTCGGAGTCGCTGGAACGCTCAACTATGCTGTTGTACAGGATATTGATGGTGACGGATACAACGAACTGGTCGTTTCAAGCCAAGGTGGCTATGTATATGCCTTCGACACGCCGGCCCGTCGACCAAGCCTGAGACCGAGAACTGAGGTTCAATTCTACAGCGAACGCAGATTAGGCGTCGCGGAATACGTGCCGCCACCCAGCTGCCCGCAACCCGTTATAACTTCAGTCAACCCACCAGACACTGCAGGAAATGTTCCCCTTTCGCTGTCCCAGATCCAATTCACTCTGGCAGACTATCAACATCAACAAATGAACTACACGATCACCACGAATCCCAATATAGGCGCAGACTCCGGAACGAATTTGACAAGCGGAAAATACGCTCTAAACATAACCAAACTTGCGCCGCAAACAACATACACTTGGACGATAAACCTGACAGACGGAGCAAATTGGACAAACGCGACATTCACTTTTACAACCGAATCCGTAATCCCCTGGCTCAGCCCCGACTGGCCATACCGCAAGAAAATAACCATCAACTACAACAAGGTGAGCGCGGATCTTCAGAGTTTCCCTGTTCTAATAAGCATCAACAATGACACTGACTTGGCAAGCAAGGCTAGACAGGATGGAGGTGACATAGTCTTCACAGACGCTTCCAACAACAGACTGAACCACGAAACAGAGCTGTTCAATAGCACCACGGGATCCTTGATCGCATGGGTGAACGTGCTGCAACTTTCATCAACAGCTAACACCGCAATCTACATGTACTATGGCAACTCCAGCATCCAAAACCAGCAAAACCCAGCCAGTGTCTGGGATTCAAGCTTCGTTATGGTTCAGCATCTGAAGGAGCTTTCCCTGAACCGTTATGACTCTACAGTCAACGGTAATAATGGCACAGCTTACGGAGGCATTTTAAAGAGCTTAGCAGGCAAGATTGGCGGGGCGGATGAGTTTGATGGTTTGAACGATTATGTAGGGGTTCAGAACAGCCCATCCCTGAACATATCTAGTCAAGTTACGGTTGAGGGTTGGTTCAATTCCAAACAAGCTCTAACGTCAAAACCAAACGCGTGGTACGGTGGTATGCAAAAATCCGGGTCGTATGAACTCAGTTGGCAGGGCTGGACTGACGGGTGGACATTCCAGATCTTTGAGAACGGAACCAGGTACTACGTCGACTCGATAAATGTGTATATGCCTCAGGGAGAGTGGCATCATGTCGTTGGGCAGTATGATGGACAATACCTAAGAGTATTCTTGGATGGTCAATCCGTAGCCAGCAAGGTAGTTGGCTCAGGAACCGTGACCACTAACACTAACGCTTTCCAGATTGGAGTTCGCGGATTAAACTATTGGAACGGCACAATAGATGAAGTGCGTATCTCGAACATCTCTCGCTCAGCTGCTTGGATACAAACGAACTACAACAACCAAAAAGACCCAGCAACATTCCTCGCAATTGGAGGAGAGGAGAACATTCCGGACGTAATAGTGATTTCTTCCCCCTCTCCACAAGACAAGGCGCAGGGCGTATCGATTTCGCTTTCAGAGCTAGGTTTCAACCTTGCAAACTACCGAGGTAACCCGATGAACTACACTGTGACGACTAGCCCTGACGTAGGCTCGGCTTCTAATACAAGTGTCACTAATGGCCAGTTCAAAGTCAATATAAGCGGCCTTATGTACTTCACGACTTACAAATGGACAATCAACGCCACTGACGGAAACCAATCAACTATCATAACATACTCTTTTAGCACCTTGCCAAGCGAACCTCCAACCCAAGACACGCCCACCTTGCAATCAAGCACTGGAAACTTGGTGTGCACTAACCAAACCACATTCGATCCAGATGGAGACAGCGTAACAAACATCTATCACTGGTTCAGAAACGACACTTCAACGACAAACCTGCTCCTGCCTTTCGACACAAACAGCTCAACGACAGTTGAAGACTACTCAGGATACAGGAACGATGGCACGACAATCAGAGGAGTTTCATGGACGCCCAATGGAAAAGTAGGCGGTGCCTATGTTTTTAATAGAGGCTTAATCCAGATACCGGCGAGTAGCACGTTGGACGGAGGGGGGAACTGGCCCGAAATCACGGTGGAGCATTGGATATATCTTACCACGCCCCAAAGCGGCACAAGAACCATAACTAGACTTCCAAGCTACGAAATAGGCATAACTAACAGTCGGGTATTTGGAGGCGTTTGGGTAATCACTGGAAACGCAACTATAAGCGGCTACAACAGAGTATCTTCCAACCTTACCCTTTTGATGAATACCTGGTATCATGTAGCTATGACTTATCAGAAGAATGGAAATCTGACACTCTACATAAACTCACCTGCACTAGGTTACACTGAGGTTGTTAGCAAGCCTATCGATTTGACGTGGTATCTCAGCCAGAGCGATAGTGCATCGCGTCCTCTAGTGGGCAACATAGAAGCAGGCGGTCCAACCCCACTATACATAGGATGGTACGACTACTTCAAAGGCATGATCGACGAAGT
>Ga0315289_10003499_pt1 | contig 23753 bp, 27 predicted proteins | sample YL17G11_40_MG_FD_203452 | JGI IMG/M metagenome (GOLD analysis project Ga0315289, IMG submission 203452) | Sediment microbial communities from Yellowstone Lake, YNP, Wyoming, USA - YL17G11_40 | ecosystem: Environmental > Aquatic > Freshwater > Lake > Sediment | place: USA: Wyoming | collected...
AGGCATTTAAATGCACACCAGCCAATAGAATGTTGCGGATTCCCCGCATATAAACCAGTTTCCATATTTCCGAACCGTCGTCACTTATCACATCCGTTTCCGCGATTCCTATTTCAGGATGTTCGCGTGTCCATACCTGCGCAAGGACTTCTTCGGATGCGAGTTTGTCGTTCCCCCACACGTCTAACGGCACTTCCTGAGAAGCTGAAGGTAGCGGAGCGAATTGATATTGCGACATCGACGTTCGGGGAATGTGTCCCAAATTGACTACATTCTTTCGTGCTGGATGGTCAATATAGAAATTCATCGTATCGGAAGGAGCATGGATAATGAGCACCCCTTGGGACCGAACAGTCTGTGCAAATCGATTGATGGCTGGGGCCAGTTCATTGATTCTTCGTTCTGCATCAACTGACCAATGGTGATCCCAAACATCGATCAGAATCACCGCCGTTTTTGTCGCATCCAATTCTCGGCGCAGATTGACTATCATCAGGATACTAATTTCTTCGCCTCATCCCTGATCTCGGCCTGGAGGGAATCCCACTGCGCTTTATCCCGTTCAAATTCCGCGAGCATCCGTTGATGTATCCCGTCGAGATTCATCTTACCACCAGAATAAGGAACATGATCCACGACAATCCGGGGATCGTATTTGAATCTCATGGCCGCCCTGGCCACCCGATCTATCCACGAATCATTGAAATAAGTGAATGGATGAATGGGGGTGAAATATCCGAGCTTGTCCGTCCAATTCCGGTGGACAAATCCGTGAGTCCCCAGGCTCTGGTCAAATCTCCCGTCTGGGCCAAAGACGAAACCTATCTGGTTCGGAAATTCCATTAGGTCTTCCACCACAATCTGATCCCAGTCTGGCGATGTGAATCGGATATCGTCTCCACAGAGCATGAAGATGTCCCCTCGGGCCGCACGCCAGCAACTGTTCCACATCTCATTCAGGCGCGGAAAGCAATTGGGCATAACCAACTGGCGCACGGAGAACGGGAACGCGGAAATCTCCGCATACGCCGCTTGGTCCGTGTCATCCACGCGGCACACGACTTCAATCTGCGACAAATCACGGGCTGTCGCCTGGATGGACTGACAGAACTCGGAAAAGGATTGTGGTCGCTTGGTCGGTAACAAAAGAGAGAGCATTGATTACTCCTTTCTCAAATTTCTTTCCATGGTCGCTTTCGTCATTTCCCGATGGTATGGCCGAGTCGGATGGGAGACAAACGGGTCCCAGAGCGATCCGAAATCGATCAGAGTCGCATTCGGTAACAGGGATGACAATTCCGAAATTAGCACTTCGGCCAGCATCGAGCAGGAGAAGGCATAAATACTACGCTGGCCTTTCGTTGAACCCCATGCCAGGACTTCATCTCTGATGCGATTTTTATCCAGATAGCAGTTTCGCTCCGGGACTTCGATGAATTCCTCGTAGTGTGGAAATACGTTGACGATTTTCCTCAGATAACTCGGTCCGATTATAACCAATGGGCTTCTCCGCAGAATCTCGATCAAGGGAAATAACCGACCTTCAATCGATGCTACATGGAATACATCGGCATCCACCCATCGGATGGGTGGAAACTTTTGTAGTGCGGCCTCGACCTCCGAAGCCATGAGGGTGAGCACCAGCGGTTGGAGTCCGATCACGGCCTCATCGCTCAGGCTTGCATAAGCCAGTGCCCGGCGCAAGTCCTCGCCCAGGGCTGGAGAGTATTGGTGATGATCGCAATTATGTCCCAGACGGCCCAGCATCGCTGACCACTCACCGTCACCAAAACGATAAAACGCGAATGGCCGATTTCGGTTTAGCAGATCAGTATAATAATCGAGTGGCTTATCTTGATAGGCGATCATTTCAAATTCCCCAAGCCTTCGACTAATCGTCGGGCCATGCACTCGAACGTGCATTGGGCGGCAAATTGTAGTCCAGCCCTAATCTGTCTTTGTCGATCCGTCTGGTTTTCGATCAGATGGATAATCTTCATCGCCATTCTCCCCGCGTCGCAGATCGGAACCACGGTCAGACTCTCGGGAGGGAATTCCCGGGCACCCATGTGATCCGTAGAGATCACGGGCACTCCGCAAGCCTGGGCTTCGAGTATGGGCATCCCCAGACCCTCGTAGATCGAAGGCACTAACCAGACCCGACAGGCCGCGTAGCTTCGACGAATATCCTGCCGAGGTGGATTAGTCACCAGTTGGGCCTGGAAGTCATGGGGAACTCCATTGAGATTAGTCCCGAGTAATAAAAGGCCAAGATTCAGGTCGGGCCGCATCTGCTGAACCAGACGGAAAGCCGAAAATCCGATAGGCATACCTTTGACCCAGTGGGGATGGTAGATCATACCCACGAGATTCCCCGACGGAGGCGCGGTATCAGGATAGAACAGTTCGTGCTCGATTCCGAATCCGATTTCGATTACCTTTCGATTTGGAGCCAACTCCCGCACTTCGTCGGTCAGCCATCGGGAAGTCGTGCAGATCGCATAAAATCCACTGCGGATATTCGGTATCTCGACTTCGGGGATGTGTAGTCCTTGAATGAATAGCAGAGGTTTTCCATACTTGGATTGCCATTTCAAAATCGTGTTCGGCGGCGTATCCCCGAAGGTGATCACCCAATCCGCGTCACGGAAGTCCCTCGGTTGGTAGTTCGGAATCTGAGCAGTCTGAACTTGGAACCGTGTCCATCCACATTGAATTCTTGCTGGAGTGGCCAAGATCACCCGATGGCCCAAGGCCATGACACTCTCGGCTAGCCGAATGATCGTAATGATCCCCCCCGAGGCTTGCAAGTGCGGAGTAATAAAAATGAATTTCATTCGAGCACCACTCGGCCCATAATGTGATAAAAACAGTCTTCTCCGGTGAATTCGGCGAAGCGCATAAATTCCTGAATCAGAATCATGCCTACCTTGCCAGACATTTCCAGGGCCTGGTTCAGGCAGTTTTCCAGTAGTTTCGGCGTGAAGAACGTCCGATGTTCCATCCACGTCATCTGATCCGGCACTAGGCAATGCCTGAGCAGTGTCGGATAAGCCCGGATGTTCGGCACCGTGATGAGCATATTTCGGACGCAACCCTGGAGAAGTTCGGCTATCGTAGGCATAATCTGGTTCATATCCAGATGTTCCAGAACCTGACTGAGAATCACCGTTTGAATTTCGGAGATTCCCAGTTGGCGGTGCAGATCATCCCATAGGTCGGGGAGAGTAAAATCCCGAAGCACGAAATCGGCCTTCACTCTTTGAGGTGAATAACGATCTGTTGCACGGGCGATCATCACCGGATCATTGTCCAGACCGATGTAATGCTGACAGGCGAAGCCCCGGTCCAGGAGGAACCCTAATATGCCCCCGTCGCCGCATCCGGGTTCGAGAATTATCGGCCCGGACTCGGAAAGTAGCATCTCCAAGCCGAGCATCCGATTGAACTGGTCCGTCACGTAGTTTCCATGATACTCATCTGGCACATCGGGCTTCCGATCCAAATAGGTGCCATGCTCCATGTCCTGACGCGAGATGCCGATGGCATCCTTCTCGGCCAGGACGATGATCTGCTTGAAACGTTCGGGCGTCATTTTTTTTCTTTAGTTTTTAACCACAAGTCCATACCAGTCTTTCGCCAATCTTTCACTTGGTATTCTCCTCTAGCTTCGGCGCGTTTCACCGTAGCCTCTCCGCGATGGAAAACGAAAGCGGCCCGAACAAAGCCCAGTTTGTATCCGTGCCGCATCGCTCGGTCATTGAACTCCGTCTCGTTTCCGTAAAAGGCAAACCGTTCGTCAAACTTCCCGATAGCCTGCCAGACCGATTTTTTTATCACCAAGCAGAATCCAGTTAGGGCATCCACGTATTTGCATAATGTTGGCTTTCGCGTTACATCCAAAGACAGTCCATGCTGGGGTCCCGCCACACAATTATTAGTCGAAGGACCAGTGCAAGCCAGTTGCGGATCAGCCAACAGGATCAATACCAATTTTTCCAACCACAGGGGGTCTTGAATCAGGATGTCGGAATTCAACAAGCAGATCACTTCGTGCGGACTCGCCTCGATAGTGTCGTTCCATATCTGAGTCAAGGTTCGGACATTCCCCTGAGTCACTGGATCGCAATTGTCGATCTCCGTCACCGAGTAAGTTACGCGGTCAATGTTTGTCAGTTTTAAGGATTCCAAGGCCGCATCCTCGATCTCCGGGGCCTTATACCGGACGAACACGATTTCGCAGTGAGGTTTATTTTCCATTATGGATTCTGCTTAGGATAAGCGTATGGATTTTCCAGTCGGTCCAGATATTCCAATTTTAACACGTTTTCTATGTTCAGTCCAATCCCCTGAAAGCCCGTGCAATTCCATTGTTCTGAAAGCGAACAACCTACCCGTTTGCCTTCATCGATCATCAGTATTCGGCCCTGGGGAAAGAACTCCCGGACTTCGCTGATCTTCTGATATTCCGCAATTCTTCGTAGGCTCAGATCGTGGGTATAAGCATAGAGTGCGATCAGTGCGTTGCCTCCCAGGGACATGGCGACCAAGACCATGAATCCGATTCGGATGATTTTTTTCAACATTATGCCTCCTGCTGGCAAATCCAATCCATAAGTTGCAGAACTTCTGGCGAGTCTGCGAGACATATTTTGATCTCGGCCCGAGGGGTCGCCGAGTAGAGTTTCATCCCTATGAATAGGGCAATCCGTGAGTCATTGGTATAGATCATTCCTTGTAGGGCATCGCCCACCACTTTATTCAGGTTATCCTGGACATCAGGCTTCGACTGTTTCCAGTTGAAACCACGCTTAAACCGATACTTCTGGGGTGGCCTGAAAAAGTATTTAACTGCCATCGCCAGCGCACAGTCCAGGAGTTTAGGTGGGCGGCATTTCAGGACTTCGGCCAGAATCATGTTTTTCCAATGCGAAGCCGGGGAGTCCTCGTCCTGATAGGCATGACCCTGACCGAACCGCATGGATTGACGGGCCTGTGGTTCGCCCATGACTTTCAGGCAGATCATGCTCGTTCCTCGGTGAATAATTGAGGTTGTTCGGGCTTCGGGAGTTTTGTCGACCAATAGGCAATTCGGGCCTCGGCGATCCGAAAATACGCATCATCCATTTCAATTCCAATGAACTCCCGATTTTCCAATGCCGCCGCGCATCCAGTCGTTCCCGAACCGAGAAATGGGTCAAGTATTGTTTGGCCCGGACGTGAAATCAACTTTGTAAGCCAAATTGCTAATTTCAGCGGCTTGACCGTGGGATGCGGACATCGGATGCACCGGACTTCCCGGCCTTTGTCGTCTAGGTGGGTTCGGCTGTGGAGTTTCTGGCATTTGTGGCAAGGAATGACCCCGATCAGCCCGGCCTCGCGCTCAGATCGTGGACTTTTCCCCTGATAAAAAAATGGCGGTTCCTCAGATTCCAGCACCCAGTCGAATTGGTTGAAATATCGGGAAGCACAACCCTTGTCCCCGTAGGCCGTGGTCACGAGGCTTCGCTTGGCTCCGTAAATTCCTTTGGTCTTGTTCACATTCTCGCCCTGGCCGATCTGGGACGGATGGGAAGTCGGGAGTTCGCCCGTTTGCTGGTCGAGGATACGAATTGGGCATCCTTCGGCGCACTCCCATTGGTCGATGGTTTCCTCCCCATTAGCATCGGCATGGCCCCTGGCCGTTCCCGAGCCTACGCCAGCAAAAATACTCCCTTCCTGGGCTTCTGGTGTTTGGGCCACACTCGTGATTCCAACTTTCAATTTCGTCGTGCCCACCTTTCTGCACTCCGGGGTATGGCATAGGAGGAAGTTCCCGGGCATCCGACCCTTCAGCGGTGGTCGCTCAAATTCTTGACGTTCTATGTCCCGGCCCGCATCTGGTTCGGCTATTTTTCCAGGCCCCTTATTCGTGCATCGCCCCTGGGGAGTCGCGGAATCCCGATCATCGGGCGAGATATAGGGGACTCGCGTGGCGTCGATGTTCAAAGCTCCCACTTCATACTTCATAATTGAGTCCACGGATGAGCCAGCAGGCGGCCTTTGCGCCATCAAAATTGGTTCAAGTAATGGGCGGAGCGTCTGCTGCCCGTATCTCCAGCCGCTCCATTTTTTCGCCTCATCAGATTGGGGATTGTCCAGCGTTTTTTTCTGCACGCCCTCACCGTAATCTCCTGCTGGACTCGGCCCGGACTCGCGGGAGTTCGGACTGGGTGAACCTTCGACATACTGACCGAGGGCCTTGTCAATATTTCGGGCCACGGATTGACCTTTTGGAAATCCCTGTCCGTTTGCCCACGCCAAAAAATTGTGGAGAATAAAACCCGCATCCTCAACCGCGCAGGCCATTCGATGATAGGTTCGTGGTGACCCAAAGGCCAAGAGGAATCCCCCGGGTTTCAGGACTCGCAAGACTTCCTTCCACAGATCAACCCGAAAGCTGATCCCGCGAGCATCCCAAGCCATACCCATGAATCCGCCCTTGCCATTGCTGGTTAGTTCGTAGGGCGGATCGCAGATCACGGCATGGACGGACTCCGCTTCGAGTTTCGCCATCTCCTGCACGCAGTCGCCGAGAATCAGCGTCGTCACGGCTCGATAAACCCCTCGCACGCCTCTGGTTGGCGGTAATATGAGAGGTCAAGGGTAGTCCACAGGATTTCCCTGTCGACTCCCAGATGTCCGTCCGAATCCACAAAATACTGGGCAAACGCATGAGACGCGATACATTGCTGATATGTTTTGATTGCCTTTCCTGCAAGGGCATGGGCCGAAAACACATGATGTCCGATCTCGAACATCGCCGTGTATGCGGCTTCGGAATTCGCTTGGACGGGAATCACCACCGTGCGGCTCGGCAAGTAGGACCAGCCACGATAACCGAAGATCAAGGGATTCTCAACGTATCGAATTTCGATCTTCTGATCCGCGATCCAGATTTTTAGCCACGGGTGTTCGTCCAGCATCTGCTCCACGGCCTTCCGATTCGTTTCTGTCGTTGGTGGTCGCACAAACTCGAAATAGATTAGCGCACCTAATCCGAGTAACATTACCAATCCCAGGGGTATGGCCCACCACCAACGTCTCATTTTTCCCTCGATTCTCCGCACATCACCCACCGCTGCCCATCCCATCGTGAGGTCTTGGTCAGCAAACGATTTCGGGCTTCGGATTTATAGTTAATCTGTTTCGGATGCCAGATATGGAGATATTCGGTTTTTAGAATCTGCTTTATTGCCCCAGCGCCACAGATGCGCTTTTCAAAGTCAACATCTTCCCATCCCCATCCGGTCATCAGTTCATTGTAACCCCCAACCTTCAGATAGTCCTCCCGCCGACAGACCTGGAAAGCTCCGCAGATATAGGAATGGGAAGCCAAATAAGGTCGGAACTTCGGACTGTTTTCTTCCACTTGGTATTTCGACCAGGAGCCAACTAACAGAGATCGGTAAGGGGCGGGTCCAAAATGGATCAGAGCTTCCTCGAACAATCCAGGCGGGAACTCGATGTCGGATTGGGTCAGAATCACCAACGGAGTTTCGGTCTGGTTGACCAAGAGATTCCGGCCAGTTCCGCGTTCAAATTGGGGACGAACCATCCAGTGAACATCATCATCAAACTGGCTCAGGGGCTGGTCAGCAGTCAGGACGTAGATTCCCCTGGGCTTCGCTGTCTGGGCCAGGACTGAACGCAGACACCGATCCAGGTAGCGGTGATAGTCGAGGATGCAGACCGAGAAGTCGCTCATGCTTCGTCCTGCTTTTCGGCAAATAATTGAAGTTGGAAGTTGCGGATTCGCGCCTCGGCCCGAGCGAAATATCCCGGCTCTTTTTCGATGCCCAGGAAGTCTCGGCCTTCGAGCATCGCCGCATGGCCCGTGGTGCCGTTGCCCATCATCGGGTCCATGACCAGTGCTCCGAGGCGACTCGATGTGCGGATAATATGCCGCATCAATTCCAGCGGTTTCTCGCACGGATGCTTGCCCGGATAGTGGGCGACGGTCGGAAAGTCCCAGACATCGGTATAGGGCACATCAGGAGTAACCGTGAACGGCCTCCGCAGGTTCTCGTAGTCGGCCCGCAGGTTCTCGTAGTCGGCCCGCAGGTAATCGTAGTCAGATGGTTCTCGTTCAAATCTCGAACGTGGAGCATCGTGATACTGTTCGTAAGGCGGGGCAGGTGAGTGGCCTTTTTCGTTGAATAACTTTTGCAAAGATGTATAATGTTCAACTGTGGGTAACTGCCACTGAGACTGAGAAAAATAATGGCGCGAGGCCATACCACCAGCGGAATGAGAAAATCCACAGGCCACGTTGCAATCCGCTTTGTCTATGCCCGCCCGTGATCGTTCCCCGTCCAGATAGGCCCGGATCGGTTCAAAGACGAATCCCCGAAGTTCATCACACTTAGTCTCGTATCCGGCCTCGCCTTTGGCAATGGAATCCGCGCCGAAGTGCTCGGCGAAAATTATGGCCTCGGAAGCGGAAAAGAACATCCGCAAATCTTCCTTGCGGATCATCTCAGCTTTCGTGGCAAACGGGGGCTTGCGCCATGTGATGCGTTGGATCACATCAAACCACTTCCCGATCTGGCATTCGACTTGGGCCGACATCTTTGGCGAAGCGAAAACATACAGGCTCCCATTGGGTTTTAGCAGACGTTGCCACTGCTCGGCCAGCGTATCCAGCCAGGAGAGAAAACCCTGCGGAGTATTCCATTGCCGATCCCACGGCTCGTTCTTCACCCGATAATACGGCGGGTCCGTGGCGATCAAGTCAACCGAGTTGTCTAGCATCTGGCGCATCGCGTCCAAGCAATCGCCGAGGATCAACCGCATTCTGGCCCTCGAATTTCTTGAACCCGAAGATGTCCACACACGAGAGTCCGATCCACCAAGACTTTAATCCCTCGGTCTTTCAAGTCTCGAAACAACGGCACTTCTTCGGATGACGGCCCTTCCGGTCGGTCTGCTCCCGCGTAGCGAAACCAAGGGTAGGAGACTTGCTCAAACACTGATCTGCGGAACAGAGTCGCGCCCATGCCCGTGACATCGACCTCGAACACATCGAGCACATTCTCTGGGTTTAAGTCGACGTGCTTCAATGCAAGGCCAGTCGCAGTCACAAACTTGCTGGTTACCAGATCGTGCGGGGGCGTGATCTTGAAATAAATTCCACCATAGACCCCGACATCAGCCGGGGCCGCGAGCAAGCCCCTGACCAACGCCACAGGTAAGTCCGGGGGGAAGGTCTGGTCCGCGTCAAGCCACAGGATCAGATCGGCCCCCTGGTCGAGTGCGGCCCGGACCAGCTTGTTGCGGCAATGGTCGAGCGGGGTTGCGTTACTGAATATCTTCATGCAGTTGCCAACCCCGATCTTTTGCAGATTTGAATAAGTTTCGGGTGCCCACATCCGGTCCCAGGAGAAAAAGAAGTCTGCGTGAACGTGAGTCCAGGATAGGGGCATACAGACCACGAGTTTCGTCAATTCGATCAAACTCTTGATCGGAAAATTTTCTTGGCTCATTTTGGACATTCGACCTTAGAGAAGAAGATCATCCACCTCAATCGGCGGACAGTTAATCGTAAATACCTGTTGAGCATCATTACCCAACCAGTTTTTTGCCTCTTCTCTGATGATTGACACATACTTTGGCTCTTGCTCAATTAAAATAAAACGCCGTACCAGTTTTATTGCCGCCTTGCCAACTGTTCCAATTCCGGCAAAGGGGTCTAGAACAATATCATATTTGAAAGAATAATATGAGATTACTTTTTCAGCCAACTCAACTGGAAAAATTGCAGGGTGCCGCTTATCATGGGCTGGTTTTATTCGCCAGATATTTGTCCGTTCGTAATCATCTCCGATCCTTGAGGCTTTCACCAGTTCCGGTTGCGGATGGGATCGAATATGCCAGTCTATCAATTTTTCCGTGTGTTTTCGGTAAACCAGGATATATTCGGTAACCGGAACTGTCTTATATTGAAGCGGGTTGCGATCAGCCGAGAAACGTCGGCCGCGGCCGGTGGCCCAACCCGCGCCCTCGGGCTTTTCCCAAATAATATCATCCATAAAGTCATAACCTTCTTCAATAAATAGACGATGAATGTCAAAGGGAACCGCGATTCTTTTCGATGATTCGCTCCGATTGGCGCGCCTGATCAGAACCGGAGAAACATTCATCACAAAAAAACGTCCTTCGGCTAACACGCGATGGACCTGTTGAATCACTTTGCGAATTTTTAGCAGATATTCCTCATAAGTGATATAGTCGGTGTATTCAGGCCGCGCATTATAGTAAGGCGGAGAGGTGAAAACCAAGTCCACACTCCCGGCCGGCAGGTCTTGTAATATATTTTCACTATCACCTAAAGCAATGGTGTTGCGGAGCGATGAAAGCGAGAAGGGGAGGCGGGATCGGAAATTCCGGCTTTGTTTTTTTTCGCCGTTTCTGCCTAATACGCGAACTTCCAAAACTTCCGGAGCAGTGGATTTATCTTGTAAGACCAATGAGGTATAAGCATCAATCACGACTTCGCCGATTCTTTCCCGATTGGCTTGGTTAAGGAGAGGGATTCGCCAAACGTGGTAACGGTCATCCACTTCCGGCAAGCCAAGTCCCACAGCATTCTGCAATTTCGCCCGTTCCAGCCAAATCAGGCAAACTTGTTTGGCCGACTGAACATTGAGAATGCTATACCCGCGATTTTCCGCAACTGTTGTCCTTTTCCTTGACATAGCCATTCTCTTTTTTAGAGGTTGTCCCTCCTCATATTTGAAATGGACCGGCGACCCTTTTACTAACCCATCCTAGGTCACCCTCGCTTCCAAGTCAAGATTTTTCTTCAATAACTCTCCGCCTCTTACAATCCCGCCCCGGTCTCTGTCCCGAGGGAGGGCTTCATGGAGGCCCAGGGAAAGGCAGAGGGTTCCCTTGGGGTCGGAGGAAAGGAAGGGATCGGTCAGGTTGGATCAGGCCCCTTCTGTTCCCGGACATACTCAGCGCCCTTCTTTAGAGCCGCGCGGTTCAAGGCGAGCCGATCGGCCTCATCCTCTTCCATCATCTCCTTGCGGATGGCTTCCAGGAGCTCTTCTTCAGAAAAAATCCCGGTAAGCTCGCAATAAGCGCCCAGCATGATGATGTTGGCCATCTGCGTTTTGCCCATGGCCTGGGCCAGGTCGGTCACCGGAACCGCCACGACCTGAAAATTCTGGGCCGGCTCGATCTTGGTCACGATGGAGCTGTTCACCAGGAGCCGGCCTCCCGGCTTGACCTCCTTTTTCAGCCGGCTGTAAGCGCCGGACTCCATGGCGATGGCGTGGTCGGTATGGGAGAGGATGGGCGCCGCGATTTCCTGGTTCGAGAAAATCACGGTGCAAAAGGCCGGTCCCCCGCGCATGGTGGCCAGGTAAATGGGGAAGCGGGTAACGTAGCGGTAGCGCTCCGCGGCCGCGATCACATAGCCGATGGTGATGACGCCCTGGCCGCCGGTGCCGCCGATGATCAACTCGTGTCTGGAATTCTCTTTCATCCGGCTTTTCCTCCGGCCTTGCTCACGCGGGCCGGTCCGTGTTCTTGAATTCTCCCAGGGGAAATTCCGGGATCACCGATCTGCCATTCGATAATCTTCTTGGGCCAAGAAATTGGCCCGGCCAGTCCCCCGCTGGTGCGCTCGGGGATGAGCACGGAGTCCTGGCCGGGCCAAAGCATTGGGTTTGGGGAGCGCACCATTAGCAATCCTACCGGAAAATTTTCCCGTTGTCAAGCAAAATCGTCCAGGATGCCCCAGGAGTTAACGCCCGATTCTCAGGGCAACTCCAGCTACTGCCCATCCTTCGAGGGTCTGGACGCGGTTCAGGGCCACCCCAGCCTCCAAAAAGGGCCTCACCTGGAACCGCCGACCACCGATTCCCAGGGGAGCGAACCGCCCGGAGACTCGGTAGTCAGTTCCGATCCCGACCGACAGATCAGTTTGGAGGTCCAAGTTCAGGAACGGGGGTCGTTTTTCCAGGCACTTTTTCAAGTCCCCTTGGCAGTCCTCAGCCACCTTACGGTAGGGTCCAGTCAGGGCCTCCACGTATTTCGGACTAACTGTGAATGTTCCCGGTTCTTCGCCCAGCACATCCTCGGTCTCGCAGACTAACAGTTTGTCCTTGCTTTCGATCCTGGCCCGGATGCGATGGTTGCGGAAGCACTCGACACAATCGGCGGGAATGTTCTTGATAACTACTCGCTCCCCGGGTTTCCGGGCTTCCAACTCCACGACTTTACGGTTTGCGTCATTGAGATGCTTCTGGATTTCACCGGCCCGAGTGTCTGCCTCTATCAGTTTGGTCTGATATTCCGTCACCGTCTGAGCCGCGAGTTCCCGTTGTCGCTGGCCGTCCACGAAAAACCAGACGATCAAGGCTAAGGCAAGCAAGACCAGGATCGTCCCCAAAATCGGTTTCCAGAATCGGGTTAGCATTTTTGACCTCCTTACGGCGGGGGTGCAGACACTGGATCGCTAGCTGGCTTATCCGAACCATTGGGCCGCGCATCGATGATTTTCTGATAAAGAGCCAAGCCCGCTGGAACGCCCACGATCACGGTAAGGATGCCAATGGCCGAAGGTAGGGCAGCTACGAAATTAGCCTTGTCCACCCAATATAGCCGTTCGATGAAGGTGAGAATCACCGAGCCGTGATATAAACCCAATAAATATGCTCCGACTAGCATTACTCTTGTCGGCGAGATTTCCCTCGGAGCCTCCGGGGTATGAGGTTTCGACAGAAATGCCCGACCCACGCCCTGGGCCGCAGGCACGGCTATCCGGGCCGTGAAGGTCGCCGCACGGCTGACCGAAGGTGGAACGTTCACGGAAGTTTGGCCGCCGCTTTTTTCACGGCATTCGTGACCTCGCCCATCGCGCTATCCAGGGCCTTCTGGACCTTGCCCCGGCTGATCCACAGATAGACTGCGACTGCCACGACTTCGATCTGGCACACCGCCACCGTAATCAATATTGCTTTCAAGGTTTCCATCAAATCCTCCCTCTGGGTTAAGGGTTAATATTTGAGCGTGGCTTGCACATGCCGAAGTTTACGCTTTTCCGCAGTCGTTGTCAACCATTTTCTGCATCTCGCAGTTGGGACAATCCTGGGGCGGTATTCCGTTCTCCGCCATGATCTCCCAGCCGCAGATTTCGCACTGCCAGAACTGCTCATCGTGGCCGATTATCGGCCCGGTGGGAGTTGTTGAACTACCGAAGCCAACACGATATGTGACCGACTTGAACGCCATCAAATCCTCAAGGGATATTTAATTCCAACGACTTAATCCAGGCCAGAACGCCAGCGGCAATTCCCTCGGCCATCGCCTGCCGATGTTCGGACACCATCAACCACGCCCGTTCCAGATCATTCGAGACGAACCCGCACTCGACCAAGATGGCCGGACTACCCGTATTTTTGAGCACATAAAAATGCTCGACCTTGGCCGTGCTCGGATCATCCGTGCTTTGGGCACCTCGACTTCGACGATTGAATTCTGCCAACCGCTGGCGCATCGCCGTCTCCACCGCCGAGGCCAGGGCCTGTCCATGTAGGGACCCCGGATTATGATAGACCGTAAAACCCTGAGCCAAGGGATTGGGGTTGGCATCGTGATGGATCGAAACGAAGCAGTCGGGTTTCAACCTGTGCTCGCAGTCAACTCGGTCTGCGAGACTGATCGTAGTGTCGGACTGCCGCGTCCGCTCCGCCCCCAAGATCAGGGCCAGTCGCCGTCCTGTATCCAGATTCAAGTCCGCTTCCCGCACGCCCCCATAGGTCGCGCCCGGGTCGGCCCCGCCATGACCAGGATCAATCAGGATTCGCATTATCCACCTCCACTAATTGAAATCTCGTGGTGTCCGTGATCTCACTGATCTTGAACTCGGTCCGAGTCTTTTTCTCGTAGGTAGCAATCGCTTCCCGCACACCCGAACCGTTGTGAAGTTTGGCCGTGGGAACCCGGAGTTCACGGAATAGATAGAGCGCAAGCCATCGCCGGAACTCCTGCACTTCCGACACCACGAGCGTCTCTGGCGAGGCTCGGGCCTCACCGAACACCAAGCTCAGCACCGGCGGACCCAGGTTCAGTGTGTCACTCGACTGCCGCATACTGCAACCAAACCGAGTTGTAGGTGTCCTCGTTGGTCACGTAAATTTGACCATCGGCTTGAACCGTGCCATTGCTATTGCCCCAGAGAAATAGTTCCTTGATCTCCATCGGCTCAGCCATAGGATCGAATAACCGAACCAATAAGGGAGCCGAGGCCATAAGCACCATGAACTTCAGTGCATGGCCGTCCGTCATCAGCCGAATTGCATGATCAACCTCGCTGGCCACGATCTCGTCCTCGTTGAATTTGCCAGCGGTGGCCTCAAATGGAGGCATGGAATAGGGAATATTGATTTGTCTAGTCATGCCTCCATCGTTGGTGTAGGTCAGTCGCATTTCCCCCAAAAACGATACCACACCGAGCAGATCACCGAGAGCCATTGTTTTCTCCTTTCAGACTACGGCTATTTTGATATGGCCATCATCCCATCTAATAAAATCAAATTCCCCGCCTGTGTTAGTTAGTTCAATGAAAACAGCCGTCCGTCCAGGCTGAATAGTAATACTATTAGAAGTCAATCCTTTCACCATCAATCCATCCTCTTGTTGCGCTCCTCCTCCTAACCACGTTACATGTTGGGTAACGATTTTAACTTGGCTAAAATCCGTAGGATTATTCACATTGCTAATAAAAATAGTAACAAATTTCGGAACACGCCCCAGATTATGACTTATCACATAGGCCGCATGATTCCTTGTAACATATATCCATCCAGTGGGTGGTGCCCAGCAGGGATCAAATGGGGTTGACATCAAAGGTTGATTATACAGCTTCGCTTGATAATCTATTGATCCATTGGCAATGTTATCTCCAGTTATCGATAGTAAGGCAATATTGCCAGGAATAGGTGCTATAGGGCTTCCCTCACCCGTGACAGTCCGCAATCCGATATTTCCTGTCATGGAGGCAGAACCAGAAGAAGCAGATTGTCCCCGGATAGTGCCTAATGCTATTTTTCCCGCCGCTCCCGGAGTTAATGGAGGTGTAAGTTGTCCCGTGACCGCTCCATTCAAAATATTTTCCGTATCCACGATCTGGCCGAGTAATACCGGGGACCCGCCGCCCGCTTTGTCGTAATCCTGGCAGTGCAGACGAGTAAAATGGCCCATCCCGTCGGAACCCCAGGGCGCGACGCCCATCAGGGGCCGGATGTCCAGAAGTGTCGCGGATTGGAAATATCCTCCATTCAACGTGTCCTCAGCCAACGGCACCATCCACCGGCGTTCTGGCAAGTTATAAAAGTCGGATTTCGCAACCACGGACTCTGTGCGAGCATCGTAGCAGATGGTGCAAACCGCACTTCCACCTCCTGGACTATTCACCACCGTATAGGGGAACGTATAGCGACGGCCCATGACCCAGACCACACCGGCTGAAACGTGCAAGGACAAGCCAGAGGACCAAGTGACGAGACCTCCATGCACTACGCAGTTGAACGTCGTTTCTCGGACCAACCCCAGTTTCGGTTGTTTGGCCGTCGGTTGGTAGGTTTCAAAGTCCAGCACGTCCGATGCGATCTGTCTCCAATTCAGAGTTCCTTTCGAGCGCAGATCATTGATGGCTGGAATTCCAGGGACAGCGGGCAAAATGACTCCAGCGGGGTTGATGAATACCGAACAGATCAGGAAGGTCGTGCTCCAGATCGCGGGATCGGGCATCGCGGCAATCGTGTAAATGTCATTCTTGTCTCCCGATGGCAGGGTTCCCGTGACCATCACATCGATGTAGCCCTGATTTTTCCCCGGCAACCGATAAATCGTCTGCTGGAGGCTCGATGAAGTCACCGCCACTTCCGGTCCGTCATCCCATTGGAGAGTCGGTGCGCCCGCATGATAGTAATAATTCAGAACCTTGTTGCCCGTCCCTGCGTCCTGGCTCACCCACCATAGATAAACACCAGGGATATTCAGAGTCGCGCCTGCGGAGGCCCGGACATGCGTGAACCATCGGAGATTGCTTGAATTATCCAAGTCCAGGCCCATCAAAATATATTTATATACCACGGGTGGGACGAGCGCAAAGTCATAATACGCGGGACTGAGGGTCAAGAGGGTGGTGAATCTCTTGCCGCCGATAAATAATTGATCATACGCAGGATTGGCCAGTGCCTGGAGTAGCAACTGAGTTCCCAGGGCCGAGGGTGTGCAGGCGGTAAAAGTCCCGGCATCCCGGCCCGTCACACCGTTGGAGTGCATTTCCAATTGATGCCGGGGTCCGGCACTCAGTAGACCGTCCGGGTCACTCAAGTCCGTGAGTTTCAACGCATGGATATTCTGCGCGGTCTGAGTCCCGGTTCCCAAATGCAGATGATGGTTGAAAACTTTCGTCGGGGCCGTGAAGGTCAGGGTTTCCGCCGCTCCGAGAGCAATTCCATCCGAATCCTGGTTAAATTGATCGTCCGTGATTTGCAGGGGCGCGATCCTCGCTCCCAAATATTCCCGATTAGGCGGATCATCGTCAAACGCCACGTCGCCCGGATCAGGACTGTTGATTCCGGTAATCTGGCATAGATAAATGTCATCGTCAGAACGGCCAGGATCATCCGGGGCCACGTTGATGATCGCCAACGTTGACACATTATGTTCCCGAGTATCGATCAGCGCACCACTGACCGGAAGTGCGACCGGAGTATCAGCTGCCGTAGTTTGACGAAGCACCAGCCATTTATTCAGATCGGAACCGACATTGATCTGTGTCCCAGACAAGAGTTCCATTCGTTCGCCCGAAGGCGTGTAACCGACTCCGGCCGAGACTTCGAGAATCAGGTTTCCTGGAGTTCCGACTGTTGTGACTGCCAGACCCGTGACCACGCCCTGCTGGCTGGTCACGGCGAGCAGTCGGTTCAAGGACTCATCCTGGATAGTCTGAACTACGGTGTTCATGTCTCCGACCAAGACATTCTGACCGTCGTTTTCCGTGCCTATAAATATAGGTTTGTCCATAAAATCCTCCTACGAAGCCCGGGCCTTCCAGAAATAGGTATCACCCGTGAATTTTGCATATACCAAATTATGCGCTGCGAGGATCGTCGGCAACAACTGTCTCAACAACCGCACAGTCTCATCATCGGTATCGAAAATGGAAAAATATTCAGCATTGATTGTCAACTCCATGCCATTGCCCAGGGTTTCCTTGGTGTTGATAATCGAGTCGACACCCAAAAACTGACACCCGATGATTGCAGTCACGCCCGTCGCGTCGTAATCGACCCGGCCCATGACCAATGCGCCTGCGGGTATCTGCGTCGGGTCCTCTTCGACGATGACTATCGCGTATCGGTCATCATCTTCCGTGCCGTCCAAATAAAGCCATCGGCTGGTCGGACCCGGGGGACTATCGAATGTCAACGAATCGGCTTTCAATCTATACCACTGGCGATTGAGATTGACCAAGCTGGCTTCCCACCGAACTGTCCACTGATTCGGGACGATAAGGTAATTAAAAAAGAAATCGAAATATAGATCATTGTCAACCATTTCCAGCCATGCCTCATAAATATCATCATAATAGAAAAAGCGACCATCGGGATACGGATTCCCACTACCCATTGCCAGATCAATATATGGATAGTCTGGCGGGGTGTAGCCACTCATCTGTGTTACGAAACAATATTTAGTCTCATTGACAGTTGGTGGCGTGGAAAATGGCAACGATAAGATGATAACTTCTTCTGCACCACTTGGAATATAAATCTCACCAGTTACACCGAGGACATTTCCCGTCGGCTTATGTTGGGCATCCGCAAGATAAAGAGACCCCTGAATCTTGCGTGAACCATTATCGAGTTCTGTATAAACTCTGATATTCGCCTGATAAAATGTGGCAGATGCCGGAACCTCGAACTCTTGACTGTATTTCGTATTCCTGCCCACGGGATAAAATTTGATGATTCGCAGACCGACACTGTTGTCCGCGACATAAGCGTAATTACCTCGCGCATAAACTCCGTGGGCGTAAATGGTAGCGCAGGTTCCATGCAGGATAGGATTAGTCGGGTCCGAGATGTCAACGGTTCTCACAAAATCGTCATCTGCGACATAAGCATAATCACCTACTACGAAAACGCCCCTGGAATTATAAAGGTCGCAAGTTCCGACAAGGATAGGATTAGTCGGGTCCGAGATGTTGAGAATCAGCAGACCAGCAACGCCATACGCAACGTAAGCGTAATTACCAACCACATAAACGTCCCAGCAAGCACCGGGGATATAGTAGGTTCCGACCAGGGTGGGGCTGGCCGGGTTCGAGATATTGACGATCTTCAGACCGGCGGAGTAATCCGCGACGTAAGCGTAGTTGCCGAGCACAAAAACGCCACGGACATAATTGGGGAGGAGACAGGTTCCGACCAGGGCAGGACTCGCCGGGTTCGAGATATTGACGATCTTCAAGTTGTAACTGGAACCGCAATAAGCATAATTGCCGACCACGAAAACACTATAGCAATCACCGGGAGTATCATAGTATCCGACAAAAATAGGATTAGTCGGGTCCGAGATATTGAGGATTATTAGGCCGCTTAAATCCGCGACATAAGCGTAGTTGCCGAGCACAAAAACGCCACGGGCAGAACCGGGGGTATTGTAGGTTCCGACTATGGAAGGAGTCTCTGGATCAGTAATGTCGATGATTCGCAGACCGGCACTGCTGTCTGCGACATACGCATAGTTGCCGACCACGAAAACGCCCCAAGGCTGGTTCGTAAGGCAGGTTCCGACTATCGCAGGTTGAACCGTTTCGGCTTTTAACCGAGTTCTCAAATATGAGGGACTCCCACTGTCGGTAATCTGATATTGGGAACTTCCACGTCCCGTAAACAACTTCAGGTTTTTCCCCAATTCCCATCTGCGGTATCGGAAATAATCGGTTTCCCGGTAATCCGCATCAAAAAGCGAACTAATCACATAATCCAGGAGCACCCGGGCCGGAGCTTGCCGCCAGTGCAGAAATATCGCACGCAAAAATGAACGGAATTCCTCGATGCTCATGCTCGCGGGCCTGAATACCCCGGCTAATGGCGCGTATTTGGTGCGCAGAGTGAATATGTCGGCGGTTTCCAGAAACCGATTCTGGCTTACCAAGTCCAGATCATCCGATACGCCCTGGAGGGATCGGTTCATCACCCAGAGCAAAAATAGCCAGTTGTAGAATGTCGTATATGCTTCCTGGCGATTAGCCACAAATTCCAGTGCTCCGATGTCCGGGACTGACCCTGTATAATCGGTCTCTCCCAAATCCAGACCCCGGTTGATGCAGGGCGAAAATTGTTGGAGTCGGTAATCCAAATCCGAGGGATTGGCCAACATCGGATCAGCTTGGATGTCCGTGATGCCCGAGTCGGCGTTCAAGAAGTTCTTATCATTGAACCAGCAGTTACCCGAACTATGAATTTCCGAATCACCCGAACCCTCATAACCGATCTCGAATCCCGCGATGATGCTATTTTGTATCTCGGGATTCCCCTCGTAAAAAGCCGTGCCTTGGCCTGACCGGGAATGAACCGTGCATTGGGTGAGTTTCACCGCGCCCGAGACAATGCCTTGCTCTGTCGTGCCCAGGAAGGACAAAACACACCGATTAAATTCCAGGCTCGAATTATCCGCGATCTCAAATAGAACATCCGGTAAATCCACGATGGCCCTGAGCCGGAGATTCCGAATTTTTAACTCACACGTGGTATAGGCGTCGCCCACCTGGACATCGGCCCCGACCGTCAATTCGGATTGCAGGACATTCCGCCCCTCGATGGTCAGGGACTTGGTGCAGGATACGGCTCCCATCGCACAAGAGCCGTAGACATCCAACGTATCCCCATCCGAGGCCAGAGCATAAGCCCCAGCCACGGTCAACACCGGAAATTCCAGAGTGCCCGCGTTTAGATCATCGCCCCAGGGACGGATGTAGATTCTCATCCGACCTCCACGGCTAGGCGAATCCGATGTCGTCCCCGGGAGAACTGCACACCGACAAACGCATTTCTCCCGGCCTGGGAACACGCCATTTTCCCATGCGGTTTATCGTCCATGTATAGGGCCACAAAACACGGCTGATCCACGAAGTAGGTCACCCTATACAGCCCTTCCCTGAATAGCGGATAGGCCGACAGATCGTGATCCCAGATACTCTGATCCGCCATCAACGCTTGGGCTTCCCGCCAGAACCGATCAGTCGATCCTTCAAACTCCACGCCTTCATAATTCAACTGCGGGTCTTTAACCAGGGCAAATTGCAGGTTCTGATCATCGAGTTTGGCCGTGAAAAATCCCTCTTCCTGAATCGTAAAAGGCGAAGTGGTAATCACCTGCCCATTGAGAATCAGACTCGCCCCGAAGGTCAGCACTTGGGGATTGAGAAAATTATGACCTGAAACAATACTCATAGAAACTTCAGCCCGGAAACCCGCCTCCTTCAGGGGAGGGGAGGAAGGACCGCTCCTTTCCGAAAAGACTTGACAAAAAGAACTTCCAATGTTACACTACGTTCAAATCCTGACCAACCGTTGTTGTCAGCGTCAGGTCTGCCATTGGCGCAAGCACCATTGAGCAGGGGTTGCAGTCAATCAACCTTTGGCACCTCCGTTCCGGTTTCCCGGCGGGACACGGCCCGAAAACTGGTAGGGCAAAGCCCGCTCATTTTAAGGGGCGGGTAGTTGACTAACTTATCCCAAAAATTTAACGAATCCGACTACCAGATATTCATTATCCTCCGCCGCCAGATTATCGTCCGCGAGAGTCGGCCACGGGTCAGGATGAAATTCCGCATTTCGGCCCATGAGAAAACCATCGATCCTATCCACGACCCTAACCCCACCGGATGTGGCTTCGGCGGCGATGACCAGAAGATCGGAATAATCCTGGCCCTCCCCGAATTTCTTGTCCGTCAGGGCCGCGATAATCGCGGATTCGACCACTGATTCGACTACGGATTGAGGATACCCCGGAAGTCCGGTGACCCGCATCTCTGTTAGCACATAATATCGGAGGCCCCGCTTGACTAGCACGTCGTTCGCAGGCACGTTGTAAACCGGATCAGTGTCCAGAATTTCCTGCAAATCACGGACTTTCTGGTCATACGTAACAGTGATATTCACGATCTGGTTGGTTGCCGGTCCTTCCGGCGGCTCCCTCCATGCAATTTGCGTATAGGCCCGAACGGAATTCGCATAACCTCCGGTCTCATCCTCTATTAGATCGTAACCCTGATCTTCGGTATAACCCGTGACCACGACATCCAGCACTGGCTGATAGGGCAAGACATAGGTTTCGCCTGCGCCTCCGATCTTGACACTGAAAGTCTGTGATGCCTGGTTCTCACCGAGTATCCACACATCGACTCCCCAGGCCGAAGCCCGGGTCATCAGCGTATCGCCTGCCCCGGTAACGAACGCATCGTCCACGCCTTCCTGGGACATAGCCCAGGCCCGATAACCCTGACGAGTCGCTATCGAGGTCGAGAATCTCGCGGCCTGAATCCGTGCCAGCAAGTCCGCATTGGACTCCCGCTCTGATCCGCCCGAAGTCGCGGCCAGATTTGTGACTCTGGTAACTCGGGAGATCGCCGGGGATTGGACGAGAATCGTGTTCGGGCTGACATTACCCCCCGTTCCATATTCCTCTGCCTGGATTGGCACATCCACATAATAGGCGTTGGCCGCGCTGTCAAAGGTCGGAGAAACTGCCGAGATGGATAGGGTTGTCGAAAACACGGTTGGGGCGTTTCCCGCTGTCCGGCATCGGGACCCCATGCGGATCGTTACCGGAGCCGGGCCGTCAACGTAGAACCGTTCAATCCCGGTTGCCCGCTCAGCGGCCTTCCGGGTAACTCCATAATCTCCAGCCATCCGATTGAGGTCGTAATAGAAAATCGCCTCAATATCATTTTCCAAATCCGAAGGCACACCCAAGATCGTCGCCACGGTCAGGCTCAAATATGACACTCCCAGAGCTTCGGCCAATGATTGCTTGTAAGTCTCATCCTCGATGATCGATAACATACCCATGACGGAATTCAGCTTTTGCAGATAGTCAGCAAAAAACCAGAGTTTGGCCGTCTCAATGGACATCGCGTCGATGATGTCCACCTGCGGTTCCCCGGCCAGGACTGACATGTCTGTTCTGACGGATAAAATTCTGTTGATTGCGGCTGTTCGTATTTGTTCTGCTGATTGAAACATTATATCTCCACTGATGTATTGATCGTCGCTTCGGAAGCCCGTGTCTTGATCTGGGCCTCGACCTGAATCAGGCCCTGGGATTCAAAGGTCACGGCCAGACTCGACATTCCGACCAGTTGCTCGCTTGCGGACATTTCGACCTGCGAGTATTTCCGTTGCTCCGCGATCAGGAACCGTATCAACGATTCCACCATCGTCGAGAGCAGACCGACCGAGACATTACCTAAGAGTTTGGCCCCCAGGAGGTCCCGCATCCGTGTCCCGTAATTCGGAGCTAGTCGGGACGTGCCCAAGCGGGTTAGCAGACCTTTAACAAAAGACTGAGCAATACAGTCCACGCTTTCGACTACCCGGATCGCACCCGTGGGGCCAAGGTCAAAATCCATATTGCCCCGAGAGAAGTCATTGCTACCATCGAGAGCGAAAAGTCTGAATGTGAAACTCAACCGACTTTCCTCGCTTTCTCAATTTTAGTAAAAGCCCCATTCCAAAGCCTCATCAGAACTTCCCACGCTACCTGGGCCTCGCCCAGGGCCGAACCCCCGATCACGATAATCAGACCACCCGCATAGGATTGGTTTCCGAACGTCAGTCCACCGTAGCCGCCTTTCAGTCCCTGATTCATTTTGGTCATCCATGCGGAAGTTCCACCCGTGGCCGGGGGTATGAGCAGGGCGTCTATCGGACCGTCGGCGATGAATTGGCGAATCGCGTCTAGCAGTTGATCGATCAATGTGATCAAGGACGAGAACTCCGCGATCTGCATTTCGATCATCGCGGCCAGACGCTCAAATGGATTTCTCAATTCCCATTTTTGGAGCTTTTTTAACCATTGACGAATGGCACCAAAAATCTCATCCGCCCCGGGAAATAGATCGATAACCCGTGTATCCTGCCAACGCAGAGGATTCTTATCGTTTTTGAACCGAAGTTCGGTGAAATAATGTTTCCGGTAGTCCACCAAGTCCTTGGTTTTGGGCGGAGCTTGTTGGCTATAAGTCTGCTTCAGTGCATCCGAAGCCAGAGAGAAAAAGTCACCAATGGCTTGAAACAGAACCTTGGTCGCTTCCAACGATGGTCCACCGATGATAAAACTGATTGAACCGACGGCTCCGCCAGAGTCAAACAAGGGCCGTTTCGTGTCATCGGGGTTTCTCATGCTCTGCTGAAACCGAGCCACGAGATTATCCGAACCGCCGAGTCGGGTATCGATCCATAGGATATAGACTCCTGCCGCTTCCAGTTCACGGAGAATGCTCTCTATGGCCTGAACCAGTGCGGTGGTCAGAATCCCGGGCAGACCTCCGACCAGGAATGTCAGAGCGGCTAGAATTCGTAACGCGTCTTGGATTACTTCCAAGGCTATTTGGAGGACCTGGTCTATGGGTTCCACGATCTTGAGCAGGTCTTCCACGACTTCGGGGAATAACTTACTGA
>Ga0315289_10003500_pt1 | contig 23752 bp, 19 predicted proteins | sample YL17G11_40_MG_FD_203452 | JGI IMG/M metagenome (GOLD analysis project Ga0315289, IMG submission 203452) | Sediment microbial communities from Yellowstone Lake, YNP, Wyoming, USA - YL17G11_40 | ecosystem: Environmental > Aquatic > Freshwater > Lake > Sediment | place: USA: Wyoming | collected...
AAGTCGCGTTGAGATCAATCCGAATTGCGGGATTGACATTCATTCCACATTATACAAGATTGTACTACAGGCAGGCGATCAGGGGCGGCAGCCGGAACGTCCCCGGGTTTCTAATGCTCCCCGTTTGTGCCTTCGCCCGCGGCTTTAAGCCGTTCGCGCAACGTCTTTCTGTCGATTCCCAGTATTTCCGCCGCTTTTGTTTTGTTGCCGCCGACGTTGGCCAGGACGTTTTTAATATATTCTGCTTCGACCTCGGCTAATGTGCGGTCAAAACCGGCGCCACGCGAAGCCGAAAAGCGCATATTTGGCGGCAGGTCAGGGGCATCGATGACGCTCTGATCGGTCATCAGCACCAGCCGTTGAATTACATTCTCGAGCTCTCTGACATTTCCCGGCCAATCATATTTTCGAAGGAGATCCAGGGCCTTATCGGTGAATTGCGGCAGCCGCTTGCCCATTTCATCGGCAAACCTGGCCGACAGGGTGTTCGCCAGGAGCAAGACATCATCGCCTCGCTGGCGAAGCGGCGGAATGGCGATCGTTATTACCGAAAGCCTGAAGTAAAGGTCCTCGCGAAAAAGGCCCTTCTTCACGAGGGCGGAGAGGTCCTTGTTGGTGGCTACTGCGATCCTGACGTTGACCTGCCTGGGGCGGGTGTCGCCGACCATACAAACGACCTTGTCTTGCAGCACTCGCAGGAGTTTGACCTGCATGGAAGGACTGGTTTCGCTGATTTCATCGAGGAAAATCGTGCCCCCGTCGGCTGTTTGGAAGAAGCCCGCCCTGGATTCAATGGCTCCGGTAAAGGCGCCCTTGATGTGTCCGAACAACTCGCTTTCCAAAAGCCCCTCGGGAATGGCGCCGCAATTTATCGGCACGAAGGGAGCGGAGGCCCGAGCGCTGGCATAATGAATTGCTCGCGCCACCAGCTCCTTGCCGGTGCCGCTTTCGCCACTTATCAAGACCGTGGCCGATGTCGAGGCCGCCTTGTTTATGGCATCGAAAACCTCCTGCATGACTTCGGAAGACCCGATAAATCCGTGGGGCGTAACCTGTTTGACCCGTTCCCGCTTAGATCCGACCCGGCGCAAGCGAAGTTTATCCAGCGCCCGCTCCACGGCCTCAATAAGCTCTTCGTGGGTGAACGGTTTTGCCAGGTAATCCTCGGCCCCTGCTTTCACGGCTTCAACGGCGCCTTCAATCGAGGCATAGCCCGTTATCATCATGACCTCGGTATCCTTAAGATTTTCCCTGACGTGGCGGATGAGGTCCAGGCCGCTGACTTTCGGCATTTTGAGGTCTGTTATGACAAGGTCGACGGCGGTCGATTCCAATATCGTCAGGGCCTCGGGAACGCTCGATGCCACAAACACACGGTAGTTTTGCGATGTCAAATTCCTGTTCAAGACCTCGAGAGTATCCGGCGCGTCATCGACCACCAGGATTTTTTCTTTAACCCGATTTTCAGCCATCTTTCCTCATTTTTCCGCAGTCACTGATTGGCCCTCTTTCTATCCGCCAGGCAAGTTATCAATGTTTTCGGGGAAAGTCAACTCGGCGAGCGTCGTCGGCCCCCTCGTTTTGCCCATTTTTTCTTTACTATCCCGCATGCCTGACAGTATTATTATGCCGATTTATCCGTTTGCTCGGTCGAAATCCATGTTGTCCCGGAAGTCGAGGGAAAGAATGACAAAATACCTGATGACGCCTCATGGCTTCCGACTATTACAGTCCGGTCAGGGTCAGTAAGGCGAGGACAAGCGATGCATTATCCCTGGTGGTACGTTCCATTTCTCACTTCTCCGATGCTCATCGCGCTGATTTCGGTCTTACACGTCCTGGTCTCTCATTATGCTGTCGGCGGGGGTTTTTTTCTGGCGGTAGAGACGAGTTTCGCTTATCGAGCCAAAAGCGACGATTACCTTGCATATCTCAGGCGGCACGCCTGGTTTTTTATTCTCATCACGGTCGTCTATGGCGCCATAACAGGGGTCGGTATCTGGTGGACCATCGGGCTGGCGTCACCGCTGGCCACTGAGACGCTCATCAAGAGTTTTGTATTCGGCTGGGGCACAGAGTGGGTCTTTTTCGTTCTCGAAATAACATCGGCATTCATCTTCTTTTATTACTGGGGGCGTCTGGCGCCAAAAACGCATATGACCATAGCCTGGATATATGCCATCTCGGCCTGGATTAGCCTGGTTATCATCACGGGCATCACATCTTTCATGCTTAACCCCGGATGGTGGCTTGAAAGCCGCACTTTCTGGCGAGGGATGTTGAACCCGCAGTTCGTTCCTCAGACACTCGCCCGCACCGGCGGCTCATTCCTGCTGGCGTCGCTGTATGTTTATTTGCACGCCTCGTTCAAGGTCAAAGACAAGGCCCTGCATAACCTAATCGAATCGCGCTCAGCGCGCCCGGCGCTCTGGGGCGCCATCATGATTGTAATCGGCGGCATACTGTGGTTTGTGGCTCTTCCCGATTCGGCCAGGGCGGCGTTGGCGGCAGCCAGCGTCCTTAATGTTCTCATGGTCTTGATCTTTGCCCTGACGGTTGCCGTGTTCATAATGCTCTACCTGGGGCCGTACAGAAATCCGGGATGGTTTACGCCGGGATTTACGATCCTCATATTCATATCTGGAGTCGCTGCCGTTACAACCGGGGAGTATATCCGCGAGGCGGTGCGCAAGCCTTACATCATCTACAACGTCGTAATGGGAAATCAAATCCTGCCCGAGGAGATTCCGCGTCTGCGGAAGACTGGTTACCTCGAAGGAGGCGTCTGGACCAAAGCCTACGTCTCGAATTACTATCCTGACATGGTTGCGGCCAATACAATCGACGAAGGCGCTTTGCTAACATTACCCGAGAACGATCAGCTTAAGCTGGGGGAAGTTCTCTTTCAATACCATTGCAATGATTGTCATGCCCTGCACGATGGGTATTCACCTCTGGACCATCTTACCAGAGGCTGGACACCCGAGATGATCCAGACGGTCGTAGAACACCCGGAAAAGGCTCATTTTTTCATGCCACCCTGGGCCGGCACGAAAGAGGAGGCGATTCTGCTCACGAAATTCCTGAGCGCCATGGCGCCTGCTCATCCACGGGGAATGTATTATGGCAATGGGAGGTAAGTAATGGATCCCCAGGCCTTGCTACCCCCCACGAGCCCCTTCGGTTTCCCGGCCCCCTACTGGTTTCTGGTGGCATTCAAGCTGATTGGCTTCGTGCTGCATGCGTCGATGATGAACCTCTGGTACGCCGGGCCCGTTCTGGCCCTGATCTTCCGGCTCCGGGGTGGCCATTACAGGACCTTAAGCAATCGTTTCATGAAACAGATGCCCATCATTGTCGCTTACGGGGTCAATTTCGGAATTGTCCCGCTCCTGTTTATTCAGGTCGCCTATTATAAAGTATTCTACCCATCGACTATATTGATGGCCTGGGCATGGTTTAGCGTGGTCATACTGCTGACTTTCGCTTATTATGGGATTTACATCTATTCCACCGGGCTACGGGGCGACGAGAATTCCATGACATCTTTCAAGCGGCTCTCAGGCTGGGTCGCCGCCGTTCTTTTCATCGTCATAGGTTTCATCTTCTCCAATGAGTTCAGTCTCATGACGAGACTTAGCGCCTGGCATGGGCTGTGGAAAGACCAGAATGTCGGCGGGGCCGTGCTCGGCATTGCTCTCAACACATCCGATTCCACCCTCTGGCCCAGGTGGCTCATGATGTTCGGATTGGCAATCACCACGGTCTCGGCGTATTTTGCAGTTGACGCCGGTCTGTTCGCTTCCAAGGAAAGTGTGGATTATAAGAGCTGGGCGGCAAAATTCGCTTATAAGCCGTATCTATTAGGGATGTTATGGTTTGCGGTCATGGGTTCATGGTACGTTTTTGGCAGCTGGCCGGATGACATTAGACATTTCATGCTCTCGCCGCCCCGCGCAGCATTAACGTTTCTGACCGCTCTTTCGCCAGGCCTGACTTGGCTCGTGCTACTATTCATCGCTCGCAGGAGAATGGTGACAAGAGGACTGGGATTGCTGGCGGGATCTATGCAGCTTCTTGTGTTATCTTTCAATGCCGCCAGCCGCCAGGTGGTGCAGAACGCCGAACTGGCACGCGTTGCCGATGTCACCACGGAGCCGCTACATATTCAGTGGAGCCCTTTAATTCTATTCTTGGTTTCGTTTGCCATTGGGCTGGGTATAATCATCTGGATGATAGACAAGGTTGCAAAAGCTGCGTCAGGGGCAGCAGAGCAAGGCCGATAGAATGTTCGCGGTTTTTGTTTCTATGAGAATGAATGATGGAAACAGGATTCGCCGGAGCCGGATATCTATCAAGAATTAACGCGGCCCTTACAGAAACCTAACATGGTCCAAATGCAGTCGATATTTTACATATTTGGAAGGAAGATTGGATTAGGTTCCTGCTATGTCTAAGATCGAAATCCTTGTAATTGAAGACGACGAGGATATTCTCGAGCTGATAAGGTATAATCTTGCCCGCGAAGGGTATCAGGTAACCGGTGTCAAGAGCGGGGAGCATGGGCTGAAGACGGCTGGGGCAAAGCCTTTTGCCCTGATTCTTCTCGATCTGCTGCTTCCCGGAATCGATGGGCTGGACCTCTGCAAAATCCTGAAGAGTGATTCCAAGACTTCGCTCATTTCGATAATTATGGTGACTGCTAAAGGGGAGGAGGCCGACGTCGTCTCCGGACTCGAGGTTGGCGCCGACGATTACGTAACCAAGCCGTTCAGCCCGAAAGTCCTCGTCGCCAGAGTCCGAGCTGTCCTGAGGCGTAAGACGGAATCCCGGCACGATGCCGCCGCGCAATTGAATATCGATGATCTCGTGATCCACCCCGGACGGCGAGAGGTCATTGTCAAGGGGAAGCGGATCGATCTCACTTTCGGCGAATTTCAGATTCTTCATTATCTGGCCGCCAGGCCGGGATGGGTATTTACGCGGTATCAGATAGTAAACGCCGTCAGGGGCGAGGACTACCCCGTCACGGATCGTTCCATCGACGTGCAGATCGTCGGCTTACGGCGCAAGCTCGGCCACTTTGGACAATATATCGAGACGGTTAGAGGCGTGGGATATCGTTTTCTTGATACTTCCTCAAAAGCCGGAGGGTAAAGCTGCAAATGCGATTGGCCTGGCAGATGTTCTTGATTTCTGTGGGCGTAATCTTGGTCGTCTCGCTCATTACATAGGCGCTCATGGGAGCGCTACATTCCATTGTCGCGAAGTTAATCGCCGGCGCCTTGCTCATAGTGCTGGTTTCGCTATTCCTGGCTTTTTTCATTTCCGCGAGAATAGGGAAACCTATATCAGAGTTTAGAAGCGCCGTGGGGCGTTTCTCCGAGGGGAATCTGAAAGAACGGGTGCAATCGTGTGCCACCAAGGAACTGAACGCTCTATCGGATTCTCTAAATAGAATGGCTGCCGTTACGGATGAGCGCCTCAATACACTGCAAGCGGAAAAAAACGAACAGGAGGCGGTGCTGGCGAGCATGGTCGAGGGGGTGCTGGCGTTCGATTCCAGCGAGCGGCTCATAAGTATCAATCAGGCGGCGGCCAGGATGCTCGAATTGGACGGGGTTCAGGCAATCGGGCGCTACATCCAGGAGCTGGTTCGCAATCCGCAGCTGCAGAAATTCATTTCAGCCGCACTCGCCAGTTCCGAGCCGCTGGATAGCGAAATCGTCTACTATGGAGCGAATTCGCGCATTCTTCAGGCCTACGGTAGAACTCTGCTGGGCATCGACGCCCGGCCGTTGGGAGCTTTGATTGTCCTGAACGATGTCAGCCGCATTCGGCATCTCAAGAACCTGAGACGAGATTTTGTGGCCAATGTTTCCCACGAGCTCAAAACCCCCATCACGTCGATCAAGGGGTTCGTGGAGACATTGCGAGACGGCGCCATGAATGACCCAACCGATGCCGGCAGATTTCTGGCTATAATCGCAAAACAGACTGACAGACTGAATTCGATCATCGAAGACCTGTTGAGTCTCTCGAGGATAGAAGAGGAGACTCAAAAACGGCAGGTCGCGCTTGTGAAGGCACCTATAAGGAAGGTTCTCCAGGGAGCGATGCAGACTTGCGAGGCCAAGGCGGCGGCGAAGAATATCAGACTCGATTTAGATTGTCCCCAGGAGGTGATGGTAAATGCCAACGTCATACTGCTTGAGCAGGCAGTGGTTAATCTCTTAGATAACGCCATCAAATACAGCGATGATGGAAAAACGGTGCGGGTCTGCGGGCGGCAGAACGACAATGGCGTCACCATCGCCGTCAGCGACCAGGGATGGGGAATCGAGAAAAAGCATTTGCCGCGCCTATTTGAACGCTTTTATCGCGTCGATAAAGCACGCAGCCGCGACCTGGGAGGCACCGGCCTCGGCCTGGCGATTGTCAAGCATATCGCCATCGCCCACGGAGGCAACGTCAGCGTCGAAAGCGCTCCCGGGTCAGGAAGCACATTTAGCATTCATTTGCCATTGCCTTCCGATTCCCGAGAGACTTACTAACCTCGCGTTTGTCACCGCATGGCAAATCTCACCATTATCTGACCTCGCCTTAACAAATCCCTAACATTTCATGAGTATCTACTTGCCGGAATGCAGCGGGGAATGCCGCACCGGTCATTTAGCATGCGTGGAAACGCCAAAAAAGGAAAGGAAATGAAAAGGACACTTATTGCATTCGGATTTCTATCGGCGATCTCTTTCGGCTCGGCACTCGCGACGGAGACGAAAGTCGAAGGACGCATTTACGGAAGCTGGTGGATGTATGTTACCGATTCGGTGTTCGTAAGCAATGGCGATTACGTGGATCACAAGGGATGGAGCCAGTTCTCGCTTGATCGCTCGTACATGACGATGAAATCAATGCTCACCGATTACACCAGCGTCAATCTCACCACCGACCTCAATACCAAAGGCGGTTTCAGCGGTTATGACGTTATTCTGAAATACGGCTATGCCGCCGTGAAAATGCCGTTTTGGACGCCGCTCGTGTTTTCGCTGGGACTCCAGCCGACCAAATACCCGGAGTTCGTCGATAACCAGGTCTGGGGACATCGCTACCTCGAGAAGAACATCGGGGATAGGTTGGAACTATTGACCACCTCCGACCTGGGGGCAACCCTCGATTACGCAATCGGGCAGGAGGGCAAGAACGGGTCCGCCGGTGTTTCGCTCTGGAATGGCACAAAGTACAGCGATGTAAGTGAAAAGAATAAGAATAAGGATTTGAACCTTTACGCCGGCCTCAGACCCCTGGCGGATAACGCTGATTTTTCCAACAGCGCCGTAGGCGCCCAGGTGTATCTGGGCACGCAGAATGAGGTCATTGATACTTCCCTGGCCAGCGGCGATTTCAAGCGCCAGATCATATCCGTAGCGGGCAAGGTAAATTACAGGGATTATTTCGATTTCGGCCTTGACTACTGGTCGAACACCCTGGGGCAGGTCGATTCACTGGGAAACTCGATCGATGATCTTAAGCAAAACGCCTTTATGGTCTATGGCGTGTTCTACTTCAAGAACGTGGTTTCGGAAACATCGCTTCTGAGGACTCTCGACCTGCTCCTGAGATACGACATGTTCGATCCCAACACGGATACTGAGAACAACAAAGAGAACCTGTTGATCGCCGGCTTTGAGTGCGCGCCTGCAAAAGGGATCAACGCGTCGCTTAACTACCGTTCATACAGCTTTGAAGCAGGCGACAAAGATTCGCAAAACTACATTTACTTAAACACCGAATTCAAATTCTAATTTTGGGGGAGAAGATGAGAAAAATCTTTGCATTGACAGCAATGCTGGCCGTTGCGGGAGTCGCAGCCGCCGGCAACATCACGGTCAAGGGTTCGGATACGCTGGTCCGCCTGAGGCAGCGATGGGCCGAGGAATACATGAAGACCCATCCCGGCGCCGTTATCCAGGTGGCCGGTGGCGGATCTGGCACCGGAATCCCTGCGCTCATTGACGGCACCACGGATATCTGTGAGGCCTCGCGCGACATGAAGCCGAAGGAGTACGAAGATGCCAGGGCCAAGGGGGTCAATCCGTACAGAGGCGCCGTGACCCTCGATGGTATCGCCGTATTCTTGAATAACCAGAATCCGGTCAAGGAATTGTCGCTCGAACAGCTCAAAGGCATTTATACGGGCGTCATTAAGGACTGGAAAGAAGTCGGCGGAGAGCCTCATACGATTATCCTTTACGGAAGAGAGAATAATTCCGGCACCTATGCCTTTTTCAAGGAACATGTTCTTAAGGACGAGGATTACGCAGAGAATACTCAGACTCTTCCAGGGACCGCGGCGGTCGTCAACGCCGTATCGAAGGATAAGTATGGAATAGGGTACGGCGGTATCGCCTGGGAGAAGGGAGTCAAGCACGTAGCGGTCAAGGCCAAGGCCGATTCCCCGGGTATCGTGCCGACCCTGGAGACGGTCACCAACGGCACCTATCCGATTTCAAGGGAGTTGTATTGGTTTTTCAACGGTGTCCCATCCGGTGCCACAAAGGACCTCTTGAATTGGGCGCTCTCGGAAGAGGGCCAAAAGGTGGCCGAAGCGACGGATTACATCCCATTGCCCAAGGAAATAGCCGTGAAGAATATGGTAAAATAGAGAAACTGGATATTTCTGCGCAGGCGGGGCGCGAGCTTCCGCCTGTTGCGCTTTGGAGCGGACTTGGTAACTTATAAATTCAAACCGAAATCGAAGCTCAGGGAATTCGTAGGGGAAAAATTCATGGCCCTGAACGCTTTCACGGCCCTGATCGTCATACTGCTTATTTTCATTTTCATTTTCAAAGAGAGCCTGCCCATTTTCACCAATTCCGATGTCAGGAAAGAAGCCGGCATTTCCAGGATGGTTTTCAAACAGCAGTATTATGAGGGGCGCGATCCCAAATGGTCGTGGCAGCCGAATTCCGAGGTTCCCAAGTATTCGCTCTTGCCTTTGTTCCTGGGCACGCTGAAGGCGGCCATCGTGGCCATGTTGTTTGCCGTGCCCCTGGCTGTCGGCGCCGCCATTTATTCGTCCGAGTTTGCGCCCCCAAGAATCCGCGAGATAATCAAACCGGTCATCGAACTCCTGGCAGGGATACCGTCGGTCGTGCTCGGCTTCTTTGCCTTGATTGTCCTGGCTACGGTTCTGCAGAAAATGTTTGGCTTTACCTACAGGCTCAACGCCATCAACGCCGACATGGCCTTAGGGTTGGCGATTATACCGATAGTCTACACAATCGCGGAGGATGCCATGACATCGGTGCCGAAATCTTTGCGCGAAGCTGCCATGGCGGTGGGTGCAAATCCCTGGCAGGTCTCGTTCACAATGGTGCTTCCGGCAGCGCTCCCCGGAATCGCCGCCGGGATTGTGCTTGGCTTCGGCCGCGCGGTCGGCGAAACCATGATCGTTCTTTTGGCGTCCGGCAATGCCGCCATTATCTCCGCCGGCTTCACAGAGTCGATTAGAACTCTTTCCGCCACAATTGCGGCCGAGCTGGCTGAGGTGGTTTTTGGAAGCGCCCATTATAACGTCTTATTCTTCATAGGCACGCTCTTGTTCGTCTTCACCTTTCTTGTAAATCTCGGCGGCGAATTGGTGCTCACCAGAATAAAAGAACGTTTCCAGGGAAGGACCAGGTGAACGGCGCCACCAAAGATGCGGCTATGAACAGCACCCTGGCAAACTTGGGCGCCCGACGAAAGTCGAGCGGAGTAATTCCTAAGGGCTTGACGGTGTTGGCCGTCATCATCATCGTCTTGATGTTGGGGGTGATTCTCGCCAACGTCATTCTCGGAGGGATTGGTATCATCAGCTGGGAATTCCTGACCAGCCCCCCAGAGCACGGGATGGAGGCCGGGGGGATATTTCCGGCGATATTCGGGACCGTGGCGCTGGTTTTCCTTATGCTGATAACGGGTGTGCCTGTCGGCGTCTTGACTGCCATTTATCTGCACGAGTATACTCAGCCGGATTCGAAGGTAACGCGCCTTATCAGGATAGGAATAAACAACCTGGCCGGTGTGCCATCGATAGTTTTCGGCATGTTCGGTTTGGGGTTTTTCGTGGGGTTTGTCGGACGGGGGATCGATTCGGCTCTGTTTTCCGGCGCCGGACCGGTTTGGGGCCAACCAGCCATTATCTGGGCTGCCATGACACTGGCCTTGCTGACCTTGCCAGTCGTCATCATCTCTACGGAGGAAGCGCTCAAGACGATTCCCGGTGAATTGAAAGATGCCAGTTACGCGCTGGGGGCTACGAAGCTTCAAACAATCGCGCGGGTCATTCTGCCGCGAGCCATGCCAGGTATCTTCACAGGGGCCATACTGGCCATAAGCCGCGGCGCCGGCGAGGTGGCCCCGATTATGTTCACAGGCGTGGCCTATTATCTGCCCTATCTTCCGGGCAAGCTCAACGATCAATTCATGGAACTTGGATATCATATATATGTGATGGCGACCCAATCTCCGGACGTGGAAAAGACCAGGCCGATCCTCTACGGCACGGTCCTGGTGTTGCTCGTCCTTACTTTCCTTCTGAATTTCTTGGCCATCTTCATACGCTCAAGACTGAGGATGAGGCGGCTTTATGGATGATAATGGGATAAGAATTCGGCTGGGCCGCATAGCCGACGAAAATTCCTTCGATTCGGACAAGCTGGGTACTGCCAAGATGACCGTGGAAAATCTCGATTTCTTCTACGGCGACAACCAGGCGCTCAAAGGAATCTCCATGAACGTCGCCGAAAATAGAGTGAGCGCCTTAATCGGACCATCGGGCTGCGGCAAGTCGACTTTCCTGCGGACATTGAATCGCATGAACGAGACCATTCCTGGGACCCGTATGACGGGAACCGTGAAGCTCGATAGCCTCGATATCTACAGGGCCATCAGGGACGTTTCCGTGGTCAGGACCAGAGTGGGAATGGTATTTCAGAAATCCAATCCTTTCCCCAAGTCCATATTCGAGAATGTGGCCTATGGGCTTAAGGTCAACGGCATTAGCGACAAGAGGGTGATTCGCGAGGCTGTCGAAGAAACCCTCAAAAAGGCCTACCTCTGGGATGAAGTAAAAGATGAATTGGATAGGAGCGCTTATATGCTCTCGGGCGGCCAGCAGCAGAGGCTCTGCATCGCCCGAGCGCTGGCGGTCCGGCCAGAGGTGATCTTAATGGACGAACCGGCCTCGGCCCTCGACCCGATTTCGACGTCCAAGATAGAAGACCTGATCGGTGATTTGAAAAAAACTATACTATTGTCATTGTCACCCATAACATGCAGCAGGCCGCAAGAATATCCGATTACACGGCGTTTTTCTACGACGGGCAGATAGTTGAATTCGGCCCCACGAAGATGATATTCACGAAGCCCGGGAAAAAACAGACCGAGGATTATATTACCGGCCGGTTCGGATGATGCGAGGTTTGAGATGCCGAGACATCTACAAAGGGAAATAGACAAGCTCAAAAAGAAGGTCCTGGCCCTGGGGGCATTGGTGGAAGAGAGGGTGCGCATGGCGGTCCGCGCCATCGAGGAAAGGGACGGGGGACTGGCCGCGAAAGTCATCGACGGCGACGTGGAAGTGGACCAGGCCGAGGTGGATCTGGAAGAGGATTGCCTTAAAGTCCTGGCGCTTCATCAGCCGGTGGCGATCGATCTGCGATACATCGTGGCCATCCTCAAAATGAACAGCGACCTCGAGCGGATAGGGGACCTTGCCGTCAACATCGCGGAGCGGGCCCAGTTTCTATCGACCCAGGTCAGGATCACCTACCCCTTCGATCTCCAGGGGCTGGTGGAGAAGTCACAGTGGATGTTGCGAAGTTCTCTCGATGCCATGGTGAATCTCGACTCCGGCCTGGCGCGAGAGAGTCGCCGGGCGGATAACGAGGTCGACGACATAAACCGCAACATGTATGACCTTGTGAAGAAGGCGATCCAGAAAAATCCCGAGGACCTCGAAATGCTGATACCGCTCCTGTCGGTCTCGAGATACCTGGAACAGATAGCCGATCACGCCACCAATATTGCCGAAGATATCATATATATGAATGAGGGGATTATCGCGCGACATAAAGGTGAAAGCCTGGAGAACAAACCCGGCCCGCGAGGACGATAGGCATTGCCAGGCGGTAGGCACGCATCTATTCAGGTCTTGGCATAAGGATAGGAGATAAACAGAATGAGCGATATGGCGAAGAGCAGCCACACTCCCCAATTAAGTTCTCTTGATTTGCCGCCGGCTATTTTGAACAGTGGATAAAGAATGAATCCCGCTGCCATTCCGAAGCCGATGTTGAACGTGAAGCTCATGAGAGCAATCGTGGCGGCGGCGGGGAAAAGCTCCGTGTAGTCGTCGAATCTAATGTCCTTGACCGGCGCCAGCATCAGAAATCCCACGACGATCAGGGCCGCTCCATATGCCGCCCCGGGCACCGACACGAACAGCGGCGCAAGGAACAAGCAGAGTATGAACATTGCCACGGTGACCAGCGAGGCGAAACCGCTCCTTGCGCCCGATTCGATGCCGGCCGCCGATTCGATGTAGGCGCCCGCCGTCGATGTTCCCAGAAGGGCGGCCGCTGTCGTGGCAATCGCGTCGGCCATCATCGGCTTCTCGATTTCCGGCAGGTTGCCATTCTTGTCAAGGAGGCCTGCCCTTGCCGAAACGCCGATCAAAGTCCCCATAGTATCCACGAAATCGAGCACGAATATGACGAGTATTATTGGCAGAAAATCCAGCCTGAAAGCGCCGGCGATATCGAGTTTTAAGAAAATGGGGGAGAGCGATGGAGGCGACGAAATGACCTGCTCCGGCCATCTGGCCGCGCCTATCAGAAAAGAAGCTACCGAAGTTGCTACCATTCCGATGAGAATCGAGCCAGGTATTTTTCTAATCATGAGAAGCGAAATGAGAATTACGCAGAAGATGCCCAGGAGGGGGCCGGCTGCCGTCAATTGGCCGATTTTCACGGGAGCGCCGGGAACTCCCAGCCTGATGATGCCGGTATCGTTCAAGCCTATAAACATGATGAAGAAACCGATACCGGCGGCGAAACTCCCCTTGAGGCCATTGGGGATCGCCTGCGCCATCCAGCTCCGTATGCGGGCAGCAGTGATGATGATGAAAAGCAGTCCTCCCAGAAACACCGCCCCCAGGGCCTGCTGCCAGGAATATCCCATGCCGAGCACAACCGTGTATGCAATAAAGGCGTTTTCACCCATGTAGGGCGCCACGGCGAACGGGCGCCGGGCATATAGCGCCATGACAAGCGTTCCCAAGACCGCAGTTAAGATCGTGGCCGTGACGCTGGCATCGCGCGGGATTCCGGCATTGGCGAGTATTGCGGGATTGACTATGATGATGTAGGCCATTGCGAAAAAAGTGGTGATCCCGCCTAAGCACTCTCGCCTAAAATTGGTTCCGAGATCGTCGAATCTGAAGTATCGTTTCACGTTTCCTCGCTGGCCGAATGGGATCGTATGTGATTCCCGAAATATCTTATCATGCAGGCTGATTTCAGGCAATAAAATTTAATTGCCGTGCTTACCGCCTGGAAGCCGGTTGAACGTGTGCGGTCAGAATTCCACCGGCATGATTTAGAATTGCCCGCCAGATTCGCAAACATTTAGGTTGCTGCGATGGCGGATTCCCCGTTATAAATAGCGAATGCCGGGGAATTCTGACAGCAGTCGCCCCAGAGCCTGGGTCGTCACCGCGGATATGGGACTGGGACACCAGCGCGCCGCCTATCCGCTAACCTATATGGCCCAGGACGGCATTATCACTTCCGGAGATGCCGATTTTACAGATTCCCGTGAAGCTCGGCTTTGGAAAACGATCCGGGTAATCTATGAATTCATTTCTCGTTCGAGGGAAGTCCCAATCGCGGGGCCGGCGCTGTTCGCTGTCATGAACAGCGTGTTGCGAATCCCCACTTTCTACCCTTTGCGCGATCTATCTACTCCCGCGCCTAACAACCATCTTGTCGACTATCTCATAAGACGCGGCCTGGGGCGAAGCCTCATGCAGAAATTGAAAACAAAGCGCCTACCCCTTGTCTCCACGTTTTATGCACCGTCCCTGGTCGCCGATTATCATCATTATGGCCCCATTTACAGCGTCATCTGCGATGCCGACCTCAACCGCGTCTGGGTGGCCACAAAACCTCGCGAAAGCAACATCTGTTATTTCGCTCCCTGCGGACGGGTCATGCGACGATTACGACAATACGGAGTGCCCGAAGAGAGAATCTTCATCACCGGCTTTCCGCTGCCAAAAGAGAATATCGGCGGGCCTGATATGGAAATCCTGAAATCGGATCTCGCCGGCAGACTTCGGCGACTCGACCCCAGAGGCAAGTTTCATTCGGTATTCGGCCCAGTGATCGAGGAGCTTCTCGGGAAACAAGCTCTGCCGCCCGGGAGCCTGGAGCCTGTGACTGTCGCATTCTCCGTCGGTGGCGCCGGGGCCCAGGTGGAAATCGGCCAGCAATTGGCGTTCAGTCTTAAGGAGGGCATCCTCGACGGCCGGTTCCGGCTGCTGCTGATCGCGGGTATCAATAGGGATGTTGAAAGGAGCTTTGAAGATCATTTAATTCATATCGGGCTCGGACCGCGCGACGCCAAAGGAGTGGAAATCATCTGCGAGGATGCACGGGCGGCATATTTCGAGCGTTTCAATCGTGCCATGCGCTCCACGGATATACTGTGGACGAAACCCAGCGAACTGTCGTTCTACTCGGCCCTGGGCATTCCGATCGTGATGGCCCCCACGATTGGAGCGCAGGAGGACAAGAATCAAAGGTGGCTCATGGATAAGTCTTGCGCGCTGCCGCAATATAATCCTCATCAGGCCGCCGAATGGCTGAGGGATATGCTGCGCGATGGCGTTCTGGCCGAAAAGGCGTTCAACGGCTTCGTCAAAAACAGGAAACTCGGCGTCTTCAAAATGGAAGAGGTTTTGCTGACCGGAACCATGGCCTGGGAAACGCATCCATTGAAACGTTGACCGACATCCAGCGCAAGCGCGATTCCAGATTATCGTTGCAATTTCGCTTAACGATGCCGTAATATAAGTTCCCTTCGCGGGCGCGGAGTGTATTATGCAAATTTCAATAGGCACGCTTCTGTTCTACGCTTTGGGTGTGACGTTGGTCGCATTCGCGGGCGGAATACCTCCTCTGTTCCGGGCCTGGAACAGCAGACAGCTGCACCTCTTCATAGCCTTTGGCGGGGGGACAATTCTGGGAGCGATATTTCTGCACCTCCTTCCAGACGCGCTCGCCATGGGCTCGAGTGACCTTGCCAGTGCCATGATTCTCCTGGGCTTCTCGATCATTCTGTTGGTCGAGCGAATCTTGATTAAGACACATGGCCATGGCCAGGAGACCTTGACCTCGCTGGGACGTCATCAGCTGGTTGGAATCACCGCCCTGGTCGGGCTTTCGGCGCATTCGCTTTCTGGCGGCTTTGGTCTGGCAGTCGGATTTCTCAATCCGCAGATCGGCTTTGTGATTTTCATGGCCATTATAGCTCACAAAGCGACGGAGGCTTTCTCGCTTTCGACCATGTTCCGCCTGGCAGAATTCTCGCGCCGCAAATCAATAGCATTGTTATTGTTGTATTCACTGATGACCCCCATCGGAGCGCTCATCTCGCTGCCCTTCATCAACCGGCTCCAAAACCTCAATCTATCTATTCCCACCGGCCTTACTGCGGGCACTTTCCTGTACGTGGCGACACTTGACCTCATACCGGAGGCGTTCCACGGAGACAAAGGCCGGGTGATGCCGTTCATCTGGCTTGTGATTGGGATGTTGATCATGTATCTGATAAAATTTCTGGGTGTGTGAATGCGTCGATATGCCTCCTCTTAGCGTTTGGGCGCTGAACACAAAACAGATTGTCTGTCTCGGCGAGTGCCGCTTTGTGTCTCGGCCAAAGTTCCCAATTCGTTTGCCTTATGATACTCCGGAGAATATATTGACGTGACTTGAATCATGGGGCTCTCGGCGAACCGGGTAAAGAGAAAAGCGATTTTGGAATTAGAGGTGACCGTGCACGGCGAAAAGAAATGGTGGAAATCGGTACTGCCCGAATGTAAGCCGCAAACCAGAGTCCTCAGCGCCGGTTACGATCCGGCCCTGTCCGAAAACTCCGCCAAAATACCAATATTCCCGACATCGACGTTCTTATTCAAATCAGCCGAAGATGGCGAAAGGTTCTTTTATCTGCAGAATCATCCCGAAGCCAGGCAAGACGGCGATGAATTGGGGCTGATCTATTCCCGCATGAATAACCCCAATATGGAAATCGTGGAGGACAAAATGCTGGTGCTCGAGCCGGGCGCGGAAGCCGCCGCGGTTCTACCGTCGGGAATGTCGGCCATCTCTACCACTTGCCTGGCCATGCTGCGGCCCGGCGATACTGTCATCTATTCCGCTCCCATCTACGGGGCCACGGAGCATTTCTTCGATAATATTCTTTCCAGGTTCGACATCAACGCAGCCGTTGTCTGCTCACCTGATCCCGAGGGGTACAAATCGGCGATGGAGCGCCATAAAGAAAGCCTGGCAGCGGTTTTCCTGGAAACGCCTGCCAATCCCACCATCACAATGACCGATGTAGCTGCTGTGGTCAAGATTGCCGTACAATATAAGGGCAGAAACGGAAAAGTTCTCGTGGTCGCGGATAATACGTTCATGGGGCCGGTGTTTCAGCATTGCCTGCCCCTGGGTGTCGACCTGGTGGTATATTCGGCAACCAAGTTTATTGGAGGTCATTCGGACCTCATCGGCGGATTCGTTCTGGGGGATTCAAAAAACATAACAAGAATCAAGTCATTTCGCTCTGTTCTTGGCGCCACTACCGACCCGTTCTGTTGCTGGCTGATGTCGCGTTCCCTGGAAACAGTGGAGCTTCGAATGCGCAAATGCGCTGAAAACGCCATGAAGGTCGCCGAATTCCTTATACAGAATAAGAAGGTCACAAAGGTCATCTACCCCGGCCTCCTCAAGGAAGGGGATCCTCAGCATGCAATCTACAAGAAGCAGTGCAGCGGTCCCGGTTCGCTGATGTCATTTTATGTTGATGGTGGCAAGAAAGAGGCGTTCGAAGTCCTAAACAGTGTCCGGGTATGCCGGCTGGCGGTCAGTCTTGGCGGAACCGAGACTCTGATTGAGCATCCCCGGCGAATGACCCACGCCGACGTTCCCGAAGATATTTGCCGGAAAGTGGGGTTGACTGACTCCATGATCAGACTGTCGGTAGGCCTGGAGGACCCCGAGGACCTAATACTGGACCTCAAACAGGCCCTCGATAAAATATGAACGCCTTTCACTAAGAAATGAGTGCGCAATCAGGCTTGGCCCTATCGCCCGCGGCGCCCCGCCTGCCTGGGCGGGGCGGCCGGCCACGACATGTCTATGGGACTATAGCCCGTAGCGCTGATCAGGCGCTTTGTATCACCGGCGCCCGGCGCCATTCGCGGGCATAACGTCCGGCAACGCCGGACGTTACCGTGGCCGGACCTCTATTGAAGATCGCGGGATGTTCATTCTGATGCCGGTGGATAACGATTTCCCTATGACTGGCGCTAAGCAGCTTAAATCCACTGCAACCTGTTGTAGGCCATTTCCCAGAAAAGGTACTCGTAACGGACTGTCAACAGGAATATGCTGTCAAGGTTAGCCAGCCGCGATTCCGGGTAGCCGGCGGTCATTGTATCAAGCTCGGATTCCAGCCAAGCGACGTACTGCTTGAATTGATCTCCAGCCCAGTTTTCGATAAAGCCTTCGTAAGGCGTTCCCTTTTTCAACCCGGCGCGGACCCTTTTCCAAGCCTCGTGGTATGCCTTCTCGGCGGTATAAAGGATGACAAAGTTGGCATCGACATCTTCGTGATATGCCGATGCCAGAAGAAAGCTGTTATAGGCGTGGCAGATCGGCGTTGCCTCAACGCTCTGGAGGTCGATGCCCCGTTTCGACGCGTATTCGCCGAATATTTCGAGCTCATGCTCAAGACCCACCAGCATCTGCCCGAACGGCTTCTGATATTTCCTGGGGAAACGCGCCAATAAAACCGCGAAAAAGCGAATCGCCTCCCGCACAAAGATATAATCCTGCATGGCCCAGAAATCGAAAGTTTCATCAGCCAACCTGCCTTTTGACAGTTCCATGATAAATGGGTGGGAAAGCATCTTTTCCCATTCGGAAGCAAATTTCCGGTGTGCCCGTTCAGTAAATCTCATTTTTCCTCCAAGTGACTTGACCCCCCTTCCTTACTTTAAATGAAAATAAATGTCAATATGTGATTTCTTTGGTGTATGATATAACCGGGTCTAGTAGGGCTTTGAAATTCGGGGGCCGTCATGTATAATGCGGCATGCGCAAATTCCTGACGGCATCCGAGATGGCAGAACCTCTTCTGGTGGTACTTATCTGTGCCCTGATTCGGGCCCCGATTTCCAGAGCAGACCCATGCGATAGCGCGCCAGAGGATTGGCTCGAAGAGATAAAACAGAATTCATCGAGCGATGGAGTTGAGAAATTGATCGGGCCGGTGCTCTGCCTTTCCCAGAAAGCCGATTATTATGCCGACCATTACGACGAATTCATCAAAAGCGGCGTTATGGAAAAGATCGAAGCCGAAACAGAGAAAAACCGCTTGAAAGTCATCCGTCTTCTTGTGCCTTTGACCGATTCCCCCTCCAGGGAACTGAGGCAGGCCGCCGTTGCCGCCCTGGCGTACTATCGATATCACCCCAGCGGCGACATGCTGGACGAGTATCCCGATGGGGCTAAGAAGGCTGTCTTATATGCCATCGTAGGGTATCGCAACGCCATGGTCTGGGCCATTGACGAGTTTGATTTTCTCGACCGAGATGGCGATTCCGGCGATGAGGAAACAATCATCGGGCAAATGGCCTGCCTTAATCTTCTCTATTATCTGGCGGAGCCGCAATGCCTCCAGTTTATAGAAAGCGTGATGCTCCGGCATGAGCCGCTCCTCGTCAGAGTCAGAGCGATGATGGTCAAAGACAGGATCTACCAATTGCATCCGGAATTGAAATAAGGCTTATTGGAAATAGGATTATCACCTTTTGACGGGAAATAGGACCTGACTTTTCAAAACTCATGCACCTGTGGGGATTCATTGTCAACACTTTGACGGTCCTGGTGGGCACGGGCCTGGGATTATTTATTGGCGCCAGGCTATCCGAGGCGGTCAAAAAAATCATACTTTCGGGGCTGGGGCTATCCACAATCATCATCGGCATCCAGATGTCGTTGGAGACCCAAATCGTGATTCTCTTGGTTGGCTCTCTTGTGGCCGGGGGAATAATCGGCCAATTGATTGGTATAGAAGAATGGTTGGAAAGAATAGGCGAGAGACTGAGAAGTAGATTCGAATCGGGCCGGCCGACGGCCAGCCGAGGCAACAGCACTTTCGTGCTCGGCTTCGTGACGGCGTCGTTGCTGTTCTGCGCAGGACCAATGACAATAGTGGGCTCGCTTGAAGATGGCCTGGCGGGGAAGGCAGACCTGATTTACATCAAGTCGCTTATGGATAGCGTGGCCTCTATCGCCCTGGCGGCCTCGCTCGGAGTTGGAGTCATGTTCTCGGCCATAGCGGTTCTCGTCTACCAGGGACTGTTAACATACGCGGGTATGATATTCGGGGGCTTCCTAGCAAAGCCACTAATGGATGAGATCAGCGCCACGGGAGGAGCCCTGATATTGGGGATAGGTTTCAACCTCCTGGGATTCGGAAGGATTAAGGTGGGGAATTTTCTGCCCGCCCTTTTTCTGGCAGCGATCTTGGCCTGGTTGTTTCTTTAGGCGAGAAGGCTATGAGAAGTATGGTCATCCATGAAGGCAGCTTCCCGCTGAAAATTAGTCTTGACAATGCCGCCTGTGCGATTATCTTTACAGTGACCAATTCAGAGGAAAGGGACTGCGTATCGCGAATTAGCTAAAAGGTTTTTGTAGAAGGCACTGGACAACTTAAGAGACGAGGCGCTACATTAACCTGTTAGCTTTTTTTGTTTTCCGGCCCTTTTGGGGCCAGAGATTTGGTTTGCCGATATGGAGGCCTGATGAATAGAACCTCTGACTTAAAAAGATTAGTCCCCCTTATGATATTTGGGGGTTTACTCATCGGCTCCTCATCCATTGCCGCACCCACAATCTTCGACCAGGATGTTGAAATTCTCGAATCGGATATTTCCGGGGTTACTTTCCGCTATTTGGCGCCTGACCCCTCAATTAACCGGTTCATTGACGGCCAGACGGGTTTCTATTCTCTCCAGATTCCACGAACTGCCCAGAAAGGGAGCGATGGCGAGGTCGACATCCCGGTTAAGATCGTTCCTCTGGCGATACCTCCGGGAGCCAAACCTCTCATCAAGGTTTTAGATTCCGGCTACCAGCCCGTTCCCTTCAAGAAGATCGCCCCTTATTTTTCAAGGTCGACGTCCGAGGCGTTTCAGGAGGCCTATCTTTCGCCGGCGGCCGAAAATCCGAAATTGCCACCTCAGCAGCCATACTTGGAAAAGGTCTCTCAAGTTAGAGGCTTGAATGTCGTTCGTGTCGCCATACCAACGGCTCTCTACTCCATGCAACCGGAGAACTTATCGCTTCTCAAGAGCATGACCGTAAGGGTCGAATTTGAACCAGTCCAGGGTGGAGCGTTGATGGGATATAGGAATCCCGGGCCGGTTTTCGACCGAATTTTCAACAGGACTGTTGCCAACTACGACGCCGGTAAGGAATGGTATGAACCGCGTGGGGGGTCGACCTTCTCCCCAACTACGGCCGCCAGCGTTTTTGATTCCGCATCGACCTGGATCAGGATCGAGCTTTCCTCGGATGGCATATACGGCTTTGGATGGACCCATTTTAATATCGCGGGCGTTAACCCTGCCGATGTGGATCCTGCCAATATCAGAGTATTTTACGGAGGTGGCAGGGAGCTGCCGGTTCCCAACAGCCAGCCGCGCCCGCAGTTGAAAGAGATTCCAATAGAGATTATCGGCGGAGGCGACGGCACTTTCGATAACGGCGATTTCGTCGTCTTTTACGCCGATGCCGTCGACAGCTGGCAGTACTCAAGTCAGTTTGGCAGATACCTTTCGTATAGGAACCATTATACTGACAAAAACGTCTATTGGCTGACTATCGATGGTAATTTCTCATCTCCTCCTCGCAGGCTGGCCATCACCAATGGTTCGCCTATCGGGATTCCGGACATGTCTGTCGAAACTTATACCGCCGTTTTCCACCGAGAACAGGAAATGGTTTTCAGGTCCAACACCGGCGGCATCGTCGACTACTTTGATTGGTATTGGGGATTGAACCGGGATTTCGCCACCTCGATTCAAGTCTACGATCTCGTCCCCGGAGCGACGACGAAAGTGGTGGTCAGGCATCAAGCCGGAAATCCCACTTTGGTGGTCAATGGCTCACCTCCGTTAGACCCGCAAACTTATCAGACCTATTCCACTTACTATTCGACGAATTTCAACAACGGGGCCAACACCCTTCAGCTTCAATCGCAAACAGACTTCTACCTTGATTATATTGACGTGGAATACTCCCGCTGGCTCAAGGTCATAGACGGCAGCCTTCTGTTCGCGCAGCCTGATACTTTTGGTGTTATAAGGTACAATCTAACCGAGGTCAGCGGCCCTCTGGTCCTGCTTGATATATCCGATGTCGGCAGCCCGGTGAAAATCACCGGAGGAAACTTCAGCGGTTCCACATTTGTATTTCAGGACACCGTTTCGGCGGCATCGCACAAAAGGTATTATGTCTCGAGCCAGGCGCGACTTAAATCGCCAGGCTCCGTATCGCTCTACCAAATCGACGACCTCTTGGACCCCGACCTGCCCCAAAATAACGCCCAGGAAATCGTGGTTGCTTATGACGCATTCTACGACCAGGCTATCCGCTTTGCCAATTTCAGAACGCAGTCTTACGGGCTCGAAACCAGAGTAGTGAAGTTGTCAGATATATACAATCAATTCTCCTACGGCCTTCCCGACCCGACCGCCATCCGAGACTTCCTGAGGTACACGTATCTGAACTGGCCGGAGCCGGCGCCTTCGTTCGCCTTGCTGCTGGGCGATGGCAATTATGATTACAGGAACAACCTCGGGAATAATATCAGGAATTACGTTCCCCCATTCGAGAACACCCAGTGGATGACCGACGAGCATTTCATCTATTTTGGCAACGAGGGTTACCTCGATTCCGATTCCGACTATTTCCCCGACATGGTGATTGGAAGGGTGAGCGCCAGGTCGGCGCAAGAGGCGGAGGATTTCGTCGACAAAACCATCGATTACGACTCGAATCCCGAGCTCGGCCCCTGGCGCGACCGGATAATAAGCGTCGCCGACGACAACTTGCATCCTATCCCTCCTCGATTCGACGTCAGCGAAACTTTCCATACAGATCAAGCGGAGGTCCTGGCCAACAACCATGTGCCGCCCAAGTTTGAAATCACGAAGCTGTATCTGGTCGAGTATCTCATGGGAACCGGAGGGGAGAAACCCGAAGCCAGAGAAGCTTTCATTAGCGCCTTCAACCAGGGCGCCCTGCTGGTGAATTGGATAGGTCACGGAAGCGCCAACCTATGGGCCGATGAGAGGGTTTTCAGGAGAATTCAGGATATTCCCAGGCTTGCCAATGGCAAGCGACTGCCTCTGGTTTTCACCGCCTCTTGCTCCATCGGCAAATTCGATTTCCCCAGTCCGGAATGCATGGCCGAGGATTTCTTGAGAGGCCGAACCAACGGAACCATCGCGGTCATATCGGCCACCAGGGACGTTTTCGCGGCGCCCAACGCGCAGTTGAATAATTACCTCTTTGACCAGTTGCTCTACGAAGATTCTGCGGGCATGGGTGAATCGTTGTATATGGCGAAATTCCTGCGCGCCGGGGGTAGGCCGGATAGTCAAGTGCTATTCAACGACAGGTCTTATATGGTATTTGGCGACCCGGCGCAACTGCTTCAATATCCCAAATACAGGGTCAGAGTGGTATCAGCCCCCGATTCTCTGGTGGCTCTCAGCGTCGATAGCCTCTCCGGTGAAATTGTCGATGCCCAGGGGACAGTTCAGAGCGGCTTCAACGGCACTATCTGGGTGACAGTCAAGGACGGCAGTGTCAGGAGAGAAGTGATGCTCCGCGACAGATTCAACAACCCTCTGGGAAGCTTCCTGGCGTTCAAGGGCTCCGGCTCGTCCATATTCATCGGCCCGGCCGATGTTACCAATGGCACCTTTACCAGCAGGTTTTTCATCCCCAAAGATATTTCGTACGGCAGCCAGGGAGCCCGAATCTACGCCTACGCATCCAACGGTTCCATCGATGCCCTGGGAGTGGAAGACTCCATAAGAGTGTCCGGCTCGTTGCCCTCGATACAGGATACTATCGGACCTTCGGTAAGCCTCTTCACCGACGGGCGCCCATTTGCAAACGGGGTTACCATGGTAGCATCGGGATTTACCCTGGGTGCGGAACTATTCGATGTGCACGGCATCAACATTACCGGTCAGCTGGGCCACAGCATAGTCATAGGCGTTGACGACGGGGAAGTTTACGAGGCCGACGTGACGGGGTATTTTCGCTACGACCAGGGAGCTTACCAAAGCGGCCGGCTCGACTACAGGCTGCCTGAGTTGCCGCTTGGAGAACATGAA
>Ga0315289_10003502_pt1 | contig 23743 bp, 19 predicted proteins | sample YL17G11_40_MG_FD_203452 | JGI IMG/M metagenome (GOLD analysis project Ga0315289, IMG submission 203452) | Sediment microbial communities from Yellowstone Lake, YNP, Wyoming, USA - YL17G11_40 | ecosystem: Environmental > Aquatic > Freshwater > Lake > Sediment | place: USA: Wyoming | collected...
ATTCGAGTGAAAAGATATTTTGCATGACACCACGGGCTAGTAAGGAGCTCCGGTAGTATAGCCCGGTCAAGTATTCCGGCCTTTCGAGTCGGAGACCCGGGTCCAAATCCCGGCCGGAGCACCAAATAAAACTTCAAATCTCCGAACAGCCCATTTCAATGCAGGTTCGGAGTGAGAAGAAGTGAATGATGACGAGATCTACGGATACGAGCACAGACTGGAACTTGTCCTAACAGGCCCGCATGGAATCAAAGAGTCCAAGGACATTTTGAAAGCCAACAAGAAGGTGTTACTCGAATACCACACGTTCTTGAAAACTAGGCGCCTCTCATTACCACGCCAAGAAAAACTGATGAAGGCATTGAAACGGTTGGCTGAGTTGCTTGGAAGCAAACAGTTCAAGGACGTAACTAGAGAGGACATGGAAAAGCTCATAGGCAATATGAAGCCCAAAAGAAAAGGGTCAAGCAGGAAAGAACTAGCAGATTCCACGCTTAGAGACTTTCAGATAATCGTGAGACAGTTCTACTCTTGGCTGTATCATTCACCTAAGCGACAATACCCGGATGTCGTCTCATGGATGGAGCCCAAAGAACCTAGGCCAAAGCTGCAAGCCAGCGACCTCCTGACCCCAGAAGAAAAGGACCGATTAAAGGCGGCTACTCCGAACCGGAGGGATAAAGCCTTGATGAGCTGTTTCGATGAAGCCGGTCCAAGACCAGGGGAGCTGTTGAACGTAAGACTCAAGAACGTTCGGATCGAATCTACGTGGGCTGAGATCGACGTAGACGGAAAAACGGGCCAGAGAGTGGTTCACATTATTAGTGCCTTTTCGGACCTCGTAAACTGGCTGGACGCTCACCCGCAGAAAGACAACCCAGAGGCTTATCTTTGGTCTGTTTCACCAGATGGAAAACCCTTTAAATATGACCAAGCTCGGAATCGCCTTCTCAACATTGCTAGGAAAGCGGGAGTCAAAAGAAAAAGAGTCTATCTATACTTGCTAAGACATGGTTCAGTCACACAGAACGCAAAGACGCTACCCGACCAACTTCTCAAGAAACGTTATGGTTGGGCAAAAGGTTCACGAGCCATAGAGTTTTATGACCACTTAACCTCTACGGATCTCAAGGATGCACTTCTCCAACAAGCAGGGTTGACAGGCGAGAAAAAGAGGGAAGAGCCAAGCGTTATACTCTGCCCAAGATGTAAAGCTCCAAACCCAGTGGGCGCATCACTGTGTTTCAGATGCAAGTCCGCGCTGACACTTGAAAAAGCCCTTAGGATTGAAGAGTTGCAACAGAAAATCAGCAAACTGGAGAACTTGGAGGAGAGAATCGGCAAGCTTGAAGACGAACTTGTCGTGGCAAGAGCAACTGGAGGAAAGCCGTGGACCATGGCTCCAGAGGAAAGGAAAGACTTCGTCGCAAAACAGAAATCAGTGATGCAAAGGTTAGAAAAGGCTGGTTATGTCGTCGAAGAGTAGAATGTTGATGCTGAGGATCATTGACTCTTATGATACCCAAGCCAAGCGTACGGGTTCGTGGGTTCAAATCCCACCCCCCGCATCCGAATTCGGGCTCATTCTGAGCTTATTTTGGCTAAAAAACCTAGCTTCTGGCGTTTGTGAATGGGGGTTGAAAATTGAACACACGTTTACCGGTAAAAGTGCTTGGGTTCTGTATCGCAGGATAGCTTCAAACTCTCGCTTCAAACTTTTCCAAGATACTATCAATTTGCGAGCAAAAACCAGCTTAATCGCGATTGAAACGACCACGTTTTAATAGCATTTTCGCTATTCACCCGAGAGCTCGACATTTTCTCGCGATCATTTATGGCACGTGTTAGAGTTCCAGAACGCTTATGATTTGCTGCGTGTGGACAGAACTTAACTCCCAAAACCCGAAGAAACTGGTGCGTACGCTTTGACAGCACCAGCCATGACTCCCGACGTATATTGCAGATTCATAAGGATTAACTGACAGCTGAACCAAATCATACGTTCTGAGGATTTGTGTGGCGGAGAGATGATCTCCAAGAAAGACTAGGAGCATTTAGCCTTGTACTCAAGGGGCGAGGTTCACGTTGTTTGATAGTATGTCCGACACGTTGTTCTGGAGCATCCCGACTGTTGCGACGGTAGCTGCTGCCGTAATCCTAGGATCATTGGCTTGTAAGGATAAAAGCAAAAGCAGAATGATGTTCGCATTGGCTCTTGCATATGCTTCAATAGGAAATGCACATTGGTTATTGGATCAAGCGGAAATATCATTTTTGGATTCGTCTCTCCGCTGGACCTTTTTCCCCATGATAACTGCGATTCACATCGCAGCTTTGTCTAGCCTTCTGAAGTTCCAGAATATGGAGAGGGTGTTCAAAGGTTTTCTACTTGTCACGGGGGTATCCACCATTTTCCTGCTAGTTCCGACTCCAATCTCAGATAAAGTGTTCTTGCTTTCCTTCAGCGTCCTAGCAGTGGTTTCAACCGTCGCGTTAATCTTTCTAGTTGCGAGAAGGCGGGAAACCTCGAATCTGATATTGTTTATGTCTTTCGTGTGTTTTATTTTTTCAGTTACAGCAGTAGAAGTGGGTTTGGTAGAAGAACATACTGTTCTTCTTTCCCTGTTTAGCACAGCGCTAATAGGCTTGGTCTTTGGCGTACCAGAAGCTAGTGGCGGAGACGGTCTGGCTTCGTTGATTGTTTTGAATAGGAAACTAGAGAAAGCCCACGAACATCTATGGCTAGCCCAAGAGCAGACACGCGAGGAACTGAAAGCATCCGAAGAAAGATACAGGACTCTGTGTGAAAGCGCTAGAATCCTCATGCTCAAGACAGATCTGAGAGGAGATATTAGCTTTGTGAATAGAATTGTGGAAGAGTATGGTTTGAAGAAAGAAGATCTTATTGGAAAAAATATGCGCAACTTTGTTCCCAAGAAATATTGGCTGAAACTACTTGATGTGAAGACGAGCATAATCCATGGAAAAATGGCTGATGGCGAAATCGAAATAGTCACTCCGAAGGAAAAACTGCTCGTGGAGTACAACAGCGGCCCACTAAGATCAGAGGGAAAGGTTGTTGGTGGCCTAACGGTCATACGAGACATCACCGAGAAGAAGAAGATGGAAAGGAAGCTGCAGGAATACGCTACACAACTGGAAACCAAGGTAGAAGAGAGAACGATTGAACTGAAACAGAGTGAAAACCGTTTGAAGACTATCCTGGCCCAGCAGACGTCATTGATGCGAAGTTCTGCAGAGATGATTCATTCCACTGACCTGCGTCAGCGTCTTCAAGCGATTCTCGACGCGATTCACAGTCTGGGTTGGCGAAGAGTCGTACTCTCAGTGAGAGATAAGCAGCTGGACATTGCAGAACCGGAGGATATTGTAACTGCAGGATTGACAGAAAAAGAACAAGAGTTCCTTTGGATCAAACGGCAACCTGGACAGGTGTGGCAAGAACGTTTTGGACCGGAATACGAACGTTTCAAGATTGGGGTGTTCTATTATCTGCCTTGGAGCGATCCTTTCGTCCGAGAAAAGTTCGGCAAAGGAACTGTGCCGAGCCACTTGAAGTCTGAGGAAATGGTTGATTGGAACCCTGAGGATTTGCTTTATGCTCCGCTCCAGTTAGCTGATGGGCGTACTGTTGCTGCAGTTAGCATGGATGATCCTGAAGACGGGAGGCGACCTACTAGCGAGTCTTTGGCTCCGTTAGAGCTATTCCTGCATCAGGCTGCAGTTGCAATTGAAAATGCTCGATTGATCAAACAGTTGAATGAGGTTAATACCCAAATCAAAAAATACGCAGGGCACCTTGAAGTGAAGGTGCAAGAACGAACACGGGACCTCGTTGATACTCAGAGAAAATTGCTGAAGGCCGAAAGATTGGCTGCCATTGGAGAACTAGCGGGAATGGTGGGTCATGATCTGCGTAATCCGCTTACTGGCATTGCTGGTGCTGTATACTATTTGAAGATGAGGGCTCTTTCGAAACTAAGTGAAAAAGAAAAGGACATGCTCGTAATAATCGAACGCGCGATAGAGGGCTCTAACAAAATAATAAATGACCTTCTTGAATACTCTAGGGAAATAAAGCTGGATCGAAGCGAAATAGATCCAAAGTCATTGTCGGAAGAAGCCTTGTCTCACGTCGAAGTGCCTGCTGGAATCATGATTGTGAATAATACTGAATCCGAACCAGGACTGAAAGTGGACAAAGAGAAGATGCGGAGAGTTTTCATCAACCTGATCAAGAATGCGTTTGACGCAATGCCCAACGGCGGAGCACTTACAATCAGAAGCGAAAAGACCGGGAACAATGTATCATTTAGCGTCACAGACACAGGAACTGGAATGAGTGAGGAAACGTTGCAGAAACTATGGACACCACTCTTCACTACCAAAGCGAAGGGGATGGGTTTTGGTTTACCGATCTGCAGACGATTAATAGAAGCCCATGGCGGCAAAATTCTCGTGGAAAGCACAGTTGGCAAGGGCACTACTTTTAGCGTGACTGTTCCGATTGAGCCCAAAATTGAGGAAACTAGAGACGTTTGGGTAAACCTACCAGAGAGAGCTCGCTTGGAAGCTCTGGCAACAGAATGACAGACTTGCCGAGTGTTGCCTTTATGGCGTCAGAGTGTTTTTCTCATCTTTCCGTCTCTGTCACAAGTCTTCCAAAGACCGCTCAGCAGAAAATGCCGCGGCTATCAAAGTCTGAAGAGGCTGATAAACATCAGAAACAACTGGGCTCATTCAATCGTCAGCGACGAAATGAGAACTCACTTCATACGAAAAGACAAACTGACGTTTGCCACAAAAAGTCACCAATCTACAGAGAAAAAGAACGAGCGCACGTCCATCCCCTCATAGGTGCCGTAGATTGTATCTCGGCAAGAAAGATCAAGAATGACGCAGATGCAATTAGATCTGAAATACTGAACGCAATGAAAACGAATGACCAAAGAAAGTTTAAGAAGGCTTTGGAACAGCAATACATCTTGTTATCCAGAAAAGGCACATTGGTCTTGTAGATAAGTAGCGTGCGTTTCGTTAGGTACGGGATGGGCGGCGTCATGCGCGAGAGGACGAACAGAACTGGCCGCATCAGTACTATTTTCATAAATATTCGGTCATTCTAGCTTTGTTTCGCGAAACAGGCTATTGGTGCGGTCGCCGGGACTAATACCCAAACGGGTTCAAGTCCAACATTAGAAGCTTTCGCTAATAATGCCTAGGGCTTAAGTCTCGTAGGTTCGAATCCCACCCCCCGCGCCATACTCTTTGTTCAGAGGAGCGCCATGATTTTGCCTTATTTTTGATAAAGGGCTTATCAAAGCAGTTACAGTATTTTATCAAAATAGTAGTAGTCAGAACTCGGTTCCTAACCCAAAGAACCACGCCTTGAGAAAAGTCAATCAGAATTTAATATTCTGTCAGAAAAACTAAGTCAACCGACAACCTGAAAGCACCTATTCTAGATCTCATCAAAGACTATCGCAATATCGTAATCGAGTTTGTCTGCAATGTCTTTAGTTTCAGTTTCTAATAGAGGTATCTTTACTCGTCTGATTATGGTGCTTGACCTAGGTTTGTTTTGCCACTCTCGAAAAATCTTGCATAGGAGGGTGCATGCTGTTAAGTATATTTCCACTTGTTTGATTATGAGAAGTGCATCTCCCTTGCTTAGCTTTGCTGGATTGTTACTTATCGCGCCGTCCTCACTGCTTATATCAACATAGAATCCATTTTGCCTCTTTCTCTCAAGATCATCCACTCGAACACTTTTTTCGAGCTCTCTCAATGAGTTTTCGTCCTTGACGACATATTCACTTGCTTGATTAATCATTTCCTTTCCTAGCAGCAGCATGCCCTGTTGGATTCCAACAATGATTATCTTTTTCAAAGAATGTTTTGTCATTGCTAGTTTTACAGCTTCTTTGGTAACAAGACCTAGATTCGCAAGCTCAAGAATGACCGCCTTTCCTGCTTCTTCCATGGAGATAATGGCTAAGCTTTGGGCACATCCAAAACTTGAATGATCGCATAGTACTTTTGCATTCTCAAACAGAGTTTTTGAATTGCGTAGACATTCTTCACTTCCATTTGAAAACAGGAAATCACCTTTTTTGCGCATTCCAGTATCTCTAATGAACTTTTAGAGTTTATAATTTTCTAAAAAAAGAAGAATGAAATTTCCGAAATCTCGACAGGATTATAAAGTACAAGATAGAAATTGCTCTTGGTAGGAATTGATAGACTTAGTCTAGGTTACTCGCACGGGAGTTGTGAAATTTGAGGTTGGAAGGATCTGTCTCCAATACTGGAGAAATATACATTTCAGCATACGTTATCTCAGCCAAATACAGAATCTCCAGAGCAATAACGTTCCTGCTTGACACAGGTGCTTCAGACTCATTCATATCTTTCAAAGACGCACGGATGATCGGTATTGACTTTGGGAAGCTAAAAAAAAGCGAATTTGTACTAGGCATAGGAGGAATCGTGCGGTCCTACATTCTAGATGATGTGATTCTCCTTACTAGCGCCCAAGGACAAGGCATCTTCTACACCCGACATTTTCGAGAGTTGAGAGTCTTTGCTGAGTCTTCATTGCCTGAAAAGGCTGCGCTTGGCCTCCCAAGCATCTTAGGTCGTGACTTCTTAGGAAAAGAGTTTTCAATAAAGGTCGACGCAAAATCAAAGAAAGTATATTTGATTTGTGATCATGCTCCCACTCGAAAAATGCCTGAAAAAAACATACGACAGATACTTGACGAGAGTAAGCCAGATCAAGAAGCCTTCTTAGACACTCATAGTTTCATTGGTTATCCAGTAGATTTCGTGAGGAATTTGTGTTTTTACTTAGAATCAAAGCTCAGAGAGTTTTTTATTAAAAAACCAACTAATGAGCGAGAAATTCAGGATGAAATAGAAAAGGCACTTATTGCAAGAAACTACGAATATGGACGGGAAAACGTAACCTTCCAATACGGTCCAAAGCGATATACTCCTGATTTCAATTTTCCTCGGGACGACACCGTACTAGAAGCAAAATTCTGCAAAAATCCAAACAGAATGAAAGAGATATCAGAAGAAATGCTAGCAGACATAGCTGCTTACAATATCAAATATAAGCATCAAGTTTTCATCGTTTATGATCTTGGAGTTATACGACATATGCTTCAGTTCAAACGAGAAATCGAGGAAACTCACAAGAATGTAGTTATCATCGTAATAAAAGACTAGCATGACGTAGTGGTTTCAGAGCGAGCCGTCTTCCTGGAGGCACCGAGACAAGGCATGAAGGGTGAGAAACCGCTGAGCCTCTGCGAGAACAAGCTCTTCTGTCCCTATTCCCTAGCCGCGCTAAAGCATAATAGGGTGTATTAGATAACACAGAATTATGAGAGATGAAAAGCAAGCACTTTTCTGCGTTGCAAGTAAGCAAAAGAATTGCGAGTTTTCCCTGAAATTCATTCTCCAAAAGCAAAACGGTCTCTGGAAAAACTTCTCTACAATGCTGACGCTTGTTAAGGGAAAAGCAGAAGAAGAGGCCAAATATGACTATGGAGAATATATCCTTGCTAAGAAACTGTTGTCCGTCGAAGAAGGTTTGAGCATGATCTCTTCTCTTTATCCGAGAACTGGTGAAAAAGGCAAGCTATCAATTCCCGGATATGGAGAATTTATCATCGAGAGCATTCCGCCTGCCTATTTTGTGCCCAGCAAGCGAGGACATGGTGTTGCGAAAAGCCCTTGGCCCATGAGGTACTTCGAAGGCAGAGTTCAGCAAGATCAAGTATGCCAGGATTGGAGCCAAGAACTGCTTAATGACGGGCTTCCTTACTATCCCGATCTGAACGAAGCAGCCATAAGCTTCTTTGACCTGCCAGTTGAGAATTTCAGCTCTTACGGATCTGTATTTGTAATTGTGCCAGATTATCGCGCTCGGGTCGAATCTCTAAAACTGACCTTATCAAAAGTCGAGTTGAAATTATCTGCACCAGAGATCAGATATGAAGATCTCCTTGTCAAAGTATTCGCCAAGTCTAAAGAAAGACGAGTTGTTTTTCCTGATGAGCATCCCAAGTCGGACTTGTTAAGCTTTGATGTTGGTTTTCAGCCAGACCATCTTCAGGCTATACTTGTAGCCAAGCAGGATAATATGAAAATTGACGGGAAGGAGTTTGCAGCATGGAGAAGTCAAGATGAGGGCATTTTCCTAGAAAGACCTGAAGAAGAGATTGTGTCTCTGTTGAAAGCTGGAGAAAGCCAAGGCTTGGAATACAAGCAAGATGCTGTTGATGAAAAAGGAAGGAACGACTTAATCGAAACGGTCATCGCTTTTCTGAACACGAACAAAGGATCTATCTTGCTAGGGATAAACGATGATGGAGCAATTGTTGGCACGCATACGCATGCTGAGGATCTACAAAAAATGATTCATGACTGCTGCGATCCACCGCCAACTAACGTTAGAATAGAAGAGAAAATGATTGAGGGCAACAAGATCGTTATTATTGACGTGGCTGAAGGAAGTGACAAGCCATACCAGTCAAAGAGAGACAAGACCTGGTACGTGAGGCATAATGCAACTGACATGAGGATGGAACGATCAGAGCTTATGAAGTTTATCGAGGAAAAAAGGAAGTCCGTGTGGTAGAATGCCTAATAACTAGCGCGGCGCTCAGCTTGCTGCAGGCTGCGTTACTCGCTGAAGAAGGTTGCTAAATCTTGCTCCATCTAGCCTTATCTTGGCTCATAGAGCACACAGTCTTTTCGACAAGGTGTTACCACGTTCTGCTCTCTTCACTGCGACGTTTCCGGCCAGCGTTACCCTTATCTTAACGGACGTTGACTATCCTCTCGTGTGAGTAACACATGCAGCGTAATGAATGCAAGAGAAATGTGTTACAGGCTGTCGAGGACTTGAAGGATCCCGTTGAGTCTGGCATTGTTCAAACATGGCTTTCAATAACCTATAACGTCGAATTGAGTGACAAGGCCCAAAGCATGGAGTGCCTGCGTCTCATGAGACAGGGATTATTACATAGGCGAGACGGCAAGTATTCTCTTTCAGAAAAAGGCGAGCAGAGGCTCCAGTGGCTTCGTACTTCATCGCAGTAGACTAGAACAGTCTACAGGCTCTTATTTTTTCAGTCAACCTTCGCCAACTTCGGCAGACTGCCCTAGAATAGTCACGTTCAGCCTTGAAATTTTGAGTATCCACGTGGCAAGTGGCAAAATGGTCATTGAAATTCTGATTTAAAAAAACAGGGTTAAGAACCATGCAGATTCCTTACAAAATTTATATGAACCCGACAATTTTCCTTTCTTTTTCCGACAAAGCGCTACCCCTTAGGACTTAAATCAAAAACCTCGTTACTCCTATTATTATCGCCACGATAATTGCGGCTACGGCTATTAACGTTGATATTTTGAAACGTCTGCTCTGTGTTTTTGTTTCCTTCTCGGCTTTCTTAAAACCTGCTTCTTCCAATTCAATTAGCTTCTTCAGGTTTAAATTTGTTTCCTCGAGTCTTCCTTCGATGTTTGTTTCCTGAGCAATTCTATTTTGAGTAACATCAAATGTTTCGCTTAGGCGACGGAAGTCGGTAATTATTGAGCCGCTGGTAGTTGTGATAGTATCTGCAAGGGTTTTCACTTCCCCGAGAATTACACTCCCATCAGGAAGTCTCGCCACAAAGTCGGGGCGCTTCTTTTTCTCATCATTGTTTTCCATTACCTGCAAACCCCCCCATGATTATCGATTGTAATGATTCTAGTCAAGCACTGTACATGGTTTCGTAATATCTTTCTAAAATGAGCACGAGCGAAGAAAGATCATCGGTCCTAAGTCACACTGTAGGCGGGGGGCAAATGGCAAACTAGTATCGATAAGTTATGTCAGGAGAAAGTACTAGTCTCTGTTTCCTCCTAGCGTGTGCAACGGGCAAATTCTTTAAGACAAGATAGATAAAAACTACGTACGCAGTGATCTTAATGATAAAAGAAGGACAAAGGAAAAAAGCCAGATACTGGGGGAATTTTTCAGTAAAGAAAGTTGCCAAGCTCAAGTCGCCGATTCCTTGCTACAGCAAGGAGGCTGGAGAAGTTGAATTCATGCCCACAATTGTACAAATAGTGTGGGAGAACCCTCCCAGTTCAGACCAAAATGAGTATTGGTTTCCTTATTGGGTTAAGATAGGCGGAAAAGAGAAATATGGTCAGTTTGCGCCCATGATTGGGAAGAATGGTTTGTTGCAACTCTTGAAAGAGGCAATAAGGCAAGATTTCTTTGATAAGCCTTTTTTGATGGAGTTGGCGGAAAGCATAAAGGCTAAGATGCTGTCTAATTAAACCCGCGCTCTCTCGGCTCATAAAAGGAGCATTACTCGGTGTGTATATCAATTTCCTAATTTTTTCGGGACTTCTCCCGCAAAATGACGAAGTAAGCTGGTTATCTTATTCCTCTTCTCTAAACAATAGATGGGTCAAACTGGCTTAAAAGGACTGATAGAAGAAAGTTCTACTGGCGTTGCTCTCTCTTCAGTCTGCTTCCTTGAACTAGTCGAGGGTCTACGTTTCTCCAATCTCTTCCCATGCTTTTTGTCCTCTTTTAAAGAACTTGTGAAAGCGGTTCAGAATATGCCACGCTCCCCGTTTAAACAAGGTGTGACCTTAGAAAAACCTAGTCTTCTAAGCGATTGCGGGAAGTTAGGTCTTTATGTTGTGCAGTCTTTGTTGTCTTCCTTTGCTTTGCATTGGTTACAGAGGTCAGAATGCGGTCTATCAGAGCGTCTTTGGTAGATATACATGGGGTATTGTGTGCAATTCTTACACCAATGCCACGTGTCAGTTTCGCTTCCCTTAACATATTCTACCATTCTTGTCTGACTTCTTTATGTCTTTTCAATTCCAGTTAGTTATGTTCGGTTCAGCTATAACTTTTCCGCAAAACCTCATTTTTCTGTCTTTCATAGTTTAATATTGGTTTTGCTTTGAGTGTCTGTGTGGTTTTGGAGGAGTTGCTTTTGAGTATTGATCCTGTGTTCATAAGTGCTTAATCAGGGGAGAAACACTCAAGACAACGTTACTGACGCGCGTGTGTAGTGGACTGTATGAAGTGTGATTTGCATGGTTGAGTCTGTTGTTCAGTCACATGGCGAGATAGTTGTCGATTCCACAGAGAAGAAGCTAGTCCGTGTCTTGCATGTTGACGATGAGCCTGCTTTATTGAGGGTCACAAAGCAATGCTTGGAATTGGAGGGCATGTTTCAGGTTGATTCTGTAAGCTCTGTTGAAGAAGCGATGGCGAAGCTTGAGAAGGAACGGTATGACGCGGTCGTTTCGGATTATCAGATGCCTGGGAAAGACGGTCTGGAATTTCTGAAAGAGCTGAGAGAAAATGGAGACAGGACCCCATTCATCATGTTCACTGGAAAGGGCAGAGAGGAAGTCGCGATAAAAGCGCTTAACCTAGGAGCCAACCAGTACCTTAACAAAACAGGAGAAACTGAGACTGTTTACACGGAACTGGCCCACGCCATAACAGAACTAGCTAAAATCAAGAAAGCAGAAGAGCTGCTTAGGCTATCTGAAGAAAAGTACAGGGGGCTTTTCGAAAGCGCAAGAGACGTCATCGTCTTGTTTGATCTGAAAGGAAACGTGACTTCCATAAACAAGATGGCAGAAGAATATGGCTTCAACAGAAGTGAGATGCTTGGGAAGAATATGCTCAAGTTCGTCTCCAAGAGATATTGGCCGAGGCTGCTCAAGGACGTTGCCCAGACAGCTTTGGGAAAAACAGCGAAAGGAAGAATCGATATACACACGCCGAAAGGGAACAGAATGGCAACATATAGAAGCAAACCAATATTCTCTGACAACAGAGTGGTTGGAATACAAGCCATTCTAGAAGACCTCACCGAACACGAGGAAGCAGAAGAGGTTTTGAGGCAATCAGAAGAGAAGTATCGTAGTCTTTTCGAAGACTCCAGCGATGGACTGGTCCTTGTCGACCGAGACGACGGTAGCATTTTAGATTGCAACCCAGAGTTTATGCGTCAAACTGGGAGGAATAAGGAACGGCTTCTGGAGATGAAAATATGGGACATTCGCCCTTCACATTTGAGAGAAGCGGCCAAGAAAAAGTTCTTTGACGTGAAACAAAAAGGATTTGGCGGCTCCATGGAACTTGCGTTTCAAAAACCGTCAGGAGAAACTGTGCTTGTTGACTTCTTAAGCAAGACTGCAAAGGTCGGTGACCGAGAAGTGTTACAAAGCCGTTGCAGAGACATTACTGAACACAGGAATGCAGAAGAATCTCTAAGAGAATCCGAGGAGAAATACAAGGACCTGTTTGAAAACGCTATGGACGCGATTGTTACATTAGATTTGAAGGGAAGCATTACTGCAGTAAACAATTCCGCATTACGTCTTGGCTATAAGAAAGAAGATTTGATCGGAAAGAACCTTCTCGACTTTGTTTCCAAAGAATACTGGCCGGCAGTCATGAGGGATTTCTCAAAGGTAACTCAGGGAGAGCCTGCCAAGAATGAAATCGAACTAATTGTCCCTACAGGAAAGATTATTGGGGAATACTACGCGCGTGCTATAGTAAAGGAAAACAACGTTGCCGGAGTGCAAGTAAATATAAGAGATGTGACTGAACGCAAGAAAAGCGAGGAGTTGCTAAGAGAGTCTGAGGAAAGGTTTAGGGGCTTGTTCGAAAGCATACAAGACCCTGTGGGCATCTTCGTTGGAAGAGAAGGTCGCCTCATAGACTACAACACAGCATTCAAGAAATCATCGGGATACACTGATGAAGAACTGAAAGGCAAAGCGTTCTTGGATTTTGTTCACCCTGACGATCACGCCATGGTTCTGGAGAAATATCGAACACAATATTCAGAAGACGAATTTCCCCTGATCTACGAAATAAGGGCAGTGAACAAGAAAGAAGAATGTATTCCGCTTGAGCTCAGCGTTAGCACGTATAAGAAGAAAGGCAAAGTCATTGGTATAGAAGTTATACATAGAGACCTGACTGAACGTAAGAAGGCAGAAATGTCCTTGAGAGAAAGCCAAGGAAGATTTGAAGGGTTGTTCCAGGGCAACCCTGAGGCCGCAACCTATCTTGGCCCAGACTATCGCATACAGGACATTAACCCTCGGTTTGAGAAGCTTTTCGGATATTCTCTTGAAGAAGTCAATGGCAAACATATCAACGATGTAGTGGTTCCAGATGGCAGGAGAGAAGAAGGAGAGACCTTGGACAGAGATGCCAGAAAGGGATACGTCTACAGAAACACTGTCAGAAGAAAGAAGGATGGATCGCTAGTTCAGGTGTCTGTATCGGCTGCTCCAATAGCAAACGAGAGCGGCGTCACAGGGATCGTCGCCATGTACAAGGATATTTCCGACTTGAAGAACGCCGAGAAAAGGATGGACGTAATGAACGAGAAGTTGAGAGTCGTTGGAGGCTTGACTCGACATGACATCCGAAACAAGCTGACGGCAGTTGCGGGAAACGCTTATCTGCTCCGAAAAAGGTTTGCCAGCGAACCCAACGCAATAGAATGCCTAGAAAGCATTGAGACGGCAGTTCAAGAGTCGGAGAGAATCTTTGACTTTGCGTCAGCCTACGAGAGATTGGGCATCGAACAACTAGCTTACGTGGACGCAAAGAAGATTCTCGACGAGGCTGTAACGCTGTTTCCAGACTTGAAAGGCGTCAAAATAGTGAACGAGTGCGGAGGATTGACCGTGTTAGCTGATTCGCTCCTGAGACAACTCTTCTACAACTTGATTGATGACTCGCTCAAGTACGGCGAGAAGCTGACTCAAATCAGAATCCGCTACGAGGAATCTGAGGGTCAGCTGAAACTGGTCTATGAGGATGACGGCGTAGGCATATCTAAGGATGTCAAAGCAAAGCTTTTCACTGAGGGGTTCACTACGGGCAAAGGCTCAGGCTACGGGCTTTATCTGATTAGAAGGATGATGGACGTCTATGGCTGGACAATCGACGAAACGGGCGTGCCAGGCAAAGGAGCAAAATTCACAATTAGCATACCTAGAGCCAAACCAGACGGAAGACAAAACTACAAGCTTAGCTAAAACAAGGCTTAGACAGGACATTTACAGAAACCTCAATAGCAAGAGAAAAGCCTATAAAACAGGAGATTGCCGAAAACTGATTATCTAGAAGATATGAAGACTTATGGACCATTCAAAGAGGGAGAACGAACGAATATCCCTTTGCGAAATGCGGAGATTTTGATAAGTGACGAATTGGCCTTAAGCTGGTACGGTTACGAGCTTGCGTTACAGGAATATTATCATGAACACCCGGATGCTTCAGAGAACTTCATTTGAAGAGTTAAAGCCATACATGGTTTGGAACTCGTGAGCGTTGCTCGGCTTACTAGAGGAGCATGACTCGGTATGTATATCAGTTTCCTAATTGTTTCGGGACTTCTCCCGCAAATTAACGAAAGAAGCTGGTTATCTGGTTCGTCTTCTCTATGAACAACATGGTCACAGTTGCTTAAAAGGAATGATGGAAGAACCTTCTGTAACAAGAAGTTTAGGAATCATAATTTGCTGTTCAGTTTGGAAATTCACAAGACAGATGTAGAATGATAGCGTCTTGTTCATGTGGACTGTAGTCAAAAGCATGATTAGAAGGCTTGATATGGCTCTTCTCAGTGATTTCGCTGAGGGTTTTTTGGCAATGACTACTGTGATCTGGATACTAAATATAATGACAGTCGTTCCGTTCGGCCACATATGGATGGGATTATCATACTTCTTTGTGTTGTTGATTCCCGTTTCCGTTTTACTTTACACTCATCTGAAACGCAAAAAGAATGATGTTGATAGCTTAAGGCGACTACTGCTTTCTCTATACGGAGTATGTCTTGCTTGCTGGGTATTTGATATCGTCACCACATATTATGCCATAAATGTGAAAGGTGGAACTGAAGAATTGAATCCTCTAGGTTTTCCTTTTGGAGTTTTCGGTGCTCTAGTTTTCTATGTTCCAACATCAGTCTTCATCTACGTGCTACTGTTCCAATTGAGGCATAGGCTCTCGCTTTTGGTGGCATTTTTGTTGACCTTCTTATCACTGTATATGGGCTTCATGAACCTAGGAGCGGGTCTTGAAAATCTTGGGTTTTCGTCAAACTATTTTCCCGTGTTATTAGAGATGACTTTTGCTTTGCTAGCTGTCCTAACGAGGTCATTATTGGCCTTTCAAATTCGAAAAAGAAGCACCACTCTTCCCAAGCGGTCAGCTATAACTTTTCCGCAACTTCCATTCATCGTACTTTTGGTTGGTTGGTTGGTTGATGAAACTTTACCCCAATCAACAAGCACGAGCTTCAGTCTTTGAATTTGTGGGCGAGCTGCGCGTAGAATGTTATCCACTTGTTTGGCTGATTTCTTTTCCCAACTTTCCAAGGAGATTGTTCTGGGGTCCAATCCAAAACATATCTCCCATTTTTGTCTGCTTTCGCATCCAGAAAGCTCCAAGCTCTTTCAAGTCTGCTGTCTTTTCCGTAACCCATTTTGCTCAGAGCTAATAGGATTTCAAATACGTTAGCTCTCCACATTATTGGAAAAGAATTCCTTTGCATGTCCTTATTGACAAACTCTTTCAGATTAGTTCTCATGAATATTCCATCACGAAGTAAAAAGTAGTCTATGAGCCTCCTGATTCTATCGTGCTTCCAATATTCTGGAAGGTATGAAAAAGCCAGCACGGCCTTTACACTTCCTCGAAAGCAGCTTTTCACAGGTTTCGTTTTGTATTTACCTTCGTGTATATCGCAGAGATAGCCACCATCAGGTCTTTCCGTGTTAAGCAACAGGTCTATGCTTTTTTTCACTCGTGAATCGTTTTTGTATCCTAACATGGTGAAAGTTCTTATGTTCAAACCCAGCAGGCACGAGAAATGGTGATAGAAATCGCCGTCTTCTTTTTGAAGATTTAGATATCTTTCTGCGGCTTTAGCTACTTGAGTATTAGTTCTGTCCATGCCAAGCTCAGCCAAGTATGATAGGCAATAGTGGGTTGTTCCAAAGGCGCCATACTTAACTCCATCACCAAGCATTTTGCCTGTTGTCAGATGTTTTTGAAGCCAATACCCATCGGGGTGCATTTTGCTTAACAGGCTTTTTACTGGAATAGATTCAGCAGTTTGTCTCTTGCATTCTATGGCTTCAGGGTCATCCGAAGACGTACCTAACAACTCTACCATGGTTCTGTATTTCAGTGAAGGATTTTCTGGTTCAAGCAACCACCTTAATACATCTTCTGAAACCAATATGCTCACTCCCCGTGCTATATCTTTCAGAACGAAGGAAATATGACTTTCGAATCAACATCGCACTGGCAATTGCTTAAACTCGTTCGGGAAAATCAAAAAACATGATTGTCACGCAGGATAAAACTTTACCCCCAAACCCAAAAGTTGCCGTGAGTAGCAAGTTTCTTCTAGAGTCTTCTTTGATGATCATACAGAGATTTCAAATCCCGTGCACTTGAGTATCTGTTTTGGCTCGTACTTTCTCATCACCGTCGAGAGGTCTGCTTCGGGCATGACATGCGCATACAGCGAAATCACATGGACGCCATCCCTGTCAAACTCCTTCAGGTTCTTTCTGTTTTCGCAACGAACGTGATGATAATCATAGAATCTTTTGAAACCAGACTTCTCATAAAAGCTCTTGACATCCTCTTCCACCGTCCAAGCCTCAAGCCTCCGCAATCCTTGTTTCTTTGCTCGTCTTATCCCTTCTTTCAGAAGCCCAGAGCCAATCCCGCGTCTCCTGAACTCTTTCAGTACTCCTACATTCCAGAGCATTCCATTCCCTTTCGTTTTCTTATAGCAGATTTTGTGCTCAGGATCTTCTATCTCGACGTCTAGAAAACCAATTATTCTATCTTCTGTCGTAGCGACTAGTTCAATTGTTTTGCCATCGTATTTCGGTTTTTTCTTAAGAAGCTCTCCTGCTACAGCTTCTAGGTCAATCAACACGTGACACTTAGTCCATTCTGTCTCGTCCCGTTTCTTGTAACTCCTTATCTTGAAGCTCATACTAGCTTCGCTCTCCACATTTTGTTATTCCAGCTGCTATAAAAGCCAAACAAAACAAATCAAAAGGTGGTTGGTTGGTTGATAAAACTTTACCCCCCACACACAAAACCTTTGTTTCGGGTATTCACTTTTCTAAATAATCGTCAGCTCAAGACTAGTTCAAAAGCTGCATGTTTAAACTATCCAACGTGAAAACACGCGAAAAACGCATCTCCAAGTGTTGTAATGTAGATTCTTTCTTCGTCATTCATTGAGCCTTCTTTTCTTTGGCTGGGGCTCTTCAAACTTCACTTGCTGTTTTCTAGGGATCTCTCAGTCTACGCCACAAACAAAAGAGCCTTCCACATTTATGCAAAATGCAGCTACAAGAAGTGAGGCAAACTGACTCAGGATATGTCTACGAATGGGCTTCTGATCATTTACAGGGTTATGGGTTGCTCTGATGCTTGTTTGGCGAGTCTCCGGTATTTTTCGTATATTTCTTCTGCCCTTGGCCGCAGTTCTTCTGGAAGGTTTGGATCATCATCCATCACGCTTTCTTTGTGCTGTCGTAGTCTGATTTTCGCCCAGTACGTGTCACGCTTGTGAAGGGCATACTTGAGTTCTGTTTCCATAGCGCTAAAATGCGCTTTGTAGAAGGGCATCTTTGGCGTTTCCATGATTACCCTCTTGTCTATTTTTCTTCCTATTTTCTTGAGTTCACTCATCTCCACTAGTTCGTGTATCATTATATACTCATTGTTAAGGACATCTTGCAAGGTTGTAGGGTCATCAGAAAAGATCTCGCCAGTCATGTAATCATAAAACTCTTTTGCTGAAACATCAACAGGATAATGACCAAACTGCCTTAGTGCCTCCATAGCCTTCCTGATCTTGGCATCGATTTCACTTGACATAGACGCCCATTCCATATTCTATCTTGTGGATTTCGTTAGTATTCTTGGTTCTTTCCATTCCTCTCGCAGAATGCTGTAAAGATAGGCATTAGTCCATACTTCTCTCACGAAGGCTGATTTTCGGATAGTCCCTTCCATGCTGAAGCCTACTTTCTCCAAAACGCTCTGTGATGCTTTGTTCCTTACATCTGTTATTGCTTGTATGCGACCAATGTTTTGGGAGAGAAATAGATAATCAACTATTAACTGAATCGCTTCTGTTCCGTATCCTTTCCCCTTTTCATTGGGGATAATATTGTAGCCGATTTCCATCATTCTATTTGGCTGAACAATCCAATGACCTATAAACCCTATTCTCGTTCCATCTTTCTTCTGAATAATGAAACGCTTCCTCTCAGTCAAGATTGCCAAGTTTGATGGGTTGTCGAATTGTTTCATCCGTTCTGTTTTCGACTTCTGCTCAACAATGGGGTTGTATTCCCCCCAGAAATCTATGTTATTGAAACAATCAACCATAAAATCTGTGTCATCTCTCTCCACAACTCTCAGGTTCACGTTTTTACCTTCAAGCAAGTCCAATCACCATTTAGGATTTTGTGCCACCTAGGTTTCTCACGACTTCAATCAATCGGCGTCAGCTATAACTTCTCCGCATTTCATAGGGGTCACAGAAGTCCTATAGAAAAACAGTGAAATAGAGAAGTGTTCTATGGTGAATGAATAATGAGTGAACCACAGTTAGTAAGATGTAGAAAGTGCGGGAAGCCTTTAGGTTACGTGACTGTGACCACGAAAGGTTTGCTGCATTTTCAGCAACCCCTTCAGAACGTAAAGCTGGTCGCTATCTGTGTAGAATGCTTCAATAAAGAAAAGTAAGAGTCAATGTGGACAACCCGATATTTGAGAACAGATAGAAGCGTTTGGAAATGTTTGAACCGAGAGTTTGAAGCTATCCCGGGCTACCATAATACCCAAGACAGGACGACGTTCAAACTCTCGGCTCAGTGATTGTGCGGGGGGTTAGGTTTAGACTTCGGTTTAAATTCTCGGAATTTCCTCTTACGCAGGGTACTTGAGCCATCCTCACAGTAAAATATCTCCAGCATCCTTCTCCTCTATATTTGTTCTTCATAGCGAGGAAACTAAACAGAAAAATCTTCTTTGTTGTATTATTCCGTCATTGGCTACTTCCATTTTTCATCTAGAACTATGTTCAGCTTTTTTGAGAGCCTCTTTCTGCCGCTCATCAGGTAATAGTACGCTAATCCCCGATGGTCTCCCCAGCGCTCCTTAGCAAACTCCTTGATTTCCTCCGGCGAATTTCCCTTTATCTCTGGGTAAAAGGATGAGATTATTCTCACACTCCATACATCTATGGGAAATGCATCGTGTCTTTTAAATCTCCAGAGAAGGAGCCCTTCAGCGGTGCCAGGTCCAACCCACTTTATCCTCATTAGACGCTCTCTCAATTCCTCAGTTGGCAGCGAAGGTAACGTCTCCAAGTCCACTTTTCCCTGAGCTACTTGTGTAGAGAGCCATTTGACGCGTTCGGCCCTAAACCCGAGCTTCAACCCCTTTAGCTCATCAAGGCTGGCCCTTGCCAGCTCTTCCGCCGATGGGAATGCATAGTCTTCACCCATTCGCGGCCCGAATTCCCTGACCAACCCGTCTATCATCCTGACAGCTCTCTGAAAGGAGGTCCACACCAAGCAGAAACCTATGATGATGCCCTCGAAAAAGGTGGGCGCGGTCTGGATCTCTAGCCCGTATAGGTCTTCTTTCGCATACTTTAGGATCGGATCTCCCTTTATAAGGGAATAGAACCCGCTTAGATCATCGTCCAAACTGAACATGAAAGAAACTTTCTCTGCAATTTCTTTTTCATCATCTCTATCTGTGCCTAAGGGGGAATCAATGAGAATCGACAGTTCCGGTTCATTGACGGTGCCCTTCGATGTGATCGAGAGCCTGACCAGTTTATCGGATTTCAGCCTCAGCACTCTAATGAACGTTCCATTTGAATATTTAGCTGGAGGAAGGATGTACATGTGTGTAGCTGTGAGGTGGAAATCAAATGGCGGTCTGGGTTTAAGCACTAATGCCATCCTTATTCACCAAATCATCTTCCTTGCCTAATAACTTCCTAGCGTGATTATTTTTTGCTATTTCCTGCGCAGTATTCTATCCACTAACATAGATGCGTTAGGTTCGGTAAAAGTGCGGAGGGTTAGGTTTAGATCTCGGGGTTTTCCTTGCCACATCCTCTTTACGATATATCCTTATAAGGTGTCTCGAAGTCTCTTCAATTCTAAATATTAAAACAATCATATGCCCAGAGGAGAGAACCGATTAGGAGAATAATTATGGGAAACGAAACCTTCCATTTTCAATTAGGGACTTTTAGATGTATGGTTATTAGCGACGGCAACAGTGCGTATTCTGACCCTGCCCAGATCTTTTTCGTTAATGCACCCAAAGAACGCTTGAAGAAAGCGCTAAGGGACCACAACCTCGATATCACGAAGTGGAAAGAGTATGTCAGCCCTTATCCAAGTGTGCTGATTGACACAGGTCAGCACCGGGTTCTGGTCGACACAGGTGAAGGTAACCTGGAACCAACTACTGGTAAACTGATCCCCAACCTACGAGCCGAAGGAATTGCACCCGAAGACATTGACACGGTCATCCTCACGCATGCTCACCCCGACCACGTCGGAGGAAACATCGATAGTGAGGGCAAGCCAGCATTCCCTAACGCTCGCTACATCATGTGGAAAGATGAGTGGGATTTTTGGATCTCAAAGCCAAACCTAGCGGCATTAGATATTGGTGAAAGCGACAAAGAATGGATCATCAAATGCGCACGCGACCACCTCCTACCAATACAAGATCAACTTGATCTCATCGAGCATGAAACAGAAATTGTGCCAGGTATTTGGGCCGTCACGGCGCTCGGCCACACCCCTGGGCACATGGCGGTTTCCATTATCTCGGACAATAAGCAACTGCTGTGCATCTCTGACGCGGTGATTCACCAAATCCATCTGGAGCAGCCAGACTGGTACACGAGGTACGACTTAGCTCCCGAGCAAGTCATCACCACCCGGCGCCAACTCCTCGATCGGGCTGCAACTGAGAAAGCCTTGGTGCATGCCTTTCATTTCCCTTTCCCTGGACTGGGCTATGTGATCCAGAAGGGAGATGGTTGGAAGTGGCAGCCCATCAAATAACAGGTTAAGACAGCGGACACACAAAATTCCGAGAATTTAAACCTCGCCCTGTCCACGGTGTAATGGTAGCCCGGGAGAGTTTCGAACTCTCGCCTCCACGCCAGGCTTGGAAGAGGAGTGGCCCTGAACCCATTTGGGTATGGGGACGGGCAGACCTGCAATGGCGTTTTACTGGTAAATGCATGCGTAAGTCCCACCCCGCACTAAACTCTGCAAATGGCGTTTTAATTGTCGATCGACCCCGGACGTCGAGCTTCTGGTGATAATCATGTTATAGTGTAACGCCATGAGCGAATAGTTAAAGCAGAAGAATTGACAAGGAGAACACTTAAATGTAGCACCGATTCGAATATGATGGGGATTTGAAGTTTTTATTGGTTCTCGGCCGGAGCACCATCAAAATCAGGCTTGCTTCTGTCTTATTTTCATTAGAAAAGCTTAATTTGAGCGCCTTTGGAAGCATGGTTAAAATCGGAGCACGCGTTTACTAGTAAAAATATTAGGAACGATGGCATGAGTTTCAAACTCTCGGTTCAGACTTTTTCTTCATTCTATCATTTTGCGAGTAAGAAATAGCTTAATAGCAATTGAAACGACTGGGCTTCACTGTCATTTTGGCTATTCACCCGATAGTCGTCGTTTTTTGCCGTCACGTTACACTAGGCGACACTCGACTAGCGCTAAAAAGCTTCCCGATTTCTCAGGTGCGCAGCTGCCTGCAGGGATAAATACGAAGAACATGTATCAATTGTCGTTAGGGGATCCTATGTTTGGAAGTCACTTAGACTTCTTGGCTGAACCCTTCTTTTTCTTTCCCTTCTTCTCAGGCATGGTCTTCACCTCCTGATCAGAGTATCATGATCGATGACCGAATGTTGCTGCGGAGCAAAAAATACACCATGCCACTCTCCAATTTGGTATATAGACAATATCACCATTCTAGCTATGCTTGATCACTATGAGTATCCTGGAGACTGCTAATTCACACAATTTCCTGATTCCTCTCTTCCCCCGTTCATAGCTTACTTTAATCAGCTTGGCTTCTTCCAGCATACGTACCTGTTCGCTCATGTAGGCCTCACTCAAGTCCAATTTTCTAGCGATCGTTGAAACATCAAGACGCTTCTGAGAAACCAATTGCAGTATTCTGAGACTAGTCGAGGTTAGGGCGTCTGCGATCTTCAAGGCTGCTTCGCCAGTTACAACAATCTCTTCTAGAGTCAAACAAGAACCTCTCTTCAAGATAAGGAATGGACAACCCTCTTATAATATTTGTGAAAACGCGATTGGTATAGACGAACTAGATTATTATAGCTTCTGTCTATAGTTATAGCCAATTGGTATGTTTTCATCCAATGCTGGAGGATTGATCATGTTCAAATGGCTTACCGTCTTAGAAGACTTGCGATAGAAAAAGAGTTGCAGGAGATGTTGCACACACATAGTGCTGCATATGCGACTATTTCTTGTTCTTGCTGTACCTCTTTGGAAGCTCGGTTTTCTTCTTTTGCTTTTTCTTCATTTCTCCACTCTTCTTGGTTCTTTGAGCGCGCATGTTTAGGTCAGTTGCTAATAACATCGTAGAAAGACTATTTAAATAGCTCTATGACTAATGACTCTCTCGCACATTTATTCTTGTCAGAACCCCCACGCGCTCCGGTCCGAAATCCCTAACAATTTGACATTAGCGATTTGCTATTGTTATAGGCAATCAGCAAACCTTTTAAGTATTCCTGCAAAGTATACAGTGAGGAAATTTGCCGTTCAAGAAGAAGGCTAAGAAGAAGAAGCGCAGGCAACGTGCCCGCAGGAAAGAGAGACGAAAAGCTAGGCAAGGATCAAAAGAACAAGTCTCTTTTAGTGGCAGCGGCATAACAAAACTCTTAGCGCGCATGTGTGTTCCTAAATTCCCTTTTTGAGCGCAATAAGACCGAATCGCTCATTCCACAGTACTTCTAGCAGCTTATGCCACTGCCACCGCCCATAAGCCAAGCGAATCACAAAGGCGTAAGGTACCTCGCAAGCGAATTTAGGAACAGGCATGCGCGCTATTCATAATTGATAGAGTCGAAAAAGAGGAGGCTTTAGCGTGAGGGGCGATTTGAAGTCCATGGCGATCTTGGCCAGAATCCTTCGGCCCCGTTCCTGTTCTGGTTTGCTTTCATTGGCTTTATGATGATAATAGTAGGCGAAGCGCGCGGTGTCTAGAACAAGGAGAATAGCGTAAGGTACGCCAATGCATAGAGCATAATGAAAAGCAACCCTGACTTTCTGTCGTGTCTCTGCCGCAGAGCAAGTATCATCACAACCACTATCGAACACATTAGGGCGTACAGGCCAGTTTTTTCGGCGAGCGACGCGGTAACGTTGCCCGGGAAGAACAGGGTTCCAATCCCGATTGAGAAACCGGCGTCTATTATGCTGCTTCCTATAGCGTCACCTATTGCGATTTCGTACTGTTTCTTTCTCACGGCTGTCAGGTCTACCACGATCTCCGGCA
>Ga0315289_10003503_pt1 | contig 23730 bp, 17 predicted proteins | sample YL17G11_40_MG_FD_203452 | JGI IMG/M metagenome (GOLD analysis project Ga0315289, IMG submission 203452) | Sediment microbial communities from Yellowstone Lake, YNP, Wyoming, USA - YL17G11_40 | ecosystem: Environmental > Aquatic > Freshwater > Lake > Sediment | place: USA: Wyoming | collected...
GACATGCTGATTGCCATAGGGGCTGCAACGCTCTTAGGGACGATAGCGGCGATACTCCCAGCCAGAAGGGCTGCGAACCTGGACCCTGTGGTCATCCTGCAAAACGAGTAGCCGCGGCAAAGGTAATCCTCCATTTTTGGGCAGACGAGAATTCACCGTAGTCCGCCATGAGCTTCGTTCACCCGGAGACCATCAAAATCTTCGCCCCGCCCTGGCGGGGTTACGGGGACACCACTAAGACACCAAGACACGAGCACAGCAATGACCTCCGGGTGCACTCATCTTCGTGCCTTAGTGGTTCACGAGAATCTTCGCCGCGTAGCGCTTCTTTTCAGGCCAGAAACCGTCTTGCCACATCGGCGGACAGATGGTATAGTCTCAGGTGCAGTCGAAAGGGCTGAACAGGCTGAAGAGATGCCGGATGGCAACCAATCGGAGGTTTCATGAGACGCTGTCTGTTGCTGGCTATTGCTATTACTGCTATGTCATCCGCCGCAACGTCCTTCTGTGAATCTCCTGGCCCCGTCCTCGACCCAAAAAGCATCTACATAACCTCCCATTTCGATTGCCCGGTCTATTGGAACAGCAGACAGATTGCCTGGCTCAGGAATGGCACTCGCGCCCGCATCGTCCGCTCGGCGAAAAAGTGGATTCTTGTCACCTTCAGGGGCGAGCAGCGGTACATTACCGGCTGGATAAAGAGGTAGAAGCGGCGCCTCTTCCTATCTTGCTTCATGCTTTTCCTTCCCGCCCATTTCTGCTACGTTTCTCTTTTGGAAGAGGCACTGTTCGGCAACTTCGCTCCTCTGGTTTGCCACGCGCAAAAGCGAACCCCGGGCGAGCGTCTCGGCTGCAAGAATTCGTCCGGAAGCCCAGAGAGGAGGGGCCTCCCCCCGGTTGCTATCCGGATGTAGCGCGATAACTGAATCAGCCCGGAGAAAGCTCTGAAATCATGCCGAGAAAAGGAAAGGTTCTGCTCATAAATCCGAACCGGATGAAGCCCCCGGTTTCACCGGTGGCTCTCGACTACCTCGACCAATGTCTTCGAGAGAACGGCTTTCAGGTTGAGTTGCTCGACCTGGCGTTCTCGACGGACGTCGCTGGAGATGTCAGGCGAGCCCTCGCTCAGCCGCCGATCCTCGTCGGAATCACCATCCGCAACATAGACGATTCCTACTTCGCCAGCCGCGATTTTTGCCTGGAAAAGATGAAGAAAGTCATTGACCTCGTAAGAAACCAGACGGGTTCGCCCGTTGTCTTAGGCGGAGTCGGATTCTCGATTTTTCCGCTTGCGGCGGCAAGGTTTTGCAGAGTGGATTTCGGAATCCAGGGCGAAGGAGAGATGCCGCTGGTGATTCTGGCGGAAAAGATGAGGAGAAAAGAACGCTGGGACGATGTCCCGGGGCTTGTCTATCGGCGAGATGGTATGCTCGTGGCCAACCCGCCCTACCGGCACAATCTGCGAGAGATGTCCCTGTCGCAGAGGAGGCTCGTGGACAATCCTCGGTACTTCCACGAAGGTGGGATGGTCGGGTTTGAGACCAAGCGAGGGTGCTTCAAGGAGTGCTCCTATTGCGCCGACCGCCTCGCAAAGGGTACGCGGGTTTTCGTCAAGCCCCCGGAAGACGTCGTCCGCGAACTGAAAAGCTTGCTCGACCAAGGGATTGACCATTTTCACACTTGCGATAGCGAATTCAACGTCCCCGGGTCTCACGCGGAGGAAGTATGCCGAGCGATGATTCGCGCAGGAATCGGGAAAAAAGCGCGATGGTACGCATACGCGACACCAGCTCCTTTCACGGACAACCTCGCCCACCTCATGAAAAAAGCGGGATGCGTCGGAATAGATTTTGGGGTTGACCACGTCAATCCGCGAATGCTCAAGACGCTCGGAAGAGATTTCACGGCGGATGACATTCTGACCGCCGCAAAGCTCTCTCATAAGCACGGCTTCTCGTTCATGTTTGACTTGCTTATCGGCGCACCGGGCGAGAACAAGACGACGGTCCGCGAGCTTATCGAGACGATGAAGCGGGCTAACCCCTCTCGCGTGGGCCTGAGCATCGGGGTAAGAATTTGTCCGAACACGAAATTGGCGCGGCAGATTTCGGCAGAAGGGATGACGCCAGAAAACCCGAACCTCCATGGCGCCCTCGAGGACAACCCGGACCTCCTGAAGCCAATCTTCTATCTCTCGTCCAGACTTGGCGAAAGGCCGCACGATTACATCCGCGAACTTGTTGCCGGCGACCCACGATTTCTGATAGGAGAGGCGGGCGACGCCCCCGAAAACTACAACTACAACGACAACTCCGCGCTTGTTGAGGCGATAAGGGCCGGCTACCGCGGCGCTTTCTGGGACATTATGCGAAGGGCCGAGAGCGGAATCCGCCCGAGACAGTAGCCCCTCGGTTTGCGGGGGCTCACCGCAGAGAGCGCAGAGCACGCCGAGAGTCAGGCGGAGCATAGCGGCGCCCCTCTGCGGTCTCTGCGAACTCTGCCCTGAAAATAGCCGCTACGCGGCGAGCGGGGACTCTCTCGCAAAGCCGCGAAGGACGCAAAGGAGCAAGCCCGGTGAATTCCTCGCGTCTTGGCGCCTTGGCGAGAAAAAACGGGCCCCATAGGGGCATTTTCATGGTCTCCGGGTGTGCGAAGCTCATGAGCGACTGCGGTTCGATATTTGGGCTGCGGACGGTCGAAACCGTCCACAACTTCTGCCCGCCCATGACCAGGGCTATCCATGTGACAGTTTTTTGAAAGAGGAAAGGATTCATGAACGAAGAAAAAATCGAATTTGACGCGAAATCACCGGAGAGCTTGCTGGGTTCATCCTTCGCATGCAGGTGCGGGAAAGTCCATAGAATTCCCGTCCGGAAAATGGTTCTGGAAGAAGATGCCTATTTGCGTCTGCCGGAGGTTCTGAAAGAGCTGTCCTTGCCAAAAACGGCGTGCATTGTCGCCGACGAGAATACCTACGAGGTTCTCGGAAGGAACGTCCTTGGAACCCTCTCGGCAAGTGGTTACGACGTCCGGGAGGTCGTTCTCCACGCTTCGCCGGGAAGAATGGTTACCGCGAGTCGAGCGACGGAGGACGAACTCCTTACCGCGCTTCCAGCCGTGCCGCTGTTGATTGCTGTCGGGTCGGGGACGGTCAACGATTTGACAAAGTGCGCAGCCCACGAGCGGCACATTCCATACGCAGTGGTCCCCACCGCTCCGTCAATGAACGGATACACTTCCTCCATCGTTGCCCTCATGGATGCCGGTCTCAAGACAACATTCGAGGCGAACCCGCCGGTAGCGGTGGTTGCGGACCTGAACGTCCTTGTTGAATCGCCAATGGAGCTTATCACTGCGGGCCTCGGTGACATCGTCTCGAAACCCGTCAGCACCGCCGATTGGAAGCTCTCAGAAATCGTCAACGGCGATTATTTCTGCTCCCGCCCGATACAACTCGTCGAGAAATTCGAGCCTCAGTATATGAACAACGCGACGGAAATCGGGCTGCGAAAGCCGGAAGCAATCCGCGCCCTCATGGAAGCGCTCCTCTATTCGGGAGTTTCCATGACTATCGCCGGGAGTTCTTCGCCCGGTTCAGGGGGAGAGCACTTGATTTCCCACACAATTGACATGAAAGCGGATGCTGCGGGTCGAGAGCATAGCTACCACGGCACTCAGGTCGGCGTCTGCACCATATTCACCGCGGCTCTGTACGAAAGGGTTTTGAAAGAGGGCATCTCGTCGTTCGATGTTGGGCCGCTCATTGCGCGGCGCGCTTCTCGAAACCGCGAGGATTCGCGGTTGAAGCGCTATTGGGGGAGCGTCGCGGAGGTCGTCGGCAAGGAATTGTCTTTTAAGCTTCTCGACCGACGGGCGAAACGAAAGCAACTCCTCGGCGTGCAGGAGAAATGGGACGAAATCCGCCGGGATTTGCGGGCCTTTCTCCGACCGTGGTCAGAGATAAGGGATGTCCTCCGAAAAGCGGGCGCCGCGACACGAATCCGCGATATTGGGCTTTCGCTCGAGGAGTTCCGAGAAGCAGTCCTTCACGCTCGCGAAATGCGGCGGCGGTACACCATCCTCGACCTTGCCCACGACTTCGGCCTCCTCGAAAAGCACCTTGACAGCATCATCGCCGAGACAGGGCTTTCAGCGCAATAGAACCCCTCTCGCGAGCCAACCCCTCAGTAACCGGGAGAACTCACCCCGGTCCTTCATGAAATCCGCACACCCGGAGACCATGAAAATGCGGCCTCTTTGGGGCTCGTTTTCAGGCAAGTCGGATTTTGTTTTCTCTCGCCAAGGCGCCAAAACGTCACCGGGCGTGCTTCTTTGGGTCTTCGCGTTTTTGCGAGACTCCTGCCGGCCCCTGGCCACGTAGCGCTTATTTTCACGGCACAACCCGGACACCGCAGAAGAGTGTCGGACGCGATTAACACGATTTTCAGGACTATCCTGTCCATCCGGTTATTCTGTCCAATTCCTGCCTTCTTCCCTGTGACCCCGCCGCCCGTAACTGAGGCTTCACGCAGGGGCGTGGGGTGCGGCTGTGTTTCCGGGGCGGTAGGCGTTGTCCACGACCCTCACGACATCGGCGAGCGGATTATGCCGCCCCCAAAAAGGCAGCCACACCCGCGGCGCAGGAGTGTTTGAATTTCCCGGTTATATCGGTATTATTACGGGCGGCGTCGCTGAAATATCTGCTATCATGCGAAACGGACGGCTACAGGCGCCCCTCTAATACGCCATAGAAGAGTCGGCGCAGCGATAACCGCAATCGAGCCTGACAACCAGCCGCCTCGACCGGTCGGGATAGCGAAAGAACAAACGCTTTTTCGGATTGGACAATTGAGAATCCCCTATTGCCCGAAAGACTCATCTCAGTGGCTCGTTCTGGGCGTATGCGCCGTGATAGTCGTCAGCTTCTACGCGCCATTCATCTGGATGCTGAATCAGTGGTTTGTCGTGGAAGCCTACTCCCCCGGCCCGGTCGTTCCAATCCTGACCTCAATCGCCCTGTTGCACGTCCTGAAAAAGAGGAATGCCCTCCCTGCGATTCCCGCTCCCACGGCACGGCTGGCGTTCGTGATACTGGCCTGCCTCGTGGTCGTCGTTTACATCGGGAAGGAGCATTCTCGCCTCCTCCCCGGCAGTCCGTTTCTGTCGGCGGCGTCCTACTTGGTCCTCTTTGCAGCGACGACCTTTGCCCTCCTCCAGAGCGGAATCCTCCTCGCAAAAGCGGCAGCCGCGAACCCGGGTCGCAGGGCGACAGCTCTGGGAATGGCGCTCGCGCTGGCAAGCCTCGCCCTACACTTTCTCGGCCTCCGGGGCGACGAGCCGCGGCTGTCAATCGCCGCGTACATAACCCTCCTCTTTGCAATATCCTGGTATCTTCACGGATGGCACGCAATCAAGCCGGCAATCTTCCCCTACGCCATGCTTATGTTCATGGTTCCCATCGAGTTCATTGACGAAATTGCGGGCGTCCCAATGCGACTCATGGTGACCAATATCGCCGTCTCTCTCATGCGCATCGTCGGCCTGGACGTTACCCAGGCAGGAAACTGGTTTGCCATCGGCTCAATGGAGTTCAGGGTGGACGCCCCGTGCAGCGGCCTGAAATCGCTCATCTCCCTGACCGCGCTGGGGGCAACGTTTGCCTTCGTCACTCAGACCACTACTATTAAAAAGCTTCTCCTCGGCGCGTGCGCAATCCCCATAGCGCTTCTGACGAATATCATTCGGCTGGCATGCGTCGGAATTTTCGCTCAGCTTATCGGTATGGATTTCGCGGTGAAAGTCTTCCACGAACACGCCGCAGCCGTCCTTTACATTCTCGCAATTTTGATTTTCATGTCCTTGGAGAGAAAGGTCTTTCAGGCGAAATGGTTCCGCGTCAAAAACTTCTGATAGTCTTCGGGATTCTGGCGATTTCCCTCGTTCCCAGGTTCTTTTTCACGGGCGTCAAAACACTTTTCGACGAGCGGCCGGTGGAATTCCTCCCCGAACGTGTTGGCGAATGGCAAGCCGAGGAAGTCTTCGTCTGTCCCCAATGTCTCGCGGAGTTGAAGGAGTCTGTCTGGGAAGCCAAAGCTCCGAAGAATCCCGACGCTCAGATGTTCTACATGAAAGGCGACTCCACCTCTGACGGTTGCCCTGTTCATAAAACTCCTTTAACGACGACGAAAGACCTCCCGGTTGATTTCCTGACGCAAAAGGTCCTTCCTGCCGGAACTGAGTTCCTCCAGAAATGGTATCGCGACGTCCCCTCCGATGACCCTTCCGGTCGGGACCTTTTCTTCACAGTCGTCACGAGCGGAACCGATAAGAGGGGCATCCACCGCCCGGAACGGTGCCTCCAGGGCCAGGGATGGCAGATTGTCTCGCGCGATAGATGGACCATCCCTGTGCCCGCAAATCCACAAAGAAATCTTGAAGCGACGCGCCTCGTAATGCGGCGCGTGTGGCTGACTCCGCAGGGCAAAAGAGCGGAAGCTAGACAGGTCGTTTTTTACTGGTTCATGGGGCATAACAGATTGACCGGCAGAAACTTGAAGCGGTTGCTATATACTGCCCTCGACAGGGTTTTCCACGGATTGAACTACCGCTGGTCGTGCGCCCAGCTCAGTTCCCCGGTCACCGATTCGGTGGAGGAGACCACCCGCCGGATGGCGCAGTTTGTATCCGGTTTTCTGCCCCTTATTCGGCAAGCGGGTGAACGCGCCGCAGGCTAAGTACTCCGTTTCATAAGTTCCATCACGTATTTTTTGATGCGTGCATTTGGCTGGGAAGTCCGGCTGAAGTCCCGCCGATGGCGGGATGGCTAAGCGAGAGTGCCGGCTGAAGCCCGGCACTGCCCCGGTGTTAAGAGCAGGCTGTGGAACTCCCGATCACCCTTTGCGGTTCGTGAGTGTACTTCTGAAAGCGCGCACCAAGTAGATGTTTTCACAAGTACGATCACGTATGGGTAACCCGGCAGTTGTTTTTGACACGATCAACCCTGCCTGCTCGCCAAACCAGGTCTCTCGCAAAGCCGCCAAGACCCCAAGAATTGCTCACAGTCATGCAGACAGGACGCTTCGCGTCTTAGCGTCTCGGCGAGAAGAAACTCAAAACCCTCTCCAATCCCGCCGTCGGCGGGACAGGACTTATGAATCGGAGCACTTAGCCTGAGGCAGTTTAAGCAAAGAAATCGCCGGCCGAGCCGGAGGCCCCGACGCCGGAGAGACGGGAAGAAAAAAACATAAAAAAACGCTTGACACCGACAAAGGGGTGATGTAGTTTTCCCCTCGGAATATTATTCTTAGACACAGGTTACAAATAAACAGATATGGAAGGAGGGAAAATATGTGCCTGAGAGTTGCAATATCTACGGTCGCTCTGATTGCTTTGCTCGGGCTACCACTGGCTCTCGCTGCCGAGGAAGCAGCAGCCGCCCCAAAGGCGGAAGGGATGGGGATGACCCACCTGGAACTGGCTCAGGCCATCGTCAGGGCTCTCGGCCTCCAGAATGATGTGCCGGCGGAAGCTACTCCGGCAGATTATGCGACGTATCTGGAGGGGAAAGGCATCGTCCCTCTCAGGGGATGGATTGCCGGCGCCGAGGTCTCCAAAGCCGACCTTGCTGTTGTTACCGTCGAAGCCCTGGGACTGGCTGGAGACGTTGAGAAACCGACCGACGCGGAGTCGTACGTCGCGGTTCTCGACGAGCGGCAGATTTCGCTGGCCACTGTAATGGACGTGATTTCCAACGTTTCCGTTCGGTCGGCGATAACGGAATGGGTGCTTTACTCACCTATTGCAATTCTTTACGAAACATTTCTAAGTCCGGTCGAAGCGCAATAGCTTCCTGACCTGAACACTCCACTGGGAAACCAAAACTTCCAAGATTGGAGGGGGGTTTTATGAAAAACATTTCGTTGATAGTTGTTGTTGTTGCAGTAGCTGCCCTGCTGGGTTCCGTTCAGGCCGCTTCGATTCGGCCTGCCGTCCTTGGCGGGGCGTATGATGAGCTTCTCCCCGAAGCAGTAAAAGGAAAGACTTTTGTCCCGTCCATCAAGGTCAGATGGGAGTACGACGACAACGTCTATGCGGGAAACGAGAGCTGGAAGCTCTACGCGGAACCGAAGATTGACCTCCACTGGATCTCCGCGGTGAGCTACTTCGGCTTGAGCTACCAGTACAGCTTTATCTGGTACGACGACAGACCCATTGACGACACCGATATGGCCCACGACTTCCTGTTGGACGTTCGTCACTACTTCACTCCGACCATAGAGGTGGCGGTGCGAGACGTCTTCAGGTTCACTCAGGAGCCCTGGGTTCCTGAGGAACTCCTCGGACTGGCGCCGGAGGTCTCTTACCGGACGCTTGGGGACTACCTCCTCAACCGCGCAAGCGTTGCCCTGAACGTCCAGACAGGCCGTCAGGTCTGGTGGAACGTGAGCTATTCAAACCAGGTAGTTGACTACGATGAGGACGACTGGAGTGCGTCCTTCGACAGGATGTCCCACACCGGCGGTCTGAAGCTCCAGTACCTCGCCACTCCTCAGACAAAGGTTAACGTCGGCGGAACCTTTACGGACATCGGTTACGACGAATCCCCGGGTAACATCAAGGATTCCCAGTCCTGGATCGGGTATGTCGGCCTTGACCAGAACCTCACCAAGAAGTGCATCGGCTCCATCATCGCCGGCTGGGAGAACAGGGATTTTGACAGCCTCGGCGATTCGGAGGATGCTCCCTACGTAGACGTCAGCATCGCTTCCGCCATGGGAAAGAAGGGCAACGTCAAGGCGGGTTATCGCCACGGCCTTGGCGAAACCCTGTGGAGCGACTACGCGGCGCGCGAGGTCAACGCGTTCTACGGCGGTCTAAACGCATGGCTCGCAAACTGGACATCGGTTCACATCCACACCAGCTACGAAATGGCCGACCTGGAGAGAGCGCTTTTCCTCGGCATGCCCGAGAAGGCTGACGAGGATGTCTGGTTGCTCGGCATCGTCTTGAGGCAGCACGTCCATAGGGATATGTACATTGAGGCGGGTTACAGACGCACCGACGTCAGCTCCGACATCTCCGAATCGGATTACGAGCGAAACAGGTACTATATCGGATTTGGCGGCATCTTCTGAGAGGACGCCTGACGACTTAGCATCTGCAGGTCTAAAAAGAAAGGGGACCATGTGCAGGTCAGTGGTTCCCTTTCTTATTCTGGCCGGATTTGCAGCACACAAGAGCACCTAACAGCGAGGTAGTTTGCCATGGCTAACGCTCCGAGGGTCGAAGGGGAAAGAGCCGAGGAAAGACTCCATTTTCTCGATTACTGGCGGGTGGTCAAGAAGCGCAAGGAAATCATCATAGCCACCCTCGTCATTATTGTCTTTACCACCGCCGTATTTAGCTGGATTGCTAAGCCAATTTATTCTGCCGACAGCCAGATTAAGATTGAGCAGAGGCAGAGGCCGATGGACGTCTTCCGAACGGAAGCCGCCAACTATCTCCCCTTTGACCAGTACGAATTTGAGACACACCGCAAGCAGTTGGAAAGCCGCCCCGTCCTCGAGAGAGTCGTCAAGGGAGAAATCTACAGCGACGAAAGCAAGTGGTACTGCCCCACTCACCCTCAGGACAAGTTCAGCGAGAAGGAGGCCCGGGCTCGTCTGGATGCCTGCCCCCAATGCGGCTCCGATCTCGAGCGCTTGCGCGTAAGGAAGCACCCTAACTGGGAACTCTTAACGAGAAAGTGGGCCAAACGCGACGCATATCCGGGCGGGGAGTACAGGCTCCAAGCTGTGGTTTCCATGCTGAGGGCAAACCTTAGAATCCGCCCCGAAAAGGGGACTCGCCTCATCACCATCCGCTTCGAAAGCCAGGATAAAGAAGAAGCTCAGCTCGTCGCCGACATGGTCGCGGAGGCATACATCCAGTTAAGGCAAGATATCCACGAGACAGGAGTCCAGTCCGCGTTGAACGACCTCGAACGGAAGCAGTCCGGTTCCCGTCGAAGCCTGAAGTCCGACCAGATTGAGTTAACCAAGAAGCAGGGCAAATTCACTCTCGATGCCCAGGGACAGCTCATCCAGTACCAAGATCTCTCCCAGGTCACCCAGCAGAAGAGATTAGTCGAGGCTGAGGTTTACAAACTTCAACGCCAGGTTGACCGCCTCAGCGCCATGACCACCGAGGAGAGGATCGCTGCAACCCAGGAGGTCTCTCAGCTCGCTGGCGTGCTTGCCGGACAGGAAGCCGGCCTCAAGGCCCTCCTCGAGGAATTCGGCCTTGAACACCCCACAGTCAAAGCACAGAAGGGACAGATCGCCAGCCTGAAGGAGGATTTACAGGACCAGACCAATGGAGCCCTCGAATGGAAAAAAATAACCCTGGACTCACTCAAGAGCGAGCTGCAAACCCTCGAGACCGCCGTTGAATCCCTGAACAAGCTAATCAGAGAAAGCCAGCAGGCATACACAGACTACGTGGCTTCCAAAAACGATGTGGACTTGAGAAGAGCCATCCTACTGGAAGCGGAGCGCGGCAAGCTCCAGGAGGCTCTCATAAACGCCATCCCCAGGGAAGACATTCAAATCTCTGAGACTGCCCAGTTCCCCAGTTCTCCGATCCGGCCGAGGAAAATCTTCAATGTCATGGTCAGCATTTTCATCGGTATTACCCTCGGGACGGGTCTTGCCTATTTCGTGGACTACCTCGACACAAGCATAAAGAATGTTGACGACCTGGAGCTTTACCTGAACATGTCCACCCTCGCAATAATCCCTCAGCAGAGGGACGGACTACTCATCAGCGATAGCCCCAAGTCCCACGCCGCAGAGAACTACCGAATGTTATGGACCAATATCCAGTTCGGAAGGCGGCAAGATAAGTTCAAGAATGTCATGGTTACCAGCGGCGGGATGGGCGAGGGCAAGACAACCACCGTAGTCAACTTAGGCATCGCTGCCGCCCAGATGGAGTCGAAAGTCCTCCTTGTGGACTCCGACCTCCGGCGGCCGAAGATTCACAAGCTCCTGAAGTTCCCCAACCGGGTGGGGCTTTCCGACGTCCTTCTGAAAGACGTTGACCCGCGGGAAGTCGTCATCGAATCGCAGGTTCCCGGACTGTGGGTCATGCCGAGCGGCAAGATGCCCTCCAACGTCATCGGCCTGCTTAGCTCGCAAAAAATGAAAAACGTGATTACCACCCTCGGTCAGCACTTCGACGTCGTGTTCTACGACTCGCCCCCGGTCATGGGCGTCAGCGACGCTTCCGTCATGGCGGGGCTTGTGGACAGGGTGCTTCTCGTCGTGGACTTTAGGAAGTTCCCAAGGCGCCTTGCCATGCGAGCCAAAAAGAGCCTCGAAAACGTTGGCGGGCAGCTTTTAGGGACGGTCATCAACAACCTCAACATCCAGAAAGAGGACTATTACTACTACGGTTACGGCAAAGCCTACCGTTACTATTACCGGCGATATGAACAAGAGCCGGAGGAAAAGGAGGCTGAGGTCGCCCAGCCTAAGGAGGGCGCTGAAGTCGCCTCCAATCCCGAGGCGAAGGGCGAAACACAGCAGAGCTGAACAGAAGATGCTCTGCCTTGTTACGCTTGGAAGGAGTTGAAGGGGCTATGGCAAAAGAAAGAAGATCAATCCGGTTCTTAGTCCCCGTCCTGTCGTTGGTTCTGAGCGCAGGTGTGGTCTCCTGGGGGGAGGGAGTGGAAAGCGGCCCAACATCAACGGCGCCCACTTCCGGCGCTTCCGCTGGCGAGGGCGCATCCATCGGCGGAAGCACGCCCGACGACTACGTCATCCAGGTTGACGACGTCCTCATGCTCGATGACGGCAAACTACGAAGCGAGCTTACCGCGTTGCGAGGTTACCGCGTTGCCAAGGACGGCACAATTAAGCTTATTTACCTCGGACGCCAGCAGGCTGCCGGCTTGACCAAGAGAAAGCTGGAAGACAAGATTGAGAAGCTCTACGACCCGAAGTACTTCAAGAACCTCTCCATAACCATCGATGTCGCAAGCTACACCTTTACAATCGGCGGGGAGGTACGCAGTCCCGGCGTCAAGCCTCTTCTGTCCGGGATGACCATACAGGGAGCCATCGCTTCCGCTGGTTGGTTCACCGATTTTGCCAAGGAAAGCAAAGTGATCGTCACTCGGGTTGAAGATGGCAAGAGGGTTCAGAAGATAATAGATGTCAATGACATACTGAAGGGAAAAGTTGGAGCGGATTTCCTTATCAAGCCCAAAGACGACATATTTGTGCCTCGGGGCGGCCCCTTTTAGCGGGTAGCCGCCCAAGCACTCGTCACAGCCCCCGATGAGATCATGCCGGGCAAACGTCTGCCCTTGTTACTTTTCGCGGGGCCGGTTCCTCAGTCAAAACGACGCGTCAGGGGCCGCGGTTCCCCGTTCTGCGGTAATCTGCCGGGACAGGCTCCAGGAATATTTCCAGAGAAGGACAAGTGACCAGTTTTGTCAAATTCTGTGATGCCGCAGTTCTCATTCTCATCGTCTTCGTTCTGGTTTTCACTCCGTTCGCCTTCGGCGGAATCAACCAGACTCAAGCCCTCCTGAGCAAAACCTTCCTTTCCCCGGTTCTTTTCTACTCCAACTACTTCGCCCGCCTTGGGATAGCCCTGGCCGTGATGCTCTGGTTCCTGGGCATGATTTCTGCCAGAGAAATCAAGTTCGCAAAAACCCCTCTCGACATCCCTATCGCGCTATTCGTCGGATATACCCTCCTGTGGTTCATGTTCTCAAGTGCCAGGTACGTCATCGGCGCCGAGCTCGCCAACATAATCGCTTACGTGGCGCTCTATTACCTCGTAGTCAACAACGTGCGGACGAAACTTCGGATGAACATCATCGCCGGCGCCCTTCTGTTCTCGGGCTTCGTGATAGCCACCATCGGCTTGATCCAGCTGTCCGGCTACTTCCTCCCCTCCTCCGAAATGAAGCTGGATTACGCCATCAATCTCCTCCGCCCGAAGCAGTATTGGGGGAGGGTCGGCGGAACGTTTGTCTGCCCGAACCATTTCGCTGGCTATATGGAAATGGTTGTTCCCTTCGCCATGGCTTACGTCCTTTTTGCGAACATCCCCCTCGGGAGGAAAATACTTCTCGGATTCTGCGGATTAGTCATGACGATTGGGCTTTTGCTTTCCATCTCACGCGGAGGCTGGGCGGGGTTCGGCGTTTCAGCGACTTTTCTTTTCATAGCCGCCACGAAAGAGAAAAAAGTCCCTAAAGCTGCCAGGACCGCGCTTCTTGTCGTAACACTGATCGCGGTTGCGGTCGTTCTCGCAAAGTCCGCCTACGTGAAGAAGCGGTTCGTCGAGAGCTTCAGCAAAGAGGACTCCAGCTACCTCAAGAGAGCACACCTCTGGATTGACAGCCTCTCTCTGGTCAGGGACAATCTCCTCATCGGAACTGGCCCGGGGACGTTTGACCTCACCTTTCGGGAATATCGCCGCCCGTCTTTTCTTCTTGCCGCCGGATACCCCCACAACGATTACATCAACACCCTCTCCGATTACGGCATAGTCGGCTTCGTCATCCTCCTTTTCGGGATAGTCCTGTTCGCAAAAAAGCTCTGGGCCTCCACCGACAGGCTCAGGAGAAGAATGGATAAGGCCCACCTCTATGCCATCATGGCGGCGTTCATCGCGCTGCTTGTTCATTCTCTCGTTGACTTCAACATGCACATCCCGTCCAACGCCTTGACCATGGCCGCCATCGTCGCCATTGGAATGTGCATTCGGCAGTACCGCGTCCAGGTCCTTGACGAATGGGTTGCCATGACAGGCCGCAAACCGAAGCTTTTTCCCCCGGCCTTGAGGAACGGCCTTTCCGCAGTAGTCGTAATCGTCACAGCGGGCCTCCTTTACATGAACTTCAAATCCTACGCCTCCATGCTCGTGCTACATCAAGCGACCGAAAAAGACCCCTCCCAGGAATTCCTCAGCCAGAACCCCGACGAGAAACACTTCCAGGAAGCCGAGCGCCTGTACAAGAAGTCTGCCTCCTTCTTCGCAGCGAACGCGAAAACGTGGGCGAGCCTCGCGGAGATGTATCTTTGGAGGTCCGACGACGCCCTCGCAAAAGGTCAGAAAAACAAGTTCTTCTTTCTCCTGTTGGGCGCCAAAGAAGCCAGGAACGATTGTGAAAAAGCTGCCAGAGCCGTCAAGGAGGCGATTGACCGAAATCGCCTCGACCCGCGGTACTATTTGACTCTCGCAAGAGCCTATGCGGGCATCGCTTACGTCAACCGCGAGTACAAGCAAGGCTCCCCAACTCAATATTCCCCGGCCCTCGACAAATACGAGGGAATGGCCATCGCCGAGTTCCAGAAAGCCCTCCAGATGGACCCCAACAACGCCGTATATCACGAGCACCTCGGATTCTTCTATTACCGAACCGGACGCTTCGACCAGGCGGAAAAAGAAGTCCAGCAGGCCTTGGAGATAGTCCCCGATAACTCCCTTTACGTGAAGGAAAGGAAGCACCTCCAAAAACGCCTCGATGACATCCGCCGCGCGCGACAGGAAACCGAAAGGCAAACCGCCGCGTTTTCATTCATGGAGAGTGAAAGGGGGCAGTACAAGAATTAAGAAGCACGACGACGCATTGCAGAACCCGCGAAAAGGGAGGATGTTTTCGACAGGATTTACAAGATGGCCGGGATTTGAAAGAAAAGCCACGAAGCCCCCCCCCCTGGGGCGGCGCCCCTGCCATGACCGAAGCTCGTAAAACTCAAGACCAGATAAGACACGATTCACAGAGCCCTGCGCATCCTGTTCATCCTGTCAAAGAAGAATCCGGAATTCCATTTGTGAGTCGGTGCAGTCAGGAGAAGCCATGCCGATATACGAGTATGATTGCCTGAAGTGTGAAAACGTGTTTGACGAACTCGTAAGCAACTCCGACAAGTCCCCTGTTGCTTGTCCGAGCTGCAAGAGCCGCCGGGTCAAGAGGCGATTCTCCACGTTCGGATTCCGCTCCAAGAGCGAGTCGGGGGAAATTCGCACGGGTTCCAGTTCTTGCTCGGGGTGCACCGCGACATCGTGCGCTTCCTGCAAGCCGTAGTGGGCGGCGTAATGCCGCACTTACGGGGCGCAGAGGTCGGAGACAGGAAGCCAGGATTTTGACAGGATGAACAGGATGGACCGGATAATCCGGAAAATTCTGTTAATCTTGTCTCACATTCTTCTGCGCCCTCTGCGGTAAGTCCTTTCGGGACTGAGGCCATACGGGGGGGCTCGCAAGTTTCTTGACGAATTATTGGACAGGGTGACAGGATAAAAGAGTGTTGCGCACGTTAGTCAGCTTGGACGCAGGCGGATGTACTTTTTTCGCCTCGCCGGCAAATCCTGTGCATCCTGTTTATCCTGTCAGAAGACCCGTTCCGTCTCTGAGACATTGTCGCACTTGTAAACTCGTGTGCTCACGACCCGAACTCGGACTGCTGGGGTAACCACGAAGTCGCTTTTTTCGGTCAGGTATGTCCATGACTCCGGACGACGCTAACCAACCTCTGGGTATCCTCTGGGCGCCATGGAGGATGAAATACATCTTGGAAAGCAACAAGTCTTCCCGATGCATTTTCTGCCTTGATGCTTCTCCGGAACCGGACAGAGAAAACCACGTCCTGTGCCGGTATCGGACGTGCTTTGCCATGCTCAACCGCTTCCCCTACAACAACGGGCACATCCTCGTCGCCCCGTTCAAGCACGCCAGCGACCTCGACTCCCTCACGGACGAAGAGCTCCTCGAGCTGATGACCCTCCTGCGAGATTGCAGAAAAGCCCTGTCGGCCTCCATGTCTCCTGACGGATTCAACGCTGGATTCAATCTCGGCTCCGCGGCGGGGGCTGGAGTCGAAGGGCATATCCATCTCCATATCGTCCCACGATGGCGTGGGGACACTAATTTCATGACGGTTACTGCCTCAACGAAAGTCATTCCTCAGTCCCTTGACGAGGTTTACGACATGCTCCACCCTCTCCTTTCGAGCAGGAGCCGATAAACCTCAACCCAGACTGCAACGTTTAACTATCGAAAAGGGTTTTTGCACATGCCGGATAGGGCCCGGGAAGCCGAGTTGATTGAAGCCCATCGGGCTGGTGATACAACCGCCTTCGAGCAACTTATTGACCTTTACAAACAAAGGGCTTACTCACTGGCCTACCGCTGGCTGGAAAACAGGGAAGACGCCCTCGACGTTTGCCAGGAAGCTTTCTTGAGGATGTACCGGGCACTCGGAAGATGGCGGCCGAGGTCGTCCATCTTCACCTGGCTCTATCGGGTCATAGTCAATCTCTCAATTGACCTGAGGAGAAAAAAGGGGAGAGAGAAGGCCGTCCCCCTTGAGGGCGAGAGCGGTGAGGCAACGCAGTTCGTTGTGCAGCTTGCTTCCTCGGAAATCAGTCCGAGGCGAGCCGCCGACCTCAGGCAGCTTGCCCGGAACATCCAGGAAGCAGCGATGCTCCTCCCGAAGAGGCAGCAGAAGGCGTTCGTCCTGAGGTTCTATGAAGGCTTGCAGATTCGGGAGATCGCCCGCGTCATGAAGTGCTCCGAGGGAGCCGTCAAGGCGACTCTCTTCCAGGCTGTTCGGAAAATGCGGAAAACGCTCTCGCCCGAGTGGCGAAAAAAGGAGCAAGAAGGCCATGAAGTGCAGGGATACAAGACGAGCCATCAAATCTCTCGTCTGCGGTGAGAAGATTGACCCCCAGGCAATCCGCGGACACCTCTCCGAATGCCCGCGCTGCCGCGAGAGATTTCAACCGGTTCTTGAAATCATCCGTTCGACAGAAGGGTCGGGCATTTCGCCGCTGTCGGAAGAGGCATGGAGACAATTCTCCCTGAGACTTCACAGCCGAATGGAACAGGGGCGACCTGCGCCTCTCGGTGGTCTCCGGTCATTCCTTCTGTGGGTTGGGCAATCGAGCCTTGTCAGGCTCCGGAAAGCCGTCGCCTTTTCGGCGGCCTCCTTGCTCATCGGCGTTACCGTAGTGACATTCCTCCTGCGCTCTTCACCCGACCTCACCCGGCCCCCGACCCTCGTCCAGATGCCCTCTGCTCAGACCCCGGTGCCCGCCCCGGACCTCCCGCCAGCGATGACGGATGTCCTGAGCATCTTCGGCCCGGGCGGCTTTGTCACCGGCGTTTTCTCCGGCTACATCCAGCCTGGCGACTTCTTCGGCGGCCACGAACTCGACCAGGACCAAATCATCGAAGCCCTTGACTACCTCCTGAGCTAGGCTGCGTTGCTTCTCGCTCGACCCATCAAGGCTCGCAATCAACACCCCGTGGAACGCCCGATCCGGCCTTGCGCGTGAAATGCAGCCCCGCCTCTGGCTCGGATTTTTCTGGGGTGCGGCTGCGTTTGAGTGGTTCGTCCCGGCAAACCGGACCCACCCCTCGGCCACGTCATGAGGTGGCATGGGCATCTTGCCCATGTTCAAGGGATGCAGGCCCGCAGGGCGGGCCTGCGGTACATTCACGGGTCCCGCCAAAGGCGGGATGCCACTTCCACGACTTGGCGGTGAATCCATTCCCGCCGGGCTTTAGTCCCGCCACGAGCGGGAGGGCAAGCTCCCGCAATCCAAGTCCGCAATGTCGTCCAGACCACGGGCTATTCTCAGGAGAGGCAGAAGGAATGAACCACGAAAACACCAGGGCACAAAGAAGCTCTCCCCTGCCAGTAATTCGTGTCTTTGCGGCGAGCGAAACGGGGGGCGGGCTGCCCTCAGAGTTGCTCGACCCTGTAAAACTTGCGCGAACCGCCGGGACTGGGGTCTGTCCAGGACGTGGAGTCGCCCGCGGAAACAACCGTCGACTCTTCTGTCCAGTCAGCCAAAGTCAGGTCGGTGCAGGACCACACGACATACTCATCGCCCGGCCGGCTCGTCCATATCAGTTGAATCATGCCTTCGGCTGGGATTTTGACCTCAAGCAGCTCGAAGGGTCTCGTCTCGACGACGTTAACCGTTCTCGTCTGCTCCTCGGCAGGGTTGCCGCTGGAGTCGCTGACGTTGTAGTGCAGGATGTACGTGCCGACCGCATTGTGATCCACGGAACCCGTGATAACCACGTTTGCCGCGATGTCCCCATCGTACGTGTCAGCCGCCGTGTACCCGGGCTCGACGTACGCCGTCCCCAGCTGTAATGTCATGGGATCGTCCCCTTGCAATGCAATCACCGGAGGAGTGGTGTCTACCACGTTTACAACCCTGGTTTTCTCCTCCGCTGGATTCCCGCTGGAGTCGCTGACGTTGTACCTCAACGTGCAAGCGCCCAACACATTGTGGTCCACCGTGCCCGTCACTGCGACGTTTGCCGTCAGGTCGCCCTCGCATACGTCCGTCGCTGTGTACCCGGGCTCCACATACGGTGTCCCCCACTCCAGAGTCAAAGGATCGTCTCCCGATAACGTAATGTCCGGCGGCGTCGTGTCCACCACGTCGACTGTTCTGGTTTTCTCCTCCGCGGGATTGTCGCTGGAATCGCTGAGGTTGTACCTCAACGTGTAATCGCCCAACACATTGTGGTGCACCGACCCCGTGACCACTACGTTCGTGGTGATGTCTCCATCGTAGTTGTCGGTCCCCGTGTACCCTGGCTCAGAATATGGCGTCCCGCACTCCCAGGTCAAAGGATCGTCTCCCAATAACGTTATCTCAGGCGGCGTAGTGTCCACGACGTTAACCGTTCTAATCTTCTGCTCAGCGGGATTGCCGCTCGAATCGCTGACGTTGTACCTCAACGTGTAAGCGCCCAACACATTCTGGTTCACCGAACCGGCGACGACGACGTTTCCCGTGATGTCTCCGTCTTTGTTGTCTGTGGCCGTGTACCCGGGTTCAGCGTACGCGGCGCCCACCTCCAGGTCCACCGGATTGGCGCCGAGCAAGGTGATCACAGGAGGGGTGGTGTCCGGCGGCCCGGACGTGGTGAAACTGTACGCCACCGGCGTCATGATGTTTGCCGGCGAGCAGCGATCCTTCGCGTTTACCGTAACCGCCACTGTTTGGCCGTAGTCGAAGTCCGATGGAGGATTGTAAGTCACGGTGTAATCCGTCGGAGTGCCCTTTATGGCTGGGGTCACCTGCAAGCCGTCGAGGGTGACGACGATAGTTCCTCTGTCCACGCCGTTGCCGTCGTCCTTCACATGAAGGACCACATTCGCATTCACAGCCACATTCGTGGCGCCGGCCGCCGGATCGCATCCATCTGCGTAGGGCGGGGTTCCGTCTATCGCGGCGTTGTAGTACTCGTATGCCCCCATGTCCACCGTCAGGGAGGAGCGGCCAAAGAGAACTCGCCTTTTGTTGTCAAGGTCAAAGGCGTCCCACACCCAGTTCTCGTTTGTGCCGGCATCAATGCAGGGCGAACTCGGGGACAGGCGGTAGTCCGCGTCAGCAAATTCCGGATCCAGAGCGATGTTTCCCACTCCGCCTCCGGTCCAACCCTGGATGCAACAATAGGTGGGGGCAACGGACTCGGTGACCTGTGGCAGACCGGGAGGGTTATTTCCCCAGACGATATTGTTTCGGATTGCCCCCCCTGAGGGAACGTAAGGGCTGGTGCCGCAATGTGACAAGCCTGACGCGTGAATCACCGCGGTGTTCCCCACAACGGTGTTGTTCCGGATTGTGGAGTTAGAATGAGAAATTCCTCCACCGCAGTACGATGTGTTGCCGGCAATCAGGTTGCCTTCGATGGTCCCCGTGCAGAAGGCCAATCCGCCGCCATGATCGCCAAAGGCGTTCCCAGCCATATTTCCGACAACGATGTTGTTCCGCATCAACCCGCCGCAGCCAAAGACCCCAGCGCCATTTTGGCAACTGTTGCCGGTGATGAAGTTGTTCTGGACCCCCGCACGGCTGAGGTTTGGCGAGCTTGTTCCGCCGAGGACCCCGCCTCCTGAAAGGGTCATGCCCAAAGGGCCGCTCACCGAGGTGCCGGTCCCATTTCGGATGGTAAAGCCGGACAGGGCGCAGGTGTTGTTTTCGGTCCCGGAGAAGGTCACGACGGAGCCGGCTTGGTTCCCGTCAATGATGGTCTGTTTCACGACGGCCCAGTCGGCCGGATTGGTGCTGCGCAGGACGATGTTCTTGCCGTTGAAATTGATATTCTCGACGTACGTTCCCTGTGCCACGATCACCGTATCGCCATTCGCGGCTGTGTCTATGCCGCGCTGAATGGTTGCAAAAGGCGACTCTTGGGTCCCAGGATTTCCGTTGTCTCCCAGTGGCGGAGGCGCCACGTGCCACTCGGTCGCCAGCAAGCCCGAGGAGACCGATAGAACGAAAAAGACTACTGCGGTAACGAAAGCTCGTGTGCGGGTCATTGTCCCCCCTCCTCTTGAGATGATGTTCACTGCAACCATTCGCCTTTGTTCGACATGGAATAGCTCCTCGACAACTCTCAAGTACCCGATTCTGTGGATGCCGATTATTGACTCTACCACCCAAAGGCGACGTGTCAAGATGAAATTTGGGGCGGGTGTAAGGCCTCAGTCACAGGGGGACTCTCCGCGAAGGACGCACAGACCCCGGAGGAAAACCTCACAGGATTAACAGGATTTTCAGGATTATCCTGTGTATCCTGTCGTCCTGTTCAAGTCTTCGTTTGTTCTCCGCCACGTTTCCCGCCCATAACTGAGGGGTTACGGGCGGGGGCGGCTGTAATCAGGTGGGGGCGTACCCGGCGACGGGAGCAGACTCGGCAGGGGTTGGTGTGAGGACCTCCGTGTATCGCCGACATCTTGTCCCGCTGTAGCGCAGGCGTCTCGCCTGCATCCTTATCATTGACGTGCTCCGTGCTCAAGCCAGTGGCTCGGGCCACGTCCTTCTTGAGAGAGAGACGCCCTCGGGATTGCCCCGCCCGGCCGGCACGGCGTTACCTGTACCAGTTTTGCCCCTCAGATACGGCCACACCCAGCCCTGCACCGCCGCCGGATTTATTGACAAAACACCAAAAATCCTGTATAATCCTACCAAAAAGAAGCATTTCTACTCACGCCCAATGCCAGGAACGCAACATGCTCCCAGCGCACATCTCGCTCGCAATTTCCGCCCATTTTCGACCAGGACTTGCTTTTTTCGCAACCAGGAATGGCGAGAAACCGCGAGTTCTTCCTACCACCTGGGCCTTTTCTCATCTTCCTGAGCCAGAGCCTATCTCGTTCTCCATAAGCAGATTACATCACAAATCCTCACCCTCAAAAGGCCCGAAAAGGCCCACTTTTTCGCCGTGCCGTATTTTTATACAAAGCCGCCTCCTTGGTCTTCCTTTGACGGGGATAGAGCGACGCTCTCCTCTCTTGATGATCGCCGTCCAAAACGTTATCATGCTGCGGGGTACATTGAAGAACACGTCCCCGGGGGAAGCGTCTCCGAAATCCGTTCATCTCGTAAAAGGAGGCCGCGCGAAATGAACAGACTGAAAGCCCTATCAGTTTTCATCATCTCGGCTATCGCCTGCGCCGCCGCGCCCGCCGACGCCGAAAAGCCCATCGCCATTCTCCTCCATCATCAGGATTGGCATACTGACAAACAGGGTTGGCAAACCTGGTCTCAGCGGGACGAGATTGCACCCAAATTCTACGTGGATCAGGAGGTTTTCCTCAAAGGCAATAGCTCTCTCGCCATTTCAGGCCATGGGAATCCCGCCGCCTATGGCAGGTGGGAAAGGATTGTCACCGGCATCAATGCGCGAAGCTGGTATCGCCTGACCGCGCATTACAAGACGAAAGGCGTCCGATACGAAAGGCAACACGTTGTGGTCCGCCTCGACTGGCTCGACGAGAAGAGCGAGCGGACCGAGCAGCCGGATTACCTGACTAAGGTTTCGGACGCGGGCGAGTGGAAGCGAACCGAAGGGACGTTTCAGGCGCCGAGAAAGGCGCAAGCCGTGAAAATCGAGCTTCACCTTGCGTGGTCGCCGGAGGGGACGGTCTGGTGGGATGACATACGTCTCGCAGAAGTGCCTCAGCCAAAAGGAAGGCGCGTGACCCTGACCACCATCTTTCATCGCCCCCAGGGAAGCAGGTCGTCCGAAGAGAACATCCGCCAGTTCTGCGCAATGCTCAATCAGGCGGCTGCGGCTCGTCCCGACATCGTTTGCCTCCCGGAAGCAATCAACATGGTAGGGACTCATCTCAGTTACGTGGAAGCGGCGGAACCTGTCCCCGGCCCGACGACAAAAGCCATCGGCGAGGTCGCAAAGCGGCTTCGGTTTTACGTCGTGGCAGGTTTGATGGAGCGGGATGGCAAATGCGTTTACAACACCGCTGTTTTGATTGGGCGGGACGGCGAGCTCGTCGGGAAGTACCGAAAGGTCTATCTGCCGAGGGAGGAGGTCGAGGGGGGTGTAACCCCTGGCGATGGCTATCCGGTTTTTGAGACCGACTTCGGCAAGGTCGGCATGATGATATGCTGGGACGTGCAGTACGTTGACCCGGCGAGGGCTTTAGCAGCGCAGGGAGCGGACGTGATTCTCCTGCCCATCTGGGGCGGGGATGTTACACTCGCCAAGGCAAGGGCCATCGAGAACCAGGTCTATCTCGTTACCTCCGGCTACGACATGCCGACTTTCATCATCGGCCCTCTCGGCAACATCGTCGCCGAAGCGACCAAGCAGAAGCCAGTCGTCTCCCAGGTCGTGGACCTCGACGAAAGGTACAGGCAGTCGTGGCTCGGCGACATGAAAGCAAGGTTCTGGAAAGAGTGGCGAGGGGACGTCAAAATGCCCGGCTGGTCGGAGCAAACCGCCGATGAACGCTGATACACGCCGATTGGTCTTCCGTCCATCTGAGTGCATCTGCGTGCATCTGCGGTTAAAAGTGAAGTGCCTCGCACGGAAAGGCCGCCTTGTCGTTCGTTGAAATGAGGAATGGAATTATGATTAAACACCTGGCAAAAGCAGCAGTTATCGGCTGCACGGCACTTAGCTGCCTGGCAGCGGAACGGTCAGAGGACCACCCGAAAATGAAAATCGGATACCGAACGCAAGCGTACTCGCGGATGGAATTTGCCGCGGCGTTAGCGGACCTCAAGAGCCGCGGCTACGGCGGCGTCGAGTTTTGTCTCGACTCGCCGCCGGTAAGACGCTCGGAGTTCGACGAATCGGCCGCCCGGAAATTCGCCCGGATGATTACCGACGCGGGTCTGGAGGTCTATAGCGTCAGCCACCACGGAAATTTCGTCAGCGACGACCGGTTCTTTGAGGAGCTGAAACGCCTCATTCCTCTCGCCCGCGCCATGGGGACGCAGTTTTTTGTCATCAGCAGCGGCCCGATTGACCGAAACGACAGGAGGGCGCAGCTCGTCATCGTCGAGAAACGCCTGAGAGAACTGGCGGCGGTCGCCGAAAAAGCCGGTGTCATCCTCGCCTTAGAGCCGGAGCCGAACCTCGCCGTCGAGTCAACGCGGGAGATGATGCAGCTAATCTGGAAAATAGGGCTTCCATCTCTGCGAATTAACCTCGACATCGGGCACGCCTTCCTCACAGACGGAGATCTGGTGAAATCCATTCGCGAGGCCGCAAAACTCATCGTCCACACCCACATTGACGACATGGCCGGCGGCGTCCACAAGCATCTCATTCCGGGCACCGGCGAAATTGACCTCCCTGCGGTAATGACCGCCCTTTTAGAAGTCGGCTACGAAGGACCTCTCGCAGTTGACCTCTTCAACCTCGACCCGAAAGAAGCCACAACTCCG
>Ga0315289_10003504_pt1 | contig 23726 bp, 32 predicted proteins | sample YL17G11_40_MG_FD_203452 | JGI IMG/M metagenome (GOLD analysis project Ga0315289, IMG submission 203452) | Sediment microbial communities from Yellowstone Lake, YNP, Wyoming, USA - YL17G11_40 | ecosystem: Environmental > Aquatic > Freshwater > Lake > Sediment | place: USA: Wyoming | collected...
GCTGCTTCGTAGATTGCTTTATCAATATCATCATCCTTCGATGCATCCGAAATCTTTGTAGTATTCATTGTCGGAACAAGCTTTGCAAACCCCGGATACTCTTCGGCAAGCACAGTTAGGAGATGATAAATATAAGTAATCTTGCCGTTATGAAGCTCAACAAGAGTTCTCATCCATTGTTCCTTAACAAGCTTACCACCATTTTCCAACTCGGCTCTTACAACAGCACGAACATCACCGTGAGATACGGGAACATCAGGACCAACCTCACAACGAATTAGCTTGGTGATATCCCAAGCACTAAATGGTCTACGAGTATCAATCTTATCCTTAAGTTTTCCACGGACTAAATGAGCCAAAAGAGGGCTTACGTTTTCGCATCCACAATCGTTACACATTGGTTTTGTCTCCTCGATTTCGGTATAAGCATCTGGCACTAATTGAAAGAAAGGAAGAAAAGATTTAGACCAATCAATCATTATCTTTCTTCCGAATATACTCTTGTTCACCTTGATCTCCCATCTTCTTTATATTGGGTATTATACGCTCAATTTCAATTTCTGCAAGATCTTTCTTGGGAATTTTTGGCAATTCCCACTCTTGCGTTTCTGGATTCCATTTCCAAACTATATAAATATTATTCATTCTATATTTGCTTTCAGGATATCAACTTCTGAGTTTGTAAGAAATTCCCTGTCCATATTTTGAAAACATATATAATGAAATATAAAATAAGCTTCTTGATATTTCTTATCATTAAAATAATGCCAAAAGAGATACTTCAAATCATCAAGATCTGACTTTTTACACTCCGCAAGAAGCTCTTTCATTAGCAACCTCTGATAATATAACCCATACTAGATTCGTTAACTATCATATAGAAATAAACCCAACCTTCTTTCTTGGCTTCGGTTATACAATAATGAATCAGAGGAAGATTAAAACTATCTAAAGCTGGATAACTTTCACGAATATTCCTTGGAACATCTATAGTTTTACACTTAGCCCTTATCAATTCATTATTAATACCGACACCAACTGGTCCTGACATTGGAATTAATCCCTGAAGTAAATTAGCGTGAATATCGAATCCTAATAACTCCCTATTGGCTTCTGTTTTTTCCTTTTCTGAACCAACAGCATTCAATAAAGCTTCTTCTCCTTTCTCCAACGAAAGCTTGTTAATAACCTCTGGTGTAATTAGATCTGGCATAATTTCTCCTATTGCGGTGGATCATTTTCCTTGGGACCATAACGCTTGAGCATCGTCTTGAGAATCTTTACAGCCTTCTCTAATTCATTCTTCTGGAGAAAATAAAGAACATCCCTAATCTCTTGACACAGTATTTCTGGTAGCTTCGACATTTGTTACTCCTTAAAAGAAATAAGATACTTTGGATTACACTGAACTGGATCGTACACAATCATTTCGTTATTAATAACACCACTCTGACCACCCTTGGCAAAAGTGGAGTCGTAACCTTTCTTCGGCAAAGATTCACCAGAACTCTTTGGAACATATTCTTTTCCCATCGCTACATCTAATAGAAACATCATACAAATTTTTTCTCTTGTTCCTGACCAATATCCCTGAGAATAATTCAGAGACTTCGTAGATTGATCTGAGAAGTAAAGTCCATTACCAAACATTCTTCCGCAGCAATAAGAGGCGTTAGCTGGTGGAATAAAGAATCCCTTGGCAAGTATCGAAAGTATATTTGATACTCTTGTGCCGTGCCAAACTTCAATCACTCCACCTAACCTCTTACCTTTATTTTCAAATAACTCTTTCATCTTCTTGATCGTGATCGAATATACCGTATCAACCTTATAGCGGTACGAAGTATGAGTCTGCTTCTTATTCGACTCAAAGAATTCTGTGATTCGCTTAATCTCTTTTTTATCTGCCACCAAATCAATAGATATATCGAAAGGATTCTTAGTGTCTTTGCCATCGTCTGTATCCTTGGGTTTATTTAAAATATCCAGACTTGCTTGTAGGGAGTCTAGAATAGAAGAATGATAATCAATCTTCTTATCTCGTCCGTAGAACAAAGCTTCCAAAGACGGTCTTTGTCTTCCGATGTTCTGAGGAATCAACATCATATACTGTTCAACTAACTTGGTAGCTGTTTTATCACTCCATTGATCCTTCTCAACAAACGGTTTTAATTTAACCAAAACATCTCTGGCTGCATCAATATTCTTTTGTCCAACAACACCAAGAGGAGTAGAGAATAATCCGGTATTCTTATCATAAGTCAAGCTGGTACTATCGAGAACATTATGAATATTCTCAGTATCCAAAAGAGTAATAAGATCTTCTATTTCTTTCTTGCCATTAGCTATAAGCTGTGCCATACTCTTTCCGATACTTTTAACGCCAGCTTTAGCAATAGTATCTGGTTTAATAGTACCGACAATCTCTACTTCTGTATAAACTGATTCTCTTTTACTACTACTCTTCTTCTTACCTTTAAGTTTTTTATTAATAAGCCTTTCAGCTTCATCTAGAGCAGCTTCCTTAGAACCGAAATTCTTGGTTGTGCTTTGAAGATTGTCTCCAACTCTTCCGTATTCAGTAGTTAAAGATCCATCATCCTCTACAATAATTTGCCATACTTTATTATGACCTTGATTACCAAAGTCAGATTCAGTACAAACAAATTTACGATTCAAAACCTCAGTAGCCATTTTGTTCCCTTGCTACAGTCAAACTGTTCATCATCAAAATTGCAGCTTCTCGTAACTCATCGTTTGTTTCTACTTCTTTATTCTTCCAACGAATTGAACCATCTTGACGAACAATTAAAATAGTTTCTCCAGAAGAGTTTCGTATTTCTAAGGGATTACATTCTGTCTCGGCAAACTTAATGTTGAATACACTTGTACGCATTTACTTCACCTCAATTCCTCTAAAGGGTGGAAGAGCGGCACTTGCTGGAGCAATAATCTTCTTCTGTTGTGCCATAATCTTTTCCTTGATAGCATCAACAACTTTCTTGGCAGCGGCGGCTCCATCTTTCTCCATCGTAGCATTAAACTTAACAAATGCTTCTCGCAAGTCAGAAGCTTGAATCGGAACCTTAATTGTCTCTGTCATCGGTCCCATCGGAGTAGGTATTTCTATATACCCCACTCCTAGAAATTCTGGAAAGTCAGTTGGCGGTATTCCATCAATAATATGATGCTGAATAACCGCTTGACCCTTCTCGTTACTATATTCTTGTTCGTAGTAGATCATTTATTCTTCCTTTCGACCGGTTGATTCTTGAACTAATGGAGATTCAACTGGTGGGGCAGGTGGCTTAATAACGGGAAGATATTTATTAATAATCGTAGAAATGTCGTGTTGAATATTAATAAGAGTATCAATAAGATCAAAGATAACAAAAGCATCAGCATTGATTTCAAATATCTTAGCTGTTTCCTTATCAATCATTTCCAATCTTTTCTTACCGTCTTCAACAGACAATCGGAACGCTCCCTTCTCACGATTGATAAAGAGAAAGAAAGTTTCCTTATTATACTTATCAATAAAGATAGAGAGTTCCGGCTTCGGATCTCCTATTGGTGCGCCTTGATAGGCTGGTGCTGCGATTAGATACGACATTGCTTTCATATTAGGCTCCATATTTTGAACGAAGACAACAGATCTTATATTTTTTACCGGACCCACAAGAACACTTTTTATTTCTTAGGGTTCCTTTAGTTACGTTACCCTTTGCGAATGGTGCTTCGTTTGGTAAAGGATTTTCAACAACTCGACCAGCTTCGTTAAATTTAAGAGGCTTGTTGGTTCTTCGGGGCTTCTTTTCTACCTTCTGAAAATGATTCCAATCAGCAAGGTTTCTAAGCGAACGCTCCAATCGACTCATCCTCTGAAACTGCTCTATCTCGGCTTCTGTTAAATGAGGAGCCTCTTCTTTCTTAACTTCATTCGGGGTAGATATTTCTGGCTTATTCATCCTTTACCTTTCTTAGAAAGTTCCGTCGATAATATTTACAAAGTCTGTTCTAACCATTTCGCAGCAAAGAGTCTTGATATGATTTTGAATAAGTTTCATTTGTTCTTTATCAACAGTATTCAATTTCTCTTCGTGATCCTTGCGGAACTCTTTAATTACATCTTGGGTGAATAATCCCGAAAGCTTTCCGAAGTCTTTATCTGTAACGGTTCCGATCTTTGAGATAACATTGTGGAGTCTGTTGACAGTAATGTAATCAGACGCTTCCTCTGCAAGAACTTTGTTTTCTTCCGTAAGCGAGACAATCTCAATTGAATCTCCTGTAATTTTTTGCTTGGATTTCTTCTCCGAAACTTCTTTAAACTTTTCATTCTTATTCTTTAGAATTACTCTATCGCCCGAAGGAAAGAATCTGGCATCGAGAGGCTTGATAACCACACCTTCGCAGTTATTATTCTCTATAGCCGGAAGCTTAAGAAGTTCTGGAATCTTTGTTTGGAACTCATTAGAATAGGCCATACAGGTTTTCATATCCGATATCAGAAGAGACTTGGCCCAAAGAAAATCAGAAGCATTCATAAGTTCTTCAAATATTTTGTAATTAACATAAGCACCATTGACTTTCAGATCAAAGGCATAGAAATCATTATCAGGAGAATAATAAACTCCCTTCTGAACCTTGGTTGCTCGGGTGTTCTTAGGAACATCGTGGTGCGGATACCAGCCACCAAATATCTCACCGTACAAAGCAAACTCTAATTTCTCTGGTTGTATCTGATATAATTCAGCAAGAAGTTGAAAAAGAATACAGAGGTTGTTATTATAATCCTCTAGAACTTCTTTGTGTCCGTAGAAGTTCTTTTCTGTATCTTCTATTAAACCACCACGCTTTGCACACTTGACTGAATTATAAGTAACCCAAAAGGAAAAGTTGGAGCCGTGAATCTTTTCGGTCACGCACCAATCACCAAAAGCCAATCCGTGTTCAATGATATCATTAATGTACTTTACCCGATGTACGTTCTCGATATCACTATAGCTAGTGAAATTCATACTCTCTCCTTTGATACTTATTATATTCGATGCGTATCAATTGTCAAGCAAAAACTAAAACAAATTATCTTCATTATGTTTGTAATTCTTAGTATATGTCATATCATCCATTATAAAAATGAAATGAACATCTTTGGTCTTTTTAAAAATAAAATTAATAAACTTCTCCCTTCTTCTTGGTTTAACTTCTTTAAATACTAATTCATAAAAATTCTTCTTGGCAATATTATCGGGAAAGATTTCTTGATAGTGGTGAGGACAATGACCTTTCCAAAACCCAACTAACGGCAAAGAATGAATCATATATCCACCAACCCTGCAAGCTTCGTGAACGTTACAGAAGACTTGATATTGATTTTCAATATGTTCTGAAGTTCCAAAATCGGTTATGATATCAAATCGATTCAGATATTCTTTAGGTAGTGGCTTACACAAATTAACCTTAATAGCTCCATCCTTATTGTTAATATCAAAACTGGTGTGTTGAATACCTTTATCTGAAAAGTATTTCTTAGCAACGATAGGTTCTCCAATATCAATAACCTTTTGGTTTCCTAATTCAAGCATCTGTATTTTCTTGGGATCTGGAAAAAGCTTAATGATATTGTGCGCCATATAAAGATTAGATGGATTTATTGACATTGAATTCTCCAACTATAAAGATTGTTCAACAGGAAGATTAGTTATTCTCCATAACTTCTTGGCATCATAATTATCAGCACCACGAAGCTGAATATGAACAAATTTGGTATTAGGGGTTCTCATATCATTAACTGGTCGCTTTACCATCTTTGCGTTACCAAGATAATGCATAAAGCTATTCCATCCGTTATCTAATTCTACATAATTCATTTTAGCTACAAGCAACATTGCGTGAAGATAATTCTGATCTCTTGCATAAAGCTTATGTAATCTCTTGGAGAGTATATAACCGATATATTCTCTAATAGGAACAAACTTCTCTTTAGCCTTGATTAATCCGGCTCTAGAGAATAACATCAACCCACCGTTATAAACTTTAAGCAAATTATCTTTATCTCGGGGCATATCAACCTTCCACTTCTCTTTGATTGCAGCAGCCCATCTTTCATCAGCATCGTGAGTAAAGGGAGTGTTAGATTTGAATCTAAATTTGGGTTGAAAGGATTCTGTGCTGACTCCCGCTTCGGCTTTAAATGATTCAAAGATACTTTCTTTAAGATTATCTTTGGCAAAAATATCCGTATCTAAAACTAAAACATTATCGTATTCGTGAAACTTGGTTTCATAAACTGGTTTAAATTTTCCAAAAGCAAAAGATATATCTCCAAAATCATTTTTGAAATAGTGAGGATTATCTTCAAAAAGATATTCTGCGCCAATTCTCTTGGCGTATTCTTTGATATTATCTTGACCAGCTTTAGATCCTATAGGAATAATACCATCCCAATACTGATAGATTAAATTTTTCACTTATTCCCCTACCATAAGAATTCAAGCTTTCTTCTCTTTTTCTTAAGTTCGGTGACGATTATATTTTTGATCGGTGAAAATAAACTTCTATCAAACCTTGCGTGAAACTCAATCCAGTATTCATTGAAGATCCCTATCATCTTCTTTTCTATCATTTTGTTCAGGATAAAGAACTCGGCACCCTCAACATCTAGCTTTAATATCTTATAATGAAATTGCTTAGTATTTTCTTTAATCCACCTCAAAAAGTCAATGCACTCTACTAGATACTCTATTTCTTTTGGCTGTCCTAGATAATCAATTTCTTTTGTATTCTCGTCAATCAGATTATTACTTTCAAACTTTTCTCCATAATCATTGAAAACTAGATAACCATCTTCAACCCACAAAGCCTTTGGGATAAAATGTATATTAGGATTCATAAAAGCTTTTTCTTGTAAGATAGGTGCGTGGCGAATCGTAGGTTCAAATTGATAGATACACCAGTTCTCCGGTGTATGATTCATAAGGAATCGATCAGTTGCTTTACCGTTTGATGCTCCACCATCAACAAATAGATGCATTCACTATCTCCAACTTTTGATAGCTTCTAAATTGTATTCATCAATTTCGCTTGATATCGTCTTTTTAATTTCGTTATATCTCTTTCTGCTTATCTTCGGGCAGAAATAATTGTGAGGACTTTGATGAGCATATTGTGAAGGATCAAAATTATTACTGATGATCTTTTTATCCACACAATAATCGTATAGCTCGGTTCCCTTATAAGGAGTAAAGAAACTTAAAGTGATTCGAAATGGTTTTAGTGATTTAAGAAATCGGAGAGTTTCAAATATATCATCTTCTGTTTCTTGAGGGAATCCAATAATACAATAAGCTTTCCATTGTATACTGTGTTTATTAAGAAGCTCTGCTGCTCTCTTAAAGTCATCAATCGTTTCACCCTTGCCTATTTCATCTAGAATATGCTGCTTGCCTGATTCAACCCCAAGACTAAGATGCTGGCAATTAGCCCTCTTCATCGCTATCAACATCTCTTCATCGAGTACATCAGCCCTTGTATCACAATTCCACTTGGCATCAATATTGTAATTAAAACAGAAGTCTAACAGTCTTACTTTGTTGATTGTGAATGTTTCATCCCAAAAAGTAAATGAATCACTCTTGAATCGATCTTTGATATCCTTCATCTCTCTAATAATTCTAGCTGCTGATTTGAACGTTACCTTTCGTTTCCACATATTATTTGAAGCACAAAACTTACAAAGGTAAGGACAGCCTCTTGATGAAACGATATGAGAGTAACCATTCGGGGAATAAGTATCAAGAAGCATATCGTAATTGGGCATCGGTAAAGTATCCAGATCCTTTATTCTTTCCCCACCACGACTTTCAAACTCTCCTCGGATTATTTTAACCCCACTAAAAGCATTCGGATAGATTGAAAGATGAGGACCACCAACAAAGATATCTATACGATATTCATCTACTATATTGATAATCTTTAAAGCTGACTTATGTTTGACACTTAAAACAGTTATTCCTACTGCTTCCGGATTAATCTCTTCGATTGTTTTCCTTAATTCGGACCAGACTTCATTATCAGTTGCCAAACCTACTTCGTACTTATCGAAGCTATCGGAGCGATTTTTATATCCTTGGTAGCTTAGCCCCTTATCCACTTCAAGATTCTTGATCTTTACTTCGTGACCTTCTTTGGAAAGCTGAGAACCAACAGCTAATAGAGATAGTGGAACATAATCTTGTTCCAATCCTATGAAGCGATAGAAGGGTGGATTTAAGAGTAAAATTTTCATTCTTCGATTAAACCGGCACTAATCAACCTTTTATAATTTTCTATCTTAGGTCGCTTAGGGCTTCCCTTTTTAGAGGTTATTTTTGTTCTAACGTGAATAAAGGAAGCATTTTCTATTCCTTCTCTGTAGCTACAGTGGCACCATTTAAATTCTCCGGGTAGATAAGACTTCTCACTAAACTTAGCTAGTGTTGCTAATCGATGCATTATACCTTCATCAACAAAAGAAGAATCACTAAACGTCTGCATTTCATCTTCTCTATAGCATTCCCTGAATCTTCTTCTTACTTCTTTATCGGTCTTATAAATTGCGCCACCCCAAAATGGATACTTGGGATCGTATAAGTGAGGAAACTTCTTTCCTAAGAAACTGAACAATCCTGATTGAAAAGAAGTATGCATTCCAATACCCGGAACTTTAAAGATATCTTCAGTCATTCCTTTTCTTACAAACATATCAGTATCCAACATTACAACAAATTCATATTCATCAAACTCTTTATCTAGCATAAAAAGCTTTTGGCATTGTGGGGAAAGGTTTGGACGAAATGGTTTTCCTCTGATCAGTTGATAATAAGAGCCAACCTTCTTGGCATATTTGCAGATATTGTCTACTGAAGCTTTGCAGAGAGGACTTAATTCTCCATCCCAGTGTTGTAAGATAATATTTTTCATTAGTTTCCTTTGACTATATTATTCATATAATGAGCTACAGCTTCGGGAGAAAAATAATTATCCCAACAGAATTTAGTTTTTTCGAATCTTTTATTTAGTTCTTCTTTATCTTTCAAGAGAGTATTAACTGCCTCTTCTAGATCCCTCCAACCATTTGAAAGATAGATTGCTGGACACTCTCTGAAACATTTTACATCAGGATGCTTGCAGGAAATAATAGAGCAACCACACTTGACTGCTTCACTAAATCGAATGCACTCTGCTCGTACTGCACCTCTCGGACTAAGAACGATCTTGGAGTTCATCATCTCTAGAGAATACTTTTCAATAGGCCAGCCAGCTTTAAACTTGAATCCAGTGATAAAGGTTCGAAACTTAAGATCAGTTCTTTTCTTTTGTAATTGATTCAAAGCTTCAATCATATCTTCTCTGCGAGAACTTCTGCCAACAAAGAATACATCATACTTTCTTTGGTTGATAGGAATAGAATAATTTCCATTGAAACCATTACAGTAGGGTAGGGGAATATGAAAAACGTTCTTAATAGAGTCTTGATCTAGATGATGCTTGAATACAAATTGAATCTTATCTGCGTAGCTTGGTGGGGTTCCTCGTTCATCCCCGGCAGTTAGAATTGCAATAATATCTTTGCCATAAGCAGGAAGCTCTCGATAGTTGTAACTAATGTAAATTGTTTTTTTAGCAAAGATATTCTGATCCAGACAGGATATCATCTTGTTGAAGTATTCGTGTTCGATATAGTGGTTTGGTAATAGGTTAAATATTTTCATTTGTGTTTTATATACAACCCCTCAGTTACCTTGTTAGAGTTAAAAATATTATGCAAAGGAAATCCACTAAAGATATTTATATCCTTTTGCTTCTCCAAACAATGATTATAGACAGGCATATTGGCGTTAAACTTCGGATCAATCTTAGAAAAATCCCCAATCATATCCTTAAACAAATGACGGATATTCTCTCGCTTACCCCCAATAATACCCGCATTGTAAAGAAAGGATGAAGTCGAGAACCCATCTCTGGAAACAGGATAATTCATTTCTTTGCACTTGCGAGTCATCCACTTCGAATTATATCTGGTGATTTGTTCCGCACCACAGAGGATCTGATAGTCCTTTAGAGTATCCATCAATTGAAAGGGGTTCTTATAAAAGATAACATCGTAGAGATCTGTACAAAATATTCTATCAATATTTTTGTGAGAGTCAATAAAATCTAGATAAGCATAAAATCTTTCGTCATTATAGGATGGTCGATGAGCCTTATTCCACTTTTGAAAAATGATATTATCCTTCTTATACTTGGCGATAAAGTCTTCAGAAAGTTCATTGTGAAAGATACAGGCGTTAATATCTAGCTTCACAATACTTTCGTACCAATTCTTCATCTGGTTATAATCGTTGGGTAAACTTCCACCCTTTCCTCGGTTGGAGCTATCGTGTTGATGAAAGTTAATATTTTTAGTAAAATAGGGAGCAAGGATTACGTCAACCAATTTTTGATTCCTTCTCTATCTGCTTTGTTTTTCATAGCGTTATTGTGCTTACGCATATCTTTTGTTCTTTGTTTATGGTTGATATGAATCAGACAAAACTTATTATAGTTTATAAACTTAATACCACCATAAGAGTGAGCAGTAGTTCGGAATACATCATCTTCTCTTCCCCATTCAATCATATATTCATTGTAGCCACCAGAAGCCATCCAGCTTTCAGGATTCATACCATTCCAGCATCCGTTAGCATTCTCCCAAGGAAATGTCTTCATAATCATATTCCAATCAGCTTTATCATATTCTTCAGGAAATTTTGGAAGCTTCTCGGGATCAATTCGATAATGTCGATTATAGAAGCAAACCTTTGGTTGCCGTCCTATCTCTAGAGTCTTATCTATAATCCCCGGAGGAACAACCAAGTCTATATCAGTTTGAATAATAATCTTATACTTTTTTCTATAAAGAGCTTTGATTCCCCGATTAAGCAAGATAGATTTACTAAATGGTTTCTTTTTATCGGGATCATTTGCTGTAAGATAATTAATTTCCCAAGTGCAAGATGGCTTGGATCGACAAATACATTCTTGATAACGAGTTTTGATATCTTCGCTAATGTTTTGAGCCACTACCATTATACCTACGTCTGACATAATTCTTCCTATATTATGGCTACCTTCTTTTTCTTTCTATCTTCTTTGAGAACTTTAATTCCTTGTAACCAATCTGTTTGATCTGCATATTTGTTTCCAACGGATGTATTTTCTTTTACCATATTCTTTTGACGAGTTTCGTGATTGATATGAACGAGAGCGAATTCTTTTCGTTTAATCCATTGAATGCCTAATCTTCTAGATCGATGAAAGAATTCAGTATCCTCATAACCCCACGCAAACATCTCTTCATTATAACCCCTCGTTCTTCTCCAAGTCTCAACACTCATTCCGTTCCAGCAACCAGAACAAAACATTGATTGAAGATTAACCCACTCTAAGAAAGGATACTTATCATAACGAAGACCAGCTATTTGTTTGGCATCTACATAGCGTAAGGAGTGATGATAGGCTGTTCTATTTCCGTAAGCAACACCCTCATACGTCCGATTGATTAAGGTGGGAGGAACAATAAGATCTATATCAGTTTGAATGATGACATTATACTTGTTTAAATTATCACGAATTAATTGATTAAGAATTTTAGTCTTAAAGAATTTTTCTTCTTTAGAACCTCCAATTAGAATATCATAACCATAAGCTGGTTTGGAAGAACGAACACCATCTTTAAATCGTTCAATGGTTTCGGGTGATATATTTTGAGCAGCCGCTATAATAGCTATATCTTTTTTCATTAGTAGTTTACCCCAATTTTAGTAATTGTTGTTTCGCAAACTTCCCTTAAGCGACGATAAAGCCAGTTGTAATCCAAGGGATATCGTTTAGCAATTGAAAGATTTTTCTTTCCCTGCTTAGGAATCGCTCGCCGGGGATGATTAATATGAGATAAAGGTAATGCATTTTCCTGCATCCAAACAATTCCTCGTTGCATACTGCGTCGAAAAAATTCCGTATCGGGTCCACCAAGATAATAGATCGCTTCACAAAAACCATTTGATCTTATCCAACTCTCTCTGCTCATTCCATTCCAGCTACCCGAAGCGTGAAAGACAGGACGATTATTAATTTCTCCCCAAGGTATACTACCGTATCCTTTAGCCATCCAAGTATCCATTTCATTAGATTCTACATAATGAAAATTAACGTGATAACAATGATTATTGGTTCTTAAATTATCCATAGTAATTTTAATAAGGTTTGGTGGAATAAGCATATCAATATCAGTTTGTATAATAAACGAATAAGATCCTGTAATCTTTCTGAGTATATCGTTGATGATTGTAGTCTTTCGAAAAGCTTCTGTGGATTTAGAGTGACCACCTAGAAAAATATCAAAGGGAATTTTTTTCTCTGAATTCTTTAAAGACCAAATAAATCTCTCTTGAATATTTGTTTTAAGGTTATTATTGACTGCTAAGATAGCTATTTTCGGTTTAACCATTATAGATCTTCCAGTTGGGATATTGACGAATAATTTCTGTTTGATAAGCTCCGTGCTTCTTTCCCTTGCTCTTGGAATAGATCGACTCCATCTGTAAAGCCTCTGGAACATCTTTGAGCCAATGAAGCGGTCGAGGAATCAGAATCATCGGAATTCTTTGCTTTTGGGCTAAAAGAGCAAACCATATATCAGCCATATTCGGTTGAGGGAAATCGGTTAGCTTGACTTTAATTGTGCTAGTGTGGAAGGCTGCTGTTCCAGTTCCAATAATATGTACTCCTCGTTCTTGTAATAATTGATTGCGATAGTGAGTCAAACTTCTATCTTTATAGTAATTATACATTCTCTGAGCATTGATGATGCTTCCGTGAACACCCATAATAACTTTCTTCTGGTGTCGATCTATAGCCTGTATCATCTTATAAGCATAATCATTTGGATAAATTATATCGTCATCGATAGTAAAGTAGTAACCGTTTTCATTTTCAATATTGTAAAATTTTCCAATATCTCCTAGATCATCTCTGATAAAGCAAATAATCTTCTTGTGATTTAAAAACTCTGGTTTATTTTTATATCCATTAAGATAGATATTCAGTTTATCACATTGATTAATTACACTGGTTATAACCTGACGAAGACAATTCTCTCGCTGCGGAATAGAAGCCAAGGCTATAGTAATTTCATTTTTCATAAAGGTAATCCATACTTAAGATTTATAATTGGTTTGGTAACAAGAGGATTTCTACCCCTCTCTTCGGGATTCATCTTGGAATCGTGATGATCGTGATTAACCAAAGTTTCTGTAGTTAGATATAATCGATATCCAGCCTTGGTTAATCGTATACTAATATCTCTTCCCACACCACTTGAAGCTGCTTTGTTAAAGGTCCAGCGGCGAAGAAATTGTTCTCTTATTTGATAATTCAAAGCTTCAAGCATCGATGCTTCACAAAAGAAATCCATATCAACCCACTGAGAAAGATAGACAGATATATGATCAAAGCGGTGAGTGCGGGGAATAAATCCTGTCCAAACTGCTCTTCCTTCTCTTGTATCCAATCGGAAGTTTAAACAAATCTTTTTCTTGTCATTAATACTTTCCCATATATTGGCACACTTAAGAAAGAAGTCTTTAACTAATCTACAATCATCATCTATCTTTACAAAATATCGATGGTATGGAGCTTCTTCCTTTATTACACTTAAAGCATAGTTACAGAGCTTCCAGTATAATCGTTTACCGTGATTGGTAGTCATTCGATGATAAACAATTTCAAGCTTTCCAGCGAATCTGTGAAGCGCCGAAGAATAATCAACTTGGCTTCCATCGTCAAAAATAAAAACTTTGATTTTGAAATTTGCTCTATTTTCATAAATATCTGACAGCAAAGATTTTAATTCATTGGGACGATTATAAGTATTGATCCAAACAAGAACAGGAGATTGAAAATAAAACTCTCTTGATTCTTTTTGAATTTGAAATTGATTTCTATCAATGGGTTCAGGAACAATAGAGTTCTGTTTGATTATATCTGATCTCCTATCACCACCGATCTTTCTACGGACAGGACTTCCAATAACATAAGGCTTAGTTGGATTTAGCATTTTTTCTATCTCTTGAAGCTTGCATATGACAAATAACTGATGGTTCTTCTAACGGTTCTATTTTAGGCTCTAACTTTCTGAGTGTATCGTCAAAGATGTAACAGTAAGAATAAGGTAGAGAAATATAATTAATCTTTAAATAATCATAAATTCCGCTGGCGATTAAATCTCTAAGACACTGTTGATCACCCTTTCGATTCTTTGCTTCTTGGCACAACTTATTCCATTCTTTAACAAACGACTCCATCTTATCAGAGATACGAATAAAAATAGTTCCAGAAGTAACTCTAGACAGGGAACCCATTTGAAATACTGAAAAGTCTCTCTCCTCTTCGGTAAGTCTACTAAAATATTTAGGATAGGAATTGATTCTCGCATCAGCATCTATCCAGATTAAATTTTTATAACTCTTTTTTAATTCCCCCCAAGCACTAAGAATAAGACTTGGTTTGAGCATCGTATTCTCAACCCACTCCCCCGTAGACTCATAACCCATAAAATAATAAGGAATTTTTAAATTTTTACAGTCGCTCTCTAAGTTTTTTATTATTGATTCATAGTTTGTTTTTTTAGTAAAAGCTGATACAACAACAAAATCATTAAGCATTATTTTAGTCCTTCTGTTATAATAGGAGTTTTGTTTCTGGTTTGCAAGTGCATTTTAGATCGATGATCGTTATGAATAAGAAGGGAGTGTGGTGCTTGATACATTTCATAACTGAGTTTATTGAAGGTGTTTGTCAACCAAAGACCAACCCCGCTAGATCTGGGATTGCTTTGACAACTCTTGATTTCAAATTTAATCTTCTCAAAAGCTTTAACGTTAAAAATAAAATTCATATCAACCCATTGTGTCTTATAAAAAGAAAATCCTTTAGCCTTTTCTATAAGTGGAAGAGAGTCACCTTTAAGTGTCTTACCTCTTTGTTTTGGGGCCGAAAGGATATCCAAAGAAAAAACTTTGGGAGTATAAAGACTTCTCCAATACTTCAAACAGAGATCAAAAAAATCTTCACAGAGAATCATATCATCATCGGTCTTAATAAACAAGTCATATTTATTTTGATAGGGTTTAATGTAACGCAGTCCTTCGTTTATTAATTTCCAATAATGTTCTCTTCCACAGTGTTCATTAAAAGAATAGAACAAACGAACCAATGGATTCTTCTTTATGAATTCATAAGAATCATAACTTTGATCGTTAAAAATAAATAGATCAACTTGATGATCTTTCTTTTGGGGTTCAACACTATCAATAAAGGATTGTAATAAATGTTCTCTATCAAAAGTATTAAGCCAAATTAATATATTAGCCATTAGGATACTCCACAAATATTGGACGCTTCTTTGATTGGATATCTTTGATACGTTGATTATAAATCTCAGTATTTCGTCGGTAGTCTTCTGCCCTCTTCTTTGGATCTGTAATGCATCGTTCATCATGAACTTTAAAGTAATTATTTGAACTGATAACGTCATGAAATCCTTTGGGTTGTATTCCAGATTCCGAAATACGGAACGACCAATCCCAATGGGATTTTCCATAACCCATAAAGGCAATGGAGTCAAAATACCCTACAGTCTTAAAAGCTAACTTATCAAAGACCAATAAAGCACCTTGAGGATAATTCTGAAGTGTCTTAATCTCTACTCCATTAATTATCTTTTTTTCTTCTGGTCGCTTATCGGTTCCTGCTCCCCAAATACCTTCTTGTTGAAAAGAGAAGTGATGAATATTGGTTTGGATGCTGGCGTTAAAATAAAAATCTATCCACTTCTCTTTTAGAATTTCGCAATCATTATTGAATATAAAAGAAAATTGTTTATGTTTGATTAGTTGCAAAGCCCGATTCGTATTGTGAGCAACGCCAATACGAACACCAGTATGAATATAATTAACAAAGGGAAATTGTTTAATGGTTTGAACTACAGAAGCAGAGTTTAAAGAGTCATCAAGTATATTAACCTTGGCTTCTTGTAGTATTCTAAAATCTGTGTACTTGGCTATTGAGGTAAGTAATCGAAACAAACACGTTGCTCGATCAGTATTGATGATACAAATCCCGATTTCATTGTATATTATTCTTTGATCCATACTCTTATCTTAATTTTCTTATGTCCAAATTCCTTAGCCTTCTGATGCGATTCCATACGCAAGTCAATGTGTTTATCTATTATCTTTCCACCCTTCTCTTTGCTTTCAGAACAATCATCAGCTTCGCACCAAGTTGGTTTGCGATCATACTCGGAGCAATCAATTCTGGACCGAAAGGGTATAACCTTCGGATCGACAGCTATACCGGGGTTATAAGCATTTCTCCCTATCGAAGTCTTACCATCGTGTGGATCTTTGCCTGTGCATTTCTTACACAAGCAATAAGCAGTAGCTTCGACCTCTATATATTTAGACTTCCAATTCTCTTCGGAAGCAGAGACTTTGGAAGTAAGATGACAATAAGCTATAAGAGATAGAATCAGCATCAACATCACAATACAAATATACATCGCTACTTGACGTTCATTATCACGAAGTTCTTCATCCATATCATCTCCTATTCTTTCTTTTTATCCTTCTCCTGCTTCTCTTTTATTCTAGCTCCCAAATCCCCAAGTAAACAAGAATTACCAGAACAAGCTCCCTCTTCTTGATAATCAACATTATCCTCTTCTTCGTGGAAGTTTTCCCAATCTACTTCCTTATATTCTCTTTTGAGATCCAACCAACGTTTCCAAAGATAAACATCCTTTAACAAATGACAGACCTTACGAAGATCTCCGTTCAAATAACGATTAGCAAATTGTTGTGACTTCTCTCTGAACTTATACATCTCATCGGTTTTGTTTGGAATACCATTGATGCCCATAAGATAATCACAAGCTACCCATAAGTTTCCTGCAAAAGAATCTAAAGCTCTTTCGATTAACCCACTTGCAAAAAGCGAACCCTCTCCATAAGTTTGACTAATTTCTCTCTCATTTAAAACTGCACAAAAGGGAGATTGATTATAATCTTTATCACCACTAGAGGGAAGTAAAGAAATTCCACAGAAGTAATCTTTATTCTTCCAAATGAAATCTATAACAATATCCCACTCATCTTCCTTTACAACAATTGTATTAGATACATTATGGCTTAACCAATCTTTAACACAACGAATCTTAACAGTTCCACTCTTGACCCAATTCTGTTGTGTAAGCTTGACCTTCTCAAGCATCTCAACTGCTGAGAGATCATTCTTCATTTTAGCGCCAGCTTCAATCTCACAGAGAAAACTTATCACCCAATCTGTTTCTTTCCAGACACTCTGTTCCACAGCCGCAGAATTAAACTTCTTAAAATATCTTGCTGGTTCTTCCATCTTGTTAGCTTGAACTCTTCGAAAATATCTTCTAGCGTGATGGGGATGGATACCACTAGCTGCTCCAAGAATCGTGGCGCTTGTTCCGCTAGGCTTGACACAAGTTAATCTAGCAGCCGCATTAATTCCTAAAATTTTAGCAACCTTTTCGTTGGTAGCTTTAATTATTCTAGCACCCATCTTCTGTGCATCGGCATCAAAGGCAATCTCAGGGTTGTCCATCATCCCGGTCATTGATACACCTAGCAAAGCTTCTCTCTTGACAATGTTCTCTGATACTTCTCCAAGATAAGGAAACTTTGTATAACCAGCTTGAAGTGTTCCTACAATCGCCGCAGCTTTGCAAGCATCAAAGAAATCTTGTTCTTCTGTACACTTCTTCATATTAATTTCAGAAAGGTTGCAAAAGCTTACTCCGCTGTTACCCTTATCATCATAACCATATAATGATATTTCACAACAAGGATTTACAAGCATCTCTACATCATCCATAAAAACAAATCCGGGTTCTCCGTATTGCTTAACGCTTTCCATTATCGACTTAAATGTTTCCTTAGTAGTCTTTTCTCTAATAAGAACTGCGCTGTTATTTGATCTTGCTCTTTGGGGATTCTTGACCATCCAATCGCCAACCTTTGCCTTAATCATTTCCTCATCATCTGGACTGAAGAGACAAATAGTTGCTGACCGGCGAACACCACCAGAAAGAACTGCGTTGCTAAGATGCATCAGAACATCGTAGCATTCTATTGGCTTTAACTTTCGGTTATCGATTGTATTAAGAAGCTCTCGGACCTTTTCTAGTGCTGCTCTCAATCCATCGGGACCGGGAGCCTTTGTTCCAGATGATAGAGGCGAACCCTTCGGACGGATCTTGCTATAATCAAACTCTACGATTGTGTTAGCGTAATCGGGGAACGTTTGATTCTTGGTAAAATAAGAAGAAAGAATTACTCCACAAGCATCAGCCCAACCTTCAATGCTATCTGGAATCTCATATTTCTTAACAGCACCATCAGGCTTTTTAACTTTTGGAAGCTTATCAACGTGGATCTTCTGAACGGAAAATCCAAACCCACAACCACAGAGAAGAAGAAACATAGCCTCTTGAAATACTCTTGGTCGATCAATATACGAGGCGCTGCAATTGTAAATTCTTTCGTGTTTCTTTAGAATCGGATCTCCACCAAACTGTAATGCTCTTTGGCTCCCCAAGATCTTCTTGCGGAGCATCATCTTTTTAGCAAACTCTATATCTTCTTCTAGAGGAAGAATCCTTTCCCCGTAGAATTTCTTATGCATTTCAAAAACTCTATCGATTTGTTCTTCCCAAGATTCTCTTCTCTTTTGTTCTGGAAGATAGCGACTATACTTAGAAATTCTAGTAAACTCAGCCAATGCTTTTATTGACAAAGTATTCTCCAGCTAATTTAGTTGTTAGTTTTTAAGGTTATGAAACTCGTTTGCTTCAAAAAAATCATTCTTCTTTTCTTCTTTCAAATATTCCTTCTCATCAAAGAATCCATCACTCTCGACAAATTTCTTCTGCTTGGCGGGAGGTGCCTCGGTTCCGGGGAAATCGTTTCTTTTTGCTGCACCTTGACAACGAGGGCAAGTTGGCTGATTAAGACTTGTAAACTCGTTAGCTTCAAAAAGTCTTCCACAGAAATAACACTTAGTAACGTGACCCATTTGAATCTCCTTCGCATCTATTATTTATCTAAATTTATATTCAAATACTCTACGAAAGCAAACAATCTTCTAACCACTTGTCTTTCTAGATACTTCGCTTTTCAATAAATCTTTTAAGTTAATAACAGGAATAAATGGCATCAAATCTATCTTGGTTGCTGAGACTAATTCGACATTATAGCCGTTGGTTTTAGCTTTCAAGAGATCGTTTATTTCCTTTATTGTGGGTGCAAGGAACTGATAAAGATTGTTATTGTGATCAACGTGAAACTTACTATAATGCTCCAAGTCTTGTTTATAGTAGGGATTTGTAGCATTCATCTTGAAATCCACACCCAAGAAAACTATTTTCTTAAATCCTAATAGTATAGCTATCTTCATCGAAAAAAGCATAACTGACTTAAAACCACGATAATATCCATAAAGAACTGAGGGTGAAGATAGATAACTCTTTCCAAAGGAAATCTTTCCCTTGGTATCGTCATTAAGAAGATAACAATGCACACCAAGAGTATTGGGGCAATTAGCAGTAAAGACATTTCCATAAGCCATAGTCTCCTGTTGTTCTTTTCCTTTGGCAACGTGATATCCACGAAGATAAAATCTATTAAGAGGAACTAATTTAAGTATCGTCGGATTCTTAAGTATCTGTGATGGAAATTTATTCATTCGATCAACACCAGACCAAAGGTGGCAATGATAACCAACAACCTCGGGGCTGGTATTCATTCCGTAGCGAATTACTGAATGATGCATCAACAAGCTTTTAGTTTCAGCATCCTCAAGAATCTTTGAAAGACTTGGACCCCTTCCCAAGAGATAACAAGTTTCGCCGTGATAAAGATCAATCAGATTAACAGGTAATCCGTTGTGACGAAGAAATACAGGCTGAGCTAGATCCGGGTGACGAGAATTACCGAAGATAGAACTCCAGACCGGATTCTCTTCGGGATGAGGATAATTCTCAACTACGGTAATATCATCCATTATTCTTCTTCTCTTCCACCACGAAATCTCTTAGCCGTTTGATCCTTCTGAAGATCTCTCAAAAACCCTATCTTCTGTTTAACCAGTCCGGAATAATTATTGCTCTTTTCAATAAGACTTTGAATTCTTTTAACAGCTATATTAATTTCGTTATAGAAATAATCGCTTGCCATATAAGTATCAAGCTCTTTATTTCCCTTGAGTCGGACCTTATTCTTGTGCTTCAAACTGTGATGAAGTAAGCAAAGTAAACTATTCTGTATCACCTTGATATCTTCTAAAGCTCTCTGTAGACTGAAGATATCTTCAATAATATGACTATGAAGAACCATTGTCCGATCCATATCTTCGACAAGATCTTCTCTCTGTATTGTAAGCTGCTCGCTGGTCAAAGTCAAGACTCTTACTTGAATTTTAGATTCAACATCTTTGGTAATCGCTAGAAGTCTTTGTTTCTTTTCCTTTTCCTTTGCCAGAGCTTCTTCGTTTTGAATATTAAGTTGCTCTTGGATATCTTCTTCGCTCTTGAAGTCTATACCATTCTCTTCCATTTTATTCCTTACATTATTCCAGAAATCCTTAGCTGCCATTCGTTTTTGCCTTTAACAGAGCCATCGGGCTGCTTGTACTATACTTCTCGATTATAGATAAAGGTATACAAAGCTGGTTTGCCTTCACACAAAGATCGTTGAAATCCTTTATCTTATTTACGAACGGGAAGTCCTTAATCATCAAACTCCACAAGAAAACTCTCTTATTTTGTTCTAATAATTCCTGTGACTTCTCCATCGCATCTTTATCTACCAACTCATTATCATTAGCATAGATTATATTCGATGAACCACCAAATTTCCACTCTATTTTGTTAATAAACTCTTCTGTCTGTTTTCCTATTCCGTTAGTGGATATAGCATTAGGAAGGTTCATTGAGGAAATTGTACCTTCACAAATTATAATCGGAAGCTCTTTAGTTACTCCAAGTTCGTTAAAATAGAAGTCTACTTGTACATCATCTGGTTGATACGGGCAAGCAAGATAACGAGCCATCGTATATTCGAATTTACGGAAGCGTCTTGCGTGAAAATAATAACTTTGCTGATCTTTGGGATCAATAAATGGAATCAGAATATAATCCCGAAGATAAGCATAACGGAATCTTTTTTGGTCTGTATATTCGGGTTTAAGAAGTCTAAGGCTAATAGCAAAGTGATCGGGTATATTTCTGCCTTGAATATAGTCGGTAGCTTCTTTGTTAGCAAAAAGAGGATCAGTATACTTTTCAAAGAACAAACCTACCTTTGTTTTTGCTAATTCCACTTCTCGCTCAAAAGAAATTAAATATTCATCCTCCTCACGAATCTTTCTTTGTGGTGCTGGTTCTTTAAGCTTCTCTTCTTTTAGAGAAGATATAGCCGCAATGCTTCTTTCCGTTAATCCCTTTTCTAATTCTTTCATATCATCTGGACAGTGTTGCTCAAAGAAAACCTTGGCTGAAGTAGACAAGTGACAATTATGACAGACAATGATATTGGGATACGGACCACGATCCCGCATCAAATACAAACGGGTCTTGCGAGAACTTATACGAGAATCCCCGCAGACGATACATCTTCCGGCGAAAGTGTGTTTGTTTACTTTCTTAGCTAGAGGTATCTTGGTTAAAAACAATCTAGCATAAGTTTCAAAATCTAGATCTAACTGTTTATCTTTTCGCATGGTGTATCCTTCAAGGCATTCATTTTTTGTTGAAGTTCATCATCTACGGGTTCAAGTGACACAATTTTTTCTACAACTTTAAACCCTTCGTCTTGATAAAGCTGCTTTCGCTTCCTTCCGTGCTTGGCTCCGTATTTTAGATCACAAGAGCAGTCTAAGATCGATACTTTGGACTTATATTGGGTCTTACGAACGCCACGCCCAATCGTTTGTGCCACCGTAATTTTACTCTTACCAGCGTCAATCATAGCTACTAGATTGATATTGGGGATATTAATTCCCGTTGAAAATATCTGAAAATTAGTAACTATCATATACGGATCATCGGACGCACGGCAAGCTTCAATAATTTCGTCACGTTCCTTCAAAGGCATCGATCCGTCAATCCAGTAAATGTTTTTTGTGGCTCTCTCTCGGATATTCTTATACACCTTCAATCCATATTCAATATTTTTAACCAGAACAATTGTACGGACACCTTTAATGTAATTAGTAACCAGAAGATTTACAATAAAGGGATTACGAAATGTATCATCGTTCTGTAGAAAATGAACCTCTTCGTTCCAATCTCGGGTCGATTCGCTGCGCTTCTTACGACTATCTTTTCCTTTCTTACCGTAATTAAAAGTCAAGATACCCACCGTGACCTCTGCAAGAATATCACCAGAGAGATCCGAAACTTTCTGTTCATCTAAGACGTAGCCAAACATTGCATTGACCGTATCAGCATCTAATTCATTCTCGGGCATCGTTCCCGTAAAGCCAAGGAAATACTTGGAGTTAGTAAACTTGAGAACACTTTGGGCTACTGTCTTGGCTGCGGCTGTATGAACCTCATCACAGATAACAAAATCCGCTGCTCCTAAGAAATCTCTTTCCTCTAAAGTATCTTCCATCGTTCGTAAAGATTGATTCATTACTATTGTTATCGGTCTGGTAGTTTGCTTCTGTGTTGCTAATATTACTCCAATCTTCTTGGCATCAAATCCAAAATCAATCAGATCGCCTCGGAATTGCGTAGTCAAAGATTGTCGAGGAACAATAATTACAGCTTTGCCAATGACTTTCTTGTGAAAAAGAAAAGCAAGAATCAAGGCTATCACAAAACTCTTACCTGATCCTGTAGCGTGAAGAATTATTCCTGTCTTATTGATGATAGCTTTCCAAGCCGATTCGATTTGATAAGGTCTAACTTCAAAATCTCTTCCGTATTTCTTTTTATATTTGGGTGCAAAGGCTTCAATATACTTGGCACAGAACTCCGAAAACTCTCTTGAATCAAACTCATCCTTTGTAAAAAATGGAAGAAAATCAGGAATCTTATCCTCTTCCCACTTCCAAGGAACCTGAAAGTTATTCAAATGTTCTATAGTCTCTCTGAGAAATCCAGCCTTGATATTAGTCGGAGAAAAGTTATTGACCTTGCCGTTCCAAACCCCTGACTTATATTTTGGGGTGAATTGATAGCCTTCCATTCTTTTAGAATGCTTCCAATACACAGAACTCAGGAGTTTCATTCTATCTTCTCCTGAGTCTGCTTTGATAGCGTATTTTTGTGCGTTAATCTTTTTAAGGATTAGCATCGTCAGTGAATTTAACCTCTATCCATTTCCAAGCGTATTTTCCCCACTCACCACTTCCACCAATATCAACTTGCATAATCTCTTCTTCAATATTTGCCCACTCTAACCAACGAGTTTTTTCTTCTTTAAAGCTTCTAGGCCACAAAAGAAACTTACGAACTATTCGCTTTTCTCCCGCTCGTTTCTTTAAAGTAAACCCATTATTCCATCTCATTTAATTCTCCAATCGTTTAGCTACCATTTCTGAAA
>Ga0315289_10003505_pt1 | contig 23726 bp, 24 predicted proteins | sample YL17G11_40_MG_FD_203452 | JGI IMG/M metagenome (GOLD analysis project Ga0315289, IMG submission 203452) | Sediment microbial communities from Yellowstone Lake, YNP, Wyoming, USA - YL17G11_40 | ecosystem: Environmental > Aquatic > Freshwater > Lake > Sediment | place: USA: Wyoming | collected...
CCCACCTTTAGCGTAGCACGTGGGGCGACGACTGGCAAGCAGCGAAACTATTCACGATCGAGCTTCTCGCCTTGCTGTCGTCGGCCATTTGGCCCCGTCAGCTCAACCTCGCGGCGGCGTGGATCGAGAACGGGGGAAGCGGGATTCTGAGATAATCGCTTTCGACTTCGGCCTCTACCGGCCGACCGCCCGGCCAGAAGGTGACGTTTCTCCCCGGAAGCGCGTCGGCCCGGATCGCCAGTTCCAAGCCGGCAAGCGCCAGGCCCCGATCCGCTGTGGTTGGTGCGGCCCCGTCCCCGCAGCCGGTTGCGCCCGGACGCCCAAGGGAAGGATGGATCAAGTGGGCGATCAGTTCGCCATTCTTCCGGCGGAGGACTAGCTCGAGCGCCGTCGGAGCGTTCTCGACCAACGCGACGCGGGGCGTCAGGTAGTCCAGGCATGATAGTAGCAGCCTGCGGAGCGGGTCGTAGAGCCTCTGGTAGTAGACCGATGTGACGGGCGCCGCGATGAAAAGCGCTTTGCCCTCGCCGACCTGACGGACGGTGATCGCCGGGACATCGCTCTCTAGGGCGGGATGCCCGTGCTGATGGGAGATGAACCGATCCGCCGAGCGCTCCACAAGCGGGTAGGTGAAGTGAGCCAGGGTCCGGGTTCCTGCTGCCGCCACCGGCTTGCCCGAGCGCGCGCGAACGAGCACAGGCAGGCCGCCGGAATGGAATCGCAGCGCCGCATCTATCCGGTCAACGTAGGCAACCGAGAACTCCGACGGAGCGACCTCCCGTATACCGAACAGCTCCAGGAGTGCTGCGTGAGCTCCTGGGCGAGACGGGGTCGAGCTATAGTCGGACCAGGCGAACTTGCCATCCAGCATCTCAGGGTTGAGCACATAGATGAGGTTGCCGCCGGATCGCAGGTAACCATCGAAGGCGGAGAGTTCGTCCGCGGACGGCGCCAGGGGCTGGTCAATGAGAACCACGCGGTAGCGCCCCGATCCCTCGGGGAGGTTCGCGCGAGTTATAAGGTCCACCGGGTACTGGCTGTCGAGGAGCGTTCTGAACGCACCCTCGGCCGATGCGCTCCTGCCAAACTGCGTGTGGATGCCTCCAGGATCGCGGTGGACTCCGATTCCTGCCAGGTAGATGGCCGCCTCCGCCGCGCTGTCGGTATCGCCCAGCACAGACTCGCGCTCGGCAAGCCACCTGTGAACCTCTGCGATCGTCCTATAGACCTCTGGCTCCCATCGGCCCTCGGGATAAAGCTGGTCGCCGATGGAGGCCTTCCCACCATTTGCAGTTATTGTGGCAACCTCGAACTTGAGCCAATCGGGCGGGCGGAGCGACCAATCGCCCCAGCCCTGGTGGAACCTTTGGGTGACGATCTCGAAGGGCCGCTTCTTCGGATCGGAGTCGAAGAGCCTGGAGAAGTAAGATGTGTAAGTATAATGGGAAGCGTTGGACGAAGTGCAGGCTTCCTCCACGAGATGGTCCTCGTCCACATCGAACGCGCCGCTGGCCTTCTCATAGACTCCAGAGCTGGTATTGGTGCAGAGGACGATGCGCGGGTTTTCGGCTCTGGCAGTGTCGCGGAGTTCGCGGATGAACGAATCCACGCAGCCGCGCTGCCAGTGGACGTAGCGGACGTAGTTCGGGTCGTCCTCATCCACGGCGGCGATCTTCGGAGCGGGCTTTCCCGCCTCGCGCTCATACCGTTCCACGCACCGAGGGCACAGGCACGCCGGGTAATAGCCAACGATATCAATCCAAAGCCCGGCCACGGGGTATCGCGCGGCTATTTCGGCGATCTGGGCTTTCGCGTACTCTCTGTAGGGCGAATTGATGCACGGCACGTGCCAGAAGCCCGAGGCCGGCTCGCCGGCGACCCTGACCTGCTCGCAGTCCGGATGCTCGTGGCAGAAGTGGTTGTCGCATTGCAGGCTGTAATAGGCGGCGACGTGTATGCCGCGCTCTGCGCAGGCAGTGACGATGCTCCCAAGCAGGTCGAACCCGAGCCCCGGGTGCATGATTCCGACCGAGGTCGGATAGTATGCGTTTCCGTAGTGGCACTTGGCAAACGCCGCGAGAGCCTGCACGCCTGATTCCTCAAGCGTTTTGGCAAACTCTGCGGCGTCGAACTTCTCCGCGACGTTCTCTATGAACCCAGGCGTGTGAAAGTCGAGATGCACCCGCCTGGTTGTCGAAAGATACGACATTGCTGCGACCTCTTGCGGTTCTGGTGGCGCTGGCCTCTGCGTGGTCGCGCGCTTAGAGCGTTTTCTCTACGGCGTAAGCGCGCGTGAGTATTTCTACGGACCTCAGGCCGTCTTCGCACGTGAGTGCAAGCTTGGATTTGCCAAGAACGGCGTCCAGGAAGTGCTGCACCTCGGCCGTGAACCTGTCGGTGTCGGACTCCGGGGTCTCAGTGGTCCAATCGGCGTCGGCGCGGACCCGCCATGACAGAGTGCCGGTGGAATAGTCGAGCACAGCCTTGCCTTCGGTCCCGTAGATTTCGATAATAGCGGTTCCGACTGGGGTGAGCCAGGAGGCCTCTAGCGTTCCTATCGCGCCGTCTTCGGATTTGAGCAGAATCGCGCCCGTGTCTTCGGTGTCTATGCCCTCCAGGTGCCGGCTTGTCAGGGCTGCCGCCGACGCCACTTCACCGACCAGGAAGCGGAACAGATCAACGGAGTGGGAGCAGGTGTCAACGAGAACGCCGCCCCCGGACAGTTCCCGCCTGACAAACCACGTCTTCTCCACACCCCGAAACTCGCCTGAGAAGCGATTTCTGAACATCGTTACGCGGCCAAGCCTGCCGGAAGTGACCAGCCGTTTGAGCGCAACAACCGGCGGGTGGAAGCGGTGACAGAATGCCGGCATAAGCAGCGCGCCGGACGACCGAGAAGCGTCCACCATCCTCTGGGCCTCGCCGACCGTCGGCGCAAACGGCTTCTCGCAGAGCACATGGACTCCGGCCTTGAGGGCTGCCACGGCCTGTTGGCAGTGAAAAGCGGGCGGGGTGCAGATGCTGATGGCGTCCAGCTTGGACTCTGCGAGCATTGTTTCGACATCGGCGTACGCTTGGGCGCCACACGATTCTGCCAGTGCCTGGGCGCTCGCGCCGTTGACGTCTGTCGTCGCTGTGACTCTCGCCCTCCCATCGCGCGAATATGACGCTGCGTGGGTCGCGCCCATATTGCCGCTTCCTATTATCCCGACTCTGACCTCATCCACTTCGGACCACACGCCTCCAGTTAAGTGCCAGACGGTATGATACCACAACGGGGCGCCTCCCGTCGTGCCGCGATTGCACATTGGCAGCAGGGGCCGCGAACGCTCGCAGCAGGAGAAGCGCGGGCGAGCATCTAAGAACAAGTGTAGGAGCGCTCGGGCGCTCACTACGCAAGTTGTGGAGGTAATCCCGTGTCCTACCGAATCGTCTGTGTCCTTGCGCTCGCGGTCGGGCTTGAGTGTGTGGCCGTCGCGGCGGATAGGCCCGCCCCCGATCCTGCGAAGCCGCAGTACACTTCCGACCTCAAAATATGGCCCAACGCCGTGAGCAAGGCGAACTCCGATCCGTGGATTGTGAAAAACCACGACAAGATCAGGAAGATGCAGCCCAGAGTCCTGGTGCTGAACTTCTCGAACGGCTTCGGCCAGGACAAGGCCGAGCAGACGGCCAAGCAGCTCTGCAGCGCCGTTACTGAGGGCACCCGCTACCACGGCTACAAGGACAAGAAGGCAAAGCCGTTTGTTGAGTGGCAAATCTTCAAGATCGTTGATCTCCGAGATCCCGAACCGTGTCCGGAGACGCCGGACGGCAACTCCACGAAGTACCCTCGGGTCCCTAACTGGAAGGAAGGGATCAACTTTGCCTATAAGGAGCTTTACAGCGATAAGTTCGCCGAGTACTACGGCATCAAGGACCCGGACAACCCGAGCCGCTATCTGAAACTGAACGAGTTGGTGGACGGGGGCATCATTCATGAGCTGTGGTTCTTTGCCTACCAGCGCAGCGCCGGAGCGCCGTTCGAATGCACGGAGTGGAAGCCTGTCTACGACGAGAACTTCAAGCGTGTGGGCGACGAGCATCGGATGGCCGGGAACGGAGGCGACCCGAACGAGCCGTGGTTCGGCCGCAGCCTCCGCATCAGCTTCATCAACTCCGAGCGAGGCATCGGCTGCAACGTAGAGAGCCTGAGCCATTCCTTTGAGGGAACGGCTCATTCAAACGTCATCCCCTACTTCAGGAAGTATTTCTATGAGTTCGCCGGATTTGACCTCGACAAGCGCTACAATCTGCCCTTCAACTCTTTCTACGCCCTCTGGGGCGAGGGGAAGGGGGTCGAGTATCCGGACGAGCACACGGCCATCGTCAAGGACGGCGACAAGCAATACCGCCTCGATAACTATGTGGCCACCGGCGGAAACGTCCACTTCACCCCGAATGGCCGCGGCCACTACGACCTTGCCAGCCCGGCTACGGTCATGTCCACCATCGAGCACTACCGCCTGCACGACGGACCCGATGGCAAGGATCTGGCAGAACCGTGGACGATTGAGAAGTTCCAGAAGTACGGCAGCCTTGCGCCTGACTGCATGGGCGCGTGGCTGGTTTACTGGAGGCAGAACTTTCCCGGCTACCACAGCAAGTCCAAGGACGATGATGGCAAGCCGATGAAGAACTGGTGGCCCTTCCTGTTCTACTAGCACTTGCTGCCGTAATTCCCCGTTAGTCGAGGTACGACGTGATTGTCTCGGGACAAGGTGGCTCGCGCATGATTGACAATTGGCCTGGCGATGGTATAATATAAGCAGCTTAATAGATAAGGTGCTTATACCTGCCATGAGCCAGATAACCTTGCCCAGAGACTCGGCGGAGTACCTCGAAATCCTCTCGGACGTGTTTGCCGAGATCGTTCGTAAGGCAGCGGCGGCGCGCGAGAACCACGGCGCCGGCGAGGTGACGCATTCACTCGCCCAGTGCCTGGGGTACATTTACCTCCACGGGCCGTCCTCCATTCGCAAGATCGCGGCGGGCCTGTCCATAACCGTGCCGGCCGCGAGCCAGCTTGTGGACCGGCTTGTGCACAAAGGCCTGGTGGTCAGAGAGCACAGCCGCGAGGACCGGAGGCTGGCAAGGGTGGATCTGACGGACGAAGGTAGGGCAGTGGTCGCGGACGCGCGTTCCGCCCGAATGGCGTGGCTGCGGGAGATTCTGGACAGAATGTCGCCGGAGCGGCGCTCTGCGCTGGTGGACAGCCTGGAGGAGTTTATCCGCATTGCGCTTGAGGCGGGAGGCCATGTTGACGAGGCCTGCGTGCGCTGCGGAATAGATCACCTCGCCTTCTGCATCGTCGGCAGGACGCATGCCACGACAACGGGAGAACCGCTGGAGGAGTTCTGAGTTGGTTGGTGTTGTGTGGCATAGAAGGAGTCTGTAGGATGACTGCTGAGTACAGCACGAAAGTTATGGAGCATTTCGCTAACCCGCGCAATGTCGGCGAGATCGAGGATGCTGACGGGATCGGGAACGTCGGCAACCCGGTCTGTGGGGACATCATGCGGATGTATATAAAGGTCAGGGACGGCATTATTACCGATGTGAAGTTTAAGACCTTTGGATGCGGCGCGGCGATCGCGACGAGCAGCATGGCCACCGAGTTGATAAAGGGCAAGACCATAGACGAGGCCCTCAAGCTCACGAACAAGGTTGTGGCGGAGGCGCTGGGCGGTTTGCCGGCGATCAAGATGCACTGCTCGGTGCTTGCCGAGGAGGCTGTGCAGGCGGCGATAGACGACTATCTCAAGAAAACGACTGGGAAGGGCCTGGAGCTGAAACAGCACGCCCACGCGGCGCACGAGCATTAGGAGCAAGCGGAAGGTGACAGATCGGAAGTGGAGACCGGCCAGACGGCGCGCCGTCCCAGTCGCCTTTTTACTGGATGAAGACGAGAGGAGCTGAACGACAATGTCTGAAGATAAGGACTTGAGAGAGAAGGTAACGAAGTCGCTGGAGACGATCAGGCCGGCCCTGCAGCTCGACGGCGGTGACGTGGAGCTTGTTGACATTGAAGATGGTGTCGTCAAGGTGAGGCTTGAGGGGGCGTGCCACGGCTGCCCGATGGCTGCGATGACGCTTCAGATGGGAATAGAGAGAGTGTTGAAGCGCGATGTGCCGGAGATCAAGGGAGTCGAGGCCGTTTCCGGTCTTTTTGAGTAGCCGCGCGATGTTCAAGGAGGGAGCAAGTCCAAGAATCTGGTAGATTCCTCTACAATCCTCTGCTACCTCTGCTGCCCCGAAAAAGTACTGGGTAAATTTGCCCCGGCCGACCGAGCAAACGACCGCTGGCACGAATTTTGCACACCTCATTTAGCAAGTGTTGTGCTGTACCGCTCGGAAGGGAGCCGGGGGATGACCATTACCATCAAGTGCTTCTGGTGCGGAGCCATAAACGACAAGGCGGAGGACTTCTGCTGCAGTTGCAGACGCAAGTTGCAGTGGTCTAACTTCCTGAAGGCACTCGTCCGCCCGTCAGTAGGTTGCCTGCTGGGAACCGAACCCGCACCGGCCTCCGAAGAGCTCGCCGCGACAGCCACTCCCCAGCCCGTCGGCTAGACCATCCGCGCACCTTCTCCGGATTCCACCTAGCAAAGGCTTCGCTTTCGCCTGCGCTCGTCTATCCTGATGACTTCGTAAGCCTCTATCCAGATCGGCGTGTGTCCGCCGTAGGCGACGAAGAGCCTCCTTCGCTCGCTGGAAACGTCGAGAAGTCTGTCGGTTCTGCGGCGATATATTGACCCGGTGGCGTTGTCGCGCACCGTGCTCGGGTATTCGTAAGTCACGTTGAACGAGCGGCCCTGTTCCAGCCGCCCCTCAATTGTCCTCAAATCCATCTGCTACTCCTCAGCCCTCACCAACATGTACGACGTCTGCAGTCGTGTCTGATGTTCCCGGCCGTGTGCCCCGGTCGGTGTGTCAAGGCCTGCAAAATCGGGGGGCATTTGCCAGAGCGCGGCGACCGGCTTGGCACCCATGGGAACTTTGCTTCCCAGGAATTCTTACGAGGAGTGCGAACTCGAACGTTCCCTGCAGCCCGCGGCGAGTTATGCGGCCTGCTTGAGCTCGCCTGATGGCGCTGACCGGAGCCGGGCATTCTCGATTGCCGGAGAGACGGCTGCCGCTATGGCCTCGAGCAGCCTGATTCTGGTCTCCCCTATTGACGTAGCTCCTGCGAGGAACAGGTTTACCACACCGATCGTGTTCCCCTGGTAAGGCAGGGGAACGGAGACGACCGTACCTTCCTCGCGGGCAACAGTCCGCCACGGCAGAAACTCAACGTCGGAGAAGATCTCTCGCGTGCACTGAACCGACCCGGTGGCGAATGCGCGGCTGGTGTGTCCGGAGTGAAATGCCGGCCTGCGTTCTGGCCGAAGGGAACAGGCCCTGCCGGCTGCGACCGAGGGATCGTCAATTCGGCTGGTGGCGGCTACGACAAGTTCCTCGTCGTTGTCGCCGGCGAGGTAGACCGCGACCGGCGTAGCGGAGAAGCCGTCCGAAGTCGCACGGGCGAGCGCGGCGGAGAGCTCGGCCAGGCCGGCCGCCCCGACCAGTGACCATGATATTCGCTGCATTGCCTCCAGATCGGCCATCTTCTCTGCTGCCTGGCGGTGGGCGCGCTCGTTCTCCAGGCTCAGTCCCACAAGCAGAGCTGCAATGCCGCCGAGCTCAAGTCCCCTTATCTGCCACCACAGGGACTGGGGATGACTCAACATCGCAAGCGACAGAACCGTGCCGAGCAGCATGGCAGCAGTCCAGTAGCATATCGGAACAACTATCTCGTCGTGGCTCGCCGCCGCCACGCGAAGCGTGCGATGAAGGAGCGCAACCAGGGCCGCAGCAGACGCGATGTCCACGGCCATCATCACGTCAATGCTTGCAGCGGCTACAATCTGACCGAGGATGGCGCATGCGCCTGATCGCCAGGCCACGATGAACGCTCCGGCCACGAGGACTAAGCGGGCGTAACCTTTCCAGGCTCCGGGCCGGTGTCCCCGGGCTCTGGCCCTCGATGCGTGGGCTGCCGCCAGAAGGAGAGCGGCAGCGGAGGGGAGCATCGCGGCCCGCAGTAGGTCGCAGCGTACCCGTAGAAACTGGTCTTGCACCAAGCCGACGCTGGTCGCCACGCCCAGGATGCTGGCAAAGCAAAGCGCGGCAAATCCGGCTGTAAACAGCAGCCAGCTCGGTGAGCGGGAATACCCCAGCCGCATCAGGCAGTGCGCGAACACTACGAGGTAAATGGCGCCCGTCGCGGCGTGGAAGGCCACACGGCTGGCAGGTCCTGGGGGACCCAGCACCGGCATAAGGAAGACTGACGCTGCCAGGGCCAATCCCAGGCATGCGCCCCAAACCTCGATACTCAACGTCAGGCCCGTGCCTGCTGCGGCGCCAGACCCGGAGATGGACTCTCCTTCCGAACCGCGGCCAGAACTGCTGTCCAACGCGACCTCGCTCCCCTGCAACCGACCGACCATGCCTGCAAAGCCTACGGCGAGGCGTGGCGGTACGGCACATGATGATTGTTGGCAAATTCATCCCGCTGGTTCATGGCGCGGATGCGCGTGGACTGCGTTTTGTGAGCTGTACGGGCGGATGGCGGCTTCGGGTCAGTTACAGCTTGTCTGCAAGAAACTCAAAGCACGATCTGCCGGAGAACTCGTGGTCGCCGTCGAAGACTTCCAACGCGATCTGGTGGCCGGCGCCCAGCGCATCGAATATCCTTTTCGCCTGAGCGTACGCCCGCTTTGTTCCCTCGGCCGGATAGATGAGGTCCCGGGTGGCCGATTCGATGAAAAGCGCCCTTGGGGCCACCAGCCCCGCCAGGTGGTACATCTCCGCGTGGCTGAGCATCCCCGGGACATAGTTGCAGATGCAGTGGGGCACAGCCATAATGGAGTCGAGAAAGGTGTTGAAGTAGCCGCTGACGACGGCGGCCTTCACGCGCACATCGAGCGCCGCCGCGAACAGCGTCGTCGTGCCTCCCGCGGAGAGGCCCATGCATCCAATGCGCGAAGGACTGACGTCCGGCCGTCCACAGAGGTAGTCGAGTGCTCGAATAACGTCATACACGCGCCAACCGAGCACCGTCTGGCCGAGCAGCAGTGCGGCGCCGGCGATAGGCTGGCAGCAGGATTCCTCGGGGCCGGCTGATTTTGCCAGTTCGTCCCTGCGCGTGCCAAAGCAGGCCTGCTCGATTGCCAGAGCATTGTGGCCGTGTTTGACGCTCATCAGGGCGTAGTCCTTATGAAGGCCGGTAAACTGCTTGCGGGGCCTTCCGTCGGGTTCGAGGCCGATGAGAGAGGTTACTCCCGGCCCGTGGCCGTGGATGCAGATGATCGTCGCACCGGACGGCTTTCCGCTACTCGGAGTAAGAAAGTAGCCAGGGACGTCCATTCCGGGCCTGCTCCTGAACACCACCTTCTGGCTGCGATACCAGCCGCGCTCTTCCGGTTCGTCTTCGCGCACCAGGAGGTCGCCAGCCGCCTGCGGGAATCCCCCGAGGAGACCGACGATCGTCTGCCGCAGGCCCTGCTGCCAGAGCTCAATCTTCTCGGCCTCCAGCTCCGGCATCGGCGGAACGGTTGCCTCGTAGAGTGTGCGCACGTATTGGCTTGGGTCGAATGTGTTCACCATCTGCTCAAGCCCGGCGGTCCATTCCTCTCAGGAACTCCAATGCCGCCCTACGCTCGCCGTCGAGGTCAATGCCCCACACGCACTCCACCGACATCCGGCCAGCGTAACCGGCCTCCCGCAGCGCCGCAAAGAACCCGGCATAGTCGTACCTACCGCTTCCGGGGTGCCGGCGGTCCGTGTCGGCAATGTGCACGTGCGTGAGATAGTGGCGGGCCTCGATGATGTCCGCGAACGGCTCGTGCTCTTCGTCCATGTGAAAGAAGTCGGCGAGCACCCCCACCGACGGATGGCTGAGTGCCGCCGCGTGGGACAGGGCCTCAGCTACGGAGTTTATCATGTTCGATTCCCTACGGTTCAGCGGCTCGATAGCCAGCCGGAGAGCCTTCTCGTGGGCTGCATCGCCGGCCGCTTTGACGAAGTCCTCGATCTGCTTTCTTGCCTCATCGAAGGGGAAACCATCGGGCACGCGCCTCGCCCGGCCGCTGCCAAAGACAACGACCCGGCCTTCAACCTCCGCAATCCGCCGGAAGGCCGTCGCGAGATACCTGCGGAGTCTCGGCCAGTCCACTTCCGGCCCTGTGACCCGGAAGTCGCCGGGCAGCAGGACGTACCAGGCTTCGGGCTTGATCGTGTACTTCAGTATCTCCCGCCTAACCTGGTCCCACTCGGCGTCCGAGGCTTCGGGAAGGACCGTCGCCACGGGCAGCTCAACATAGTCATACCCGGCGTCCTCAACACTCTCTATCCCGTCCATCCCCACGCAGCAGCCGAACCTCATCAAGTCCTCCCAGCCAAACCGCCGAGTGATTGTAACACTCTGGCTGTCTCTTCCGCAACCGGCCGGCTGGTTGACACAGCCAGCTCGGGCGAAGCATTCGCGGCTGGAATTCGGCGAGCGGGAACCCATCCGATGGGCGAATGCTTCGACCCTACACTCTTTGGAGTGCGGCGGCACGCCGCCGCCTTGGCAAAGCGGGAGCACGCTCCCGCACTCCAAAGAGACCCGGAGCCTCCCGTCGCTGGTTGACACAGCGGCAGGCGTGCGATAAGATTCACCTGAGCTTGCCCGTGCGGAGGCCAGTGAAGCCAAGAATGGCCGGAGGTTAATCAGTCAGTGGCGGACGATGTGCGATTCGGGATAATCGGGTGCGGTGTGATCGCCCCCTGGCACGCTATTTCCATCAGCAGAGTCGAAGGAGCGCGGCTGGTTGCGGTCTGTGACTGCATTCGGGAAAAAGCGGAGAAGCTTGCCGCGGACTGGGGGAAGCCCAAGGTCTATGTAGGCTACCATGACCTTCTGGCCGACCCCGACGTGGACGCTGTCTGCATCTGCACCCCGTCAGGTATGCACGCAGACATGGGGGTGGACGCGGCACAGGCCGGCAAACATGTGCTTGCCGAGAAGCCGATAGATATTGATCTCGCGAGGATTGATCGAATGATAGCCGCGTGCCGGCAGGCCGAAGTCAAGTTGGCGGTGATATTCCAGAGAAGGACATCGCCTGTCTGGAATAAGGTCAGGGAGGCCGTGCATTCGGGGCGGCTTGGGCGAATGGTGCTGGGCGATGCCTATCTGAAATACTACCGCAGCCAGGAGTATTACGACTCGGGCGACTGGCGCGGAACCTGGGCTCTCGACGGCGGCGGGGCGCTGATGAACCAGGGAGTTCACTGCGTGGACGTGCTCCAGTGGATAATGGGTCCGGTCGAGCACGTCTTTGCTTACGCTGACCATCTTGTAAGACGCATTGAAGTTGAGGATACCGCGGTTGCCGCGCTCAGGTTCGCCAGCGGCGCTTTTGGGGTGATCGAGGGAACTACGTCGGTAAGCCCAGGAATGGACCACAGGCTGGAATTCCACGGCGAGCACGGCACGATCCGTGTGGACGGAGAGAAGATCGTTGCGTGGGATGTGCCTGGAGACGAGCCAGCGAAGGAGCAAGGCACAGGCGGCGTTGACATAAAGATAGGAACGGCGGCCTCGGACCCGACGGCCATAGGCACCGAGGGGCATCAGGCCCAAGTCGAAGACCTTGTCAGGTCCATCAGAGGGGACCGCGACCCGTTGGTGACCGGGGAAGAAGCCAGAAAGGCCGTGGAGGTCATCCTGGCGATCTACCGGTCCGCCAGGACGGGCTCGGCTGTGGCGCTGCCCTTATAGAGGGCCGTTCGTGACCGCGGGCCCGGTGGTACGATCTCGACCGCGCAGCCCGTCTCACCCTTCGACAGGCTCAGGATGGCCGGGCTGCGCCAGGTTCTGCTTACGATTTCTGAACGGATGCCCTAGAAACGACCAGAAGTTCCCGCTGAAGAGATCGGCTACGTCGCGGCGAATCTCTGCCTCAGATACGGGCCAACCTGTGGCTGCGAGGTCGTTGTACTTCTCGGCAAGGAGCCGGCCGATGATGGCCCGGGAATGCGCCCACTTGTAGACGAGCTGCTCGAGCACCCGCGCGTCCGAATGCTGCGGGATCACGCTTCCTCCCAACAGCTCGAACCGCATGCGGCTGGTTTCCTCGACGAGGCTGGGAACGTTCAGAAACCACCAGCAGCCGAAGATCATCAGGTTCCGGAACTTCCGCGCGGCAACACACAGCTCGTGCTGGTTCTCGCGGGCAAGCATGGTGGCCAGGAACTTGTTGTCTGGGTAGTTGGCGCACAGATGCTCCACTGCTTCGACGCTCGCCCTGCCAACCGAGTCTCCTGCCAACCGCAGCCCGGGGTTGACTGATCTCCTGACTCCGATCATGAGCGCAAGAGGGATCTTCCTGCTCTGAGCGACAGGAAGCACGCACTCCTCGATCAGGCGGCCGCGGGGGGACTGTTGTGGGAAGGCGAAGCTCGGCGGCAGGGAGACGGCCATATAGAGCGCGCCGGTCCGCTCGACCCATTCCTGCAGGAACCGCTGCACCTCTCGGCAGGTCGGCCCAGCGAAGCCTTCATCCACGTTGTAGCCCCAGGCCTTCAGCCTGCGCAATGCGGTCTCCCACGAGTTAAGCAGCGCATCTAGCCGCAGAGCCGCATGAAATCGTGGGTCTCTCTTCTGCTTGTCGAGCCAGGCGCGCCTCTCCAGGTCGTCGAACGGGTCGTTGGTCATAACGACCGATTCCAGCCCCGCCAGCTCGAAAACCCGATCCAGGTGGTCTTCGAGTTTCTGCTGGCCGAAGAACGCGCGGTAGTCGGCCAGGCTGCGTGAGGAAGTATCAAGTCCGAGGTGCTGCAGCGCGGTGAGGACGCCGCGGCAGGCTTCGCTGTAGGGGGAGTGGTCTATGAACAGGGTTTGCCAGACCAGGTCAGCCTGCTGTTGCTTGGACAGCCGCCAGAACCGCTCGTACGGCAGGTCGAGCCAGCGCATTGCTTCCGCGACCAGGTAGTGATAGGTCAGCAGGTCGTCTATGCCCCACTCGAGCAGGCCGAAGTTTGGGGCGTAGAGGTGAGTATGAACGTCCGTCGCCCTGGCTTCGGCCACGGATTTCAATACCGTCCTCTCAATTGCCTCGCTGCAGCTCATTTTCTCGCTACGACTCACAGCCAGTCCTGACCTAGAATCGAATCACCGGCTTGAACGCCGTACGCTCGTCCGGGTGGGCTTCCAGCTCCGGGAAAAGCCTTATCACCTCAGGCAGCTCGATCCCGGTCAGCCAATTGCGAACCGCCAGTCGCCCACTCTGGAGCCAACCGAGCGCCACCGGGTAATCTTCGGGGGCGAAGTTGCACGACGTCGTGATCTTCCGCTCACTGCCCAAGCTCAGGAAGTTGATCGGCATTACCTCGTCGTGCACCGCCATATTGACGAGAGTGCCACCCTTTCCCAGAAGCTTCAACGCCAGGCCGAAACTCTCCTCGGTGCCAATACTGTCGAAGATGCTGCCATAGCCGTCGCCTGCCAGCGCCAGCAGTTCGGAGGCGAGAGCGCCTTGGGACTTCCCTCGCACGTCCACAACGTGGTCGAACCCTTGATCGCGAGCGACTTCAAGCGCCAGGTCAGCGCGGTCGGTCACCACGACTCTGCTTGCGCCCAGATGCTTCCCCGCTTGAGCGATGCCGTTGCCTGCCGGACCGGCGCCCATCACCAGGATCGGTCTCCCTGGCTCGATTGCCCCCTGGCGCGCCACGTGGACGCACACGGCGAGGATGTCCATCATCGCCGCCTCTTCGAAGGTCAGCGCGGGAGGGATTTCAAAGCAGCGGCTTCCCCAGGCCGGGGCGTAGCCCGCGTAGGCGCCGGGGTAGAAGTCTCGGGTTCCCCAGCCCTGGCCGTGGCCGAGGTGGATGGTGTTGGGGCATAGCTGGCTCCGGCCAGCCCGGCACTCGGGGCACACCCCGCACGTCTTGAAGCAAATCGGCGCTACCCGCTTGCCCAAGAGATGCGCGTTATTCTCGCTCAGCACCGCCACGACCTCGCCCGCGAGCTCGTGCCCCAGCACGATGCCCGGCGGGTTATCAATGTGCCGGCCGAGCGTGTGCTGCGCCCACGGATTCTCTCCCGCAAAGTAGCGCAGGTCCGACCCGCACACTCCGCACGCGGCCACTTTGAGGAGCACCAGGTCGGGATCCCCATAGGACTCGATGGGCCAGACCGGAATCTCGCGATAGGTCAGCCTCAGCGGCTCATCCAGGACCACCACGTGCATGCTGGGCGGAATCCCTTCACTGGTGATCATTGTTCATACTCCAGAAAAGGCCGAAAAGCCGCCGTCCACCGGCACCACTATCCCGGTGACGAACTTGGATGCATCGGAGGCCAGCCAAACGACGCTCCCGATCAGGTCCGACGGCTCTCCAAAGCGCCCCATTGGTGTGTGGTCGAGGATCCTCTGTCCACGCTGTGTCAGGCCATGCGTATCCTCGTCTATGAGAAGGAAGCGGTTCTGCTCGGTCAGGAAGAAGCCGGGCGCGATTGCGTTGACGCGGATGTTCGCGTGCCCGCTTTGCGCGAAATAGACGGCCAGCCACTCAGTGAAGTTGCTGACGGCAGCCTTGGCCGCCGAGTACGCGGCGATGCGGGTCAGCGGGCGGAACCCGCACATCGAGGATATGTTGATGATCGAGCCACCGTTTGGGTTCGCGGCCATAGCCTTGCCGAATATCTGCGCCGGCAGGATGGCTCCTGCGAATAAGTTCAGGGTGACGACGTTCTCGAGCGCCGCGAGCGGGATGTCGAAGAAGGTGGTCGTCTCGGAGACTGTGGCGTCCTCGCGGTTGCCGCCCACGGCGTTGACCAGGATGTCAACTGTCCCGAAGTCTTTTTCGATTTGCAGGCAGGTCTGGCGGAGAGATTCCTCGCTCGTCGCATCGGTCGCATACGCCTTGGCCTTTGCTCCTTCACCCTCCAGCGCAGAGGCCAATTCCTGCGCCCGAGCCAAAGAGAGATCGGCAACTGCTACGGCCGACCCATGCGCCGCCAACCCTCGAGCGATGGCAGCGCCCAACACCCCTGCTCCTCCGAGCACGACCGCGTTCTTTCCCTTTAGTGAAAACGAGTCCACGCTATCCTTCGCTTCTATGAAACCTCGTGGAATGGTGGGCAAGGAATCCCGATGGCCTAGAAGAGTATAGCCCAGATGGGGAGAGGTGGCAAGGTGTCGGTGCGGTCGGAGACGGTCGGTGGCGCCGGGAGCGGCGTGCCGCTCCCGGCCACTCCTATTTTAGGCTCATCTCCGCTTTGTTCGGAGGCGAACGAGCGCCAGGCCGCCGCAGACCGCCAGGCCAGCCAGGGAGGATGGTTCGGGGACCGCCTCCACGGTGAAATGGAAGCGGTAGCCCTCAAGGCCGGTCTGGCTCTTGACGGTGGGGAAGACCAGCGTAGTGTTCTCGGTCGGAGAAATGGCCCACTGCCACGGCCCCGTCCAGTTCGCCGCGGGCGGCGCGTAGTCGAGATACAGGGTGTACGTCCAGTACGTCGGAGGAGTGTAGATCGGCCGGAACCAGATCGTGAAGTTGGGCAGGACAGATATGGCGGTGGCCCAAAGGTAGATATTGTCCCACGTTTTCGTGTCCCCAGGCTGGAGTGAAGCCCGGATGTCGTCAGCGTAGAAGCCGTGAGGGCCCGTCCAGTCCGGCTCGTTATGGTACACAGCGATCGCGTACCACGGATCGGGTATGCTGATCTGATCGTGGACGTCGTACCCGTCGAGGCCGACGGGCCAGGCGCCCAAAGTGGCGCCGAACAGCAGATGTCCCTCGATGAAGAAGCCCAGGTCCTCCTCGGTCGCCGCCGCGGGGGCGCTCAGGACAGCACCGAGCAGCAGCACCAACAGGATGTGTCTCATGGCAGCCTCCTCCTTCAGTCCTTTTTCCACTGGTAGATGCAGGCCTGGTTTCGAGACAGCCTGACGCTTATCCCGATACCCGCTCTTCGCAGACGGGCTGAAGTCGTGCCACTGCCACTCGTTTGACGGAGGCAGCCGGCCGGTTGTTCCGGCTACCTCGGCACTTCGACGGCTGCCAGGATGTTGGCCACAATCCGGTCCGGGGTGAGGCCCTCGATCTCGGCTTCTGGACGGAGAATGAGCCTGTGGCGGAGCACGGCCGGGGCGAGCGCCTTGATGTCGTCCGGGATGACAAAGCCGCGCCCCCTGATCCCCGCCATCGCCTTGGCGGTCAGAAGGAATGTTATCGAGGCGCGGGGGCTTGCGCCGAGGATCAGGTTGCGCTCCCTGCGCGTTCGCTGCACGATCTCTTCGATGTAGTGCATGATCGGCTCGTCAACCACAACCTTGGCAATCTCCTCCCGGCACGCGGCAAGGTCGGCTTCCCCGGCAACGGCCTTCACTCCGGCGTCCTCGATCTTGCGCGGCCTGAAACCGCCGTTGTAGTTCAGCAGAATCTGGTGCTCCTCGGCGGCTTCCGGGTAGCCGACCATCACCTTGAGCATGAACCGGTCGAGCTGAGCCTCAGGAAGCGGATACGTCCCCTCGTACTCGATGGGGTTCTGCGTTGCGAGAACCATAAAGGTCCCTGGCAGCGGATATGGCTCGCCGTCAATCGTCACGCGCCGTTCCTCCATCGCCTCCAGGAGCGCCGCCTGCGTCTTGGGCGGAGTCCGGTTGATCTCGTCCGCGAGGAGGATGTTTGTGAAGACCGGCCCGCGGCGCAGCCGGAACTCGCTGCGCGTAGGATCGAATACGTTCGTCCCGACGACGTCGGATGGCATCAAATCCGGGGTGAACTGGATGCGCTTGAAGTCCGCCGAGATGGCGTGGGCAAGCGTGCGGACGAGCAACGTCTTGGCTATCCCAGGCACGCCTTCGAGCAGAACGTGCCCCTCCGCAAGAAGCGCTACCAGCACCTGTCCCATTACCTCTTCCTGGCCGACTATGACCTTCCTTATCTCGCCCAGAATGGCGTCAGCGGATGCCGTGACTTTGTTCTCTTCAATCGTTGGTTGATCGGGCAATTCCAAGCTCCCTTCTGCACTCTTCAATAGTCCGCGAAAGCGCGACGATCTCTGCGTCCGATGTCTTGCTGCCGGCGGCGATCTGGTCACAGCGCGAGAGCAGCGCGGTCAGCCGAGCTCGGTCAGCCTGGCGCGCCCGCAGAATCGTCTCTGCGGCTTGGCCCGGCGTTGCCGAATCCGCTACGCCGAACCTGAGCGCCAGCTCCCTACGGAACGACCGATGGATCGCCGTGAGCGCGGCCTCTCTCGCTTCGGCACGCCGGTAAAGTCCCGCCATAGCGCGAACGAACTCCCAGCCGCGGCGCTGCCCGACGCGTTCCGGCAGCGGATGGATGGCTCCAAAGCGGCGCCCCGCGCTGATCAGAATGAAAAGCGCCGCGAACAGGACCTGTGCAAGCGCGAGCTTCCCACCCCTGCCGAGCACAGGTGGCGCCGATCCCTCGCGCCTCGCAAGAATCTCGTCATATTCCGCAAAAAGCACTCTGCTATCTTGGGGCGCATGCTCGTAAACCAGATTCGTGAGCAGGACACTGTTATCCTCCTCGCCGATCATTGAGTTCGAAAGGAACCGGGGGTCGCCGAAGACAATCACGTGGCCCTTCCCAAGCGGGTGTTCCGCTGCGACGATGCCCTCGTCATCTTTAATGATCACCGAGTTCCTCCTGCTCCACCTGACCGACAACGAAGCGCCCACCCGCACGCGCTTTACGCCGGTGGAGTACCTGCCACGCTCCGGCCGGACCGAGGCGGCAGTGGGGAAACCCCTTGGTACCACCCTCACGCCGAGCTCCGAGGGCACGGCCTCCAGCGACGAAACAGCCAAGACCAGGGCATTTCCTTTCTTGACCCACCTGGCGAGCGGCCTGACGTCGCGGTCGGCTACATACGGCGGGTCCACGAGGAAGAGAACATGCGCATCAGGTGGAATGTTGCTTAGCGGACGGGAATGGCGGCCCACGCGGAAGCCAAGCTCTCCAAGCAGCAGGTAAAACGCCTTGGTGCCTCTCTTGCCGGTGGCGTAGCTGCTCGGCGTGTCAGTTCCTGGGGCAGAGCCGACCGCTACGTAGTAAACGACGAAGCCGAAGAGCATGAGCACAGCTATGAGGATCCATGCGTCGCGGGATACTTTCATTGCCCTGCCCCGAACGCCTCGACGGCCCTGTAGGCCTCAACGAAGCCGTGGTAGTCCGACTCGCCGGCCGGTTCGCGGCCGTACCATTTGCGGTCGAATGTGAGCGTTACCGGCTGGAGGGCGCGATACAGCTCCGGATGGCTCCTGATCGCCGCAAGGTATTCCCAGTTGGTTCCGGTGCGGTCGAAGCGAATCAGCTCCTGCTCGTCGAGCTTCAGCAGGGCGGCCAGGTAAGCGAGTCGCAGGGCGGATCGGAAGTCGCCCGCCGCGGCCATTCGGGCGGCCTCCTCGAGAGCGCGCTTCGAGGAGCCAGGTCCCCTGTAAGTCTCCTCTGTCTCGGGGGCAGGACGGGTCAGGAGTCCCCCTGCACCGACCCTCGCCAGGACATAGGCCAGGAGCACCAGGAATAACACGACTACCACAACTGCGAGCAAGCCGGACAGGAATTGGGACGCCCCCGTGATCCCCGCTCCTTTGCCAACGATCCACTCCACCGCCCGCTCGACCTTATGCCCCATCCATGCCACAAACCTATCCCAAAGGCTGATGTGCGCGCCTGCGAACTCACGTCGCGCCAGGATGTCGCGGATTTTCTCCTTGCGGACATCAGGCGAGGGCAATACTGGGCCGTCGCCGGCGAGCGGTCGGGCGAGAAGCAGTCGCGGCTTCGGCATGGGCGGCTGCGGATGGGCACCGATTGCTCGCGACTCGGCAGCCGAGGTGGCGAGCGCTAATGCGATGGATAGGATAGCGAGCGCGCGGGGTATGGTCATGGCTGCTGGCCGCCGGCCGGGGCAGCGGGACAGCCAGGCGTAGTGCATCCTTTGCGCTCTGCCCAGCAACTGGCGTGGAAGACAGCCCCGCACGAGCTGCAGGTCGTGCTTTCCTCCGGCTTGTAGATTAGGAACCGGCAGTAGGCGCATCTTGGAGCGTCGGACGGCGCGGGGCTGGGAGCTGAGGCGGTGTCGGCGGACGGTTGGGAGGACTGCTCGGTGAGGGGCTGGCCGCTTGCCGCTGCTAGGTCTCGCGCGAGCATCTGAAGGTCGAAGCCCTCCTTCCGGATCCGCAGGTCATAGTAGAGCAAGATGAGCACGATAGAGGCTACGGGAGCGAGCAGGACCTCCACGATGGCTGCCACAACTCCTATGAGCGCACCGGCGGCCGCAGTGTTTCCGGCACGGAGGGCAGGGAGAATTACAGGCGATGCGGCGCCCATGGCGATCAGGGCAATTAATCCTACCACAATCCAGGTCACGAGCATAATCCCGAGGATGCGCCACGAGTATCCCGCAGAAAGCGCCCAGGCCCGACCCAGAGCTCCGAAATACCGCTTGCCTTCGAGGATGAGCGCCGGGACTGCGAACAATAGGCGCACGGCCAGACACAATCCCAACGCTGCGCCAGCGAGGGCGACGGGAACCGCAAGAAGCACACCAAGCGCACCGCCGGCTGCGCCTCCTGCCGCGGTGGCGAACGTGGCAGCGGCGGCAGCGAACATCAACACACCCATCACCATCGAAAAGGCAAGCCCCATAGCGAGCAGCACTATGCCAAGAAGGCCAAGCGTGAGCAGAAGCGCACCCGCGCGGCTCAACACGAACCCGTATGACTTCCCGATGCTCGTGGGCTCGTCGAGGTATCGCTGCGAGATCGCGTACATAAATGTGCCGGTAACGATGCCGTACGCTATCCAGAACAGCATCGAGACCCAACTGGCTGCGCCACCCATGCCCGACACTTCCTGGATCGTTGCGGGGGATGGTGGGCCCGCTGTTGGGAAAGCCTTCGTCAGCGCGGCAAGGAACGGAGCCATGGACCATCCATAGAGGAAGTAGTATGGCGCGTACACGAACGCAGCTATGCCGACGAGCAAGACGAAATTGTTCTTGTACAGGTCGAATGCCTCGTCGAGGATATCTCCAAACCCCATCGGGCGAAACCTGCGCTTCGCCAGTGCCATCTGTGGCCTCCTCTTGTGCAGCGGCCTTTCTGGCTCCGGCAGGCCGCCCCAGTGATGGATCACAACTGCTGCATATCTAGTTGGCGACGAGCTGGGGCAAATCCTTCTCTGACAGAGAAATTCGCGGGCGGTCGGGACGCGCGATTAAGGCTATCCTCTGGCATCGGACCGCTCTGTCAATATTTGTCAGCAACCCGTCCAGACTGCCAGTGGATGCGTCGCGGCCCCGCGTTTTGCGGCGATGCGGATCCGGCGGAGCCTTTGTCCGGCACTTAGTGCTCAGACTATGGCGAGGTTAGCGGCCTGGGGTCCTTTTGCGCCATTGATCAGCTCGAACTTGACGAGCTGCCCTTCTCGCAGCGACCTATACCCTTCCTGCTTGATCGCGCTGAAGTGAACGAATACGTCTCGCTGTCCATCTACCTCAATGAAGCCGTACCCTTTGGCGTCGCTGAACCATTTGACCTTTCCGGTCAGCAGATTGTTCTTGTCAGCTTCCATCTGCGACAACTTCCCTTCTTGCCTGCCTCCTAGCAAGCAAGCACGTCCTGTGTCGCAGATTATAACACGTAATAGCCCGTCAGTCAACCAATTCTCGGCAGAAAACGGCGAAGTTGTAGAAATATCTGCGGGAGACAGTGAAGTTCAAGCTTTGTGCGAACCCGGCTTGCTCGGAGTGGGAACTCTCCTAAGTCTCTTAAGCCATTCGCTTGCTCCGGCGTGGGACGACTTGCAGGCCAAAGCCTTACGAAACTCGATTTCAGCCTCTACCCGCCTGCCGAGTCGGGCATAGGCTGCGCCCAGGTGGAACCGCAGGTCAGCGTCGGCTGGGGCGATGCGGACGGCACGGCGCAGTTCCCGGGCCGCGTCCCTGTAGCGACCGAGCTTGTAATAGACCCAGCCGAGGCTATCAATATACATCGGCTCGTTGGGCGAGGCGCGCACCGCCCTCCGGGTTAATGCCAGGGCTGAGTCGAGCTTCGTCCCTGATTCGGCGTACAGGTAGCCAAGGTCGTTGACGCATCCTGGATCGTTCGGGAAGAGCGCCACAGCGTGTTCGAGCGCCTGGATCCCGACCGCCGGGCGCCGAAGCTCCCACGAGAGGCTGCCGTATAGCCTGAGCAGTGTTTTCAACTCGTTTGGTGTGAGCTCTCGATCGAGCTTTCTCTCGTCAGAAAGCTCGATCAGTTCGCCGGCAAAATCCGCAGCACGAGCGGCAGCGGTCCCCACGCGCGGATTGGCGTTCAGGTTCAGGCTGATAACGAGCAAATAGACGTCGGCCTTGTGGCTGGTCAGATCCGCCGCGCGCCGGAACTCGCTTTGTGCCCTTTCCGGCCTGTTCTGCCCCAGCAAGCGCTCTCCGCGCTCGATGGCCTGCCGGACTCTTGGCTCCAGCCGGCTCGACGAGGAAGAACAGCCGCCGAGCATGAGAAAAACGGCGACCAGCGGCAGCCAACATCTTAGCGCCAGTTTCAGAATTGGTTTGCCGGGAGGGTGAGGCTCCCGCCGAACCGGCTCAGCAGGAGCTTCGCCCTCCCAGACACACATGATTCTGAAACCATCTCTTAGCACCTGAGCCATCTCTAACCCTTACTGCTCCAGTCGAGGCCGCCCGTTAAAGACCGTGGGTGCCCGTGGCGGCTACTCGAACAGGCTGTCGGCCAGGTTGGTATCAACCTGGATGTCGCGCAGCTTGACGGCCGCGGCCAGCTTGTCATCCTTGGAATACAACTCCACCCGACGCGGCACCGAGATCTTGTCCAGGAAACGCTCGTAATCCAGATAGACATAGGCGCCCACCAACCTGCCGTCAGGCCGCCTCTTCTCCATCCTCACAAGACGCAACTTCGCCGGATCAATCCAGAGCCTGCGTATGGATGCTCCCTTCTCCGGCCGCAGCAGGTCGAGAACGATGAGACCCGGGCGCCTCTGATCCTCAGGCAGCAGCTTCACCTCGTAGTCGGAGAACATCTGAGGTGTCAGGATGCCGACGTCGAGCGCGGACTGCCTCTTGGCCGGCTCACCAGATATATCTTCCTTCTTGGTGTAGCGCAGGCTCGGGATGCGCAGTATGGATAGCTTGTCAGTCGTGATGAGCCGCGCCTTGACTACGCCAAGTGTCCCGTCAATTCTGGTATTGTACGGCATCTTGAACCACACTTGCGCTTTCGAGAACTCGTAACTTAGCGACAACCGCTTGTCCATCCGGTCCAACACCTTCTTGTCCTTCTGCACGACTTCTGCGACGAACGTGATATCCCGGAAATCTCCAAGCTTGCTCTTCAGTTGTGCCAGATCATCGCCCCCTGCCGTGGAAGCCGCAAGCGGCAAGAGCGCAGCAATCGCCACGACACACTTAGCAGCATGACGCATGATCCGAATCTCCGTTCTATACGCGTCGGCGCTCTACCATTTCCTCATACAGAGCGAGAGTCCTATCTACCGAGACACGAAAGTCAAACAGTGTCTCCGCGCGCTCGCGCGCTGCGCTCCCCATCTCCGCCCGCAGCGTCCCATCTCGCGCCAGTTTCAGCACGGCCTCGGCAAGCTCGCCAGCGTCACCCGGCGTCACCAGCAGCCCTGTCTTGTCTTGTTCCACAATCTCTGGAATTCCGCTCAGATCAGAGGCAACGACCGGCTTGCATAAAGCCATCGCCTGCAAGAGGCTTGCAGGCAATCCTTCACCGGCCACGGACGGCTGGACCACGATGTCCATTGCCTCGATCATATCGCGCACGTCCGCCCGAAATCCCGTGAATATGACGTGCGCGCCCAGACCTGCGTTACCCGCGGCCTGCTCCAACACGTCCATCAGCGGCCCCCCGCCAACGATCAGAAACCGGCAGTCAGGCCTGGCGGCCACTATCCGTTCTGCCGCGGACAGCAGGACGTGGTGCCCCTTTTTCCTGGAGAGGTGCCCTACCATCCCGACTACCACTGCCTGCGGCGGAATGCCCAACTCCTGTCTAACTACAGAGCCATTCCCGGACCGACTGAATAGACCGAGGTCCACACCAGGATAGATTACGGTAATGCGCTCCGGGGGAATGCCCTGGCCGACCAAATGTTTCTTCACCGCCTGAGAGACTGCGATCAAGTGACCTGCAAGTCGGAAACAGGCGGCGCTGTTAAGCGAATGCACCGTAGCCACGGTCGGCACCCCGCTCAGGCGTCCCGCCAGACCCGCCATCAGGCTCGCGGTTGACAGGTGGCTGTTCACGAGCTCTATTCGTTCTTTCCGCAGCATGTGAAAGAGCCTGAAAACTGAAAGCAAATTCAGCTTCCCGCCGATCCCGCCTGCACGCACGTCCAGGCCAGCCTGGCGCATTCGCTCGACAACCTGCGGGATCTTCTTGCACAAGACCACGACCTCGGCTCCGCGGGCGGCGAGCGCCTGCGACAGTGCGCCGACGTAAATCTCTGCTCCGGCAAGCCTGGAAGGGGTTATTACCTGTAGGACGCGAATGGATTCCATTACCAGTCCAGGAGCGCTGATCCGAGTTTGACGTTCGGGATGGATTTCAAATCCATCCCGAACACCGAAAATC
>Ga0315289_10003506_pt1 | contig 23724 bp, 23 predicted proteins | sample YL17G11_40_MG_FD_203452 | JGI IMG/M metagenome (GOLD analysis project Ga0315289, IMG submission 203452) | Sediment microbial communities from Yellowstone Lake, YNP, Wyoming, USA - YL17G11_40 | ecosystem: Environmental > Aquatic > Freshwater > Lake > Sediment | place: USA: Wyoming | collected...
CCGAAGCGGTCTGGATCAACCCGCCGATGACCGGCGGGTTCACCCGGAAGATTGTACAGTAAATGCATCGCGCGGGTGTCTCAAACTTGTTGACAGGCTCCGCGAACCCTTCTTTTGTCTCTGGTCTCTAATCTCTGGTCTCTGGTTTTGATTTTTAACTCGAAACTAGAGACTAGAAACTCGAAACTGTTTTTTGCCATTTTGTGTTACCATCCCGGCGGATTATAAATTTCCGCGCTGAAGGTTGCTTCCAGGGAATCCCGGTTTCCTACCACCCCCCCCACGATCAGGGCATTGCCATCGGCAAGCCCAACCGCCGTGTGACCGAAACGCCCCTGGTTGAGTTCTGCCACCGCCTGGAAATCCTGGGTCGCGGGATTAAAGCATTCCACCTTCCTGCCTCCGGCGAGATCGGAAATATTCTGAATCCCTCCGGCCAGGCAGATTTCTCCGGACGGTAACTTAAAGGAAGAATGAAAAGCCCGGACCGAATTAAGCGGCAATTTCCGATCCGGCTTTTCCCGGGCCAGATCCACCAGCCAGCCGTCTGCCAGGACCAGGTAAGGCTCGCGAATTACCCCCCCGGAAATCAGAATCCAGTTATCGATCAGGTCCAGGGTGTGATACTCAACCACGGGGTAGCTGGTTCCGCCCGCAAACGGCTGGAAGCCCTGGCCGGGAACGTAAATCTCCGCGAGTGGTTCTCCGGCGTTTCCGCCCCAGAGCAGGATCGAACCCTGGGGCAGGGACAACGAACGGTGCCCGGCCCGGCCCGTGAGCATTTGCACTATCTCGATTTCCCCGCTCTCGGGATTGAGGACTTCCGCGGTCTGGATTTTTTTCCCGTCCTCACCCCATCCTCCCGCCACCAGGACCCGGCCATCGGCCAGGATATCCGCGGTGTGGAAAAAACGGGGAAAATTCAACCGGCCGAAATCGGAAACCAGGCCCGATTCCGGGCGGAAAAACTCGATGGAGTTGGTCAACGATCCGGCCTGGATGGACAAATCCGGATCCAGCCATCCCGCCACCATTCCCCCGGCCACGATCAGGGTGCCGTCGGAAAGAAGGGTCAGGGTATGAAAAACCCGGGGAACATCGAGTTCCGCCTCCAGGACCCTGAAGCTTCCCAGCTCCGGCTGGTAAACCTCAAGTGACCCATCGGGAGAAATCTTCCATCGGTCTCCCTCGTCGCTGAAATTCCTGGCCCCTCCCGCGAGGAGAATTTGCCCGTCCGGCAGAGTGGCCGAGGCGGCAAAAGCCCGGGGTGAATTCAGGGGAGAAAGCAGGCTGAATTCCCCCTCCCGGGTCATGAGGATCGAAACCCCGGTTTCCCGCCCGGCCTGGATCTCTACCCCCGACCGGGATCCGCTGTAAATCGCCTTTTCCGTAACCTGGCGCAAAGCTTCCACCTGGACCAGAATCCCGGACCCGGCCGGGATCCCTGAGATCAAAGCCCCGTCCGGATATTTGGAAAGTAAAAACTCCTTGATAACATCCGTAAATTGCCCTTTGATGGTGACCCGGATGAGATCGGCCCCCGCCAGGTTCGCCTCGGGAATCATCCCTCCCCGGAATGAAGCGACGCGCGGATCGGCATCCGGCAGCCAATTCAGCTGGATTCCAAGTTCCCCGGATCGGTCAGTTTCCGAGCAACCAACGAAAATTAGCGCAAAAAGGAAAAAAACACCTAATCGAAAACCTGCATGATTTTTTCGCTGAGATCTCATCACATATGGTTTATTTGATTTGTTCGGTCATTGTGGTTCATCTCCAATCCTCGAACCCCTCTTTTCGGACGCAAGGCTGAAGCCTTGCCCTACATTCTGGTTTCTTTGATCTATCTGGTCTATTTGGTCTGTCTAGTCCATGATCATTTACGATTTACGATTTACGATTTAAATATTCAACAAACATAATCTGCAATTAATAATTTGCTTTTGCTTTCATTTGTTATTCGTCAATTCTTCTTAGGTTTTCACTCGTCAATCGTTTTATCCCGAGTTATCACGAGGGACACTCGTCAATCGTCAATTCTTTTGAACTACGCAGCCTAAAGGCTGCGGCTACCTCGCTGTGCGCTATGCTCTTTGCGCTATGCTTTTCCCATTCGTCAATCGTCAATTCTTTTTAACTCGAGACTCGAAACCCGAAACTCGAAACTGTTTTTGGTTATTCCGCAATCCGCATTTTATCCAGCGCAGGCTACCCGTTCGGGTTCTTGTCCTGAGGACCCTCAGGGTCCGTAGGAAAGCCTGCGGCTACCACCTGATCACCATCTGACAAAAATCGCCCCGGTATTTCCCGGGCTTCCTTTTCCCCCCATGGTGCAGATCAGGATTATGGAGACTACCGTCCCCAACGCGAGAATGGTTCCCCCGATAATCACGGCTTTTTTCTTCCAGCCCCGGGCGGGTGGCGGCGTTTCCCCGGTCCCGGATGAGGGGGGGGATCCGGCCGGTCCGCGAGCCGGCCCCAGTTCCAGCAGGGCCCGGGCATCCTCCCCGGCTTTTAAAATTAATTTTTGTCCCCGGGAAGGCCATCCCGCGGTTTCCGCCCAGAGATAGTGGACTCCCGGAACGGCGGATAATGAAAGCGGGCTTTTCCCGGCGAAGCGGCCGTCGAAATATGTCTCGGCTCCCGGTGGCTGGGTTTCCACGGACAGTCTAATGTGGCCCTGGGCTTCAGTCTGGAGCCTGGCTCGCTGGAAACTGGCGATGATACCCGGGGAAAACAGTCTGGAATCCAAAGCCAGACCCGGATCCAGAAGACCGGCGGACGCAAACTGCTTCTCGGCCAGGGAATCAAATCCCTCGGCCAGGTAAACCATGCCCAGATAAAGATAAGCCTGAGAGAGAACCTGGCTGGAATCCTTCCCTTCCTGCCCCTCTTCCAGCCCGGCGATAACCTCTTTTAAAATCCGCGACGCTTCGGCAAATTCCAGGTTCTCATAAGCCCGGGAGCCGGCCTGCAGCTTTAGGGGCCAGGATTTTGGTTCCGCCTGCGGTTCAGCCCAGGATTCGAGGGGGAAAACCGCGCCCTCGAAACAAACGGCCGCCGCTAAAAGGCGGAAATATTTTCCGGATTTCAGAAAATCCCCCCTTTAAACGCGCTTAAAATCACCGATCCGAAAAGCATGAAAAAGACGCAGACAAAGATAAAAAGAAGGGGGAAAATCATCTTGACCGGGGCTTCCATTGCCAGTTTCTCCGCCCGTTGAAAACGCTTGTTCCGCAACTGGTCGGACTGAATCCTGAGGGTCGGGCCCAGGCCGGAACCCATCTCCTCCGCCTGGACCAGGGCGGAAATCAGGGTGCTGATATCCGGGATTTTTATTCTTTCCGCCAGGCCCTTCAGGGAATCCATCCGGTTTCTTCCCATCTTCATTTCCTGCAAAGTCAGGAAAAACTCGTCCCGGAGCGGACCCGGGCCCGCTTTGGCAATCATTCTTTCCAGGCCGCTGGAAAAATCCAATCCGGCCTCAACCGCCAGGGTCAAAAGATCGAGCTGATAAGGCATTTCCTTTAATATCCTGCGCTGGCGCTTCAGGCGTTTATCCCGGAGCCAGATATCGGGGTAGAAAAATCCGAAAAGGACGGCGGCTATGATCCAAATTCCCCCTGACAGCAGGTAACCCAGACACAGCCCCAGGATCAAGGCGGCCAAAGCACCCAGGACCTTCAGGGCGAAAAACTCGGGCGGGGCGAGGGCCAGGGGGGAACCCGCGGAAATTAATTTTTTCCGGATTCCGGCAAAATAATTTTGGAGGCGGGATTCCGGGATCCAACCGGAGAGATAGCCGGCCAGTTGGACAAAAATCCGATACGCCGGGGAGGCGCCGATCAGCCGCTCCCTCTCCGAGATCAATACGCCGGGGAGTTTCACCGCCTCCACCCGGATCGGCCAGAGCCCCCGCACCAGGAAGAAAAGCGACCCGAAAGACAGCAACGCGATTCCGGCGAGAAAAAATCCGCTAAACATCGATCGCGATTATCCTCCAAATAAAAAAAGCCCCGATCCCTTCAAAAAGCAGCACGGCGGCCAGGATCGCCCAACCCACGGGTTCGCGAAAGAGCACGAGGATCATGTTCGGATCGATCCGGTACAGAACCAGGCCCAGGACCAGCGGTAACGACCCGATCACCATCCCCTGCATTTTTCCCTGGGCGGTCAGGGATTTTATTTTCCCCCGGATGGTATTTCGCTGGCGGATGGTCGCCCCCAGCCGGGCAAAGGTCTCGGCCAGGTTACCCCCCACCCCCCGGGAGATTAAAATGGCGGTGATCACCAGATCGAAGTCCTCGCTCTTGGTCCTCTCCCCCAGGTTTTTCAAGGCCTCCTCCAGATTCACCCCGAGGGCCATTTCCCTGACCACCAGGGTAATCTCCTGGGAAATGGGAGGAGAGGCCTCCCGGGAAAGAAGTTCCAGGGCTTGAACCATGCTGAATCCTGATTTCAGCGAATTGGCGATTGCCTCGATCGCGTCCACCAGCTGTTCTTCCAGCCGTGATTTTCTCTGGCGTTTGGCCCAGAAAAATATCAGCCGGGGCAGGAAATACCCGAAACCGCCGAAAAGCAGCCCGAAAAACAGGCTCCGGGTCAGGAGAAAAATAACCAGGGAAAAAACCACCACGGAAAGAATGTTCAGATAAAAAACCTGCTCGGGGGTAAAGGGAAGGAACATCTCATCCAGAACCCCGGCGGTGCGGGCCAGATACCGCTCTTCGTACTTTTTCCATCCCCGGGAAAACAGCTCGGCGCCGGACAAGGCAAGAAGGAAAAACAACCCAAAACTGGCGATCAGGATAAAGGGTAGAAGGTGATCCAATTTCAACCCGGGGTTTTTTTCTCTAAAACCCGCGTTTCCGCGATCAGATCCCCTAGCCTCAAACCGCTGGGATCCTGATAAATCTGATAAGCTTCCACGCCGAGAATAACTAAACCCAAGGTGAAAAATAAAACCCACCCCCAAAAAGGTATGACCAAAAATAAAACCACCACCCCGATCGGAAGGTTGCGGAGGGTAGAATGCTTGAAATTACAGGGGAGCAGGATATCCCTTTCAATCACCACCTGGAGCCCGACCAGGTTTTTCCCCAGGCTCCTCCCCTGGGATAATCCGTCACTGATCAGGATGTAAGTCATCCCGATCAGGGGAGCGATAAAACCGAAAACCCGGTCCAGCTTGGCCAGGGCCAGGACCAAAAGCAAATCAATGAATTTCGCCAGGTACCGGTTAAACAGCTCCGGTTTCTCAGGATTTTGCCCGTTAATCTCCATGGCTGGTACAGACTCAGTCGGCTCGGTCATTCCTCCCCCTGAAGCGGATCTTTGACCTCGGATTTAACGAAAATCACAAAGGCCAGGCTCGGACGCGGAGAAGACTCCCGCATGGCGAACTGGATTCCGATAAAATGGTATCCTTGCGCCGTCCATCTGTTCAGGGCTTTCTCCAGCTCTTCGTCGGTTACCGGTGTTACTTCCACAACTTTATATACCAAATCAACCCTCCCGTCAAAACTCGATCTGGAAATTAATTTTAAACCTTTTCCGGGAAGGTAAACAGACAAACCTTATCCCGCTTTCCTTTTCCAATTTTGAGATGACCGCGGCCAGGTCTTTCCGGCTTTTCGTTTGCAGGGTGAACCAGAAATTGAGCCTGCCCTTTCTCTCATAGCAATGGGTAACCCCCGGGTGATTCCCGACCATCCGGGCCAGGCGCTCCAGGCCCCGAGCCGGAACCCGGGCCGCGACCAGCGCGCCGGGGTAACCCAGCCTTTCGGAATTTAATACCCCACCCAGCCGGCGGATGATCTTCTTTTTCTTCAGGATCTTGATCCGGCGGACCAGGTCCGGCTCCGGAATCCCGGTTTGCCTTGCCAATTCCCGGTAGGGTTTTTTCTCGAGGGGGAAACCGGATTGGATCAGGTTTAGAATTCGGGCATCAAGTTTGTCCATGATGATAATAGCGTATGGCTAATAGTTCATCTGGTTTGGTTGATTACCTGATAACCTGATATTCGGATCTCCACATCCTGATTTCCTGATACCCTAATTGCCTTCTGTATTTTCTAGCTACCTAACCACCGAGCCACCAAACAACCTAACCGCTAAAAACGCAGGCTAAAGCCTGCGGCTACCGAGCTCTGCGAGCCCGACGTAGCCTTGGCGAAGTCTGGGCCACCTTTCACCTTTCACCTTTCACCCTTGACCTTTTATTGTTTCGGTTGATAAAGACAGAACGGTTCTTCTCCTAGAAAATTTCCGCCAAAAGCGAAGGCGCGGGCCCGGCATCCACCGCAGATCTTATTGAACTCGCAGATCCCGCATTTACCCTGGTAGGAATCAACCTCCCGCACGGCCCGGAATAATTCCGAACCGGTCCAGATGGAGTGAAAATCAAAACCATTCTTTCGCAGATCCCCCGCCGGCAAAGGCAGATATCCGCAGATTTGCACCTCGCCCCGGGAAGAGATAAAAGCGTAGCTCTTCCCCCCCAGGCAACCCTGCCCGCCGGGGTTTTTGGGTGGAATCCCCATTTGCTTCAGGATCCGGTAATAATGGGGCGCGCAAGTCGCCTTCAATTCCAGGGCCCCTTCCTTTTCTTTTTCCGCGATCCAGCGTAATGTTTTTTCATATTCCTTGGGGGTGATCTCCCAGTCCCGGAGATTTTCACCTCTTCCCACCGGCACCAGAAGAAAAATATGAAAAGCCTCGGCCCCGATTTTTCGGGTTAGTTCGTAGATCTCGGGAACCTCGGCGACATTCACCCTGGTGACCGTGGTATTCACCTGGAAAGGAAGCCCGGCCTCCCGGAGAAAATCCACGCCCTTCATGATCAGATTGAATACCCCCGGCTTTCCCCGGAAGGAATCGTGGCTCTTCCCCGAAGCCCCATCCAGACTGATGCTCAACCGTTCCACCCCGGCCCGCTTGATCTTCTGAACAATCTCCGGATTCAAATTCGCGCCGGTGGGTGCCATGACCACCTTGAACCCTGCATTCCTGGCTTCCCGGATAATGTCAAAAAGATCCTCCCGCAGGATCGGGTCACCCCCGGAGAGGATCAAAAGTGGCCGGGAGAATCCGGCCAGGGATTTTATTACCCGCAAAGCTTCTTCGGTATTCAGTTCCAGGGGGTCCCGCTCGGGGCTGGCCCCGGCCCGGCAATGCCGGCAATTCAACTCGCACCTGCGGGTAAGCTCCCAGGCGACGATTCTTAAAGAAGGAGCAGCATTCATAAATTTCTAATTAATAATATGCGCCTAATGCTTCTTTATATGAATTTCTGGCCGTCATTCCCGCGAAAGCGGGAATCCATGATAAAAACCCTGGATTCCGGGTCAAGCCCGGAATGACAACCAAGCTAAAGAAATTTATGACGCAATACACTAGTAGTATTTCTGATTTAAGTGCTTATTGTTGGATTATCGATCGATGGCAATCCGAATTTGATCCGCTTTAAAAAAAACGGTTGCTTTGGATTGTTTCCTCACTTTTCCAGAACCTGAGCCATCTCCTTGGCGTAATAGGAAATGATAATATCGGCCCCGGCCCGCTTGATGGCCGTTAATACCTCCATGATAGCCCTCTCTCTCTCGATGAAACCCGCCCGGGCGGCCGCCTCGATCATCGAGTATTCACCGCTCACATTGTAGGCCGCGATCGGGTGATTGAATTCCATCCGGGCCCGGGCGATCACATCCAGGTAAGCCAGCGCCGGTTTTATCATCACGATATCCGCTCCTTCGTCGATATCGAGCTGGATCTCCCGCAAAGCCTCCCGGACATTGGGCGGGTCCATCTGGTAGGATTTCCGGTCACCGAACTGGGGAGCGGACTGGGCGGCGTCGCGGAAAGGCCCATAGAAAGCCGAAGCGTACTTGGCCGAATAGGCCATGATCGGGATCCCCTCAAACCCGTGTTCATCCAGCGCCTCCCGGATGGATTGCACCTGGCCGTCAATCATTCCCGAAGGAGCCACCATGTCCGCTCCCGCCCGGGCCTGGGCCACCGCCACTTCGCCCAGGATCTCGAGGGTGGCATCGTTATCCAGCTCGCCGTTCTCCATTTTTCCGCAATGACCATGGTCGGTATACTCGCAGAGGCAAAGGTCGCAGATGACCGTGAGCCTGCTTTTCTGGGCCTTGATGGCCTGGATCGCCTGCTGGATTATTCCTTTTTCCTTGAATGCTTCCGAACCAACCGCGTCTTTAACCCGGGGCAGTCCGAAAAGAATGACCGCCGGGATTCCCCGCTGGTCGATTTCCTTGATCTCCCCGGCCAGATCCTCCAGGCCCAGGCGGTAAATCCCCGGCATGGAAGAAATCTCCTGTTTCCCCTTTCCCGGGAAAACAAACAGAGGATAGACGAAATCTTTGACCGAGAGCCGGGTTTCCTGCAGCAATGATCTTAACCCTTCGGTTTTCCTCAAACGGCGCGCCCGATATTCCGGAAAAATCATCTTCGCCTCCCTATCTTTTTCTCCTTGTCATTCCCGCGCAGGCGGGAATCCAGACGTTTAAATCTGCCTGATACTAACAAGACTGGATTCCTGCTTTCGCAGGAATGACGATCGTTCTTCCTTTGAGCTTTGACCTTTGAGCTTTGACCTTTCACCTTTGACCCTTTACCTTCTTTAAGCCAATTTCCTCATCGCTCAAGTAACACGCCGGGTCGGAGGCCCAGGGATCATTCAAAATCGTCTCCGCCCGGGCCCGGAAATTCCCGTTGCAGATTTCCAGGAACCGGCACTTTCCGCATCTTCCCTTGATTCGCCGCGGGTATTCCCTTAACCGCTTGAGGGTCGGATTTTTGTGGTTTCCCCAGATTTCGGCAAAACCCTTCCGGTGAATATCTCCCAAGACCCGGCTCTGCCAGAACTGGTCCGGGCTGATTTGGCCGTTCCAGTCCATCCCGGCAATCCCGATCCCGGAACGGTTGCCCCGGTTCATTTTCAGAAGCGAAAATATTTTTCTGGCCCTGACCGGATCGCGTTTTTTAACATGGAGAAAAAGATAAGGGCCGTCGGCATGATTGTCGACGGTGAGAATTTCCATTTTTCTCCCCTCCCAGAAAAGCTCCCCGGAAAGGAAAATGATGGTGTCCATGATCTGCCGGGTCTCCCAGGGGGTTAAATTCACATCGAGGAGATTACTCCCCCGGCCGGTGCAAACCAGGTGATAAAAACAGGCCCGCACGATTTCTTCTTTCTTTAAAAGATTATAAATCCCGGGGATCTCTCCCATATTCAGGCGGGTGATGGTAAATCTCAGCCCGGTTTTTATGCCGGCGTCCTGCGAGTTTCGGATTCCCTTCAAGGTCCTTAAATATGCCCCGGAAACCCCGCGGAAAAAGTCATTCCTTTCCCCGATCCCATCCAGACTGACCCCGGCATAAGCCAGGCCCGCTTTTTTCAGCTCCCGGGCGGTTTTTTGATTAATCAGGGTCCCGTTGGTGGACAATACCGGTCTGATCCCCAGGTCCCGGGCCCGGGCAACCAGCTCCAGAATATCCGGTCGCAGCAACGGCTCCCCCCCCGAGAAGAGCACAACCGGGATTTTATAATCCGCGAGATCCTCCAGAATCCGCCGGGCTTCCTCGGTTTTCACCTCCCCGGGGTAAAACCGGTTTTTAGAGTCGGAATAGCAGTGCTGGCACTTTAAATTACAGCGGCGGGTGATATTCCAGACCACGATGGGTCTGGCTTTTTTCGGATCGCTCCGGTAGCGGAGGCGGTCCCCTTCGGTCTCATAGTCAAATAAAAGCCGGCTCAGGTTAATCATTTAAAAGTCTCCAAGTTCAAAATCCAAAGATGATTCTCCCCGCGGCAAAACCGAGAGTTATCTAAATCAAAAAGATTTTTATGTTGTCTATCGTCATTCCTGCGAAAGCAGGAATCCAGAAAAACAAAACAATTGGATTCCGCATCAAGTGCGGAATGACAATAATTTTGTGTTCTTGGTTTTATTTGGCATTTGAGCTTTGTCATTTGAACTTGTTTCGATCTTTGCCCTTTGCTTTCGCAGGCTAAAGCCTGCGGCTACCCCTTTGCCCTATGCTCTATGCCCTTTGCCTTTTTTACTATCGCCTCCGCCAGATCGGGAATCGTCGGTCTCCGGGCGACAATCCCGGCCTGGACCTGGTTCTCCCGCAACGCCCGGGCGGTTACCTCTCCAATCGCGGCCACAAGTTTGCCTTTCAGAAGCCGTTGGGCCCGCGGCTTCCCCATGATTCCCATGAAGTTATTCACCGTGGAGGAACTGGTGAACGTAATCCCGTCAAAATCCCCGCAGGCCACCATCTTCTTTACTTCCGGGTCCACCTTTTTGACCCTGGCCGTGCGATAACAAATCGCCTCGGTTACCACCGCTCCCGCGGCCCGGAGGGCTCGATTTAAATCCGGATCCGCCTGTTCGGAGCGGGCCAGCAGGATCCGTTGTCCCCGGATATTTTTCCCGCCCATGGCCCGGGGCAGTTCTTTCGAATAATACCTCGCGGGCATAACCTCAGCCTTTATCCCCCACCACCCCAATTCGTCCCGGGTAGCCGGGCCGATCACGGCGATCTTGACCCCTTTCAAATCACGCAAATCCCGGTCCAGATCCAGCATTCTTCCGATCAGGCCTCTCACCCCGTTGGGGCTGGTTAAAACCAGCCAGTCAAACCCGGAAATTTTCCCGATGGCCCGGTCCAGACTGGTGCATTGCCGGGGACCCAGTATCTCAATGGTGGGGAATTCCAGCGTCCAGGCCCCCGACTCCTGAAGCAGTTCCGAAAGGTAAGAAGCCTGTTCCCGGGCCCGGGTGATGACAATCTTTTTTCCAAACAGGGGTTTTTTCTCAAACCAATTCATTTTTTCCCGCAGGCGGACCACTTCACCCACGATGATCACCGCCGGCGGTTTTATCCCGGTTTTCCGGGCCCGTCGGGAGATATCCTGCAAATCCCCGATCACCGTTCTTTGAAAAGGGTAGGTTCCATTCTCGACAATCCCGACCGGAGTCCGGGGAGAAAGACCGGCCCGGGTCAGGTTCCCAGTGATTTTATCCAGGTTGGCCATCCCCATCAGGAATACCAGGGTCCCTTTTCCCGAAGCCAACGCCTTCCAATCGATCCCGGACTCGGTTTTGGCGGGATCTTCCTGACCGGTGATCACGGAAAAACTCGAAGCGAAATCCCGATGGGTCAAGGGAATCCCGGCATAGGTGGGGGCGGCAATCGCCGAGGTAACCCCCGGGACCAGCTCGATCTTCACCCCCCTCCGGACCAGGGCCAGGGCTTCTTCCGCCCCCCGCCCCAGAACGAACGGGTCTCCCCCCTTGAGCCGGGCCACGACCTTGCCGGCCCGGGCCTTCTGGATCAGGAGTTTGTTGATTTCCTTTTGCTTGGGTGAGGGCTTACCCCCTCGTTTCCCGACCGGGATGAGCTCCGCTCCGGGTTTGACCAGGCTTAAAATGGACCGATCCACCAGGGCGTCATAAAAGACCACGTCCGCCAGGCCCAGGATTCTCTCCGCTTTTCTGGTCAGGAGCCCGGGATCTCCGGGGCCCGCGCCGATCAAATATACCTTTCCCCCCGTCATAACTTTTGAATTATAACAACAAACGCGGGCTCAATCCCGCCACCTGCCGATTGACGATTTACGATTTACGATTGACGATTGCATATTAAAGAAACATAAAAAACATCGGTATTTTCTGTTTGTATTTCATTATTAAAATGAGTTAAGTCGCTATTGTTTTTTGGTTTTCATTCGTCATTCGTCAATCTACAATCGTCAATTCTTCTTAGGTTTTCATTCGTCAATCGTTTTATCCCCTTCGGGGGACAATCGTAAATCGTCAATTTTAAAATATTTCTTTGAGGATTTTCTCCAGATCTTCCCGCCGACACTCAACCGGGTTCAAAGCCGTGCTCTTTCCGATCCCCCGCTCCGCCAGTTGGGAGAGATCCTTCTCTTTCACCCCGATTTCCCGGAGACGGATCGGGGCCTCGAGCTCCCGCATCAAGGTTTGAATCTTCCCTGCCAAGCTTTCCAGGTGTTTCAGGTCCAGGATCCGCAGGAGCCGGGCCAAGCGATCCCCGATTGCCGGCCGGTTGATCTGGAAAAAAGACGGGATGAAAATGGCGCAGGCCAGGCCGTGTTCAAAATCGAAGTCAAAAGTAAGGGGATAAGAAGCGGGATGAATGGCGGTGGTGCCGGTCTGACTGATGGCCAACCCGCCCAGCATGCTGGCCTCCGACATCCCGATCCGGGCGGCCGGGTCGTCCCCGCTCCGATAAGCCCGGACCAGATGCAGAAAGATGAGCTCGATGGCGCGCTCGGCGAAGAGGGCCGCCAGGGGTTGATGATTCTTCGACCAGAGGGATTCCAGGGCGTGTGCCAACACATCCAGACCGGTGGCCGCGGTCTGCCGGGGAGGAAGGCTGACCGTTAAAAGCGGATCAATGATCGCGACCCGGGGATATAGAATCGGATGCCGCAGGGAAAATTTCAGATGTTTTTCCGGAATGGTCAGGATCGAAAAGGGGGTAACCTCGCTTCCAGAACCGGAAGTGGTGGGAACGGCGATCAAGGGCAGACCCGGATGCTTCAGCTCTTTTCCTTCCAGATATTCCCTGGCCTGGCCCGGGTTATTGGCCAAAACCGCCATGGCCTTGGCGGAATCAAGCGGGCTCCCGCCTCCCAGACCGATGATCAAACCGCATTTCTCCTTCCGGCAGATCTCGACGCCCCGGTCCACGGTCAGGGCGGAGGGATTGGGCTCGACCTGATCGAAAACCGCCACCCTTTCGGGTCCCAGTTTCTGGATGATCTTCCCGGTTATCCCGGATTTCCGCATCGCGGATTTACCGGTCACCAGCAGGATCCGGCCCGGGCCGAAGCCGTCAACCACCTGGCGGAGGCCTCCGAGGGCTCCCCAGCCGAAGATTATCCTCGTTGGGTTTTGAAAATTAAATTCCATAACCAGTTATCAGTGTCGGTGTTATCAGGTCATAGGTGATAGGAAAATCCCCTGGATTCCGGCTTCCGCCGGAATGACGATCGTTTTTCCGGTGAGCTTTGACCTTTGAACTTTGACTTTCATGTTTCCTTTCACCTTTGAGCTTTGACCTTTGAACTTTGACTTTCATGTTTCCTTTCACCTTTGAGCTTTGAACTTTGAACTTTTTTATATGAATTGTTCCCGGATCTTGTTGATCGCTTCGTCCAGGTCCTCGGGGCTGTGAATATTCAACCGTTCGAGGAGTTCCTCGATGGCCTCGCGTTTGTCGGGATCATCAAGCTCATCCAGGTTGCGGAAGGCCGAACCTCCGACCGCCGCCAGTCTCCTCCCCACCCGGAAAATCAGTTTGTCCTCGGGATCGAGCCCCAGGTAGCGCTCCAGGGCCGCGAGCATCCGGGTCTTGTCCTCCGGCAGTTTGCCCTCCACTTCCTCGAGCAGGTTCATGATGTGGTCGCTGGTCACCCGCGAATGGCATTCGAGGCGGGAGATGAAAGTATGGATCTCCCGGGCCACGCCATCCTCATCGAGGGGTTCGAATTCGCCGCGATTAATCTTTTCCCAGAGCCGGGTGCCGGGCGGGACAACCAGGGATCTGATCCTGATGAAATGCGGATCGATTTCGTTTAAGACCGAAGCCGTCGCCTCGGCGTGTTCCCGGGACCATTTCTTTCCCCCCAGGCCCGGCATGACGTATTCCGAGAACTCGATCCCGGACTCGCGGATCAGCTTTCCACCCTTGATTTCGTCCTCCGCGGTGCATCCTTTTTCGATGTATTCCAGCAAAGGATCGTATCCCGTCTCGAGCCCAATATGGATCCGGTCCAGGCCGGCCTTGAGCAATTCTTGGTATTCATTCGGTTTCTTCCGGGCGGCGGTGTGCGAGCGGGCGTAAATCGTCACCCGTTTGAGTTGGGGAAAGGTCTGGCGGAGAAACCTGAGGACTTCAACCAATTCGGGGGTTCTCATCACCAGCGTATTGGCATCCTGGAGAAAAACCGATTCGCCCCCGAAATACAGCCATAAGGCCACCTGGCGGAAAGAATCGTTGGGGGCATTGCGAAAGGCCAAAGCCGCGGCTTCCTGGACCCGGTCGCCGAGCACTCCCTTCCAGGCCATCGCCCTGATCTCGTCCGCAATCTCCCGGGCGGTCTGGATATCCTTTTTAATCTCCTCCACCGTTCGGAGGCTGAATTTCTCACCCTTATAAACCGGGCAGAAATGGCAGCGGTTCCAGGGGCAGTTCCGCGTGGCCCGGATCAACAGGCTGTGAGCCTCGCTCGGCGGCCGGATCGGCCCGACTTCAAAATTGAGATCAGAACGTAACACCGATATCCTCCCAGGTAATTCTACTACCCCGGCAGTTTGTTTCGCCATATCGATATCTTCACGCCCAACTTTATGGTTCTGAGACGTAATTTATGTAAAAATATTCAATACGGCCATGAAGACCCCCTCGGCTTTCGACCAGGTGATAAATCTTCTCTGGAAACTATCCTGCCTGGAGGATCCGGAATCGGATATCCTGGACAAAATAACCGCCCATACCGATTGGAATAATTTCTGGAAAATCTGCTCGGACCAGGGGGTGGCCCCCCTGGTTTATTACCAGTTGAAAAAGCATGGATTCCTGGACCTGCTCCCCCCGGAGGAACGGGAAAGAGGCGCGAGGTTTTATTATGCCACGGTCGCTCAAAACGCCCTTTTCTTCGATGAACTCAAACGCATTGATCAAATCCTCTCTCAAAAAAAAATCCCCTACCTCCTGCTCAAAGGCACCGCCTTAATCGTGTCCGGGATTTACCCTGATCCCGGTCTCCGGCCGTTAGCGGATATCGATTTCCTGGTTCGGGAAAAAGATATCCTTCCCGCCCTGAAAATCCTGACCGCCAATGGTTTTCGGCATCTGCCTGTTCCCAACTTTCCCCCCGGTTTTAAGAACGCCCCGGAATATTTTCTCGAATTTAAGCAAAACCGGACCGAATCCGTGCCGTTATACTTCGATCTCCACTCGCGTTTGTCCGCTCATTCCCGCTTCGGCCCGGATAACCCCGAAGAGCTCTGGCCTCGATCCGGATCCAGCGCTTTTGAAGGCGTTTCCTACCAAACCCTTTCCGTCCCTGATTCCATCCTTTTCTCTTCCCTTCACCTCGCCATTCACCGTTTCCAGGCCCGGATGATCTGGCTGTTGGATATTAAATTTCTTCTGGACCGGCAAACCCCCGACTGGCTGGAATTGATCCGGCGCGCCCATAAGTGGAACTGCACCTATCCCCTGCTTTTTACCATTAAACTTATTACCGCCAATCTTTCCCTGCACCTTCCCGATGATTTTCCCAAAATTCCTTTGTCCCGAGATTTGATTTTCTCGCGGATGACCCGGAAACCTTCTCCTCATCTTGTCGAAAGCTACCGCCGCGACCGGGTCCGGCAGCTATTAATCGATTTGTCCACCCAGGAATCTTTCCCGCGCTTCATCCGGTTTTCCTCAAAATACCTGCGTTTCCGGGTGGAAAGGTTGTTATATCGAGAGATAAATCGTTGATTTTTAGATTTGTTTAGAAATTAGTAATTAGACATTGGAAATTTTTAATTATTGTCCCTTTCGATCCGAACTTTAATCTCTTAAACTTACCCTGATGAAGAAGACCGGATCCGATCTCAGCTCCATCCCGGAAATTTCCCCGGGGATCGCCTTCAGAATCATCGAGGGGGAAGCGGTGCTGGTTAACCCCGAAAACAAGATGATCTACGTTTTAAACCACACCGGGGCCTTTGCCTGGCGGAAAATTGATGGGAAAAGCAACATTCAAAAAATCGCCCAGGCCCTTTCCCTGGAATACCAGGCAGAAATCTCTAAAGCTGAAAATGATCTCCTGGAACTTTTTGAAGGGCTCGCGACCCGGGATTTGATTTCCTGGCAAAAATCAAATTCCTGATTTGGCATCTGCTTCAGTCATCGTTGTCATTCCTGCGAAAGCAGGAATCCAGACGCTGTCCCCCGCAAAAACGGGAAACCCTGGATTCCGCATCAAGTGCGGAATGACAGAAATAGGGCTTATTACTTTTTTCTAACTTTTCACTTTTCACTTTGATCATGCCCGGTTACGAAAAGATAATGAACAAGGCCGCGCTGCGGCTGACCCCCATCTCGGCATTAATTGAGCTGACCTACCGATGCAATCTATCCTGCCGGCATTGCTACATACTGCCCGCCCAACTCCACCCAAAATCCTTTTCCCCAAAATCCTCACTCACTCTGAAGCAATGGGCAAATATTTTTACCCAGCTGGCGGAATCCGGAACGCTTTTTTTAACCTTTACCGGGGGAGAAACCCTGCTCTATCCAAACTTCCTGGAACTGCTCAAAATCGCCCGGGAACAACGCTTCGCCTTTCGCATTTTTACCAACGGGACACTGATCACCAGGGAAACCGTTAAAAAACTTTCCCGCCTGAACCCCTTCGAAGTCGAAATCAGCGTTTATGCCGCTAACCCCAATATTCACGACCTGATCACCGGAATGGAAGGTTCATTCGAGCTCACCTGGAAAGCTATCCGGCTTCTCAAAAATGAAGGCATCAAGGTTAATTTAAAAACCCCGGTGATGACGCTTAATCAAAAAGAGATCAAGCCATTGCGGGACTTGGCCCGGGATCTGGACGTTCTCATTCAATTTTCCTACGTCCTTTCCCCCCGCGACGATGGCAACCCCGCCCCTTTAAAACTTCAGCTCAAAACCCGGAAGATCCGGGCCGGATTGTCCCGGGAAAACGATTCCGAATCCTGCCCGGACCTTACCCCCAATCCCGACCGCCGACCCGCAGATCCGATCTGCGCGGCCGGAAGAAACTCCCTGGCGATTTCTCCCGACGGCAAGGTTTATCCCTGCGTTCAGATCCGCCGTCAAGCCGGCGACTTGAGAAAAAAGAAATTCGCGGAAATCTGGAGGAAATCCCCGGTGCTCCAGGAGATCAGGAAAATGACGATGGCGCGGGTTCCGGAGTGTCTTTCCTGCCGTTACCTGGGATTCTGTTCTCTCTGCCCGGGGATGTCCCTGACCTTGTCGAACGAGATCGCCAAGCCCTACCGGCCATCCTGCGAACTGGCCCGGGCCCGGGCGGGGAAGATCAAAAAAGCTGTCTGACGGTTCGTTCGGAGAACGAACCCTACTCTCGGAATTACCATCTTGAATTACTAAGCGAAATAATTCGCAATTGAATCGTAGTGGCCGACCCTGGTCGGCGATTTAGTCGAGCAATCCTTCAATGAAAATTACTCCGTAGTTGCCCGATTTATTTATCCCGATTTTAGAGGGACTTGTCCCGACTCCAGAGGGATTTATCCCGAAAAATGAGGGATCGGGCCAGAAAAATCCGCGGCTTTTAATTCATCGAGCATCATCAAAACCGCCGATAAATCGGCAGACCACAATTATTTTTCACCCTCCCCTCAATCCCTTTCCCTCCAGGGAGGGGAAATTATTTTGGTTCGAGATTATTTGCGAAGCAGGGGAAAACCGCGGGCTTCGCGGCCCTTTAAATAAAGTTCCGCTGAATGGCGGGCGAGATCGCGCACCCGGACGATATAAGCAATCCGCTCGGCGACGCTGATCACTCCCCGGGCGTTCAGAAGGTTGAAAACATGGGAACATTTCATGCAGAAATCATAAGCGGGAAGAGCCAATCCCTTGGCAATCAACTGTTTACCCTCGGATTCGTAAATCTGGAAAAGGGTTAATAGCTTTTCCCCGTCGGCTTCTTCGAAATTGAACTTGGAAAACTCCACCTCGTCCTGGTGATGCATTTCCCCGTAGGTAACCCCGTGGGCCCAGACAATGTCAAAGATGCTGCTCACACCCTGCAGGTACATCGCGATTCTCTCCAACCCGTAAGTCAATTCCACCGGGATGGGATCCAGGTCAATTCCCCCGCTCTGCTGAAAATAGGTAAACTGGGTTATTTCCATTCCATCCAGCCATACCTCCCAGCCCACCCCCCAGGCCCCCAGCGTGGGCGATTCCCAGTCATCCTCGACAAACCGGAGATCATGGTCCTCCGGTTTAATGCCCAGGGACCTCAGGCTGTTTAGATAAATCTCCTGAACCTCGAGTGGCGAAGGCTTTAGGATGACCTGGAATTGATAGTAGTGCTGGAGACGGTTGGGATTCTCTCCGTATCGCCCATCGGTGGGACGCCGTGACGGCTCCACGTAGGCGACCTTCCAGGGCTCCGGGCCCAGAACCCGCAGAAAAGTCGCGGGATGGAATGTCCCCGCCCCTTTTTCCAGGTCATAAGGCTGGACGATCAGGCAACCCTGGTTTTTCCAAAAATCCTGGAGATGAAGAATCAAATCCTGAAAATTCATAAGTTCAACCCCTTAAAAACTTGGTTTTGAAATTATTACTTTAGCTTCCCGGTGTCAATTATAAGGCTTTGCTTCCCGGGAGAGAAGAAAGTCCAGGAGTAACGCCCGGGCCGGAAACGGCTCCTCACTGCGGCGCAAACACCACCAGGCAATATTCGCGGATGATGGGAAGAGCGAATTTGAGTCTTCCCCCTTCCAGGCTGAAGTTAAGTTTACTCCCGGGGCTCCCCGGCTCCCGCCATTCGAGTTTCTTGCCGGTGGTGACAAACCCCGCGGGCAAACGCGGGGAAATGTTGATCCCTTCCTGCGGGGCAAACCCCGACCCTCGGGAATAGTTATAGTTGATCAGGTGGAGGAAGATGCTGTCTCCCGCCCGTCCGGCTTGATAAGATTTCCCGCCCGGGCAGGAAAAATGTGAGAGAACTGCGCAAACGATCAGGACCGTTTTAATGTATCTTCTACGGTTTTCCACCCGAACTTTCTATCCTTTCGTGAACGATGTTCTCCTTACGAGAAAGGTATTATAATTGTAGCGATTTTTCGGCCAATTTTATATCAATCCTTCGACTTCCCCGATCTGAAATCCGGGGTATGCTCAGGGTTGGACATTCGGCTGAGCTCAGTCGAAGCCATATTGAGTGTCGCCTTTTTTCCTTCAGGGTGAATCCCCTTTAGGGTGAACCCCGCCTCCAGGGCGGGGCGGGGGCGTCGTCGAAGCATCAAGGAGAACGCTCATGAAGATCCATATCTTCCAGCAATTTTCCGGAATTGACCCGGACCAGCTCAATGAAATCTGGTCGGACCCGGAGGTAATCGTCCGGATCGTCAAATCCCTTCCCAATATCCAGGAGCGGGAAATCCTCGAAGAGAGCCAGGACGACAAGTTTCTCCGCCGGAAGGTTCGTTACCTGGCCAAGGGCCCGATCCCGACTTTCGCGCAATCGGAAGCTGGAAGGCTGGCGGTAACTGGCGAGCAGTTAATAACACATGGCGGATAGCTTTAAACACAACAACGTAAGCAAAATGAAAAGAAGAGTTAAGACCCTGATTAAGCTTTTACTTTTTACTTCTAACCTTTTACTTCTCACTTGTTTTCCCGTCCATTCCGCGGAGATCCCGGCCTCCCCCACCGTTTACTGGGCCGCGACCCAGGATGGCTGGGAATTGGCGGTTCACCGTTATAAACCCGAGCCTTTGCGGGAAAACAGCGTGCCGGTGGTCATGTTCAACGGCCTGGGGGCCAACCGCTATAACTTCGAAAGCGACGACCGCCACAGCATGGCCCGTTTCCTGGCGCATAATGGGCTGGATGTCTGGATCGGCGAATGCCGGGGCATGGGTCTTTCCCGCCGGGCTGACGGAAAAAAAGCCGATTACCTCTGGTCCTTTGAGGATTTTATCCTCACCGATATCCCGGCCATTTTGGAAAAGGTCAAGTCCGAAACCAAGGCCCGCCAGCTTGACTGGGTCGGACACAGCATGGGGGGGATGGAACTTTACGCCTACCTGGAGAGAGGAGACGCCAGCCTGATCCGCCGGGGGGTGGCGGTGGCCTCCCCGGTATCGTTTCGCATTCCCAATGACATCCTGGCTTCGCAGGAGAAATTAACCTTCCTGCTGAAAATTTTTAACCGGGTCCCGGTCAAGCAATTAATCAAGGTTTTCCTTCTCTTTAATATGGAGTTCGGCTCCACTTTCAGCATCATCCAATACAACCAGGACAATTTGGACCGCAATTTTATCCGCCATCTTGCCCCGCTGGCGGTGGAAAACCTGCCCGCCAAACTTCTCCTGCAGTTTTCCAACGCGCTCAAAGACGAAAGCTTCGCCGCTCACGCCGGCAATTACGATTACTCCGCTAATTTAAGCCGGATTCAAAACCCGATCCTGCTCATTGCCGGGTCTCTCGACAACCTGGTCTCTCCCGCCAGTGTTCTCGAGGTTTATAACGGGGTCTCCTCACCCCGGAAGAAAATGGTGGTGGCGGGCCGGGGCAATGGTTTCCGCCGGGATTATGGACATATCGATCTTCTGATGGGGGAAACCGCCCTCGAGGAAATCTTTCCCTTGGTCTTGGATTGGCTGGTCAAACAGTAACAGGTTGCCAGTTACCGGCAACCTGTCTCTGGTCTCTAGTCTCTGGTCTCTGGTTAACTCGAAACTATTCGCAAGGCTAAAGCCTTGCCCTACTGTTCCCCTGGAACCTTTGATTCCTATCTTTATTTCTTCTTACCCTCGAACCCTGGAACCCTATTTTCTTCACTCGTCAACCTGTCCGCCGAAGCCTCGGCGAAGGTGGATCGTCAATCGTCAATTGGTATTTTCGTCAATCTTTAAGCACGTCCCGGGCGATGATCATTCGCTGGATCTCGCTTGTCCCTTCCACGATCCGGAACATCCGGGCGTCCCGGTAAAGGTGCTCGATCGGGGACTCTTTTATATACCCGGTCCCGCCATGGATCTGCAAAGACCGGTCGGTGACCTTGCACAGCATCTCGCTGGCGAAAACCTTGGTCATCGAGCACATGGCATCCACCTTCTGGCCGGCATCCACACGCGCCGCGGCATCAAAAAGCATGCACCTCGAGGCATAGATCTCGGTGGCGCTGTCGGCCAGCATCCACTGAATCGCCTGGTTCTCCGCGATCGGCTTGCCAAATTGGACACGGATCTTGGCGTAATCCCGGGCCAGCTTGAGGGCCCGTTCGGCAAATCCGATCATCGAGGCCGAGAGGGTAATCCGGGCTTCATTGAGAGACTTCATCGCGGTCCGGAATCCCTGTCCCACCATTTTGGGTCCCCCGATGATATTTTCCTCCGGGACCTGGCAATCCTCGAAAATGACTTCGGCCGGTTTGCTCCCGACATTTCCCATCGCCTTGAAAATTTTTCCAATGACCAGGCCGGGGGTACCCTTCTCCACGATAAAGGCCGTGATCCCTCCCCGGGCCCGCTTCTCCTTGTCGGTCAAAGCCAGAACGGTGAAAATCGAGGCCCGGGGGGCATTGGTGATGAAATACTTGGTTCCATTAATCGCCCAGTTGCTCCCTTTCTTGACGGCGGTGGTGGAAATCGCCGACGCGTCACTTCCGGCCCCCGGCTCGGTCAGGGCGAAACTGGCCATCTTTTCGCCCGAGGCCAGGGAAGGCAGATATTTTTTCTTCTGTTCCTCGGTCCCGTCAAAAAGGATTCCCTTGGACCCGACCCCGTTGTTAGTGGTGATCTGGGAGCGGACCGCGGCATTGGTCCGGGAGAGCTCAATCAGGATCAGGCAGTAATCGATGATCGAGAGCCCGAGGCCGCCGTACTCGGTCGGGGTGGTAACCCCGAAAAGCCCCAGCTGGCAAAGACCTTTAATGATGTGCTCGGGAACCTCCCCTTTTTCCTCGATCTCCATTTCGACCGGGTAACATTCCTTTTCGACGAACTTGCGAATGGTTTCCAGAAACTGTTTCAACTCGGCAGATGGCTCAAAAACCATGGTTCCCCCCTTTCAAAAATTTCGTTTCTAGTTTCGAGTTTCTGGTTTAAAGTTATCGAAATCAAAATGACAAATTAAAATCCGAAATCAGATTCTCAGAATGACATATCTTTGGATTCTTGCTTTCGCAGAAATATAATTTCTGGTCTCTGGTTTAAAACTATTCGCAAGGCTGAAGCCTTGCCCTACAGTCCGGTTTGTTTGGTTTTCATTCCGCAATCTACAATCGTCAATCGTCAATTCTCCGCAAGGCTGAAGCCTTGCCCTACTTCTTACCCTAGAACCCTAGAACCCTATTTTCTTTCATTCGTCAATCGTTTTATCCCCTTCGGGGGACAATTGTAAATCGTCAATTTTAGAACCCCATTTCCTTCCCAATGACAATTACCTCGATCTGGGACCGGCTGGGGGCCCTCGCCAGGATTACCAGGGCCCGGCAGATCCGGGTGGGAAGATCACAATCCTGGCAGACCCCGGCTTTCACGCACGGATTGGGGAGGTTCAGGCTCTTGGCCCGCAGGGGCCCGGCTACCTCCCGGATCCGGCGGATCGCCGCCTCCCGATCCGCCACGATTTTATTAATTCCGACTACCACCATTACCTTTTGAGGGCCAAAAATCAAGGCCGCCACCCGGTTGCCGATTCCGTCCATATTCACGATTTCCCCCTCGCGGGTGATGGCATTGGCGCTGGTGAGAAAAAGATCGCAGGTCAGCTGGGCTTTCCGGATCATCTGGTCATCCGCCAGGTTCAACCCCTCCTGCCAGTGATCATAAAGCTTCCCGGCCCGGATCCGGATTTCCGGAATCACCTCGAGATCGCGAATCGTTTTAGAACCCCCTACCCCGACCGCGCTTCCCGGCTCAATCCGGGAAAGGAGATAATGCCTGGCTTCTTCCGGGACGGGAAAAAAACGGGCTTGGTAACCCCTTTTTTCCAGGGTTCTTAAAAAAGAGTCAATCTCTGATGGCAAAGCTGTATTGAGTTTGCCTGAATTCGGAAAAGATGGGGGAGGATTTATCTTCTGATCCGTGGGACTAAGGGATTAGTGAAAGATATTATTCAGTTTCTTCTCGATGGCGTCTTCCTCGGACTTGGTGGCGATGGAGAGTTCCCGGATGAGGAGGGAGCGCGCCGTGCCCAGCATCCGCTTTTCCCCAAAGGAAAGGTCTTTCTTGCGGCGCAGGTGCTCGAGATCGCGGAGAACCTCGGCGATTTCAAAAGCTGAACCGGTCTTGAGTTTTTCGTTGTATTCCTTCTGCCGACGATTCCAGGAAAGATCCAGGCGGATATTGACCTTGCGGTCTCTTAAAATCTGGAAAATCTTGGAGGCCTCGTTCTGGTTAACCACCTCCCGGAGCCCGATCTGCACCGCCGAGTCGGTCGGAACCAGCAAAACCATCCCGTTATCAAGGATCCGGACGACATAAAAAGTGCTCTCATCGCTGGCTGAGATCCGTCTGGTCTCAATCGCTTCAATAACCCCCACGCCGTGATAAGGATACACCGCCAAATCACCGATCTTAAAATTCATTGGGAGCCCTCCGTTTACTAAAGTTAATGATATTTTACTATAGTCAATGCGCTGCTGTCAATCATTCTCCATAAAAAAATACTCAAAAGTTAGTTGAAACTATCTTAAAATCGCTCTCGTAATCGGTTTTTCTGGAAGATGCTTAAAAGGATAAACACCCTCATTTCCCCCGGCATAATCCCGCGGGCTGAGGGAAAACAACCTTGCTACCTTTCCGGGCCGATCTGATTCCCCCGCCCTTCCGAAAAGGCCGGCTTCAGTAATATAAATGGTCACCTTTTAAAGCTGCCTCAGACTACTGGTTTTTATTATAACCTTATTTTTTGACTTCGTCC
>Ga0315289_10003507_pt1 | contig 23715 bp, 11 predicted proteins | sample YL17G11_40_MG_FD_203452 | JGI IMG/M metagenome (GOLD analysis project Ga0315289, IMG submission 203452) | Sediment microbial communities from Yellowstone Lake, YNP, Wyoming, USA - YL17G11_40 | ecosystem: Environmental > Aquatic > Freshwater > Lake > Sediment | place: USA: Wyoming | collected...
ACTTTGAGCACAATTTCCTTGCCTACCCCAAGGTCGGGCTCTACGTCCAACAGCCCCATACCAAGGACAATGGCATCCTCGTCGCCGTTCTGAAGCCAACGGCCTTCCCGGATGGTTGGCTGGATGAGGGGGCTATCGGGTGGTGCGCCAAAGAAGAAGATGGGGTTACTCTCGCTGCCATCGGGCCGGACACGGCGGGTTAGTTGGAAACCCCAGCCTTCGACTTCGGTCACTCCTTGCACGCGGGAAGCCTCGCGCTGCAGGCGCTCCACGCGGTAAGGCTGATTCATCGAAACCCAGAAGTCGTACTGCCAGAACCTCAGCATGGAGTCGACGGAGGAATTGAGCGAGGATTGAAGGTTCATCACGGTGATGAAAGTGCCGCCGGCAAGGGACAGCATGATCAGCGAGATGACGAGCCGGTTGCGGTTCCGGAAGGGATTGCGGATGGCGAGGCGCTCCAACCGCGTGAGCCCGCGGAAGGCCTGCAGGATCCGGTCTACCCAGCGCACGCCGGACCAGATGCGTCCCTGGCCGTACTCGCTGAGGGCAAGCGCCGGGGAGCGTCGCGCGCTGCCCCAGACAGGCAACAAGGCAGAGACGACCGGCACCAGGATCGAAAGCCCCACCTCAAGAGCAATGATCTCCGGCGGCATGCGATCCAGGCTGGCGCTGAAATTCAGCAGACCACTGATGAACTCCACCAGCGCCCGCGCGCCGATCGCGCTGAACGGGATGGCAAGCAGCGCGCTCAGGACACCCAGGATCAACACCATCCCCAGGTAGATGCCCAGGACCTGCCGCGTGCGCCCGCCGACGGCCTTGATCACCGCGATCTGCCGTGCTTGCTGGGCCACGAGGCCGGACATGGTGCCAATCACCAGGCACACTCCCAGCAGGAGGACCAGGACGCCCAGCATGATCAGAAGCAGCGAAACCGTGCTGGTGATGTAGTCCAGCGGATACCCGTCGGGGCGGGGCTGCTCCGTTGAATAGATGACCACTCCGGAGTCCTCCAGGTGGTCCGTGATGTGGTCCTTCATGCTTCGCATGTAGGCGGGATCATGGACATCGCCGCTCAGGCGGACATATAGTTCGTTGTACTTCACCTGCTGGCCCAGCTTGAGCAGGGTGTCATCGGTGATGTAGCCATACACCGTGCCTTCAAGGAAAGCCGGGATGTGGTAGAGATCATGCGCGACGCCGCTGATGGTCAGCGTGCGCTCCTTGCCCTCCGGCGTCTTGATGGTGACCTGCTGGCCCTGCTTGAGGGAGAGGTAGTCCATCGAGCCGCGTTCCATGAGCAGCGTGTCTTTGGGCGGAGGCCATGCACCGGACACCCATAGGATCTTGTCCACGCGCTGGTCCTCAAAATCCACGATGCTGAAGAGGTACAGCTCTCCCCAGGTGTTGGAAGCTGCGTCCCGCAGCAGCCGGACGCGCATGTTGTTGCGCGCCTCAGCAGCAGAGACGCCATCGATGGATTCGATGGCGTCGGCAAGATCTGCCTCAAACGGGCTGGTGCTAAAGACGAGATGCGCCGGCTGGATGGCTTGATGCTGGGCGGGAAAAACCCGTTCGGTGGTGAAGGTTGTGGCCCCGAGGGTGCCAATGGCGAAAACACCCGCGGCGATTGTGAGGACGATCAGGATCGTCCGTGTGCGGTTCTCCCATATGTCGCGCAGCACCTTCCGCCAGCGGGGTGCGATCATCCGATCCTGGCTCCTATCGGGTCCTCTTCGTGGCGTGGTCCTGGACGATCAGCCCATCGGACAGATGCACCAACCGACCGGCGCGCAGCGCCAGATCCTTGTCGTGGGTAACCATCAGGACGGTCTTGCCGAGCCCGACCAGACGTTCAAACAGGCTCACGACTGCATCGGCTGTGAGTGAATCCAGGTTGCCGGTGGGTTCGTCTGCCACCACCAGCGGTGGATCGTTGGCCAGGGCGCGGGCGATGGCCACCCGCTGCTGCTGACCGCCCGAGATGCTTGCAGGCAGCTTCGGCGCTTGGTCGGCGATCTCGACGGCTTCAAGCAGCTGCATGGCACGCCTCTCCCGCTCGCCACCGCGGAAGGAATTGCTCAAGTCCATCGGCAGCATTACGTTTTCGGCCACGGTAAGGGTGGGCAGCAACTGAAAGAACTGGAAAACCACTCCCACGGCCCGTCCGCGCCAGACGGCCAGGCCGTCTTCGTTCAGGGTATGGATCGGTGTGCCGCCTACCCAGAGCTCCCCAGAGGTCGCCCTGTCGATGCCCGTGATCAGATTGATGAGCGTGCTCTTGCCGCTGCCCGATTTCCCCACGACGGCGACGAACTCGCCGCTCTGCACGCGCAGATCGATGCCTTTCAATGCATGACAGGGGCCTGCGTCGCTTTTGTAAGTCTTCGTTACAGCTCGCAGGTCGATCAGCGCGCCGGGGGTGGTTGTGGGTCCCGATTCAGTTCCGCGCAGCGCAAACGGCAGCAAGTTGGGTGAGAATTGGGACAAGATGCGTCCTCCTTTATAATGATGACGGATGCAATGTTCGACAGCATACTATCGACAGCCAGAGTCGTCCATGACTAACGTCCTCAATTGGGGCTTGCTTTCGACTGCGCGCATCAATCGAGCACTCATACCCGTGCTGATGAGCTCGAAGCGCAATCGCCTCACAACGGTTGCCTCGCGGTACTTGGCGGCCGCGGAGACGTACGCCCAGGAGTGGAAGATCCCGCGCGCGTATGGAAGCTATGAGGCGCTGATCGATGATCCGGACGTGCACGTGATCTACAACCCGCTGCCGAACAATCTGCATGCGGAATGGACGATCCGGGCGCTGCGGGCGGGCAAGCACGTGCTGTGCGAGAAGCCCCTGGCGCTGACCGTGGAGGACGTGGACGCGATGGCGGCTGCGGCGCGTGAAACAGAAAACGTGCTGGCCGAGGCCTTCATGTACCGGCATCATCCGCAGACGAAGCGCGTGAGGGAGATCGTGGAGAGCGGATCAATTGGAAGGTTGCAGGTGATCAGGGGCGCGTTCACCTTCAACCTGAAGCGCCCGGGCGACATACGATTAAAAGCAGAGACCGGTGGGGGAAGCATCTGGGACGTGGGCTGCTACCCTGTCAGCTATGCGCGCATGATCGCGGGCGCAGTGCCAATCGAAGTCTTCGGCTGGCAGGTGCAGGCAGAGAGCGGCGTGGACGTGGTCTTCGCGGGGCAGATGAGATTCCCCAATGACGTACTGGTTCAATTTGACTGCGGCTTTCGATCACCGGAACGGAAGTACATGGAGTTTATCGGTTCGGAAGGGATGCTCCATGTTCCAACACCCTTCACCCCCGGAACTGATGAACGGCTCGAGCTGAGATCGGGTGATGCGACCAAAACGATCATCGTCAAGGGTGAGGAGTTGTACAGGGGGGAAGTAGAGGACATGGCAAACGCCGTGCTGGACGGCGCCTCGCCGCGGGTGAGCCTGGCGGACAGCCGCGGCAATGTCGCGACCATCGTGGCGCTGCTGCAGTCGGCGCGGTCGGGAATGCCTGTTCGGCTCTGAGCATGGCGAAAGCCGTCACCAAGATACGCCCAGACCCGCCATTGGCAAGGGCGAGGACGCGCTGCACCGTGGCTCTGGTGTTAATTGCCCTTGCGCTGACAAGTGGCCTGCTCGCTTGGAAGCTGGGATTCCTCTCCAACGTGCTGCCGGGGCCGAAGTCACTCAATGTGATCGTCGTGGGGCACAGCTGGTGGTGGGAATTCGACTATCCGGATCTCGGGATCAAGACCGCCAACGAGTTGCACGTGCCCATCGGTACCGACATCCAGATGGAGCTTGTCTCGGCGGACGTACTCCACACCCTTTCGATCCCGGAGCTTTCGATCAAGGCCGATGCGATTCCGGGACAGATCAATCATCTGCGGACGCGAGTGGAAGATCCGGGGGAATTGGGCGGGCAGTGCTCAGAGGTCTGCGGAACTGCGCATGCCCTGATGCGTGTGAAGATGATAGCCGACTCTCAAGACGACTTTGAGGTGTGGTCCGCCAATCAGCAGAAGCCGGCGGCGGCGCCGCAAACCGACAGGCAGCGTGCCGGCTACAACCTGGTGACAACGGCGTGTGCCGCCTGCCATTCTCTGAATCCAGCAGAGCCGCGTACGGATCTGATCGGACCCAACCTGGCGCACCTCATGTCGCGCTCTGTGTTCGCAGGGGCGAGCTTCACCCTCAACGAATCCAATCTCAGGCGATGGATCGGCGACACGCAGGCCATGAAGGCGGGGAATATTATGGCCGTCAAGCTGCCGCGAGACGATTTTGACTCAGTGATCGAATACCTGCTGCTGCTGAAGTAGACCGCGCCATGCAGCATGGGACCCTTCGAGACTGCGATGCGGGCCTCCGGTGGGTACAGCGTGCTGCACTCGCGTCCGGGCAGCCATAATGCGGGCCTGCCAGCGAGAGGAAATCTTGCCCAGTCTGACGATCAGGGTTAGGCGGCGATCAAGCCGCGGCCTTGATCAGCGCGTATTAGTGCGATTGCCACTGCGGGCAAGCTGACCGCCCCCGGATAGACCAGATAGCGCGGCGACCACGCAGGGTGGAACTTCTGCTTGAACTCGTGCAAGCCCTTGAAATTGTAGAACTGGTTGACATGCTCGTACACGTAGTGCAGGGTGCGTTCGATTGCAGGATCCCCGGCTTTTTCCCCTACGCCCGAAAGCCCACTCAGACCGAGATTGAAGCTGCGGTATCCGTTTTGTTGTGCCCATCCAAAAAGCGATGCAAACAGGAAATCCATATGGCCATGCGCAGCTGACTGTCGATGGCGCATCAGGTCAATGGTGATTTCATCGGCCTGAAATTCCGTGATGATGTTGGCAAATGCATCCACGGAACCCTGTGGATTGCGGATGAGCATGATCCGGCAATCGTTCAAATAGGTGTCGTCGAACCAGCCAACCGAAAAGCGCTTTTCGTAGCCGTGCATGCTCGTAAGCCATTCGGTGCTCACGCCGCGCAGCTCGTCCAGCAGTTCTGCTGGATGCGGGGGATGCACGAGCTCGGCGCGGTAGCCCAGTTTCGTCATGTGGTTGAATGCTGATCGAATGCCCTTGTTTTCGCCGCCTGCCAGCGTGAACGCGGCCAGGTCCACGATGCCTTCATGGCCAATGCACACGCAGGCGAAGCCGGCGGCCCTGTACAGGTCCAGATAATCGGGAAGTACCTGGTAGAACGCAGGCCGCCAATCGTTTCTCTGGCAGAACTCGTCGAACTCATGGATGATTGCGGAGGCATCCTCCGCAGGCCCGATCGGATCGCCGAGCGTCACGGCAATGCGATCCTCGACCATGTACGCGATGACCGACTGCCCCGGGCTGAAGTGGTAAAGCTTGTCGGGCAGCAGGGTCAAGCGCGCCATGGACGTATGTCCGTGCGCTTCCACGATTGTCCTGGCTTGCGCCCGCTCCGCGTGCGTGGCTCGCCTTCTGGCCAGGACGGGACGTATCAGCATGAGCATCCCATAGGCGGCGGTCATCGCCCCCACCACGTAGATCGAATCTGCAAAGTATCGTCCGAAACTCGTAATGGGTTGCAGGCCGGGATCATAGAACTGTGTGAACATCACGATGGTCTGCCGCGCTGCGTCCCAGAAACCGAAGTTGACGTTGAAATGACGATCCAGCAGATAGAAACCCGCAATTCCATAGACGAGCGTGAAGGCAAACGCGGCCAGGACGGCCGCAACCCCCTGCCTGATGGAGGGAGGATCTGAACGGGCATGGAAGTGCGGCCTGAGCTGCACCAACCACAAAAGCAGCGCGCCAGCCAGGATCGCCTCTTCGTAGTCAAGACCTTTGATCAGGTGCGCGGGAATCGAAATTGCCAGGACCGCCACTGTCATTAACCATGCCGTTTGCTTGCGCCTCCAGAGACCGTTGGCAAGGAGCAAGAGCGCAAATCCCGACAGGGCTATCGTCAGGTGCCCGCCTGTGCTGACGCCGAAGGGTGAATATGCCTCAAGCACATGCAGGCGATCGGTCAGGGAAGGAGTCACGGCTGACAGGATGTTGATGATCCCCATCCCGGCTGTTAGAAGCGAGACGATTCGGATGCTGGACGTATCGGCCGCGGCGCGGGGAGCACCTCTAAAGGTCTGCAGCCGTCGGGCGAGAACGAATCCGATCAACAATGGCAGCCAGAACGTGAGACCGCGAAACGCGAGGGCAATGATGGCGCTTCGTTCGGCTGGGACGCCCAGGGATGCGAGCACAAGTGCCATGGTTCCTTCAACAACCCCGATTCCTTGGGGCGTTATCGATACGATCCAGAACAAGATGCCTATCGAAAAAGCGGCGATCAGCATCCCAAAACCCACCGCTTGATGGAAAGCCAGGAAAATGCAATACAGGCTGGCGATGTCAGCAATGTACGCGGAAAGTGAGATCAGAATCGTCCGTGCCAGTCGGTCGGGATGCGCGGCAGTGGCCACCGAAGCCTCGATGAATTCGGTTGCTGATCGTTGGGCCCACTCATCTGCAAGGGGATTCGGCCGCTTGAATCGCCGCGCCGCACCGTTGACCGCGCGCTGAATCCGCTCGAGCAGACTCTTGAAGAAGCTGGGCTTCCAGATACCGAGCACCAGTAGAGCCGTCATTGCGCCGATCATCACCAGCAGGATGCCCGCGCTGATGATCTGATAGGTTTTCAGCTCGTGTTGATAGAAGAGGAACGCCAGGCCAACGAGCAGCACCGGTAGAAACCCGCTGAAATCGGCGATGTTTGCCAGTAGAGTGCCAACGGTCGCGCGCGGCGCGGATTGGCCGCGTCTTCGGGCATCATCTACGAACAATGCTGCACCGCCGGACCCCCCGGCAGGGGCAACGACGTTCAGGAACAAGGAGGCAAAGGTGAGTGGCAGCAGCTGGCGTAAGTGGGCACTCACGCCAACAACGTCAAACGCCGATCGGAAAACTTCCGCGTACGCGATGTAGTAGACAATCTGCAGCAGCGCCGCAACCAGCACCCATTCCCAACGCCCCTGTGCCAATGTGCGGGCCAGTTTTTCAATTTCAGTCAGGCGGCTAACGACCAGCCATAGAAACCCAATTACCAGTATCTGGAACAGCCAGCGAGCCTTAATGCTTACCTCCGGATGCAGGCATTTTGCCCGTCGAAGCGCATTGCGTGCCCAGGAAGCGTTCCACGCTGTCCTCGAGCTCCTTCCGATTTGTCGCGCCCATGAACTGACTGCTGGCAAGAATGTGCCGGACCCATTATATCGCCGCGGGATTTGGCGGTCATCTCCACCTCGTTGGCGCATTCCAATTGACTTTTGCTTGAACCTCGTCTACACTCTGCGCATGTTGGCAAGGGTGTATTCCTGCGCGGTAATCGGGCTGGAGGGAGTGATCGTCGAAGTCGAGGTCGATACCGCGCAGGGGCTGCCCGGCACCGATATTGTTGGTCTCCCTGATAAGGCAGTGCAAGAGAGTCGTGCACGCGTGCAGGCCGCGGTGAAGAACGCGGAGATGCCCTATCCGCGCCAGAGGATCGTGGTGAATCTTGCGCCGGCCTCTGTGCGCAAGGAAGGACCCACGTACGATCTTCCGATCGCCGTCGGCGTACTGCTCATGCAGGGATTGCTGCCGCCCAACTGTCTCGACGATGCGGTTGTGGTCGGAGAGCTCTCGTTGGAAGGGACCGTTCGGCATTCACGCGGTGTGCTCCCAATGGCAGCCAGCGCCCGACAGAAGGGTTTTCACAGGATCTTCGTGCCGGTTTCGGATGCGGGTGAAGCAGCATTGATTCCGGAGATCGAAGTCTTTCCTGTCACTTCACTAGCCGACCTGCATCATCACCTGACAGGAGGGAAGCCAATCAATGCACAGCCGCACGTGGAAGTGGATGCCACGATGGGGTTTGCCGCGACGAATTTCCAGGAGATCAAAGGTCAGGAGCATGTGAAGCGAGCGCTGGAAATTGCGGCCGCAGGCGGACATAACGCGCTGATGATAGGACCGCCGGGTGCAGGCAAGACACTGCTTGCGAAGGCCATGCCGGGGATACTGCCGGCGTTGTCGATCGATGAAGCGCTGGATGTGACGCGCATCTACTCGGTGGCAGACGCGCTGCCGCCTGAGATGATGATCCGCACACGGCCGTTCCGGGCGCCGCACCACACGATCAGTCACGCGGGGCTGGTGGGCGGAGGAAACTGGCCGCACCCGGGCGAGATCTCACTCGCACATCGCGGGGTGCTGTTCCTTGACGAACTGCCCGAATTCGGGACACGAGTGCTTGAGGTGATGCGCCAACCGATTGAGGACAAGGTGGTCACCATCAGCCGTGCGCAGGGATCACTGACATTCCCGGCGAATTTCATGCTTGTAGCCGCGATGAATCCGTGCCCGTGCGGCTATTTTGGAGACCCTTTCAAGGCCTGCACGTGCGCGCCCTCGACGGTGACGAAATATCAGAAGCGGATATCCGGGCCACTGCTGGACCGCATCGATATTCACGTGGAAGTGCCACGGGTGGAATATCAGAAGCTGAGTGACGATCGGCTTGGTGAGGCCTCCGAGATCATACGCGGACGGGTGGAAGCCGCGCGACGGATCCAGAGAGAACGGTTTGACGGCCAAGGAGGCAACGATGGCGCGGGAACGCGCGGTCCCCGGCAGAGCCATATGCTGACGAATGCGGACATGCGGGTGGGAGAGATCCGGCAGCACTGCAAGCTGGATGCTGCCGGCGAAAGCCTGGTGCGGGCAGCGATGGGCCAGATGAACCTGACGGCGAGGGGATACCACCGCGTGTTGAAGCTGGCGCGGACGATCGCCGACCTGGGAGGGAGTGAGCAGATCCAGGCAACGCACCTGGCGGAGGCCTTGCAGTACAGGCCACGGACGCTGATGGCCTAGTCACCCGTCTGCCACTAGTGATGTCTGAGTCGAACCTGCGGCAATGCAGATCGCTTTGGGACCTGCTGCTATGACCCTCGATATTGAAACCATCACGAACAGTTCGCTTGGCATCAGCCTGCTTTCCAGCATCGCAGGGATGATTCCGCCACGCGTGGGTCACCGTATCGCAGACTTTGCCGCAGAACGGATCGCGGCCCAGCGGAACTCCAAATTGGCTCGCGCTGTGCGCGGGAATCAGTGGGTGGTGCTCGGTGAAGAGGGCACAAGCGAGGTGCTGGACCGCGCAGTTCGCGATACACTTCGACATTCAGCTCGCTCGGTTTTTGACCTGTATCACTACCTTCGTGACCCGGAGGCGACCGGGAGAATGATCGCCCTGGACGCTGCCGTGGAGCAACTGGCCAAACGATCCGAATTCGAGAATCGGGGACTGGTGGCGGTCGGAGTACACCTCAGCAATTTTGACCTGATTATTCGGTGGTTATGCCAGCAAGGGTTCCGGCCGCTGGTGCTCACCATATCCGATGCGCGCGGGGGGCGACGTACCGAGTATGAGATGCGAGAGCAACTGGGGATGAAGCTTGTGCCCGCCACGGTCGCCGGATTTCGACGGGCTCTCAGGCATCTGCAGCGAGGCGGCGCCGTGCTGACCGCCATTGATCGGCCAATCTCACGGCCGCGGCTGCTTCCACGTTTTTTTGGACGACCTGCGGCGCTGCCTGTGCACCACATTTTTCTGGCGACAAGAGCTAGAGTCCCGGTGGCGGTAGTTGCGGCAGTGCTGGAGACAGACGGGAAGTATCATGTCCGGACCTCAGATCTGATTGAGATGGAGGGCGACCACGGCCAGGAAATCGAAACGCTACGAAACGCCGAAACGGTGTTACGAATAGCAGAGGGTTTCATCCGACAGGCACCGCAGCAATGGTCAGTGCCGCTGCCGGTCTGGCCCTCCACAATGGGCCTCGTTCCGGAGTAGACGCATTCATGAGATCTAATTGTCAAGTCTCTTGAGAGCAGGTGATGGGCGATATAGCCAAGCACGAGAGAGTGAACGATATCCTGTTGGGTCCGCTGGAGCGGCCTGCGCTCCGTTGGTTGGTAGCGCACATGCCGGCCTGGGTCACTCCTGATCTATGCACGGCAATCGGTGTCCTGGGAGCGCTGGGGGTCATGATCAGCTATGGGTTGAGTTGGGTGAACCCCAACTTCCTCTGGCTCGCATCGTTCTTCTTTGTTGTCAATTGGTTCGGCGACAGCCTGGACGGTACCCTGGCGCGCTATCGGCACATAGAGCGCCCCATCTACGGCTTCTTCCTGGACCATACTGTCGATGCAGCCACCGAGGTGATGATCATTCTGGGATTGGGCCTGACGCCCCATATCAGTTTCGTCGTCGCCTGCCTGACACTGATCGCCTACCTGCTGCTTTCGGTGCTTGTATACGTGCGAACCACGGTCGTGGGCGAGTTCAAGATATCCTATGGACGGTTGGGGCCAACCGAGGTCCGCGTCCTGGCAATAATCTTGAACGCCTACATGTACTTTGGAGGCGTACAGAGTCTCTCGATCACGATCTTGCAGGGACATCCAATTACATTCAGCCCGTACGATCTGTACTTGGGAGCCATTGCGTTGCTGCTGTTGTTCTTTTTCATCACGACCGCGTCTCGAGAGACCCTCGCGTTGCGGCGGGCCGGCAAGTAGGGCCCGGCATTCAGGCCAGGGCCATTGGCGGCAGGGGCGGCACTTGCAGAATCACAACAAGGATTGCTGCCGATCCGCGGGCATCAGGGAGTGGAGACGGACCCGTAGCCGCTCCAGCTGCCCTGCATGTATACTTCGCCGCAATGTGACCACTGAGTGGCGAACTCGATGGCGCCGTCCTTGGTGACGTAGCCGCTTATCGTTCCCTCACCGCTGGGCCATGCGTGGGTTCCGGGGGCCGGTTCAGAATTCAGGTGGACACATCCCTCGGATGTGAACAACGTGGCCTTGCGATCGGTGGTGCCGCCCTTCGGCGTGAAGGCGACACTGAATTCCCCAGTCTCCGGATCAAGAGCACCGGACGCCTGGGCAGTGTAGGCGTCGGTGTAGTCCACGAGGATGGCCTCCACTTCAATGGAGGAATCCTCTGCCTCTACGCAAGGCTCGCGAACACCCGTTGTGGTACGACCGCCACTCAGGGCGAAGGTGATCGTCCCCGAGGCAAAATTGGCTGTCATCTGAAAGGACGAACCCATGGGCGGGCCGGGACTCGGCGCGCCCGAGACTGCCTCGGAGTACTGCCCGGTGGCCGTAACCAGCGGGAGCACCTCAGGCTCCTGAGGCTCCTCGGCCTCGGGCACCTGCGCTGGCTGTTCCGTGGTCAATTCCTCCAGCTGCTTCAACAAATCGGCACCCTTAACGACGCGGCAGCCTGGCTCGGTGGGCGTCACAGGGGCGTCGGGCTTGCCGCTGTTCTTCAGCGCCTCGAGTTGAGCCTTGTACGCCGCGGCCAACTCGGCGCAGCGCGCAACAAAGCCGGCATTCAGCGCCTTTCGGGCTTCATCCTTCAGGCTGCCATCACCGACCTGAAGCTTGGAAAGGATGGAAGCGACCGCCTCCACCGAGACGTTGCCCGAATCGCCGTTCCCTGGCAGGAAGCGCGTCACGACCTGCTCGATCACATCGCCTGCATTGGGCGTTCTGCCGACGTCCTTGAGGGCCTTCAGGACTTGATCCATACTGCGCAGGTCTCCCCGCATCTGCTCGATGATGAGGCGTGCCGAGGCCTGAGACTGGTCGATCGTCTTCGCTATGCGATCGCTGAGAGCACCCAGCCTTCGTCCAGCATCCCCGCCGACGACACCCGCAACTGTGGACAGCTGGCCGGCGATCTGCCGGACTCGCTGAATGTCACGTAGCGCGTCTGAGCCACCGGAGGTGATCTTGCTGAGAGCGCGTTCGAGCGCCTGCTGGGCGGAACCGACACCATTCCGGAGCGAATCGATCACCTGTTGTACCAGTCTATTGCCCGCAAGCGCATAGATCAAAGCATCCTCGACGCGGCCATGGAATTCGGCCCTCGCCTGGCGCTTGCGGGACTCGGCTACATTCATTTCGGTCTGACGGTGCTGCTCGATGAGGGCAACCACCTTGGTATAAGCGGCCACCTGCGATTTGCGAAGCCCGAGCTGCTCGCGCTGAACGAGCTGCTGTCGCGCGGTATTGCGCAAGGCGTCGTAGTACTGCTTGCGCTCGCGGATGAATTCCTCCGCGCTCCGATAGACTCGATTGCGGTGCTTCCATCCGATCAGAACTCCTGCGAACGGTATCACTCGCGAGATCCGGCCCGTTGGACCTCCCTGCGCAAGGGCAACCCGAGCTGGATAAGGAGTCGCTGCCGTGGCTGCAAGAAGGATGCAAAGCAAGGTGCGGCTAAGCAGCGGGAGACTTCTGGTTCGGTGCAACGGCTCGCCCGGCGCGCCTCGGTGCAAGTGGTTGGGGGCAGCTTTACTCATTGAGGGCCTCCACGGTCAGCTCAGGGTGCCGGGGTAGCCGGTGCAAGCCCGGCGTCGTACACCAGCGGTTCATCGGGGCTCAAGATGAAGGTCTGGACATAGACAAGGCGATCCTCACTGAAGCCCAAGAGGAGCTGGTCCGTGGCCAATAGAAGGCCAGCCGGGATATCAGCTTCCCCCAATGGAATTTCCATAAAGGGCAGGTCGGGGAACATCGCCTTGACGTCGGCGGTCGACTTGTCCGGTTGGAACGCCAGCGGATCGAAGGCGTGCGCATAAAAGGAGCCGTCCGGTGCGGCCGCAATGTCAAGAGTCCATAGCAGTTCGCCGTCGACGAAATCGAATCGTGATTCGAAGTCGAAGTAGGACCATTCCTCCCAGCGGACCATCTGGCCTTCCAGTTCCTGCCACTCAAGTGTGAAAGCATCCGGCGCGCCCATGAGGTCCAGGACCTGCTGGCGCTGGTCTTCGGCCTCAACGGCCAAGGCATCCTGGAGTGAGACTCCGGCTTCGTCGTAGATCTCGACGGCAGAAGACAGGTCAACGGTGTCTGCCGGAGACGCGCGCTGAAATGGATTCAGCAGGCTGCAGGCGAGAGCTGGGATCGTGAGGGTGGCAAACAGAATCAGGTTGCGACCGCGAAGGATCCAGGGCGGGGTGCGGGCGGCGCGCGTGCAGGGCATGCAGACCTCCCTTCTGTGCGCGAAGCAGATGGGGCTCTGCACGTCTAAGAGAAATCGGACTGCTAGTCTAAGGGCTTGAAACTATTATAGCGCGCCAGGCCGAGGACGTGCACAGCGCGGGTGAATGCCGCCAAGGGCCAGGAGCATGAGCCTGGCCGCGCCGGGGGGGATGTTGCGCTAGCGTACCTGAAAGATCTTGACCTGGTCGTTCTGATAGACCTGATTCCAGGAATTGCCCGGCTGCTCAAACTTGGCCAAGCCGTTGGGGTCATAGTAGTATCGTTCGAGCTGACCCACGTACACATAGTCTACGTGCAATTGGTCGAGCAGTGCCTCGGCCTGGGCAAGATCCGCGGTGTTGTACAGGGTGCGCACATTCTCAATGCGACGATCGATCAACTGCCCGGGCAAGACCGAGCGCTGCTGCTTCTGATGCCAGTCCCAACCAATGACGGTTGGGAACCCGGTGTAGATGGAGACACGGGAACCCCAGCGATACAACGGTGTGTTCGCCTCCAGGATAGTGGGCAAGCCCCTCACGTTCGCACGCAGCCACTCCGTAGCCTGGCGGTCCCACTCGAGCACAACGGGCCGCCCGTCATCAGTGTAGACCGAGGTGCGCATGTAGGCCGTGCCGTCGAGAGTCACGGAACTGCTGTTTTCGAAACGATCCTTGACACGGACGGGCGCTGCGGTCAGCGGATAGAGAAAACAAGCCGCCAGCAGCACGCCAAAAGCCCACCACCAACGCCGCGTCCCGGCGCTGAGGGGAACGCGCGGCGCGTGGGTTCGATGTGCTGAAGCCTTGGAGCGCAACCGGGATGAGGGGACTTTATCAACGGGGGGCATTTCACGAAGCGGCAGCGGCTTGAGCCGACGCGCAATTTCGGGCAGGAGGGCGGCCGAAGCTACACCCCACATCACCCAGACCTGCAGATAGAACTTGAAGACCGTGTTCATCCGGCTGATATCGCCCTTCAAGACGACGAATTCGACGATACCCGTCAGGAAGAGGCCGGTGCCGATCATGAACATCACGAACCGGCGGCGGGGCGCCGGCGATCTGCTCCACAGCAGGAGCGCCGCCAAGGTGCCCAGGCCAAGGACCAATCCCACGATCGGATTGATCACGAAGATGACGAGGATGAGCACCAGCCAGACCTGGCTGATGCTGACCGCAAGCCTGTATCCCGGTTTTGGATGCGTGAGGCTCGTGAAACGATGGTGCAGTTGCCGAGGGTGCCGCCAATACCTGAGGTTCAGTCTCAAGGATCGGACGAGGGCGTTGTGTCCGGCGCCTGCGAACAGCTCGGATAGCATGTAGGAGGTCAGGATGAAGATGAAGAAGCCGTGGATGAGCAGGTAGGCCCAGAAGGGTGACCGTGAGCCTTTCCAGATCTCAGCGCCGAAGTATGCGCTGGCATAGTGCTGATGGAAGGGAAGGAAAAGCAGGAATCCGCCGGCGACGATCACCGCCAGACGCCATAGGATTGCGCCCGCGGCATTCAGATCGAGGCGGCCACGGCTGCCCAGTTCCCGGAAGGTGAGGGCCGCGGCGATCAGACCAAGGTACGTGGGGAAATCCCACGTATTCATCGGCCAGAGGGCGCCAATTGCCAGAGAGACAAGAGCCAGGAAGGGCACCTCGGAGAGAAAATCCCACCCTTCCCGAGGCCTGGCAGAACTCGTGGCGCGCCGGGTGTCCAGAACGATGACCAATGCAAAGGCCAGGGCCAGGAGCGTGTAGGGCAGGGCCATGGCATGTGCGTGCAGATCGCCGAAGAGGAATGTGAAGAACGGCATCTCGTTGATCGGTCCGGCCTCTCCCTGCGCGGCTGGAATGACGCGGGTGGCATTCCAGTACCACCAATCGGTGTGAATGGGGAGCTGCTTTCCCCCAATCCACTGATTGAGCCCGTCGGTGAATTTGGCGACGGCGCCCAAAACCGATCCGCCGGGGTCCCCGGGCAATGTGCTCAGGGCAAGGATCCCGTCCCAGAGAAGCTTGACCTGAGCAAGATTGCCGATGACGACCACAAATGCCGCGCCACACACGCCCGCAAGAAGGAGGGGCGCAGGCAGGCCAAGACGACCACTGCGGCGAGAAGCGAACTTCCCTGTGGCATGCTGCGCGATGTTCAGGGCGACGCTGAATGCCCCCGCCGCCGTCATCGCGAAGAAAGTCGGCACCGCAAGGTTGTAGGTGACGCTGGGAACAATGCCGGTCAGGTGGACAAGGGCTGCAACCAGCACGAAGCCAAAGTAATAGTAGTTGATGTATCCGCCGGCGAACCATGGATCGTAGGACGGGAAGTACGGAGTCCGCACGATGGCGTTCAAGTAGGCAAAGTCCATCGGCTTCTCGCCGCCCATGCCGGGGTGCCACAGATCGGGATTATGCAAGCGGATGTAGAGCAGAAGGCCGAAGAAGAGCCAGAAGAGCGCCTCCTCGAAAGCCAGGATCCGCCATCGGGTTTGAAGGAACCTGCGAAGCTGCGGCCAATTGCGCCAGGCGAGGATTGCTGAGGTCATGCCCATGAGCGCGACGACTGCAAGGATCAACCACCATGTAAATGGTGCGATACGAAAGCTGGCCAGCATCCACGCGCCCCAGGCGGCAAGCAGGAGGCCAAGGGCTTTGCTGAGGATGTACCCGCGATCGGCAAAACGCCGGAAGGCCAGGAATGTGATGGGTAGAGCCAGAACCCCGATCACGCCAAGGACAATGAACCACGCCAGGAGGGGGATTCGGCTGCCGAGGCTTTCTGGGCGCACGGCGACGCTGGAAGTCGCTGCTGCCTGTCGGTACTGCTCCAGGTCGGATGACGAAAGGAGCAAGCTATCCGGCGATTTGGAGACCTGAAGTGGCGTCAGATGAATGACAGAGCCCCAGTCAATGCCCAGGCTCAGGGCTTGACGCACCACTGCTGGATCGAAGGCCGCGCTCTTGCGGAAGATCTGCACCTTCGGGTGATCGTAGACGCTGAAGGATTCCTCGGCCATCTGGTCCGGGATCTCGATGCCGAATATCCGTGGATAGGATGTGAAGACTGCCACGGGGTCAAAGCCGAGTTGCTTCGCAAAGAGCAGCTGGTAGTAGCGCGTCGTCATCGGGTAGCGGATAGGTAGACGCGGAATGGAATCGTAGAGGCGGTTGCTCGACAGGATCACGTAGTCCGCGGCCGTGAGATTCTCAACCATCTTGTCCAGCTTTGCGGGGGTATCGTCCTCATAGTTTCCCATCTCGACGGACTTGAACTGGCCGTTATCGCCATACGAGCGCTTGCCATCGAGCCCGCCGATCGGCAGCCAATCGTCCCAGTGCTCGTTGGCGAGGGTCATGCCGGGAGGGATGTTGGCATACATCCAGCGGGAGGCGGCGACGCGCGTATTGGTGCGCGAGTAGATGGAGGAGAATCCGATGGCGTAGAGCAGGGTGCCGCCCACGACCAACAGCCCGACAGTGATCGCCGCTGGACGGCTGACTGCGATCCGACCGATCTGCCTCAGCAGGGAACTGCCTTCCGTCGCGCGTGCTCTCATTGAACCGGCGTCTTTGACCCCCGAGAAAGCGCGCTGCCAGAGCATCACGATGAGATACGCGCCGAAAAGAATGAGGAACGGATAGATGGGCAGGAAGTAGCGCATGAACTTGACGAACGTTGCCGCGTGATATGTGAACGTGACGGTCACATAGACCAACGGCAGCAGGTGCTGGATCCTGCGCCGCCGCAGCAATTCAATCAGGGCGAGGACGTAACCCCCGATGCTGACCAGGCCCAGCGGCAGGCCCAGTCCCCAGACCACAATGTTGTACAGCGGGAAGAAGAACGATCGATCCGTCCACTGCTGGATCCACGGCTGATCCGTAAGTCCGCTGACCGTCTTCTGCTGCTCGGTCATGTCACGGACCCAGCGCTGATTGAACGACCAGTTCCAGAAGCTCGGGCCTCCGAAGGCGATGGGTTGGGCGACACGGAATGTCACGGCGGCGAAAACCACCACGGTGAGCAAGCGGACAACAGTCTGCTCCAATGCCGCATGCAGATCGCCCTGACGCGAACGCCGGTAGTAGTCCATGCCGATGCCGACGAGAATGGGAGCCGCAAGGGTAAGCGCGCTGACCTTGGAGGCGAGGCCTAGCCCGAGCATCAGGCCGGTGAGGACATAGTCGGTCCAACGGCCCGTGTCGATGGCGACCAGCAGGAAGTACATGGTTGCGACGATGAAGAGATTCGCATATGTATCAACGGCGTAGAAGTGGGAAAGCTGGATGTTGAAGACCGAGAGCGCCAGCAGGCCGGCGGCCAGAACAGCAGTCCCTTTGCCGTAGAGGCGCCGGGCGATCAGGAACAACATGAAGATGGTGGTGAGGTCGAACAGACCTGAAAGAGCACGGCCGACCAGCGTTATCTTGTCGTAATTGTTCATGTCAAGAGCGATCGCAATCCACTTGACAATGTAGACCGGCAGCGTGCCATAGACGAAGAGTCCGACGTTGGGCAGGGAGAACGGACTGAGCGTCGATGCAGCAGGATCAAAATACGTTCCAAGGTTCGAGGGCCACTTGAGGTCGTTTGTAACGCTGCTGAGGAAACGCTCGTCCGGGTGAATGTGCCGGCCTTCGTCCCAATTAAGGCCATGAAATCGGAACCACGCAGCCAACAGCAGGATGAGCACGAAAGCAAGATTGACAGCCCAAGGCCCGGCCATCAAGTTTGCGAGGGCCGAACCGAACCGACCACCAACCGCCGTGGGGCGGGACGCTGGGTTCTTGCCGGTGCTGGTCATGTGACACTCCATTGCGAAAGGTGCATGAAGAAGCCCGCTGAGGCTAGGGCGCCGATGGATAGGTGCCCATGGGCGGCAACAGGTAGCGAGACGGGATGAGCTCGCGCGTGGCGCCGGGCGGCGTCCAATACAGGTAGATCTGTGTGCCCGACGTCCTGTCCGAGAAATCCAAGGATACATCATGCCAGCCCTCGGAGAGGCTGGTAGAGTTCTTCACACTCACGCGGCCCTGAGGATTGTCGACCACCCGATTCCCATCGAGGGTCAGTCTGGAACCATCGACCGAGTAGATCTCGAACTCATACGCTCCGGCAGCAGGCGCGAAAAGCTTCCCCGTCCAGCGCACGCTGTACGGACGAGGCAGCGGAATGATGTGGAAGTAGTAGGCGATCTGCGGATCTATCTGTGTGAAGGCTGGCGGACCGCTCCAGTCCGGCGTGGGATAGTAGGAACCAAGAAGACCGCTGTTGGTCACTGGCGCAACAAACAGATTCTGCGGGGGCACCGGTTGCGGTTGGTTCGAGCTCGGCGGCTGCCACAATAACGCGATTGAGCCGCGCCCTCCCTGGATCTCAAATCTCAGGGAATGATTGCCACGCGCCAGGGTAGCGGTGCCGACGTCCACCGGGAATTCGTCGATCCAGAGGGCGCTCTGCAAGCTCCCACGTTTGAAGAAACGATACTGGCCGTACTCCTGGACGACGAGTGTGCTGCGCAGCTCGGCAATGAAAGGTTCCGGGAGGGGCTCGCTGACGGACCAGTCCACAGCCAGATCGCGAAGCGATTCATGTTTGTTGGGCGTCGCCGCCGCAGTTTCGCCTGCGTAGTACTCTGCAGTTGCACCCTGCGCCGAGCGCAGGACTTCGGGGGAAAGGATGACCTCGTACAGGACAGTGCCGCCGCCCTTCGGGGGCCGGTGCTCGATGAATTGGGCTGAGGGGTAGAGGCGCTGGGCGTCGTGGTAGCTCGCGATCAGCCCTGCGTCGAACAGGAGAATGACGCCGCGGTCCACGTTGTCCCGGATGAGTGGCAAGCGGTCTGTGACCGTCCAGCGCTGGATGTTGGCGCCGGGCTCAACGAGGAACGCCCCGGGCAAGGCATCGACGAAACCTGGCGGGGCAACGAAGTCGTAGTTCCGGGCATTCGCGTTGATTTCCCTTGCCGCCAGTGTCTCCACGGTGGAGTACGACACCCAGGCTGAGGCATCATTCCTCTGGCGGATGAAGTAGGTTGTGAGATTTAGCACCGCCACAACCACGAGCAGACCCGCCAGAACAGCACCCCAGATGGTCGAGCGCGAGGCCCAGAGGCGCCGGGTTATTCGAATCCCTGCCACCTTCTTCCCTTGTGGGATGCGGGCGATCGTCTGTGCAGCGACGGCAACCGGAAGGGAGGCGAAATACACGACCGCCGGGATCACGCCGATGGCGCGATTGCTCTGCGGCGCCTCGAAGTCGAGCGCCAGGATGCCTCCGAGCAGCATGGCTGGAAGAACCAGAAGCATGAGCGCATTCTGCGGGTCGCGCCAGCGCCACAGGGCGCACCCAATGCCGACGACGAACAAAGCACCCATCAGTGGATCGAGCATGGGTTCCCCGGGCAAATTGTGCCTGCCGTTCCCGTCGCCGCGGACGGCAAACATCTGCACATGCTTCAAGGTATTTGACCAGAGCGCCTTGCCGAGATTCGGCTCATCGCGGTTCGTGAATATCGAAACCTGATTGGATCGTGCGAAGATCAAATCGGGGCGACGCACCGCCAATTGCGCAATCGGGGCCGCGGCAACCAGAACTCCAAGAAGCGCCAGGATCCAATGAACCGCCATCGCTCTTACATAGCGGTCAAATGCCTGCCGCACCCCGTGCTTGACCATCCCGGCCACGAACAAGCCTAAGAGGAAAACTGCAAGCACGATCGCGAACAGCCAGAACGCCCGATAGAACACCAACCCGAACCCGACCGTCAGTCCAAACCAGCCGAAGTCCGAAAGCCTCTTACGTGTCATGGCACGATCAAGAAAATACAGTGTGGCCAGCATGAATGTGGGAACCGTTATGCTGATTATTGCCCACCTTGAGAAGGTAAGGTGAAAACGCATTACTGCCAGCATGCCTGCGGCGAAGAAACCGATCCAGGGGCCGAACCAACGCCGAAAGAGCAGGTACGCGAACACGACTGCGGCAATTCCAAATGCGGCGGCCACCAGGCGCACCGCCAGAGTACCTGAGCCGAACAACGAGAGCGAGAGGGCGATGAGATAGTCAAAGTGCGCGGCCTGATTGGATTCGGGGATGAAGACAGGACGAAACGCCGGATCCGCGAGCATCTGGCGCGCAACCAGACCATCTCTAGCTTCATCGAACCAGAAGCCGAAGGGGAACTCGTTCAATTGCCAGAGCCGGAGGAAGGCTGCCGCGCCAAGTAGCAGGAGCACCGGGAGAAATCGCAGGACTTGCTGCGGCAAGCTTCGGACAGCGGCGCGGGAATCCCGCCTGGATGCTGGGGCGACCAGGAGAATCGCGGCGACGAATTGCAGTATGGTGAATACATGCAAGACCCAGGCCGTCGGGAGCGTCGCGTCCTGGGCAAACAGCACCACCACCACCAGTATGGCCACCAGACACAGCATGAACTGGCTCCAGAGGAATCCAGCGCCGCCAGATCGTGCCACCAACCGTGCGCGGAGGAAGCCCCATCTTGAAGTTGCCGTTGCGGGCGGGCGGGGGCGTGGCGTAATGAGACGGACCCCCTGCAACTGTCCAAAGGCCACAGCCACGACGCCCGCGGTCAACAGCCACACGATCAGAGAACGCTCGCCATAGAAGGCGAGTGCGGCAACTGCGAACAAACCCACTGCGACGATCAGAAGGACGGCGAGGGGCCGATAGGATCGCGCCGCAGCGCTGGCCTGTTCCGGTGCGCCGGCGAAGTCCAGGCAGGAAAGCAGGGGGGTACGTGCTCTGGCGGACAGGCCGATGATGAGGCCGCCGACAATGAGGACCACGAATTGCCACGAGGGCGCAGCGCCAAGAGAGGAGCTGCGAGCCTCGGGGGAAATCAAGAGGATTTGCCCAACGCAGACAAAGATCACTCCGACGACCAAGGCGACAGAATTGAGATGCACAGGATGAAGCGCACGAACGATCCCGCCCAAAGCCCTTGCCGGCGCAGTGCCCGTTGCGCCTTCAGCTTTGGATGGCGGAGAAACGTGCCGTTGGCTCTCGACTGCCTGCGCGTCGATCATGCGCCTCCGCCTGCGTGCTGCCGCGCGCATTGACCGCACCCAACGCTTTGTCGCGGCCGCAACAGCCGGAGGCATGCCAAGAAGTGAGCTGCCCAAACGCGCCAGCTCGCTGCGGGACATATACAGCAGCGCCGCAGCAGCGCCGCAGATCAAGACCAGTGAGGCGATCGATATCGTCGGAGGACCCGGCAGGATCGGATCGCCGCATGGCGGTGAGAACTGCGGGGGATACCACACTTCGAACACCGGATGCCCCATCGCGGTCGAGACATCACACCGCAGGTATTGGTTCTGCAGGAAGAAAGCCTCGTATTGCCCGCGAACGCCGTCCGGCAGGCGTGGGCTGATGAGGGTCACCTGATCAGCCGCCAGAAGTCTGGCCTGGTCGATCGCCGGCTGTTCAGGAACCACAACCAGATCTCGTACTCCGATCGGGAGATACTCCAGCTCCACCAGCATCTTAAGCATCTGAATATCATGCCTGGTGGGATCGTAGACAAACAAGATGTTGCCTGGTGATGTGTCAGATCTGGAGGCGAGGGAAGCCGCAAGCTTGACGAAATTCGCTTCGAAACTGCCATTGCGTCTGGAAGGATCCACGCTGACGACGTATGTTTGGTGGAAATTGAGGCCAAGAATGACAAGATACAAGGTGGAGAGAGCGCCGACGGCAAGCCATGACGGCCATCGAACCGCGTGCAGTTGGCGGGCGATCCACTGCAAGCCGATTGCAGCAATGAGAGCAAACCACGGCACCAGCAGCATCATCCGCGTGTTGGGGGGCAGGTCATACTGGTGGATGCTCCCTACCAGCAACAGCAGGATGACAAAGGCCACCAAAGTGAACAAGACGAATCTGTCGGCTCGAAGGCGCCGGAGGATCGCGCCAAGACCGATGAGCACGAGCGCAGCCGTTACCACGTCGGTGAGCGCGACCGAAACGTAGTGAGAATCATGCGGCAGGAACAGGAAAGAATAGAATGCGTAGGGCAACTGCGTCAAGACCCGCTGAAGAGGGGAAAGCCCCGTCTGCACATCAACGTAGTATCCAGTGCTCACGATCTTGGCGGCCCAGTATTCCGGCTGAAGCAAAAGCGGGATTGTGAACAGCATGAAAGAGAGCGTCAGGATCGTCCATCCGCGCCAGTGGTTCTCCTTCCACGGAGGGCAGTAGATCAGCAGAAGCACTATTGCCAGAGGGATGGCATAGACGGCGCCGGGATACGTGTACAGGCACAACGCCAAGGCCAAGGCGCAGGCGACAAAGGCCACCGGATGACGCCGCCGGATCGCCCAACTTGTCGATGCCAGGGCCAGGCCCATGGCCAAGAGTCCCTGACTGTTGATGTATCCGATGCGGCTGAAGCTTGCGAGATAGTGAGAGCTTGCGATCAGGAACGCGCCTGTGCTGGCAACCCAGGTGGGCAGGAATGTGCGGAAGAAGTGAAAGAAGCAGAGTACAGCTAGTGCACTGGCAAGGATGTTGCTGAACCGCCAGCCAAAGTTGAGGGAATCGAAGATTCTGATGGAGACAGCCTGCAGCAGGGAGGCAAAGTACGGATAGCCCTCGCCAACGCCCGTACCGTCAAAGACGCTGCGCAGGATGGTTGTAAGGTCCGACTTCAGCGCGATCAGGCGCGCGTAGTTCAAGACCGAGTATTCGTCGCCGACGTAGGAGAAGTACCAGGCATTGAGCCTGAAGGCGAACACTATTGTTGCAAGCAGCATCCACCAGTAGCCGGGCGAGATTGAGCGCCTCTGCCAGTAGAGCAGAAGTGCCGCGGTGACGGCCAGGACGCTCGAGGCGACGGTGATCTCATGCCTGCTGTAGTAGCCGAATAGCACAGCGCAAATCGCCACAAAGCCCGCGATCTCACTGAGCAGGCGATATCCGTTATCGCGCGCATAGCTCAGGATGCCGGAACCTGATGTTGTGCGTAGAGCCCAGCCGACCAGGTAGAGTATGCAAAAGAGCAGATAGTCGGCGCCTGCAAGGCCGCCGTGCTGCAGGAGTCGCGCGGCCGTGGCAAGCGCGCTAACCATGCTCGCCACAATGAGGCCGGTGCCGATCTGCCGCTGCCAGCGGGCCGTTGAGACGGCTGCCCGGCGACCCTGGGCAGGCTTCTTCTCGACCACAGGTTCGGCCTCGGCAGAGAACACCAGGACAATGACGACGAGCGTGCAGGCGAATATGATGACGAAATACCACCGCAATGCCGATGTACATAGGAGGGGAATGCTGCACCACCACGCACGCAGCCATGGCAGTGCCAGTTGCATGCCGTACCAGCGGTCGTAAAGGACCAGCAGGGGCGGAATGGCCGCAAGGAGCAGAATGATCGCCAGGCGCGCAATTCGAAGTGGGCTCAAGCGTGCAGGCTGCATGGATGGGATCCTGGCTTCGTTGAAATTGGCTTGCAGTGCATGGTCAGTGGCGCGCGTGCGCGGATGATACGACGCTGCTGCCGGGAGGCTCGGGGAGATACCGAGAACCGAAGTCCATCAACGCGATCGAACAGCAAGCTAGTTAAGGCATTCGGGCTGCAGGATGATGATCGGTGGACGGGCTGCGCGTACCTGA